>Ga0210387_10000432_pt1 | contig 29909 bp, 26 predicted proteins | sample IncBWC7OmetaG_FD_160108 | JGI IMG/M metagenome (GOLD analysis project Ga0210387, IMG submission 160108) | Forest soil microbial communities from Barre Woods Harvard Forest LTER site, Petersham, Massachusetts, United States - Inc-BW-C-7-O ... | reverse complement strand
TCGCGCATCCGCGGATAATCCTGGGTCATTTCCGCGGCAAAAAGTCCCAGCATGCAGCCGCGCTCGAAGCCCGCACTGGCGAGCCGATTGGCCAGAAAATCGAAATGACCCCTGAGGCGCTGCAACGGCGGCACGCCTTCTTCGAACAGCATTTCCGGCCGCGCGCCCTCAAGGTAGCGGCGCAAGGAATCGATCGCGAGATCTTCCTTGTTCTCGAAATGATTGAAAAACGACCCCTTCGGGACGCCGGCAGCCTGTGTGATGTCCTGAATCGAACACCCCTTGAAGCCATTGGCATGCAGGGTGTCTACCGCGCTGCTTGCCAGTTTCTCGCGCAGGCTGGGTCTGCCCATGGGTGCCTCCCGGAAGTAATGTTCTACATTACGTGACAAATATACGACCTGTTGCTTTAATTCAACATGTTCGCACAAAAAATGACCAGTCAGATTGATTTGATAACGATATCCTTATCATACTACCTAAATCTTAATTCGATGGGCAACGTTGGCAAAGGCGATACGCACCGTTGAAATGAAAACGGCCCCGAGAATCGGAGCCGTCCGCGAGGGGGGTCGTCAGCCGGGCTCAGGGAGAGGACCGGCAGCCTGTTCGGTTGGCGTCACATCGGCTTCATGAGCTGTTCGGCCGTGGCGCCGGTCGGCGCGATGTAGATCGCGAGCAGGGTGGCTGGCTCGGTCGCGCTCGCATTTCGCGAGACGCGATGGATCGCGCCGACGGGCGCCCACCAGGCTTCTCCCGCGCGATAGGTCTGTTCGGGCGCGTCACCCACTTTCGACGCGATCGAACCCGATACGACAAACGCCATCACGCCGTTCGCATGTTGATGCGCCGGCGATCCCGTACCCGGCGGATAGTTCACCTTCACCAGCGTGATTTCGTGCGGCGGATCGCCGGGGAGCGTCTGCTTGATGACGTCCCGCCGAGATGATTTTGCGCCCTCGGACGCGGCGAAGCTCGCCGTGCTTTTCTGGCGGTCCGGCCGAGGGGGCGGGCGCAAGACAAGAAGCTCGCCAGGCTCGCGCAACAAGCTGGCCTTGCGGTGGAAGCGCTATCCAATCGTGTCATTGAGCACGCTTGCGGGCAGGGGCTATTGCTCGGATTTGCCGACACGCCGGAAGGGGAAGCGTTAAGGATGATCAGGCGGCTGGAACGTGCGATCGGAAAATACCTTTGAAGCGGCTTCCAATCACACACGGAAATAGAACCCTATCGACGCTTCAGAACAGCCCGTGCTAAATTGTCGCGATGGAGCCGGCGCCGTGCGACACCTCGACGTAGCTGTGATGTTCGCCAGCCTGTGGCTGCTGGCCTCGATGGTGGTCGATGCCATCACTCCGCCGGAGCTTACGGTCTACATGATCGCCGCGACGATCGCGCCGGCGATCATCATCCTCGCCGTTCTGTATTGGAAGCGGGTTTCGCGATTCGATTTCGCGGTCGCCCTGGCCACGCTCTGGATGGCAACCTGGATCGTCCTCGAGTTGATCTCGCCGAAACCGATGTCACTGCTGCTCGCGGCAGCCGCGGCCGTGCCTTTGCTGGCAGTCGGCGCGGTCGTCAATTTCCGTCGTTGGCGCGATTCGCGTGCTCGCTCCGGCTCGACCCGGCTTTCGTCTTGAATGGCGCGGCGGGATCGCGCCGCGCTATGTAGCTACACGACCTCCGTCAGCTCATCGACGACCGCAAGCGCCGACGAGAAATCATCGTCGCGGAAGTATTCGCTTCGGCTGATGAGCACGGCGATGCGGGCGGATGCGGCGGCCTTCAGGCCGTTGGTTGAGTCCTCGATGGCGAGGCACTCGTCCGCCGATTGGCCCAATCTGGCAAGCACCTCAAGATAGACATCGGGCGCCGGCTTTTTGCGCGCGACCTCGTCGCCCGCGACCACTGCGGAGAACAGGCTTCGCCAGTGGCGGCCGAGCGCACGCGACAACAGGTCTTCCACGTTGCTCAATGTGGTCGTGGTGGCAATGGCTAGCGTCTGGCGGCGGGCGACAGCGTCATCGATGAAGGCCTCGACACCCGGCCGCAGGCGGCAGGTGTGCTGCGCGATCAGGCGAGCATAGTGCCTGGTCTTCACCTGATGCAACTCGGCAAGCTGCGCATCGGACAATGGCTGCGGCTGTGGCAGCGTCCGCGCATAGGCGCGCAGGCGCTCCTTGCCGCCGGCAACGCGCAGCAGTTTCTTGTAGGTGCCGCGATCCCAATACCACTGGGTGCCGCATTCGAGGAACGCGGCATTGAAGGCGCGGCGATGGATGCCTTCGGTTTCCGCGAGCGTGCCGTCGACATCGAAGATGAGAGTACCGGCGCGCGCGATGCGCTGCTTGAGGCTGATGGGCTGCGAGAGTAGCGGTGACAATATGATGTTCATGCTGATGCCATCGGAGCGTCCGACCCTCCCGAAAAAACCCGGCTCGCCAATACGTCATTCGCTTCGATCGCCATCAGGTCGTCACTGGAGAGAACACGATCGAGGTTCGAGACCAGCCGGCTCGCCTGCCGCAGCCTGATACGGTCGAGCGCGTTGCGGATCGAGCGCGCGTTGGAGAACAGCGGCTGCGCCTTGCGAAGCGCGATGTAACGGACGAAGGCATCGCGTGCCTCCTGCGAAAACCGGTAATTCTGTTCGGCGAGCATCAGCTCTGAGATCGCGAGAAGCTCGTCGTCGGAATAGTCCGGAAAATCGATATGGTGCGCGATCCGCGAGCGAAATCCCGGATTACTCTGGAAGAACCGCTCCATGCGATCGCGATAGCCGGCCAGCACCACGACAAGGTCCTCGCGCTGCGCCTCCATCACCTGAAGCAATATCTCGATCGCCTCCTGTCCATAGTCGCGCTCGTTCTCGGGACGATAGAGGTAATAGGCCTCGTCGATGAACAGCACGCCGCCCATCGCCTTCTTCAGGATCTCCTTGGTCTTCGGCGCGGTGTGGCCGATATACTGGCCGACCAGGTCGTCGCGCGTGACGCTGATGACGTGGCCGCGGCGGACGAAGCCGAGCCGATGCAGGATGTCGGCGATCCGGAGCGCCACCGTGGTCTTGCCGGTGCCGGGATTGCCGGCGAAGGACATGTGCAATGTCGGATAGGTGTTGGCGAGCGACATCTTGCGGCGGATGCGTTCGACCAGGAGGAGCGAGGCGATCTCGCGAATCCGGGTCTTCACCGGGACGAGGCCGACGAGCTCCTTGTCGAGCTGCGCCAGGATCGGCGCAATTTCCACTGCCTCGAATTCACGGCGCAGGTCGACGGAGGAGGGGGCGGAATCGCCGCCTCCCTCGCGTGCCACGGCCTGGAGATTGGGCTGAGCCATGATCGCAGCTCCCTCTCAGTTCGGGTAACGCTCACCTTCTGGCCGATCGGCGGCATAGGCGCGCGTGGCGTAGCGGATGTTGCGGCCGATCGATTCCTGCCGGTCGAGCCGGAAGCCGGGCTCCTCCTTCGGCCGGTTCACGATGAAGGAGAGCCGCACCGACTCCCAGCCATGCGAGGAATCGAAAGCGGAAATGCGGATGTAGCGGTCGCCATAGACGCGCCGGCAATCGTCGAGCTCCTTCATGATGCCGGCCGCGTCGCGCAGGTCGAACATCGGCAGGCCCCACATTTCCCAATAGGTGTTCCGGGGATGCGGGTCATCGGTGAACTCGATGTTCACGGCCCAACCCTTTTCAAGACAATATTGAATCTGTCGCGTGATCTGATCGTCGGTAAGATCCGGAAGGAACGAAAAGCAGCCCTGGGTGATACGCATGATCTGGTCCTCTCATATCGCCATGCTGGGGGTGGGGATGAAGTCCGGCGAGTCCGTCGATTCGTAGTTGAAGGTGACGTCCTTCCAGACCTCGAGCGCCTCGCGCAGCGGCGTGCAGGAGAGCGCGGCCTTGGCGAGGATCTCAGGGCCTTCATGCACGTAGTCGCGGCCCTCGTTGCGGGCGAGGATCATCGCTTCGAGCGCTACGCGGTTGGCGGTCGCGCCGGCCTGGATGCCCTGGGGGTGACCAATGGTGCCGCCGCCGAATTGCAGCACCACGTCCTCGCCAAGGAGATCAAGCAGCTGGTGCATCTGACCGGCGTGAATGCCGCCGGAAGCGACCGGCATCAGCTTGTTGAGGCTCGCCCAATTCTGGTCGAAGAAGATGCCGTGCTCGAGCCTGGTCGGATTGAGGTCCTCGCGGCAGACGTCGTAATAGCCGCGTGTGGTGTTGGGATCGCCTTCGAGCTTGCCGACCACGGTGCCAGCGTGGATGTGATCGACGCCGGCGAGCCGCATCCATTTCGCGATGACGCGGAAGGAGACACCGTGGTTACGCTGCCGCGTGTAGGTCGAATGGCCGGCGCGATGCAGATGCAGGATCATGTCATTGCGGCGCGCCCATTTCGCCATCGACTGAATCGCGGTGTAGCCGATCACCAGATCGATCATGACGATGGTGGAGCCGAGCTCGCGGGCGAATTCCGCGCGCTCGTACATGTCCTCCATCGTCGCGGCGGTGACGTTGAGGTAGGTGCCCTTGATTTCGCCGGTCGCGGCCTGGGCGCGATTGACAGCCTCCATGCAATAAAGGAAGCGCTCGCGCCAATGCATGAAGGGCTGCGAATTGATGTTCTCGTCGTCCTTGGTGAAGTCGAGGCCGCCCTTGAGCGCCTCATAGACCACGCGCCCGTAATTGCGCCCCGACAGCCCAAGCTTCGGTTTGACGGTCGCGCCGAGCAGCGGCCGGCCGAACTTGTCGAGCCGCTCGCGCTCCACCACGATACCTGTCGCCGGACCCTGGAAGGTCTTCACATGGGCGACCGGCATGCGCATGTCTTCGAGCCGCAACGCCTTCAGCGGCTTGAAACCGAACACATTGCCGATGATCGAGGCAGACAGGTTGGCGATCGAGCCCGGCTCGAACAAGTCGAGGTCGTAGGCGATATAGGCGAAGTAGCTGCCCGGCGAGTTCGGCACCGGATCGACGCGGTAGCATTTGGCGCGGTACTTCTCCGCCGCTGTCAGGCGATCGGTCCACACCACGGTCCAGGTCGCGGTGGAGGATTCGCCGGCGACCGCCGCGCACGCCTCGGTCGGATCGACGCCATCCTGTGGCGTGACGCGGAACAGCGCGATGACATCGGTGTCCTTGGGATCGTAGTTCGGCTCGTAATAGCCCATGCGCTTGTATTCCATGACGCCGGACTTGTAGCGATCCTTGCCGCGCACCGTGATCGATTCATGTTTCATCTGACACTCCTGCTGTTTGGTCGACGGACGTCAGGCCGCCTCTGTCATGCGCTCGATTTTCGGATCGAGCGCGCCCGCGCGATAGCGGTGCGCCATTTCCGCAAGCGGAATCGGCTTGATGCGATCAGCCTTGCCGGCGGTGCCGAATTGCTCGAAGCGCTCGCGGCACAATTCGCGCAGCGCGTCCATCGCGGGCTTGAGGAATTTGCGCGGATCGAACTCGCTTTTCGATTGTGACGCCACTTTGCGGAAGATTGCGGTCATCGCGAGCCGGCAGTCGGTGTCGATATTGACCTTGCGGACGCCGTGCTTGATGCCGCGCACGATCTCCTCGACCGGCACGCCCCATGTTTGAGGCATCTCGCCGCCGAAGGCGTTGAACATGTCCTGCAAGGGCTGCGGCACCGACGACGAGCCGTGCATGACCAGATGCGTGTTCGGGAGCCGGCGATTGATCTCTTCCACGACGCGCATCGCGAGAATTTCACCGTCGGGCTTGCGGGTGAACTTGTAGGCGCCGTGCGAGGTGCCCATCGCGATCGCGAGCGCGTCGACGGAGGTCGCGCGGACGAAATCGACGGCCTGGTCCGGATCGGTCAACAACTGGTCGTGGCTCAACTTGCCTTCGGCGCCATGGCCGTCTTCCTTATCGGCCGTGCCATGCTCGAGCGAGCCGAGCACGCCGAGCTCGCCCTCGACCGAGGCGCCGATCCAGTGCGCCATCTGCGCCACGCGGCGGGTGATGTCGACGTTGTAGGCATAGTCGCCAACGGTCTTGCCGTCTGCGTGCAGCGAGCCGTCCATCATGACCGAGGTGAAGCCGTGCTGGATCGCGGTGGCGCAGGTGGCTTCGTTGTTGCCGTGATCCTGGTGCAGGCAGACCGGGATATGTGGGAACGTCTCGACCAGGGCGTCGATCATGCGCGTCAGCATGATATCGCCGGCATAGGAACGTGCGCCGCGCGAGGCCTGGAGGATCACGGGCGCGTCGACCGCGTCAGCGGCTTCCATGATGGCGAGGCCTTGCTCCATGTTGTTGATGTTGAAGGCCGGCACGCCGTAGCCGCGTTCGGCGGCGTCGTCGAGCAATTGCCTCAAGGTGATTTTTGCCATCGTTCCACTCCGGATGTTTTTGTTGTTGTCGCTCGCTCAAGCCGGCACGGCATAGGACGCGGCGCGCACCACGGTCCGCTCCGCGATCGCGGCGACGGCCTCGGCCGTGATGCCGAATTGCGCATAGAGCTCGCCGGCTGGCGCCGAGGCGCCAAAGCCCGTCATGCCCACGAACTCGCCGTCTTCGCCAAGCCAGCGCCGCCAATCGCCTTCGATCGCGGCTTCGACGCCAATGCGCGGCGCGCGGCCGAGGACCTTGGCGCGATAGTCGCGCGGTTGCGCCGCGAACAGCTCGAAGCAGGGCATGGAAACAACAGCCGCATGCAGGCCGCGCCGACGGAGCAATTGCGCGGCAGCGACGGCAATCGCGACCTCCGAGCCCGTCGCGAGCAGCGTCACATCGCGCGGCCCTTCCGGATCGCTCAGCACATAGGCGCCGCGCGCCACTGGATTTTCGGCCGCGAACGAGCGGTCGAGCACCGGCAGCGCCTGACGCGACAGGCACAGCACGGAAGGCTGGCGCGCCGCGCGCAAGGCGCAGTCCCAGGCCTGCGCGGTTTCGATAGCGTCCGCCGGACGGAACACCAGGAGATTGGGAATGGCGCGCAAGGCGGCCAGATGCTCGACCGGCTGATGCGTCGGCCCGTCTTCGCCGAGCCCGATCGAATCATGGGTCATGACGTGGATGACGCGCACGCCCATCAGCGCGGCGAGGCGGATTGCCGGCGGCTATAATCGCAGAATGCCAGGAAGGTGCCGCCATAGGGAATGAAGCCGCCATGCAATGCGATGCCGTTCATCGCAGCCGCCATTGCGTGCTCGCGGATGCCGTAATGGATGTAGGTCCCGCCATAGGCACCGGGACGAACCGGCTGCTGCGAGCGGGTGAGCGTGAGATTGGATTGCGTCAGGTCTGCGGAGCCGCCGAGCAGGTTAGGCGACACTTGCGCGATCGCCTCGAGTACCTGCTGCGAGGCCTGCCGCGTTGCTATCTTCTGCCGTTCATCGGCAAAACGGCATTCGACCTCGCGCAAGGCAAAGCCGACCTCGCTTCCGGCCTCGCCCTTGAGGGCGTCGCCGAAATCCTCTCGCACGAAGTCATCGAGTAGCTCAAGTCGCTCCATCCAGCGGTGGCGGGCGATCCGGCCGCGTGCGCCGGCCGCGCGCCAGCGCGCGAGCAGCTCGTCAGGGATATCAAATGGCGCGTGGGGCCAGTGCAACGCTTCGCGCGCCTTGCCGAGTTCGTCTGTGCCAAGCGGCGCGCCATGGACCTTTTCCGTGCCCTGCCGGCTCGGTGCGCCGTAGCCGATCACGGTGCGGCAGGCGATCAGGGAGGGATGGTTGGTCTCGCGCTCTTCGCCGATGGCCTGCGCAATCGCGTCATGGTCGTGGCCGTCGACGCGCCGCACCGACCAGCCCGAGGCCATGAAGCGGATCAGCTGGTCGTCGGAGCAGGACAGCGACGTCGCGCCGTCGATGGTGATCTGATTGTCGTCGTACAGCACGATCAGCCGCGACAGCTTCAGATGGCCGGCGAGCGAGATCGCTTCGTGGCTCAAACCTTCCATCAGGCAGCCGTCGCCCGCGATCACGTAGGTGTAGTGATCGACCAGGTCGTCGCCGAACCGCGCATTCAGCATCCGCTCGGCGAGCGCCATGCCGATGGCAGTCGCAAGCCCCTGGCCGAGCGGGCCGGTCGTGGTCTCGACGCCTTCGGTGTGGCCGTATTCGGGATGGCCCGGCGTCTTCGAGCCCCACTGGCGAAAGCGCTTCAGCTCATCCAGCGTCATCGCCTCATAGCCGGTCAAGTGAAGCAGCGCGTAGAGCAGCATCGAGCCGTGGCCCGCCGAGAGCACGAAGCGGTCGCGGTCCGGCCAGTGTGGATCGGCCGCATCGAATTTCAGGAAGCGTGAGAACAGGACGGTCGCGACATCGGCCATGCCCATGGGCATGCCGGGATGGCCGGAATTGGCTTTCTCGACCGCATCAGCAGCGAGGAAGCGCACGGCGTTGGCCATCGCAGCATGCGAGGGCAGGGTGCGGAGGATGTCCGGTGCAGTGGCGGAATGGACCGTCATAGCGAGCGCCTCTTGCGTTCGATCAGTTGCAGGATGAGGGGCGTCAGGATGAGCTGCATCGCCAGATCGAGCTTCGATCCGGGAATCACGATCGAGTTCGCGCGCGACATGAAGCTGTGCGGAATCATCGAGAGCAGATAGGGGAAGTCGATGCCGCGCGGGTTCTTCAGGCGGATCACCACCATCGATTCGTCCGGCGTCGGGATCCAGCGGGCGATGAACGGATTCGAGGTGTCGACCGTCGGGATACGCTGGAAGTTGATGTCGGTCTCGGTGAATTGCGGACAGATGTAGGTCACGTAGTCCGGCATGCGGCGCAGGATGGTGTCGGTCACCGCCTCGGTGGAATAGCCGCGATGCGAGCGGTCGCGATGCAGCTTCTGGATCCATTCGAGATTGATGACCGGCACGACGCCGATCTTCAGATCCGCGTGTTGCGCGACATTCACATTGTCGGTCACGACGGCGCCGTGCAAGCCTTCGTAGAACAACAGCTCTGTGTCGTCGGGCAGCGGCTTCCAGGTCGTGAACGTGCCGGGCTCGCCGCCATAGCGCGCGGCCTCTTCAGCGTCGTGGACATAGTGGCGCGTCATCCCCGTGCCGGTTTCGCCATACTCGCGAAACGTCTTGGCGAGCTCCTCGAACAGATTGGTCTCGGGACTGAAATGGCTGAAATGCTTGTTACCGCGCTCGGCCTCCTCGGCCATCTTGGCGCGCATCTCGGTGCGGTCGTAGCGGTGGAACGCGTCGCCCTCGATATAAGCCGCGGTCACCTGTTCGCGGCGGAAGATCTGCTCGAAGGTCTTCTTCACCGACGTGGTGCCGGCGCCGGAAGAGCCTGTCACGGAAATGATGGGATGCCGCCGGGACATGGTCGATCCTCAGAGAAACAGGCCGCGGCGCGCGAACAACGGCGCGTCGCTGCCGTCGAACAGCGCTCGGGTGCCCTGGTGCAGGACGTCGAGATCGCGCACGGCCCGGGTCGAGCCCATGATCAGCGGGACGCGCTGATGCGGCATGCGCGCGCAGAGGTCGAGGATGCGGTCGCGCCCGGTGCTCGCAGCGCCTCCCGCCCACTCCATGATCAGCGCGATCGGATGCGCTTCGTAGAGCAGCCGCAGCCGGCCCTCACGATAGGAGCGGCGCGCATCGGCGGGATAGAGAAACACCCCGCCGCGCATCAGGATGCGGAACGCTTCCGCAACCAGCGAGCCGATCCAGCGCATGTTGAAGTCTTCACCATGCTCGCCGGCTGCGCCAAGCAGGCACTGGTCGATATAGGCGCGCACCGCGCTGTTCCAGTGACGGCGGTTGGACATGTTGATGGCGAATTCCGCCGTGTGAACGGGAATGCGGAGGTCGCGGCGGACCAGCACGAAGTCGCGCGTCCTGCGATCGAGCAGGAACACATCGACGCGGCCGTCGAGCGCGAGCACCAAAGTCGTCTGCGCGCCATAGATGAAGCAGCCGGCCGCGCGTTGCGTCGTGCCGGGTTCGAAGAAGGAGGAGAGCGCATCGCGCGACCGTGGCCGGATCGAGAAGATCGTCCCGGTCGAGATGTTGTTGGCGAGATTGGCTGAGCCGTCGAGCGGATCGATCGCGACGCAAAGTTCGGCTTCGGTCTGAAGGATCTCCGGCAGGTCAGTTTCCTCGGAGACGATGGCGGCGACCGGCGCGTTGCGAAGCGCGCTGCACATCAGCGTGTTGGCGGCAATGTCGAGATCGATCTGCGCGTCGCCGCCGGAATTGGTGCCGCTCGGCTTCCCCTCGATGCCGGCAAAAGGTCCGGCTGCGATTAGGTCGGCCAGTTCAACAGCCGCCTTGGCGAGACGGGACACCACGTCCGCCAGAGCATGTCCCTGCGGGAGTGAGGGGGCGGCGCCGTCGAGATACGCATCCAAGGTGAGGGGGGCCTGTTCCATTGGTTCGTTCCCTGTGGTGGCGCCCTTTCAGGGAGGGCTTTGCCTGATCACCCGCGCAGCCGGAGTTCGTCGTGCGGGTCGCGCACATGAACGGTGGGATTGGACAATAAGTAAAATTTCAATATCTTGGGTTCGGCCAAAGTCCTTCTTATAAAGGTCAGCATGGCGGTCCATTTTCGACGCGACCTGACGATCCGGCAGCTGCGTGCCCTCGGCGCGGTCCATACGATGGGCTCGGTGACGGCGGCCGCGCGCTCGCTCAATCTCACGCAGCCTGCGGTGACCTTGCAGCTTCGCAATCTCGAAGCGCTCGCCGGTCTTCCGCTGATTCAGCGAACCGGCGACGGCATGCGGCTCACCGATGCCGGACGCGAGGTGATGGCGCTGACCGAGCGCATTGAGGCTGCGCTGATCGATTGCGAGCAGGCGCTCGACATGATTGCTGGCCGCAGCGGCGGCCGCGTTTCGATCGGCTCCGTCAGCACCGCGAAATATTTCGTGCCATTTGCGATCGCCGCGTTTGCCAAGCTGCATCCGAAGATCGACATCCTGCTGCGGATCGGCAATCGCGAGGAAATTCGCCAGGCGCTGCGCGGCTATGATCTCGACCTTGCGATCATGGGACAGCCGCCGCCCGACGTTCCCGTGGAGAAGCGCCTGATGGGCGAGCATCCGCATGCCATCGTCGCCGCCGCCGGTCACTGGCTTGCCAAGGACTCGGGGCTTGCGGTGGTCGATCTGACCTACGAGACCTTCGTCACGCGCGAGCGCGGCTCCGGTACGCGCATGCTGATGGAGCAGTTTTTCCAGTCGAGCGATCTGCAGCCGAAGATCGGCATGGAAATGGACTCCAACGAGACCATCAAGCAGGCGGTGATTGCCGGGCTCGGCATCGCCTTCATCTCGCTGCATACGGTCGCCAGCGAGCTTGCCGATGGCCGGCTCGCCGTGCTCGACGTCGCCGGCCTTCCGATCATGCGCCAGTGGTACGCCGTGCGCCGATCGGACAAGATGCTGCTGCCGCCGGCGCAGGCGATGCTGGAGTTTCTCGGCGAGGAAGGGGCAAGCTATCTGCCGTCGCCCGAGTTCGTGCGCCCCGCGCGGGCCGTCAACGTCTCAGGGCTCTAATTGCGCCTACGCATCGTTTACATCGGCTTGCGTCAGGATTCCCTGCCGCAATGCAAGCCTGACAAGCTCGATATCTGTGCCGACACCGAGCTTGTCCTTGATCAGCGAATGCAGGTTCGCGACCGTCTTGGGGCTGATATGAAGCGCCGCGGCGATCTCGTCTGTGCTCCGCTCGGCAAGCAGCATGCGCAGCACTTCGAACTCCCGTGCGGTGAGGATATCAGCGGCGTTGGCCTCCGTGGAAAGGTGGTTGAGCGCCAGCTCGTGGTCGATATCGGGGCTGATAGCGATCTTTCCTGCGAGAACTTCCATCACGGCTTTCACCAACACCTCCGGCGGGCTCGTCTTGGTGACGTAACCCATGGCACCGGCGCGGATTGCCTGCACGGCAAAGGCCGCGTTCTGGTGCATGGTGAAGACGAGGATGCGGGCTTGCCTGTCCCATTGCCTGATGCGCCGGATGGCCTCGATGCCGCCGATGCCGGGCAGGCTCAGATCCATGATGACGAGATCGGGGGTGTGGGCCTTGAACAGCCGGTAGGCTTCCGCGCCATCGGTCGCTTCGGCGACGACGCACAGTCCCGGCTGCTTCTGCAGCACCGAACGAGAGCCCTCGCGCACGACGGCATGATCGTCCACCAGCAGGATGGAGCGGTCCGCGTCATTCATGCCGCGTGCTCCATTTCTGCGACCTGCGGCGGAGCGAGGGGGATGACGACGCGCAATGCGGAGCCGCCGCTTTGCCCGGCCCCGAATGTCAATCGGCCACCCAATGCCGCGACCCGCTCGCGCATACCGAGCAGGCCCATTCCGGATTTGACGGCCGTAGTGCCGGGCTCGCCGTCGTCGTCGATGGCGAGCTCAATCTCGGTGGTTTCCGCGCCGTGCATCTGAAGGCGCGTGGCCACCCGCGTCGCACCGGCATGCTTGGCTGCATTGGTGAGCGCCTCCTGCACGATACGATAGAGATTTGCGCTGATCACCGCGGGCAGGTTCGAGAACGAGCCGGAGAAGCCGATCTCGAAGCGAGGCTGTCCGCGGAGCCGCCCGTTCCAGCCGGCGATCAAGCCCTCCAGGCTTGCGGCGAGCCCGAGTTCATCGATGTCGGGCGGACGCAGCCGGAATAGCGCGCCGCGCAGCGTCTCGGTCATGTCGGTCGCCGTGCGCGCAATGCCGTCGCATTCACCGAGCAGTCCCGGACATTCCTGCGCCGCGCTGTGGCGGATCGATGCCGCCAGCGCGCGGATGGCGGTAAGCGACTGCCCGAATTCGTCATGAAGCTCTCGCGCCAGATGCAGGCGCTCGTCGTCCTGCAGGGCGATCAACCTCCGGGTCAGCTCGTTACGTTCGGTGAGCGCGTTGCCGAGGCTTTCGGCGAGATGATTGAAGCCATCACGGATAGACGAGAGCTCGGCAAGATCGAATGGCGGCAGCCGCGCGGTGAGATCGTTGGCGGCAATGCGCTGCAGGCCGGCGCGGATCAGCCGTGTCGGCCGCAACGCGCGCGCCAGCGCGGCATAGACCAGCACGCACAGCAGCGGCAGCGCGATCGCCAGCGCCGCCATCATGCGGCCCGCCTCGTGCCAGGCCTCGCCCGTGAGCACGCCCTGATCGACCCATACCACGGCCTCGCCGATGGTGTCGCCCTGAGACACCACGGGCCGCGTGACCTCGCGGCCGGGATCGAACAGGCGGCGGTAGACGGCGGCGAACAATTTTGGCGGATCATGGCTATCGTCAGCCGCACCACCGCAGATGCGCTGGAGGATTTCGCCATGGGGCGTCCGGAACGCAAGGCAAAGGCCCGGCGTCATGACGAAGGGTGCGACCAGATGCAGATCGGGAAAATCCGAGCGCGGGCTGTTGATCCACTGCATCTTGCTCTTCTGTAGTTCCAGCGTCTTCGCCGCGATGGCGGCAACCGCGTCGAGCCTGGCACGCAGGGCTTTGTCGGCCTCGACGAGGAAATAGGCCGAGATGGCGGCAAAGCAGAGCGCCAACACGGCCGCGACCTGCAATGTCAAGCGGACCTTGAGATCAAAACGTGACCACATCGGCGAATCCTCGCGTGGACGACATTGGGAGTGGAGCGGCCGTCGCCCGCATTTAACGGCAGAACCGAAGCGGCGGAAAGCGGAGGCGTCGCTCAAAACGACGCCGGGAGATTTTCCCGGTACCGGCCGGGAGGCCCTCAGCTTCGGACCGAGGGCGTGTCGGATAGAATCAGGCGATTTTTCTGGCGCATGAGGCCCGTTATGCATCGATCCGGTCCAGCCTTCCTCCTGATGTCGTTCCTGATACTGTTGTCGGGCTTGCGTCCGGCCGCTGCCGACCCCGCAGCCCCTCCCGCCGGCGTCATCATCGACGACTTCAGCTACACCGACACGTCCGGTGAGGTGGCCGATCAGGTCGCCCAGCATCAAGGGCGGCTCACGGCATTCATGACGGCGTTGAGGCGGGAGGTGCCAGTGGAATGTTGCGCCGGCATTCGGATCATCGGGGGCATTCAAAAGACGAGCACCCTGGTCCAATGGGCGAAAGTCGCGGTCATCGACACTGGCCGCAATCGCGTCCTGTCGGACAAGCTCTATACTTTCCGCGGCGACAATGACGAGGCCTGGGCTCGCGCCGAGGCATTCATATCAGAGGACATCCGCGCGGTGCTGGCGGGGTCCGCGGTCGCAACGCCCGCGACTGCGCCGACGCCGATCCAGATTGCGGTGTTTGACTTCGAGCTCGAGGATATGTCCGCCGCGGGCTCGGCTGATAGTGTTGCGGCTCCCGATGCGGGCTACCTGGCCGACGTCACGAAGGGTGTGCGCGATCTGTTCGCCCAATCCAGCCGCTACCATGTGGTCGAGGCCGGTGGCGCCAATACGGACACCGTGAGGAAACATGATCTGCGCGATTGCGACGGGTGCGATGCCGGCATCGCCAAGGAGCTCGGCGCGGATCAGTCGTTGGTCGGCGTCGTTAGACGGATCAGCCGCACGGAATATCTCGTCCGGTTTCAGATCCGTGACAGCAGGACGGGTGCGGTGGTTTCGAAGGGTGACAGCGGGCTGCGCATGGGCGCCGATTATTCGTGGTCGCGGGGCGCCGTGCGCCTTGTCCGCGACCGTGTGCTCGACAGCCAACCGCAGTAGGTGATGCTCGCTCCCATACGCAACCCCCCCGGTAACTCGCAATTTTGGGGCTGGTCGTTCCAATCGTTCCCGGTACATTCGGTTCCCGCGCGGCCGGCCGTCGGGAACGACTACCCCGGACTGCGGTTTATGTTGCGTCATGGGAGGAAGAACATGCGTGCCGTCGCAAACGAGCCGCTGGCGCGGCATGCCCTGGCCTTTGTTCTCGCGGGCGGCCGCGGCAGCCGGCTGCTGGAGCTGACCGACAAGCGAGCCAAGCCTGCAGTCTATTTCGGCGGCAAGTCGCGCATCATCGATTTTGCGCTTTCGAACGCCATGAACTCGGGCATTCGCCGCATTGCGGTCGCCACCCAATACAAGGCGCATAGCCTGATCCGTCATCTGCAGATGGGCTGGAATTTCTTCCGTCCCGAACGAAACGAGAGTTTTGATATCCTGCCCGCAAGCCAGCGCGTCTCGGAAACCATGTGGTATGTGGGGACTGCGGACGCGGTCTATCAGAACATCGATATCATCGAGAGCTACGGCTCGCGCTTCACCGTCGTGCTGGCCGGCGACCACATCTACAAGATGGATTACGAGTTGATGCTGCAGCAGCATGTCGACCAGAAGGCCGATGTCACGGTCGGCTGCCTGGAAATGCCGCGCGCGGAATCGAGCGGCTTCGGCATCATGCATATCGACGAAAACGACGTGATCCTCTCGTTCCTGGAGAAGCCCAAGGATCCGCCGCCGATGCCCGGCAAGCCGGACATGTCGCTCGCCAGCATGGGCATCTATGTGTTCGACACGCAATTCCTGCTCGACCAGCTCAAGCGCGACGCCGCCGATCCCAATTCGAACCATGATTTCGGCAAGGACATCATCCCCTATCTCGTCGAGAACGGGCGCGCGGTGGCCCACCAGTTTAGCCGTTCCTGCGTGCGCACCGGCACCGATCAACCGAGCTATTGGCGCGACGTCGGAACGGTCGACGCCTATTGGTCGGCCAATATCGATCTGACCGACGTGTTGCCCGAGCTTGATCTTTATGACCGCGCGTGGCCGATCTGGACCTATGCCGAGATCTCGCCGCCCGCAAAATTCGTCCATGACGAGGAGGGTCGCCGCGGTGAGGCCGTGACCTCGCTGGTGTCGGGCGGCTGCATCGTCTCGGGCGCTTCCTTGCGGCGCTCTTTGCTTTTCACCCGCGTGCATCTGCATTCGCATGCGAGAGTGGAGGGCGCGGTGATCCTGCCCGATGTCGATGTCGGCCGTCATGCACGCCTGAAGAATGTCGTGATCGATCGCGCCGTGAAGATTCCGGAAGGCCTCGTGGTCGGCGAAGACCCCGAACTTGACGGCAAGCGTTTCCGGATATCGCCGAACGGCATCTGCCTGATTACGCAGCCGATGATTGACGGGCTGAATGCATGACGCCTGTCCGCGTCCTGTCGGTCGCCTCGGAAATCTATCCGATCATCAAGACTGGCGGCCTTGCCGACGTCGCCGGCGCGTTGCCGATCGCGCTCGAGGCGGAAGGCATCGACATGTATACCCTCGTGCCGGGATATCCGGCCGTGATGGACTCGCTCACCGAAGCGCAAGAGCTGCTCGAATGGCCGCTGTTCTTTGGCGGCGCGACGCGCCTTGTTGCGGGGTCATGCGGTGACTTGAAACTGTTCGTGGTCGATGCGCCGCATCTCTTTGCGCGTCCGGGCAATCCCTATCTGTCGCCCGATGGCAAGGACTGGCCGGATAACGGCCTCCGCTTTGCGGCGCTGGCGCGCATGGCCGACAATATCGGCCTCGGTGCGATTGCGTCCTTCGTGCCTGATATCGTGCATGCCCATGACTGGCAGGCGGCGCTGGCGCCGGCCTATTTGCATTACAGCGGCCGGCCGCGTCCGGGAACCGTGATCACGGTTCACAACCTCGCCTTTCAGGGGCGGTTTCCGCGCAGCATGTTGGAGGAGATCGGACTTCCGCCGGACTCCTTCACCATGCAGGGCGTCGAATATTATGGTGACATCGGCTACCTGAAAGCCGGCCTGCTCTTTGCCGATCGGATCACGACGGTCTCGCCGACCTATGCCAGGGAAATCCAGGGCGATGAGGGCGGCATGGGCCTCGGCGGCCTGTTGCGCACGCGATCGGGCGAAATCACCGGCATTCTCAACGGCATCGATACGAATGTCTGGAATCCGGCGACGGATACGCACATCGCGAGCGGTTACGATGTCGACGATCTCGATCGCCGCGCGGCCAACAAGATAGCGCTGCAGCGGCGCTTCGGCCTGGAGCCGCGAGCCGACGCATTTCTGCTCGGCGTGATCAGCCGTCTTTCATGGCAAAAGGGGCTCGATCTCCTGCTCGAAGCGCTGCCGGCCCTGCAGGGCGAGGACATCCAACTCGCCGTGCTCGGCAGTGGCGACGCCGATCTGCAGGAGGGCTATCGCGGCGCCGCGCAAGCCAATCCCGGAAAAGTCGGCGCCGTCATCGGCTATGATGAAGCCTTGGCGCATTTGATCCAGGCCGGCAGCGATGCCCTCATCGTGCCGTCGCGGTTCGAGCCCTGTGGTTTGACCCAGCTTTGTGCGCTGAGATATGGCGCGGTGCCGATCGTGTCCCGTGTCGGTGGACTGGAGGATACGGTGATCGTAACGGGTGAAGGCGCCACGGGCTTCAAATTCGCGCCCGTGACGACCGATGGTCTCATAAGCGCAGTGCTGAGGGGGCATGCTGCGTTTGGCGACAAGCATGCCTGGCGGAAGATTCAGACGAACGGCATGTCGACGGACGTTTCATGGCGCAGCCGCGCCAGCCGCTATGCCGATCTCTATCGCGACATCGTCAAGGCGCGCGCCGGAGCAGTTACGCCTTCAGGCGCGGAATGAGCTTGATGGCATTCTCGCTGCCGATCGCCCTGAGATCGGCGGCGTCGAGCCCAAGCTGCTCCAGGTTCTTCATCTGACCGAGTCCGAAATAGGGATAGTCCGTGCCGTAGGTGACCTTCGAGGCCGGCACGAGCTTCAATAGTGCTGCGATCGCCGGTGCGCTGGTGGCATTGGCGGTATCGTAGTTGAGGCGCTGCAATTCACCGAGTATGCCTTCGGGCGCAAACTCTTTCTTCAGGTTCAGCCGCTCGCCATAAAAGGACTCGATCCGTCCTGCCATCATCGGAATGGTACCGCCGGCATGCGAGAACAGCCATTGGATGTCGCGCCAGCGCGCCAATCCGCCTGACAGCAGCAGGCTCGTGACCGTACGCGTGGTGTCATGCGGCACTTCGATCACGGCCGGAAACGTGCCGACGCTGAGCTGCGCGCAACAGCTTGCGACCAGCGGATGAACGTAAACCACGGCCTTGCGGCGGTTCAGCTCGTCGAACACCGGTTTGTAGACGGCGTTGCCCAGCCATTTGTCGCCATAGTTCGTCTGCAAGCCGACGCCATCGGCCTTCAGGACGTCGAACGCATATTCGATTTCCTTCATCGTCTTGTCGATGTCGAGCATCGACAAGGTCGCGAACAGCCCGAAGCGGCCGGGATGATCGCGCAGCATCTGTGCTGCAAAATCGTTGCAGTCGTGCGCGAGCTGGCTTGCCTTGTCGGCGCCGAGATCGAACCAGACGCCCGGCGTGGAAGCGATCGACAGCACGGCCGTGCGGATCCCGGCCTTGTCCATCTCCTCGATCGCTTTTTCCTGTGACCATGCCACCTGGCCCGGGAAATGCGGAATCTTGTGCGCGTCTTCATAATCCAGCCAGAGCTTCTGATATTCGGGCGGATAGAAGTGGTGATGGGTGTCGATCAGCGTCGCCGGTGCGGCAAGCGCGGGCTTCCCCGGAATCATGGCCGCCGCGCCGAGCGCCACGGCGCTTGCGACAAACTGGCGGCGCGACAATGTCGCGCATTGCGGGTGGCCACAACCACCGGCTCCGTGCCCGGACAATTTCATCACGTTGTCATCCCCCGATCTTGCACCTTGATCCAGTGGCGGATGCTAGAGTTGCTCGTTTCGGCCGTCAAATCACGGCCCGGCCAGGACAGCGAAAACCGGGTTTCAATGGTAATAATGTCCCCGATGCATTGCGGAATTGGCATGGCCAGGGTGGGCCCAGCCGCCCTTGGGCAGTGCAGCGCATTGCGCGAATAAAGGTGCAAGAAACGGGAAGCCAAACCCGCGGCGAACAAGAACAGTCAAGGTGAGGAGATCACGTTATGTCCGCGACAATAGAGGCAACGCGCTACGCGAATTTCGTCAATGGCCAGGAAAGCAAGGGCCGCGAGGCGGCGACGTTTGAATCGGTCAATCCCACCACCGGCAAATTGTTCGGGCAGTTCATCGAGTCGAGTGCAGGCGATATCGACGATGCGGTGAAGGCCGCGCAAGCGGCGTTCGAAGGTCCGTGGCGCGCACTGTCGCCGACGCGCCGCGGGCGCCTGTTGATGCGCTGGGGCGACCTCATCTCCGAGAATGCCGAGCGCATCGCGACCATGGAGACGCAGCAGAACGGCAAGCTGATCGCCGAAATGCGGCTGCAGGCCAAGATCGTCCAGGATTGGCTGTATTATTTCGGCGGGCTTGCCGACAAGGTCGAAGGGCGGGTCATACCTCTCGATCGCACCAGTGTCCTCAACTACACCACCAGCGAGCCGCTCGGCGTCGTCGGCGTGATCGTACCGTGGAATTCGCCGACCTTCCTCACGATCATGACCGTGGCGCCGGCGCTTGCGGCCGGCAACACTGTCGTGATCAAGCCCTCCGAAGTCACATCTGCTTCGGCGATCGAGCTTGCCAGGCTCGCCGAGCAGGCAGGCCTTCCGCGCGGCGTGGTCAATGTCGTCACCGGCGGCCGGCTCGCGGGCGAGGCGCTGGTCGATCATCCCGGAGTGGCCAAAATCTCTTTCACCGGAAGCGATATGGCCGGGCGGGCGATCGCAGCCAAGGCGGGATCGCATCTGAAGCCGATCTCACTGGAGCTTGGCGGCAAAAGCGCCAACATCGTGTTCGATGATGCCGATATCGACCAGGTCGAGGCCGGCGTGCTCGCCGGCATTTTCGCCGCCGCCGGCCAGACCTGCATCGCCGGATCGCGCGCCTTCTTCCAGGCCGGCATCTACGACCGGCTGGTGGCGCGTCTGATCGAGCGCGCCGAGAGGATCAGGATCGGCGATCCCCTCAAAGCCGAAACGCAGATGGGACCTGTCGCAACTGCCGCGCAACTCGCGAAGGACGAGCGCATGGTCGCGCAGGCCGTCGAGCAGGGCGCCAGGATACTGACGGGCGGCAAGCGCCGCAGCCCGCAAGGGCTCGAAGGTGGCTTCTTCTACGCGCCGACCATTCTGGAAGGCGCTAAGCCCAATGACTTCATCATGCAGAACGAGGTCTTCGGGCCGGTGCTGTGCGTGACGCCGTTCAAGACGGAAGACGAAGTCGTCGCGCTCGGCAACGCCACGCCGTTTGGCCTCGCGGCGGGCGTATGGACCTCCGACATCCGCCGTGGGCACACCATGGCGCGGCGGCTTCAGGCCGGCACGGTGTGGCTGAATTGCTATCGCGCCTTGGCGTTCAATTCGCCGTTCGGCGGTTTCAAGAACAGCGGCATCGGCCGCCTGAACGGCGCCGAAGCGATCCATGAGTTCCTGCAGACCAAGAGCGTCTGGTGCGAGCTCAGCCGCGACGTGCAGGACCCGTTTGTCCTGAAGGCGTGAGATAGATCGATCACCGGCGTCGAGCTTGCTCGACGCGGTGATCCAGCGGAAACAGCCGCCATGACCGAAGGACGCTGCACGCTCATCGGCTCGACCGCGTCGCCTTACGCGATCAAGCTTCGCGCCTTGATGCGCTACCGCCGCATTCCCTTCGACTGGGTCATCATGACCAAGGCGTGGCGGAAGCAGACCGCGCATCTGAGGCCCAGCCTCATTCCGATGCTGCGATATCCGGACGGTACGTTCCGCGGCGAAACGACGGCGCTGGCGTACGATCTCGAGGCGCGGCATGCGGAACGCTCGGTGATCCCTGACGACAAGGCGTTGGCGTTCGTCTGCGATCTCCTGGAAGACCTCGCCGACGAATGGGCGGTCAAACCCTTGTTCCTCTATCGTTGGTGGGACCCGGAAGATCAGGGCTATGTGTCGCGATGGGCGGCCGAGGAGTGGTCGACGTCGGAGGCTGCGACCGGCAGCGCCGAAGAAGTCGAGGAATTTCGCCAGCGGCAGATTTCGCGCATGCCGATTCTCGGCGCGGTCGAGGAGAACAAGCCGCTGCTCGAAGAGAGTTACCTTCGCGTTCTTGCCGCGTTCGAGCCTAATGTCGGCATGAACAGGTATCTGTTCGGCAGCCGGCCGTCGCTGGCGGATTTCGCCTGGTTCGGCCAGCTCAGCGAGATGGCGACCGATCCGACACCGATGCGCATCATGCGCGACAAGGCGCCGTTCACCGATCACTGGGTACGGCGGTTGGACGATGCTTCCGGCGTCGAAGGCGAATGGTATTCGCGCGAGCAAGTGCTTGGCGGCTGGGCTGAGGCGTTGCTGCGGATCGCAGGCGAGCTTTATCTTCCGTTCCTGCTCGTCAATGCGGACGCCTTTGCGAACGGCCAGGAAAAGCTGCGCATGGAGGTCTGGGGCCTCCCTTATGTACTGGCGCCCTTCAAATATCAGGTCAAATGCCTGGAACAGCTCCGCGGCAAATTCGAAGCGCTATCGGAAGCGGATCGCGCGGCGCTGAAACCCGTGCTTGAGCGCACCGGCTGCTGGGAGCCGCTCGCGCGCTCCTGATGTCTATTTGCGGTGCCGGCTTCCCAGCGCCGTTTCGATCGACGCCGGATTCTTGATTCGATCAATCAGCATGTCGATGCGGTCGCCGCCCCAGAACAATTCGCCGTTGAACACCATGGTCGGCACGCCGAACACGCCGAGTGTCTCGGCTTCATCGATGATGCGATCATGCTCGGCGCGCCCGGGTCCGTGGACATAGGCCTCGAAATCCCTCGCCGATCCGCCGATCGAGGAGATCACGCCGGAAATATCCGACAGCTCGTCGATCTCGAGGTCGTGGCTCCAGAAGCGGCGAAAGACCGTGTCGTGATAGGGCCGGAACAGTCCGTGGCGCTGCGCGAACAGCATGCCGGCGCTGGAATAGAAGGCATCGTAGATCCGGCGCGGCCCTTTCATGGTGAGGCCCTGCGCATTGGCGAAGCGCCGCGCGTCCATATAAGCGTAGCGCACCTTGCGCCAAAAATGCGGTGTGCGCTCTTCCACGGTTCCCATGAACTCGGCGACGCGGAGCGTATAGGGTAGCCATTCCAGCTCGACGCCGTGTTTCTCCTCGAGCTCGAACAGCCGCTGGTTGGCAACGAAGGCGTAGGGGCTCTTGTAGTCAGTGTAGACGCGTACGCGCGGCTTTTCCATCGCGGCCTCTTGTTGGTCAGATATTCTCGCGGCGGATCGAAATGCCCGATCGTTCGCGATCCCAGGTATCCGATGTCACGCCCTCGGCGCGAAGCACATGCTTCTCGACCTTGGCGGTAGGCGTCTTCGGCAGCTCCTCGATCACCCTGACATAACGGGGCACCATGTGATGCGCTACTCGCGGCAGGAGATGGGCGATAATGGCTTCGGGCTCGATCGAGCTGCCTGCGGCCGGCGCCAGCACCACCATCACCTCGTCCTCGGAGAACTCGCTCGGCACCGGGATAGCTGCGGCCTCGCGAATGCAGGGATGGCTCAACAGCTCAACCTCGATCTCGTAAGACGAGATGTTCTCGCCGCGGCGGCGGATTGCGTCCTTGAGCCGGTCGACAAAACGGTAGTCTCCGTCAGCATCGCGGATGAAGGCATCGCCAGTGTGGAACCAGCCATTGCGCCAAGCATCCGCCGTCGCCTGCGGATTGGCGTTATAGCCGTGGTTCAGTGCCCACGGCGCCTCGGTGCGCAGGATGAGCTGTCCAACCTGCCCATCCGCGACCACGCGATCATGCTCATCGACCAGTCGGACTTCGACGCCGGCCCGCGGGCGGCCGCAGATGTTGTCCTTTGCCGGGTTCGCGCGCGAGATCAGCGGCGTGCAGATCTCGGTCATGTTGAAGAGGGTGTAGACATCGACGCCGAAGCGCTCGCGGAACGGACGGCCGCTCTGCCCGAACGGCACGATGAACACCATGCGCAGCCCGTGCTCGCGATCCCGCGGGGCCGGCGGCTGCTTCAACAGGAACGTCGCCATCGCGCCGAGCAGGAAGGCGGAGGTGACCTCAAGCTCGCGAATCTGGTCCCAGAACGCCTCGGTACGGAAATGGCTGACCACGCCGATCGAGCTGCCGACGCAGAGCGAAACTGTTGCAATGAAGGCGCCGCCGATATGGAAGATCGGCATGTGCAGCAATTGCCGGTCGTCAGGCGTCAGGCAATTCCAGGCGTCGGGACCGACACAGGAAAAGGCGTGCATATAGGATGACAGCACGCCCTTGGATCGGCCCGTCGTGCCCGACGTGTAGATGATCGACTGCGTGTCGAAGGGCTCGATCGGCCGCATCGGGGCCGGCGGCGGTGAAGACGGTTTGGTCAGCGTCGCGACGCCGTGGATTTCCACATTGGCGTTTTGCGGACTGGATTCATCAGAAGAGCGAACGACGATTTTCAATGTCGCCGGCGCGGCCGCCAGCACACGATCGAGCACGCTGTCATGGACGATGGCGAGCGCCGCGCCTGCATTCGCAAGCAGATGCTCCAGCGACGATCCTTTCAGGGCCGGATTGACGGGCACATAGACCGCGCCGAGATAGTTGATCGCAAACATTATCCGCAGCGCCAGCGGCGAGGTCGGCAGCACCAGCACGACATGGTCGCCCTGGCGCACGCCGAGTGTGTAGAGGTTTCCGGCGAGGCTTTCGACCTGTTTGAGCGTCTCGGCAAAGGTCCAGCGTTCGCCGCCCTCGAAGGCAGCGAAGATCGCATCGGGCTTGGTCCGGGCGTGGCGCTCCAGCGCATAGCGCAGCACGCAGATATCAGCCGGATATGTGCTGCCCGGGACGTAATCCGCGGAAAGCGGGATGGGCTGTTGGGCGTCAGGCATCTTGCGCCCGGGTTTGCCGGTACTGGCTGAGGTCGGGATCGTGGGTCATGCCCCAATAATCGACGAAACGCCACGGCATCGCCGAGAACACGCGGCCGCCTCTGTTGCGGTAATAGGTGGTCATGCCGGGATGCGACCAGATCAACTGCTCGTGCTCAGCGTCGACCTCGCGGATATAGCGGTCATGCACGTCGTGGCGCACGTCGATGGCGGCGAGGCCTTGCTCGATCATCTCTACGAGGGCAGCCGAGATGTAACGGCTCTGGCATTCCGACTGGAAGATCACGCTGCCGCCATGCGCAGGACCCGAATTGGGACCGAGCATCAGGAACAGGTTCGGGAAGTCGGGCACGGTCAGGCCGAGATAGGCGGTGGGGTTGTCATTGGCCCAGGCCTGTTTGAGGTTCTTGCCTTCGCGCCCGGTGATGTTGAGCCGCGCGGCCATCTCGGTCACCTTGAAGCCGGTCGAGATCACGATGACGTCGTGCTTGTGCAATTGGCTGTCGGCCGTGACGATGCCTTCGCGCGCGAAGCGATCGATCGGTTCCGTCACCAGTTCGACATTCGGCTTAGTCAGTGTCTTGAACCAGTTGTTGTCGAGCAGGATGCGCTTGCCGTAGGGCGGATAGCTCGGCACGCACTTTTCGATCAGATCGGGTCGGTCCTTCAGCTCCGACAGGATGAATTCCGTCAGCTCCTGCCGGTGCCGGTCATTGCCCTTGTTGACCGCACGATCGGGATGCGGCCAGGCCGGGTCCTTGCGCAAGAACGGCAGCAGGCCATCGCCATAGCGCCAGAACATGTTGAAGCGATACCACTTCACATAAAACGGCAGATGCGCGAGCAGCCATTGCGCGCCTTCGCTGATGGGATCGGAATAGCCCTTGACCGGACGCGCCCATTGCGCGGTGCGCTGATAGACGGTGACGGAAGCGACCCGGTCCGCGATCGACGGCACGAGCTGCATCGCCGTCGCGCCGGTGCCGATCACGGCGACGTGCTTGCCGTCGAGGCTGATGTCGTCCTTCCACAACGCCGAATGCAGCTTGAGGCCTTCGAAATCTTCCTCGCCCTTGAACGGCGCGGGGAAGGGATCGTTGAGCTGGCCGATGGCGCTCACCAGCGCCGTCGACTCGAACGCCTCTTCGCCGTCTCTCGTCTTCAGCGTGGAGATCCAGCACTGCTTGCCTTCGTCCCAGCGCGACGATGTGAGCTCAGTGCCGAGGCGCAGATGATCGCGGATGCCGTATTCGATGGCGACGGTTTTCAGGTAATCGAGCAATTCCTGGCGCTGGCAGAAATAGCGCGTCCAGGGATTCCGCGGGCCAAAGGAAAACGAGTAGGAATGGTTCGGCGTATCGACGCCGCAGCCGGGATAGCGGTTGACATACCAGGTCCCGCCCAGCTCGTCGTTCTTCTCGACGATGGTGTAGGGGATGCCGAGGTGACCGAGCGCCACCGCAAGCGCGATCGCGCATACGCCGCAGCCGACGATCAGCACATGATGCTGCTTCAGAACGCCGTCAGCCGGACGCTTGCGCCAGCGCGCCTCGCGCGGAACAAATCCCATCTCCTCGCGCATCAGCGGTGCATATTCCTGCGCGACGTTCTCGCCGAGCGTGGCGCGCATCATCTTCAGGATCAGCTCGTCGCCGGGATCGGTGATGACAGGCTCGGGCGTGCCGTTCTCGAACAACCTCACGACGGCCGCGCGGATTTCGTCCTGGATTTCCTTTGGCACGCCGGCATCGGGATCGGGGATCAGCCGGACGTCGCGTTTCGGCTTATAGGGCGGCTCCAGCCATTTCTCGTCACCAGTCATGTGAACCAGCACCATCAGCAGCACGCGGATGTCGCCCTCGGCGATCGCCGACGCGAGGTCGAGTTTTTTGGGCGAGAGCTCGATATTCATGGTCTCATCCTCAAGTGGCAGGCGGCTCGGGGAGGCCGCCATAGGCGTCCCAGGCCATCCCGGCGAGAAAGCCGGCGTCGACCGGAAGATTGATGCCGGTGATGCCGCTCGCCTGCGGCGACAGCAGGAAGGCGATCGCCTGCGCGACCTCCATCGGTTCGACCAGGCGGTTCATCGCGGAGGGCCGCGCCAGCCGTTCCCTGTCGAGCGCGCCGGAAGCAATCCCGGCTTCGAGCATCGCGGTGCGGGTAAAACCCGGCGATACCGCATTGACGCGCACGCCGACGCGGCCCCATTCGGCGGCGAGCGTCTGTGTGAGCTGGATGACGCCGGCCTTCGCCGCGGTATAGGCGTGGATCGGGCCTGACGTCATGCCGGCGACGGAAGCCACATTGACGATCGCGCCATTGCGCCGCTTCGCCATGCGCACGCCCGCGGCACGGGCGACCATGAACGTGCCGCGCAGGTCGATATTGACCTCGCGGTCCCATTGCTCCATGCGCACCCGCTCCAGCGAATGCATCTTGCCGAACACGCCGGCGGCATTGACGAGGCCGGTGATCGGGCCATGCGCGGCCTCGATGTCGGCGATCCCCGCCGTCACGGCGCCCTCGCTTGCGACATCGAACGGCGCGGGCCAGAGGATGGTTTGCGTTCCGGCAAGCGGCTCAGGCGCGATATCCACGATGATGACGCGATCTCCGCGATCGGCGAGCAAGGTCGCGGTCGCAGCGCCAATGCCGCGGCTGCCGCCGGTCACGACTACAAGGCCGTCAGCGCTCATCGCCATTCTCCCTGGATGCGTTGAACAGCCCACGCGTGATCAGCTTGCGGTAAGCGGAAATGACGTGATCGGGAACGGCGGTGACGCCCTTTCTCGAATAGGAATAATGCTGGCTCAGATAGCCGCGTGCGCCCATGAGGATGTGCACGATGGCTTCGAATTCCTCGTCGCTGTAATCGCTGATGGTGCCCGCCTTCCGCGCCCGCTTGAGGATGCGCACATAGGCGGTTGCGATATTTTCCAGGTGCTTCTGGTAACCGGCGGGCGCGAACAGTTCCGCCTCGTTGAGGATGCGCAGGAATTCCGGCACCTCGCAGATGAAATCGAAGAACGCGCCAAAGCGCTCGATCTCCTGCCGCGCCGCATGCGCCGAGCCAGTGCGTTCGCGGATGAAGTTCACCATGTCGATGCCAATGGTAGGCAGCAGCTGATCGAGCAATTCCTGCCGGTTCTCGAAATGATTATAGAACGTACCTTGCGCGACGCCGGCCTCCTCGGTGATGCGGGCGACGGAAGCTTCGGCGTAACCATATTTGCCGACGATCCTGGTGGCGGCATCAAAAATCTTCCGCTTGGTCCAGGCGTTGCGCTCGACGCGGTTGAGCTTCGTCACTTTCGCGCTGGTTTTTAGTTGCTGCTTCATGTGGTAGCCGTCTCGAGTTCTGCGCGGAGCACGCGCTTGAGCACCTTGCCGGAGGGATTGCGCGGCAGGCTGTCGCGGATGATCAGCTGCTTCGGCACCTTGAAGCCGGCGAGGCGCGCGCGGCAGTGATCGTTCAGCTCGGGCATGCCGAGCGTGGCATCGTCCGCCAGCACCACGATCGCGACCGGCTTCTCGCCCCAGCGTTCGTCCGGCAGCCCGACGACCGCGACTTCGCGCACCTGCGGCAGCTCGTAGATGACGCGCTCGACCTCGGAGGAGGCGATGTTCTCGCCGCCGGAGATGATCATGTCCTTCTTGCGGTCGGTGAGATAGAGAAAGCCTTCGTCGTCGAGGTAACCGATGTCGCCGGTGCGGAACCAGTCGCCGAAGAAAGCGGCCTTGGTCTTCTCCGGATCCTTCCAGTAGCCGCGCGTCACTTTCGGTCCGCGCAGGCAGATTTCGCCGTTCTCGCCGGCGGGCAGGCGGTTGCCGTGATCGTCGCGGACCTCGACCTCGACATGGGCGATGGCGCGTCCGGTGGAGCCGATCTTCTCGATCTCGCGACCGGCTTCCATGAGCGTGTCGCCGCCGACGCTTTCGGTCAGCCCATAGCCGTCGATGTAACGCGCGTCCTTGAACAAGCCGGTGAAGGCGCGAATGCGCGCCTCCGGCGTCCGCTCGCCGCCGCCGATCACCCATTTCAGGCTGGAGACGTCGTACCGCTCGCGCCCGGGGCAGGTGAGGAGCGCCGATGTCATCACGGGCGCGAACCACGCCGCATTGAGCTTCTCGCGCTCGATCGCGGCGAGTGCCTGCGCAGGTTCGAAGTTGCGATGAATGGAGAGCAGGCCGCCATGCCACAGCACCGCGATCCCCGGCAGATCGAGCGCGCCGACGTGATAGAGCGGACCGACCACGAGCAATCTTGTGTCCGGGTTCAATCCCAGCGCCAGGGTCTGGTCCGCCGATTTCCAATACATGTTGTCATAGGAGAGCATCACGCCCTTGGGGCGATCCGTTGTGCCCGAGGTGTACATCAGCCGCATCAGGTCTTGCGGCTGGCGCGGATGCATCGGCGCGGGAGCCGCTGGAAATCGACTGACGATGCTGCCCTGCGCCGTTTCGTCTAGCAGCACGACCGGCGCGTCGCCGGCCGCGATCGCAGCAAGCTCCTCGTCGGCGATCAAAAGACGCGCGCCGGAATTGCCGACGATGTAGTCGACCTCGTCGGCGGAGAGGCGATAGTTAATCGGCAGGAACACCGCGCCGATGTGGCTCGCGGCGAACACCAGTTCGAGGAAGGCCGCGCTGTTCTTCATCAGCACCGCGACCACGTCGTCAGCGCCGATCCCGCGCGAGGAAAGCCAGCCGGCGACGCGACGGATGCGATCGTCAAAGGCGGCGTAGGAAACATCCTCGCCAAGATATTTCAGCGCGCAGCGCTCCGGCGTGCGCCGGGCGTGAAAGGCGATGAAGCTGGAGAGATTGATCATTCGCCGCTCGCGGGGCCGTTTTCGGCCTCGTTTCCTTCCCTTGTGAATTATGACTCATAGTTCATATTTGAGACGGAGTCACCCCATTACTTGCGTCGTCATTCCGGGGCGATGCGGAGCATCGAACCCGGAATCTCGAGATTCTCAGGTGCGCAATTGCGCACCATAGTCCAGCGCTGCCGCGCCGTCCCGGAATGACGGTGCAGCGAGGAGGCATCACATCGCCAGATATCGCCGGCGAATGTCTTCGTTCCCCGCGAGCCCTGCCGTATCCTGGCGATGCACGACCTTGCCCTTGTCGATGACGAGGGCTTCCTCGGCGATGCGCAGGCAGAAATGCATATTCTGCTCGGCGAGCAGGATGGTGGCGCCGCTTGCTCCCAGCTCGCGCAGCACCTTGCCGATGGTCGCGACCACGATCGGGGCGAGGCCTTCGCTCGGCTCGTCGAGCAGCAGCACCAGCGGATTGCCCATCAACGCGCGCGCGATGACGAGAAGCTGTTGCTCGCCGCCCGAAAGGCGGCCGGCCTGTCGCGTGCGCAAGTTTGCGAGCAGCGGAAAAGTTTCCCAGACGCGCGGCAAGGTCCAGGCGCGCCGACCGTCGGGACCGGTCTTCGCTGCGATCAGGAGATTGTCTTCGACGCTGTGCTCCGGAAACACCTGCCGGTCTTCGGGCACATAGGCGAGGCCGAGCTTGGCGCGCGCATGCGGCGGCGCGTGGGTGATGTCGCGGCCGGCGAAGAAGATGCGGCCGCCCTTGGCCGGCAGGATTCCCGCGAGCATCTTCATCGTGGTGCTCTTGCCGGCGCCGTTGCGTCCGAGCAGCGCCAGCGTGCGCTTTTCCTGGAGCGCCAGGTCGACATCGAACAGGATCTGGCTCGCGCCGTAGAACGCGCTCACACCTTCAGCGCGCAGGAGGTCGGTCATGCCGGGTGCTCCTCCGTGCCGAGATAGGCGTCAATGACCGCCTGGTTGTTGCGGATTTCAGCCGGCGTGCCTTCGGCGAGCACGCGGCCGTAGCAGAGCACGCGGATGGTGCTCGCGACCTGGAACACAATATCCATGTCGTGCTCGATGAAGACCAGCGTCAGCTTGCGCTTCTCCCACAGCCCGCGCACGCGCTCGATCATGCGCCAGCGCTCCTCGGGGCCCATGCCGGCGGTCGGCTCGTCGAGCAGCAGCACTTTGGGTTCGAGCGCGAGCGCAATCGCGATATCGAGCAGCTTCTGGTCGCCATGCGAAAGGATCGCGGCCTCGACATCAGGGGCGTGCGTCAGGCCCACCAGCTCCATCACCTCTTCGGCGCGCTCGCGCACGCCGGGCGGCGGAAAGCGGCTGATGATATTGCCCCACTGGCCGACATGGGCGGTGACGGCGGCC
>Ga0210387_10000430_pt1 | contig 29941 bp, 23 predicted proteins | sample IncBWC7OmetaG_FD_160108 | JGI IMG/M metagenome (GOLD analysis project Ga0210387, IMG submission 160108) | Forest soil microbial communities from Barre Woods Harvard Forest LTER site, Petersham, Massachusetts, United States - Inc-BW-C-7-O ... | reverse complement strand
TCCCGAGAAGACCCCCACCGGGGGCTTGCAGCCACACCGATAGCGTCGCCGGATACATCGAACCAAAAACCGCGATCATTTGCGCCTTTCCCGCCCAGGCGGGCTACCTGCCGTGGCCGGCAGGTTTCCATCGTAAGCCTAAATCGTCGTCCGAAGACGCTGCCCCGCCCTTACCGCGCCCAGCCCCGATTAGTTTTGCCCACGGAGGCGTGCCTGAAGGTCAGTGCGGAATCTTTCGAGACTCCCAAAACGGATAGCCTCGCGAATTTCCCTCATTATGTCAAGGTAAAAGTAGACGTTATGGTGGGTGTTAAGGATGCCCGCGAGCGCCTCTCCCGAGGAATAAAGATGCCGCAAATATGCACGCGAATACCGCCGGCAAACCGCACATTGACACTTTTCGTCAATCGGGCGTGGGTCATTTGCATAGCGCGCATTCCGAATTAGCAGCCTTCCCTGCGACGTAAAAAGGCATCCATGTCGCGCGCTGCGCGTCGGTAGAACGCAATCCATCATGTCCACGCCGAGGCTCACATAATCCGGAAGTTGTTCTGGCTTGCCGACCCCCATCAAATACCGCGGCTTGTTCGCGGGCAATCGCGACGCTGCCACTTGCGTCATCTCGCATGTGCTTTCGTGCGGCTCGCCCACTGCGAGCCCGCCAATTGCGTAACCGGGAAAACCCAACTCGACAAGCGCGTCTGCATTTCCGCGCCGCAAATCCGCAAATGTCCCGCCTTGCACGATTCCAAAAAGTGCCTGGCGCGCAGGATCGCCGTGTTGCGCGAAATAATCGCGGGAACGTCGCGCCCAATCAAGCGTTCGTGCCGCCGCATCGCGCGCTCGCACTTCTGTGGACGGCGCCTCGATGCATTCATCGAGAACCATAATGATATCGGCGCCAAGCGCTATCTCGATCTCGAGCGCTTTCTCCGGCGAAAGAAAATGTTCGGAACCATCGAGGTGCGAGCGAAATGTCACCCCATCATTCGTAACCTTGCGAAGCTCGCTGAGGCTGAACACCTGGTAGCCGCCCGAATCCGTAAGAATCGCGCGCGGCCACGCCATGAACTTATTTAGTCCGCCCATGCTGCGAATCAATTCGTGCCCCGGACGAAGATAGAGGTGATAAGTGTTCGACAGAAGAATCTGCACGCCGAGATTTTCGAGGTCTTCCTGAGTCTGGCCTTTCACGGTCGCCGCCGTGCCCACAGGCATGAACGCCGGCGTATCTATCACCCCGTGCGGAGTCGTAAGCCGCCCCAGCCGCGCGCCAGTCGGATCCGTCGCTAAAATTTCAAACTGAAAACTCATCCGCGAAAGTGTATCAGGAACACGAGAAACTCCGCCGTCGCTAGAGTCATCACGAAAGAGAAGTCTCGTCGCGAATCCGTATTAATTTTGCCCGTCACTTGCGACGCTTTCCTGCTTTGCCTGCATCTTTCGTGAGGTGCCAGGCCTCGCACCAGGAGCAAAGATAGGCACGCAGCTCTTTCGGCGCATTCGTCGTCGCAATCTGGTGTGCGGCTGTCGCCAGAGCTTCGCCTTCCGTCGCGTACTTCCTCTTTCCACTGACGGGACATTTTGAGTCGTCGGCTACCACAGATTTTTCCTTGGAGTTTTCTTCCGCCCTACTCAAATGAGCCAGGCTGACGATCTCCCCATTCTGCGCGAGCAACCGCGATTTTGAGCATCGTTTCTAGACGCTTCCTCCGCCGCGATCAGATCACGTCCGCTCGCGATTCTGCGGAAAGCGATCCGCCCGCAAAAGCCGTATTTCTGTAAGTTATTTGTAATCTTTACATTAGATGCAAATCCTCAGGTATCCAAGTCACCTCAGAACGCGTCTCATATATAAGGCCGAAACGCCCGGCGCGACGGCGCGGTAAATGGCGACGTCGACGCATACTCTCAGCTTCTGAGAGAAAGGAACAAAAAGATGCAAAACCTAATAAAAAGAATAACAAGCAGGAAAAAATTCATAAGAAATCATTCAGCAGGCCTCGCAGTGTTGTTCGCTTTGATTCTCGGAATCACTTCGGAAGCCGCCTTGGCTTCCGATAACAAGCCGGATTCGTCCGCCGACGTCCCCGTCAACATGGTAGTGACCGTGAAACCGCGCCATGCCGGACAGGCTCCTGCAGTCGGCCAAGGTGACGTGAAGGTCTATCAGCGCGATCAGCTGGCGATGGTCACGAACTGGATCCCTCTGCAGGGAGATCGGGCGGGTTTGCAGCTCTTCATCGTGATTGACGACACCGCGCGAGCCTCTCTCGGCTTGCAACTCGACAGCCTTAAAAAATTCATCGAGGAGCAACCGCCCACTACGGCGATCGGCGTAGGTTACATGCGGAACGGCACCGTCTTTGCCGCTCAGGAATTAACCACGGATCGTGCGCTCGCCGTAAAAGCGTTGCGCTTGCCGCTCGGTACCACAGGCTACACGAGCCCATATCTTTCATTGTCCGACCTGATGAAGAAATGGCCGGTGAGCCAGGACCGTCGTGAGATTCTAATGATCACCAGCGGAATCGACGCTCTCGGCGGCAGTCCGTTCACGAATCCCTACCTCTCGGCCGCGGTCGATCGCGCGCAAAAAGGCGGGTTCATCATCTACTCGATCTACACACCCAGTTCTGGACTAGCCGGCCGTGGTTTCTACCGCAACACTTTCGCGCAGGCTGGCTTGGATATGCTGGCTCAAAAGACCGGCGGCGAGACCTACTATCTCGGCGTCGGAAGTCCGGTCGATATCGCTCCGTACTTGAACGACGTAAGCTTCAGCTTGAAGAATCAATACCAGCTGACGTTTCTTACGAAGAGTGCGAAGAAGCCGACGCTCGAGCCGGTGAAAGTAAAAACAGAAATGCCGAATCTGGGCCTGGTCAGTGCCGAACAGGGCTACGTCGGATCCGGAATGTAAACGCTGTGCAACTTACCGGGCATGTGGACTCAGTCCCTCTCAAATCCACATGCTCGGTAAGGCAATTCATCCGCGAGTTCCTATCGCTCCGCAACTCTGTTCAGCTTTTCGAAACCAATCTCAAATGAATTGTTATTTGACGAAAGTAACGGATTCGGCGGAAACCAGGCCCACGCGACATTCATGCGTGGCGTTGGAGCACGTCACCCAGGCTCGCCGTAGCAACTTAATCTCTGCGGCGTCGGGGAATGTGTTCGGAAACTTCACGGCGCGAATATCCGCTGCCGTCGCGCGCAACGGATCCGATCCGGACATGAATTTCACTTCGCCCACGGAAGGGCCTGGCGTCAGCACCAACCAGATTTCCGCATTACCCTCCGCCTTTCCTGAATTATTGAATTTGATGAATGTATCGGATGGGCGCTTTTCGTTTGCGGCTTTAATCCTTGAGTCGACGTCGGTGACCGGAGGAAGTAGGCTCTTGAGCCGCGGACGCGTTTCCGGCATCGGTCCCGATTTCCCGAGTGTTATTTCATACTGGCGGATCGCGTCCGCCTTACGGCCTTCCTTTTCGTAAATCTGGCCAAGGTGGTCGCCAATCTCCGTGTATTCGCACAATCCCCAGGCGGACCCGATGTAGCTTTCGGCCTGCCGGATATCACCTGCCTGGAATTTGATCCACCCCAACGTGTCCCAGTACGCAGCAATCTCGCACATCCGCGCGGTATCAGCTTTCGAAAGATTGTCGAGATCAACCGCGAGCGTTTCTTCAGACACACTCGCAATCGCGGATTTAATGAGCGATTCAGCACGGCCCAAGTCCACATTCATTAACGCGAATTCGTAAGCGACACCATTCTTCACGTAGGGAGTTGACGAAACTTCCAGTGCTCGATCGAGTGCCTTCTCAGCCTTTTCGGTCTGGTGCGCTTCCGCGTAGGCGCGCGCAAGGCTGATTAAGACTTGCGCATCGTCCGGCTTGGCCTTCGCCACAGTCTCGAATTCCGCCGCTGCTTTGTCGTACTCCTTCGTTTCCATGTAGAGGCGGCCGAGATTGGGATGGACGTAGGCGTCAGCGGGATTCACTTGAAGTTGTTTTTGGAATTCGGGAACTGCTTCATCGTATTTGTGCTGGTGCATTAGCACGAGTCCGAGATTGTTGTACGCGTAGAGATCCTTAGGGTTGATTTCGATCGCTTTGTGGAAGGATGCCTCTGCTTTCGAGTACTGGCTCAGGTTCATGTACGCGCGTCCCAGGTTGTTGAATGCTGGGCCATCCTGGGGGTTGCGAGCCGTGGACGCTTCCAGCAAGGCGACTGCTTCGCGGTAATTTCCAGCGTTATACGCCTTCGTCCCCGAAGCGTACAACTGCTTAGCCTCCTCTTCGTCGGTCGGAGCAGACGTGCCGTCATTTGAGGCGGACGATGTCCCGCCACCGGTGTCAGTCACTGTCTTCACAAGATGCTGGATCCCGTCAACCACCTGGGTTCGAAACTCCGCGTACTTGGCGATCTGATCGGCTGGCACTTCGGTTGCCCGGATATTCAGGTTCAGGCCCGCGGAAAGAGTATGAGCACTCATCGACCCGTCCGCGCTGAACTCCGCAAAGTCATTTACCACGTGCGCGGGCTGAAAGCTCGGCGCTGGCGTCTTATCCGGCAGATCAAACTTTACCTTGAAAACAAATTCCTCCGGCCCTGGAAGCGGCAATGATTCCTTCGCGGCTGGCGGCTCAGGCAGAATCTTCGAAAGGATCTCCTGTATGTCCGACGCGGAAAACGCTGGTTTCGAAGATTTCGCCTCGCCCGCTTCCTTGCCCGGCACTGTAATCGTCATGTGGACCTCGAGGCGGTATGGCTTCGTCGTGTCGAATGGATCTCCCGCTTTGAAGTCGGTGACCTCAAGGTCGCTCTTCGCATCGGCTTGCTTCGCGCCTAGGGACATCAATTGAGCCATCTGCGAGGGCTGCAGGGCAGTCATGCCTGCTCGCATCAGCACCTCGATATCTCCACGCGTTTCGAATGCCAATTCCAAAGTCAGTTTCTTTTCCGTGATACTGCCGTTCACCTCCACCATGTAGTATTTCGCGAACGCCAGTTTCTCCGGTGTCTTTTTCAATTCCGCCGGCTGGTTTTGGAACACGACCAGCGCCTCCTTGCCTCTGAGTTGTGGAAGCAAGTATTGATACGGCGCCACCTGCGCCGTTGAGTCGAGCCAGATGTTCTTGCCACCAGCCGAGACGAATGTAATGGCGTGGTCAAACTGAGAAGGTGTGGGAACCTCGGGATCGATGGTGCTCGTGCTGTTAATCAGCGCCGTAGCGCTGTGAATGCCTTCCGCTTCGAGCAGCGCGTCGAGCAACGTCGCCTTATCTTTGCAATCGCCATAACGGTTCGTTAGAACATCCGCGGCAGCGTGCGGCTGATACCGGCCCACTCCGAATGACAGGCTCACGTAGCGGATATTTCGTGTGACGTACTCGTACAGCGCTTGCACTTTCGCGAGCTCGGTTTTCGAGTCCTTGGTTATTTCGTCAGCCTGGGCCTTCAGATCCGACGTCGGCGCACGACGGTCTCGTTCGAGGCCCGCATACCAAGTGCCGACTTGTTGCCAGCTTTCAAAAGAACTGAAGGAGAGCGTGCGTGATGGAGCAGGCTGCGCTCCACGGAGCAGCGCTTCGACGTTGAAGAACTTGCCACTCAATTGTGGCGGAACAGGAATGGCGGCAGCGCGCTGGGTAGTGCTATTCCACCTGTACACCTTTCGGTCACCTTCGCTGCGATCCGTCTCATTCACATCCGGTGGGGCCTTGATTTTGATCTCGCTGTTTGACGGCACGCTGAGCTCCACTTGCTCGTCCAGGCAGGGTGCGTCGTTAATGAAATGCCAGGATTGCCAGAATTGCCCCGGAGTAAGCGGTTTCACCGTGGTATTTACAATGTGATACTCCAGAATATCCCCGGCCGCGAGTCCCGTCACGGTGACATGCTTCTGCCGCGCGTCACTGTACATCGGCGCTTCGATGGCAACCGGAGCGCTCAAGTCCTGTATCGAGTCCGGCCCGGTCACGATCGTTTTGCCGTCGGACTTGATCACCTGGACGCTCACAATATCCAGCCGTTCATTCGCGCTGTTGTAGTTGAAAACCAGCTGGCCGAGTTTGTCGACGCCAACCTGCGACTGCACTTTGGCGCGAACCTTGATTTCAAGCGTCCCGGTGCCGTCGTTTTCATACCGCAGCATTCCACGCACGGTCTCGTAAACGTAAGGCTCCTCGGAGATGTCGAATGCTTTTCCTTCCTGCGGATCGCTTTTCTGAAGGTGCGGGCGCTCTTGCTCCGGCGTATTTCCACCCAGTGTGAAATTCACGGAAATAGTGGTGTCCACTTCAACCGCCCTACCGTCGAGCAGCGTCGGCTGGTACCTCCACTGCTGCACCGCATCCATTGCCGACTTCATGAGCAACGGCGGACCGGATACGAATTCAACCTGCTGCACGGACCCATCTTTCCCGATAGTGCAATGGAGAACGACCGTGCCGCTGATATGCGCCTGCTTGGCCAGTGGTGGATACACCGGCATTACTTGGCGGATCATTTTGGCTGCCTGCACATTTCCGCCGACACGAATCCGCATCGGCTTCTCGGCAGGCTTCTGCGACGGCTCTTGCGTGGACGGCGTCCCAGTCTGCTCGGAGCTGGTCGCCGAAGGCGACGTGGCTTCCGAACCCTGAGCTCGCGCGCCAGCGCCCGCAATTAATACAAACACAAGTACCCACGCACTCTCCTTCCACATAGTTTGTCTTCCTCGTGGACCACGGTGCAGGAACATCGTGTATACAAATTGGTTTATAACATTAGAACGATACTAATCCGAAGCGATAATCTGCTGCCATTCCAAGCGCAATCCTTGACGCCTCCAATCTCCCGGCCTACCATCCACTGAAATGACAGACCTCAACGAACTCCGTTCACCTGTTACCTTTCTCCAGAGCAGGCTTCAAGAACTCCCGCACGGCGACCTTCTCGACGCCGAAGAAATTTGGTGGAAAAGCGACGGCCTCGCCATCTCGAATGCGATCGACCGCGCTGGAACGCCTTGGCTGCGGATGTTCGATCATCTCGGAAAACGCGTCGATGAAATTCTCTATCCGCGCGAATATCAGACGATCCTGAAAAGGGGTTACCGCGCCGGAGTGATTTGGCGCGCTCTCGAAGAAAAATCTCTGATTCCCACATACCTATTGATGTACGACATCTCATTCCACGATCCGGGAATTTGCTGTCCTTATACCGTCTCGCTCGGCACCGCTGTGCCTCTTGCGAAATACGGCAGTGCCGCACTGCAGGCCCGCTTTCTTCCTCAACTCATGCGCAAGGACGATTCCGTGTGGCAAGGCGCAACGTGGATGACGGAAATCAAAGGCGGCTCGGACTTGGGAGCCGCCGTCGAGACGATTGCGCGGCCCGCTGGCGACCGCTGGCTTCTAACGGGCGAAAAATACTTCACCAGTAATGTCGGCGCGGAGTTAGCCGTTGTCGCCGCGCGCCCGGAAGGTGCTGCAGCAGGCGTCCGCGGACTCGCGCTCTATCTCATGCCGCGATACCGCGAGAATGGCGATCTCAATTATTTAATTCGGCGCCTGAAAGACAAGATCGCTACTCGCTCTGTTCCCACCGGTGAAGTTGAGCTGAAAGATAGCGAAGGCTACTTGCTGGGTTCTGCCGAGGCGGGAATTTACCTGATCCTCGAAGTTTTGAATCTCTCGCGCGTGGCAAACAGCGTGGTGAGCGTCGCCGTAGCGCAGCGCGCGATGGCGGATGCGCTGTCCTACGCCGAAGGCCGCGTCGCATTTGGCAAACGGATTCTCGATCATCCCCTTCTTCGTCATCAATTTGAAAATCGGTTCAACGCACTTCGTTCGGCATTTGCGCTCGCGTGGTATTCGGTCGAGCTCCTCAACGACGTCTGGATGGAACGCCAGCCCTACCCCGATCGCTATCATCTATTTCGACTCGTCGCACATCTTGCAAAATATTGGACAGCCGAATTTGTAGTCGATACTGCGAAATGGGCTATGGAAGTGTACGGCGGCCTCGGTGTGCTCGCCGAGTACGGCGCAGAACGCTGGCTACGAGAAGCGATGATTCTCGCAATTTGGGAGGGAACTTCGCATCGCCAGATCTTGGACGCACTGGAAGTGATGGAACGTAAGCAAGCACACAAACTGCTGTTCAGCCAGCTAGCAGAAATCGCACCCTCAAATGAACTTCAGGACATCGAATCGGAAGTCGAGCAGCACTTGCAACTTCCTCCCGAAAAAAAGGAAGCGCTCGCCGAACCTCTCTTCAGAAAACTCGCTATTTTCACCGCCGAAACCCTTGCTCGGAAATTGAAATAAAAACACGCACTCTGAGTAGTCGACACTGATTCTCATCGAATTTGCCCGGCTATTCCATGATGCGCCGCCGCGAAGCGCGGATTTCTGAGCACCTACTCCGCATCGTTTGCTTTCGAATCAGCGCCCTTATCCCAAAACCCAGGCATCGGCATAATGAATTCAAACGCAACCTGCGTCTTGCCCATAAAGCTCGGGCCCAGGCTCGTCACTCGGCAAAGCAATTCCTCCCCCGAGTCTACATTTTCAAGCCGGACGATCTGATCAATTTCTGCGGGAGCCGCAAGAAGAACCAGCGCTCCATGATCATTCACAATGATGGTGTGCGTCGTTTCCGATATGGCATGTTTGTCGACGTCTTGAAATCGCACAACCACCGGGATCCGCGCCTTCCGGCGTCGACTGCGCCGCCGATTCTCAGGCCTCAGATCGCTAGGAGGTACGATAGTCACGCGGCGAACCTAGCAAGTATTCATCCTTTTCTCAAGTTTCAAAGTTGAGCCGTCCCTTCATCGCTCATGCCGCCCCCTTTTTCAACACGTTTCGCTCGCTCAGCCGACGAGACAGCGTCCGATCGCCGTACCCTGCCGTGTCATTCTTCAACGCTGACAAGCAACTCATTTTCGAAGTACAAATGCTTGACTCGTCCATCGTGGTGGGAATATATCCATTCTTCCCGCAAGTCGGTCCCACTATCCTTGCTAACGACCTTCAATGGAAAACCAACTGCTCTGACGACCTCGTCCTTCGTCATGCCGACGCACACACGAACACCATAGCGGTCCTGTCGCGTGTCTATCACCTGGCATTTTGCCGTGTCGCGTTTTTCGGGTCCGTAGCTAAGCGAAAGCACCAGCCAGAAGCAGGCCGCAAAGATCACGGGAAGCACGATTCGCAATCGGTCTGTTTTATGAAGGTCGTCGAAGTAATTCGGATTCATAGGTTCGGAAAATCTTCTTTGTGTTTCGCGTTTCTACCAAGTTCGTGCGCAGAACGTGCCGGGTGCCCCATCCTTTGCCGGCCGGAGCCTGCCCGCCAATATTAATGGAGGGCTTGCCCGCCAATCCTAATGGAGGGCCTGCTTGTCGTGAGGAGCGCTGTCGTCTTCTGAGTGACGAATCGGCCCGCCGTGGCGGGCAAAGGCTGGTGATTTTTCACCTCGTGGTTCGCCACCGACACAACGCTCGATCGCCTGCTTTTCCGCCGCATTCGCATCTGTCTTTCGACGTCAGCCCAAATTTGAAATTTCCAATTAGCTGCTCGAACCACTGGAATCACGTACAACTCGCACCCACCGGTAGCACAGGCTTTAGCCTGTGAACCGCGATGCAGCCCGCATCAACTTCCAGAATCGACGCTGTCGGCCCCATCTGAAATCTCTAATTTCAAATTTGAAATCGCCGTTGCTACTACCAAGCGCCCTAGGCACGGTTTATGTGTCCCGACTTCTTAGTCGGGGTGCGACATAAGTTACCCCAGCCCGTAAGGGCTGGGAAGCCCCGGCCAGTAAGGCCGCCTACCGCTCGCGCAGACTCACCCGTGCGAGTCGCACTCTGAGATTGCTGGTGATAAGAGGAGTTCTCACCATCTATCCGACAGGAAATGAGATTTACTTTAGCTTGGCGCGCTGAAAAGTCGCCCTGAGCGAAGAAAAGCGGCTCGTATCCCCGAGAAAGGCAACGGCGTCCATTCGGAAGACTCAAGAACAAATGCGTGTCAAGAGAGAACGTCACAAGCAGATGTCTGATCTGGATGACCTTGGCCCCTTTTCGGTGGGAGCCCCTGCTTCGGCAGGGGGAGCTAGGTCCCAGTCCAGGACAAAAACGCACGTCATCCTCGAAGGGGCTCTAGCCCCAGGATTTTTCCGTGTCCTTCATTTCGCGAAATCGCCAGTTCCCGAACCCTGTATCGCCAGCGGTCGCACAGTCGCACGTTCGTTCCACCCGCGCTCTCGAATATATCGCTCAATAACAACGAGCCGTTCCTCCGCAGGCGGATGCGATCGAAAGTACTCCTGAATCGCGCCGCTCGGCAGACCCGCAATCTCCTCGATCGGTGACGCTGGGTGGTCTTTATACTCCACCTCCATCTTTTCGAAGCGCTCCATAAGCGCCACCACACCGCCCGGCGAATACCCGGCTTCGACTGCAAACTCCAAACCCACCCGATCCGCTTCGAGTTCCTGCTCTTTGGTATAACCAGCCTCGAATAACGCGACCGGCATACTGCCAGCCCGGTAAACGTCCTCCAATCCCAACTTGCGGCTCGCCAGCTCATACTGCAGCCGCTCAATCGCGTGCCGGTCGTCCACATGCGCGATTTCGTGACCCAGCACCGCTGCCAGTTCATCCTCCGATTGCATCAACGCGAATAGTCCGCGCCCCATCACCACATGCCCTCCCGGTAATGCAAACGCATTCACGAAATTCACGTCGTCCCGAAGATAAAAACGGTAGCCGATCCCATGGCGATGGATGTGGCTCGCAACGGCATGTCCCACCTGATTCAAATACGCCGTGATCTGTGCCGCGTCTGCGCTTGAATAGTTTGTCGAGTCAAGCGCGTGCGCGCGTGCAATCTCACTCCCTGCTTCGTTTTCTTCGGCATCACTTACGCGTGTAAACGTCATCGGCAATCGCTCGGCTTCATGCTCTGCGTCGGCCACCAGGTATAGCAGCGGCCGCGGAGTGATCGGTGCGATCGCGTGACTCCGTTGCAGCCCCACCGCGGCCACGCAACCCGCCAGCAACAAGATTGCCAATGTCACCCGCCGGATCAAAGCACTCTCCTCAACAGCTCCCTATGTCGCGCGTATAGAAAACTCACTCCGAGCAGTGCTACACCCAACCCCAGGAACGACACGATCCGCCCCAGCGCATCGAAGTTCCACACGTCCACAGTCACGATTCGCGCCACGCACAGCATGAACAACAGCAGGCTGAACCATCGGTACGCTCGCTCGTCCATCTTCAACACCGCTAAGAACACGATCAATCCCTCGATTCCCCAGGCCGCCGTCAGAAATCCGCGCCGCACTTCCAGGCTCAGCAGCACCGTGAGCAGAATTGTCGGCACGAAAAAGAAAAGGTGCTGTGGATACGCCTCGATCGCCCGCCATGCATAGCGCAGCCCTTTTGGGCCGTCGTTTCGCTTCACTGCTTCGCCCACGTCCTTTAGGTCCGGCTCCCGTTTCGCCAGTTTCGCTGCCGCAAACAGCACATACAGCAGCAGCGCACACGCTGTCACCGTCACCGTCCGCACATTCGTAAACCGCCACGGGCTCACTTGATAGAAATTATCAAACCCGCAGCGGACGCCTGCCAGTAGCGTCATCGCGTAACACTCCGCCCGAAATGTTTCCTCCCGCAAAGCGCCGCTCGCAAAATACAAAACCACGGCCATTGTCGCCCAACCGACGGCTACCCACTCGGGCGACATTTCAAAACGAAACAGCGCCGCAATCGAAATCGTTCCCATCCAGAGCTGCGCGCCTCGTATTCGTGGTGAGTCCGCCGAGGTAAACGCCGAGTAGTAATAGATAGCTGCGAGGATCGTCACAGTAATCACCGGCGCGGGCAGCGCGCCTAGTCGCGATGTCGAATTGAGATCCGCCACGAATATCCGCGCGAAACTTGCCACCAGCAGCGCGCGGCCTTGCCAAACCAAAGGCTTGTCACGCAGTAGTCCCGCTGCTTCCAGTAGCGTCAAGCCAAAAAGTCCCCACAGCAGCGCCACCGCTCCGCTGGTTGCCTCCGCCCACAGGAGATATGCCGCCAACAGCGTACTCGACGCCGTGTAAACACCGGAGATTCCAGCTGCGGTCGCCACTCGTGAGAAGAAATCGCTCGCGTCTTTCTTCGGCGTCGCTCCATCCGTCTCTGCGACCAGGTGCCATCTGGAAGCCATATACAAAACTGCGCACGACGCGACGACTGTGATCAACCGCAAGCTCACGCGATGCCACGTCTCGTCTCGCTGTAAATTCAAGGCCAGCAGACGCGTCACCGCTAAGGCCGCCGCCCCGTGCCCGCACCAGTCCAACGCTCGATCCTTATATCTCCTTCCGCATTCCACCAACGTCACTCCCGAGATCACCCACACCAGCGCCGTCCACATCAGCGGAAGCGCCACCCATTCCGCCGCCAACAGGAATCCTGTCGCGCAAATTGGCGCTAAGACGAATGCTACTGTATCCACCGCGTCCCAATGCTCACCCAGGTGCGCTTTCAGCCACCCGTCAACAAACAACGCGGCCGCCAACAGGAGAAACATCCACCCCAGCTTGGCATCAGGCGGCCTCCACTTATCCACTCGCGGCATTACGTCGTGCAACCAAACATACGTTGTCAGCACCGCCGCCCCAGCCCACCCAAGTTTTCGCAGGTATCTTTCCGAAAGCCGCCACGCCGCTATCAGCAGCGCCTCTACATCCACCAGCCAAAGAATTTCAAGCCTCGCGCCCGAATAGCGGTACGGTACCGCCGCGATCATCAGCGCCGCGCCAAGCGTGCTCGCCAGGATAAATCCACGCCGTCGCCCGATCCGCTGCGAATAGGCGGACACGCCCAGATAGACCGCGCCCGCCGCCAGCAGGAACCAGAATCGCCACTCGGGGTGAAATGATTGATGATGCAGCAGCGCTAGATATCCCGCCGCGTTCAAAAGAAACGAAGCGGTCAGAAGATTCGATTCCCGCGGCGTTTTGTCTTCTCTCAAAAAGTAAGAAGTTAGATATATCGCCCAGTACCCGGTCAGCAGCGTCACGCTCGCCGAAAATTCTGGAAATGGCCGGTAGCCTCCCATTCTTTCGTATACCTGCTCCAGCCACATCCAATGCACCGCGTACGTTGCGACGATAGCCAGCGGTTCGATGACGAACCATCGCCGCCCTCGCAAAATCACTACGAGTGACGCGGCTAGCAGCGCCGAGGCTATCAGCCCTCCGAGCGGGATCTCGCTGATCGCCACCGTTACGAAAGCCAGCAGGTACGCGAACCCAGTCGCGAGTTCGGAATCGTAGCGCAGCGAGTGCCCTACCATCGCAACTGCCACCGCGAACAAAAGGGCGAATCCCAACCCCGCGCTTTCAACCAAACGCACCGACTGCAAGTTGTGCAGCGCATAAGTCGTAAAGTACGCCAGCGCCCATCCTCCGCCCAGCACCGCCCGTGCCGCGATTTGATATCGTTGCTTCGTTTCCCCGAAGATTCCAATCCCCAGCAGCATCGCGCTCAACACATACCCAAGCGCGATCTTTCCTGCCGGCCCCAGGTAGTGCATCGAATAGTTCAGAAGAAGCGCCACTCCGATCACGAAAGCCGCTGTCCCGATCTTGTTCAGCCAGTTCGCGCCCAGCGTTTCTTCCACGTCCGCCCAATTTCTCTTTTTCCCCGTCATTGCACTGGACGCGCTTCCGCCGCTAGCCGTTGAGAAAATGCTGGGGACCTCTAAAGCAGATAGCGAGGGCGGGACCCGCACTGCGGCGTCCGGCACGCGCGGAACCGCCGAGCCGAGCCCGCTCGCGCTCGGAATTGTCGGGATAGGCGCAGCAGACGGAGCCACTTGCGCTGGAACTTGTTTGGGCGACTCTGATTTATCTACGTCGGTAGAAACAACGGGGGGTTTAGCGATTTCGGCAGTCAAATTTCCAGCGCGCGCGGTCGCCGCCACATCCGGATTCTGCACGCCGCCTGATCGGCTCTCGAATTTCTCGAGTGCCATTGCCAACGCTTTCTCAAGTCCGACTATGCGAGCCGTCGCCCGCCCAAGGTCCGCGCGTAGCGATCGGATCTCCTCCTTAAGCGACTCGGTCGCACTGCGAGCCTGGCCCGACCGGATAAATGCCAAGATCGGCAAGAGCAGAACCGTGCCCACCACCACCAGGCCGATGAAATAGAATGGGAAATCGTCCACGCCGCTCCTGTCTCAGATTACTTTCATTGAAATTGCCCAGATTCTACCAGACCGTCGCACAGACTCACAGCTTCCACCACCCGTGGGAGCTACTCGCTCAACTGTTGGTGACAGGGATATTCACCACCAATCTCAGAATGCGACGGTCCTAGGTTGGACGAAGAAGACTGCCGACGCCTACTCCGGAATTTGCGGCACCGCGGCAAGCAACGACTGCGTATACGGATCCTGCGGCGCACTCAGCACTTTTTCCGCAGCGCCAATTTCAACAAACCGCCCCGCTTTCATCACCGCCACTCGCGTCGCAAGCTGCGCCACCACCGGCAAACTGTGCGAAATCAAAATCAGCGTCAGCGAAAACTCGCGCTGCAACCGCGCCAGCAGCTCCAGGATTTGCGCGCCCACTGACACGTCGAGCGCCGACACCGGCTCATCCGCGATCACAAGCTCGGGCCGCAAAATCAAAGCCCGCGCAATTCCGATGCGCTGCCGCTGGCCCCCTGAAAATTCGTGCGGGTACCGGTCAAGTGCATCCGCTCCCATCCCAACGGCTTCCAGAATCTCAATCGCCCGCTCGCGCCGTTTCGCGCGCGAAAGTGCCAGCTCATGAATCGCAAGTGGCTCGCTCACGATTTCGCCCACTCGCATCCGCGGATTCAATGACGCAACTGGATCCTGAAACACCATCTGCATCTTTCGCCGCAGCGCTCGCAGAGCTGTTCCGTGTGCTCCAAGCCAGTCGTCGCCGCGAAAGAAAATTTCGCCGGAGTCCGGCTCCACGAGCCGCAGCAGCATCCGCGCAAGCGTCGTCTTCCCGCAGCCGGATTCGCCGACGATGCCGAGCGTCTCACCGCGCGTGAGCGAAAAGCTCACGCCGTCCACGGCAATAGCTTTCTTTGTCGATTGAGTAAACGCGCCGGTCGCAACGGGATAGAATTTTCGGAGTAGTCGTACTTCTAACAAAATGTCTCGTGCTTCCACAAGAATCCCGCTCTCGTTAGGAGACTCGTCCGCCATCGTCAGATTTTCTCTGCCGCCACAATTACAACCGGATTGATCATCTCGATCTCGCGCGCTCCGTTCTCGCCGGGCGCCGCGGAATCGTTGTACCGCGGACGGAAACCAGCCAGATCGTCCGCAATCGTTTCTTCCATCAGCCGTCGCGATTCGATGTACTCGGGATCGCCCGGCTCGCGGCCGGCTGTGTGCATCCATCGATCGAAGGTGAGGGCGTTTTCCTCGGTGTGCGTGCCGACCACCCGCAGTCCTTTCGCCGCGAGCAGCGCCCGAAGTTCGCTCCGCGCCAGCGTTCGCGTGTGCGAAGGGTCGCGAACGCGCTCGATGCGCTCGTGCATTTCAGCCCGGTGCCGCTCCTCGGGCGCGTAAATGTCAATCACGCCCACCCGTCCGCCGGGTTTCAACACGCGCCACATTTCGCTGATCACTTGCGCAGCATCCGGCACATGGTGCAGTGCATAACTCGTTAGCGCAAGATCGAACGAGCCATCCGCGAACGGAACGTTCTGCGCGTTTCCGATTGTGAATGCCACATTCTGAACTTTCGACTCGCGCGCGTCCCGCTGTGCCACCGCCAGCATCGCAGCCGTCAGGTCAACTCCAAAAACCCACTGGACGCGCGAAGCAAAAGCCATGGCAAGTGCGCCGGTGCCGCACGCGAAGTCCACGGCGCGGTCGCTCGCTTTCACCTGCGCCATGCGCGCCAGAATTTCCGCTTCCGCAGCGCGCGTCTTCAGCACGGAGCTGCCGAAAACCTCTGCGGTTCGCGTGAATCGGTCGCGCACCAGCTCATGTTGTTCGTTGTAGTTCACGTTCGTCGCCTGAATCCGTCTATTCCAAGATTTCCACAGCTCGACCGTTTTCCACAGGCCGAAAAGTCATCAATTCAGCTACCAAAAGTCAACCATGTTGACCAACATAGAGCACTTTTTATTTCGCTTAATCTTCGCTCGGCCTAAAAATCACCGGCCGCTCTCGGCGCATTCCAATTCCGGCACGCATTACCTGACAAGGATACATCGAGCGCGATGCTCCTCCGTCACCGGCCCCACCTGACGATTTACGTGACGAAGTACCTGAAGAAGTCCTGGCATCGCCAAATCGCATTCTGGGATATGTACGGCGCAGCGCGGACCGAACGAGCAGCCCGCCGGTAGTGCTCCGAGCGACGGAACGGTACCCGGAATCGGCGTGAGCTTTCCGCGTTCGAGCCGCGGAGCCGCTCGCAGCAGCCCCTCAGTATAAGGATGGCAGGGATGGCGCAACACATCCTCCGCAGTCCCTTCTTCCACGATCCGCCCGGCGTACATCACCAGCACACGATCGGCAATCTGCGAAACAACCCCTAAATCATGGGTGATAAAGAGCATTGAAAGCCGCAGTTCGCGCCGCAATTGCGCGAGCAACTCGAGAATTTGTTTCTGTACCGTCACGTCCAGCGCCGTCGTCGGCTCGTCCGCAATCAGCAAACCAGGTCCCGCCGCGAGCGCCATGGCAATCATCACCCGCTGCCGCAATCCACCCGAGAGTTGATGCGGATATTGCCGCGCGCGCCGCTCCGGCTCCGGCACCGCCGCCCGCTTCAGTGACTCGATCGCGCGGCTGTGAATCTGGCCCGCACTTGCACCCGAATCGTGCACCCGAATCGCCTCCTCCACCTGCCCCCCTATCCGCATCACCGGATTCAGCGCCGTCATCGGCTCCTGAAAAATCATCGCGATTTCGCGCCCGCGCATTTTGCGAACGGTGTCGGGACTTGCTGTCACAAGGTTTCTCTGCCCAGTGTCTCGCGATTGTAGGCACGCTTCGCCGGTACATCGCGCACCCGGAGGTTCGAGCCCCATGAGCGCGAGCGAAAGCATCGTCTTGCCGGAACCCGATTCACCGACGATGCCGAGCGTTTCGGCTTCGGCGAGGGAGAATGAAACATCGTTCACCGGGCGAATCCATCCAGCGTCCGTCGGCAGTTCGACTGTGAGTCCGCGGACCTCGAGCTTCGTCTTGATCGCACCCGTCACAAGAACATGATAGGACGCAGCACGGTATCGTGGCGAAAATTTGCAGGAGAGATTGCTTTCGCGCGCGGTCGCAGCAGATGCTTTTCGGGCAGCAGCAAGCTGCTGCTCGAAAATATTGCCTGCCCAACATCCGGGTTAGCGTATAAGGGAGGTATGCAGGAGATAAAATGCCCACGATGCGGCGCGCTTTACTTTCCACCTGCTGACGTTCGCGTTTGCCCTCATTGCGGCGCTGGGCCGCCCACTTTCTTGACAAGACTTCGTGCCCAAGCGCATCGGATTGGGTGGCTATCTCTCTGGATTTTTCTAATCGTGTGGAGCCTCGAACCTCCTGCTTGGGCTTGGGCTGCGTGGGGCTTCGTGGCAATGCTTGCGGCATGCGGATGGGCGTGGTCAGTGGTGTCGCAAAAACTTCACCGCGGAGCCTACGAGCCTCTAAACACGATCGATATTTATCCTCGAGTTGCGCAAACCGAACGCGCTCCCGTTGTGCCGCGCCCGCTGCCCACGCCACCAGAATGGAAGAGCCTAATCTCAATGGCGCGGCCGCGCGAGGTATACTGGCCGTTCCGAACAAAGCTAAACCTCGCTTTCGAGGCTATGGCGACCGTTTTCATCGCTGCACTCCCCGTAGTCCAGATTCATAGGCACGGCTTAGCATTCGTGAACCGGCATTTGTTGAGGCCGATGGATCTGCTCGTGTTCATTCCGATTGCTGTAGGAATTTATCTGCTGCCGCGCCGGATCCAGCAGGAATTGGCGGCGCGGGCTCTGTTGCGGGATGGCGAAGTTACGACAGGCTTTGTTACAGACTGGGGGTCGGCTGAGGAGCCCTATCAAGCTTCCTACCAATTCTGGACAGGGACGGGCGAGCGCTTCGAGCAGAGAGGAATATTCGCAAATGACTACGATTCAGCCCAACGCAACGGCAGAGTGCCGGTGTTCTATATGCCGGAAGACCCGACAAAAAGCGTCGCACTTTGCTGCTGCAACTTGCGCGTGAGACTTCCAGAAGAATCGCTTGAGCGCAGCGCGATGAAAGACCTTGCGCGAGACTAACGGTTCGCCAAAGGGATTACGAAGCGGAGAGCGGTGTGCGTGTTCGAGAAACTGCAGACTTTATTGTCGGTGAGCCCGGCGGCCTTTCCGCTCTCAATTACGTCTATCTCGCGAATTTCCTGGCGACCTTTCGGATAGACGACCCAGATTGCGCCGTTTTTTGCGATTGATTTGCGAAGCGACGTGAGTCGCGCCAGGTCTTTTTTCTGTGCGGCACCGAAAAAAATCATGTCGAGGTCGGCTGCAGGTTTGCGCTCGGCGAATTCGGGGTTGAATGGGCGGATGTCATTGATGAACGCGCCATCATCAACGCCCAGGATCAGAATCTTCTGGCCCGGCTTCACGCCGAGTTTTTCGATCAGCGTGCGGTGCGAATAGTCGCGTTCTGGCGGACGCGGTTTCGATTGAGTCTTGCGCGGCAACTTCGTTGCTATTTTTCCCAATGGTTGCCTAACCCTGGATCTTCACTTGCTCACCGAATTTTTCGCCTAATGCTTTCAGATATGTATCGATTGTGCTTGTATAACCAAGAACGAAGCGCGACATGAAGCGGAAAATCGGATTGGCTACTTCACCGTTTTCAGTGATGCGTACCAACGTGGTCCCCGCGCTTGAGCCGGACGGCGCTGGAATTATTTCAGTTGTCCACGTGCCGCCCCACGGAAGTTTTGGATCGGCTATGCGGGTGACGAGGCGCTGCGGCGGAATTGATTCGGTGACTTGCAGCGGAATTCTCATATTGTGGTCGGCCACTTCCGTCCATGCGGGGTTGCCGTTCACGGATGGAAAAGGTTCGACGCGGAGAACTGTCTTCCGCCATTTGGGAAATTCCTGGTAGTTGGTAATTGCTTGCCAGATCGCTTCCGGCGGTTGATGGTACGACGCTTGGCGGGTGATGGTGTGCTGCTTCGGGAGGAGCATGCCGATCGCAACGATTAGCAGGATTATTAGCGAGATGACAATGAGTGTGCGGACAATCCATTTCATTGTGGCTCCCCGAGTTATACGATTTGGACCTTGAAATTTAATATATCTAGAGCCCTCCATCCACTCTAACCGCCTTATCGTGGGAATTAGCGCCGGACAGCAGCCGGTTCGCGACGGCTAAGTCTAATGTTTTTGTCTCACTGTCTCAGAGACCGGCTTTGGGGAAGTGAGACAAGTTAATTGGACTTATGGGTGGATTCAACCGATCGACCGCAGGAGCACTCATTTGTCGGCCTCGAACTTCCAATCCGCGGATTGCTGGTGAGAAGAGAATTTCTCAACAGTAATCCAGATCGGAACATCTCAGTCGCTGAGTTCTGAAGACAAACACTCTGAAAAATGGCGATTTCAAAACTCCAGGCGCAACTGGAACGCGATCATGCGGGGTGTGCTGTCGCCGCCGAGGCCTACGCCGAGTAGACCAGTTGGGGGAGACGTGGTGTAGGTGAGGGCCCCGAAGCCGGTTTGGGTAGTCGGTTTGCCTGGGATGCCGGCGAGAACCATGCTCGGAAGCGCGAAATTCGGGTGATTAAAGACGTTGAAGAATTGAACGTCGAACCTGAGCTTCCATCGTTCGGTCAAGGCGAACCATTTGGTGAGATAGAAATCGCTCCAAGTGAAATCGGGGCCGCGGAGGGCGTTGCGGCCGAGATTGCCGAACTGGCAATTTGCGGGACTGTCGCCGCCAAAGCAAGCGCCGGTGCTTGGATCTACGGTCGAGACAAAGGCGTCGGGATTGAGCCACTGTAGAGTGCCGGGCTGAGTGACGTTTGCGATGGGATTGTGATCGTACAGCGGTATGCCGGGGACGACGCTCGCGAATTGAGGGCCGCTACCATTTACGATGCCGTTACCATTTGCGGAATAGGGCGTGCTGAGGACAGAGAATGGAATGCCGCTGTGCCAGAAGATGGTCCCCGAAACTTGCCAGCCGTTGAGCGCTAAGCCTAGAAGCCGATTTTGGATTTTGGACGGAAGTTGGTAGCTGTATTGAGCGTTGAGATTGTGGCGAATGTCGTAGTCGCAGGGGCCGTAGTCGCGCGCTAAGTCTCCCGGAAGCGGCGACAGAATTCCTCCCGCAGAAAATTGCAGAAAGCCCCCGTTTGAGACGGTGTCCATGCAGCGGCTGAAGGTGTAATTGACTTGTCCGGCGAGACCGTGGCCTGCGCGTTTCATCGCGCTGAGCTGCAAGCCGTTATAGTGGCTGTTTGCGCCGGTTGAGAATTGAGTGACGGCGCCGAAGCGCGGATCGGTGGATTGCGCGTACGGGAATGGGGCGAAGCAGCCGTCACAAACATTTTGATAGCCGTTCACTTGCGTGAGATAGGGCTGATTCACGGCGCGCGTGCCGACGTATTGTGCGTGGATACTGGCAGTGGTTCCGAATTCATGCTCGACGCCGAGGCTCCATTCCATGAAGTAGGGGGCGTGAAGTTCGCCGCTTGGCACTGCGCTGATGGCAAGGGGTGGAAGACAAGTTCCAGAAGCCGATTGTCCGGGCGGACAGGAAAGATGGCCCAGCGGAAATCCCAGAGTGAAGGTTTGATTGGCGGCGACGGTTGCGTCGATCGCGCTGTTCGGCACGCCTGGGGCAATCTCGGTGCCGCCGACAGTGCCGAGCAGGCCGCCCTGGAAAGTTTTAACGTAGGGTGGATTAACTCCGACCACGTCAGCAATGCTACCCGGCAGGATGTCGCTGAAAATTCCGAAGCCGGCGCGCAGAACGGACTTGGGCTCGAATTGCCACGCGATCGCGGTGCGAGGCTGGAGGATCGCGATGGGCGTTGAGGCAAAAACATTGCTGAGGCCGATTCGAATCGCAGCGTTTAAAGGTTGATTCGCGTCGTGTGATATGGAATCGAACGAGCCAGGGAGCCGGGCGATTTTCTGATGCGGATTCAACGGATTGGAGTTCAATGTGTCGCGGATCCCGAAAGTCCAAGTGAGCGTCTTAGTTACCTTCCAGGTGTCCTGCGCGTAAAGGTCGAGATTAAGAAAGTTGAACGGCTCGTTCGCTGACGAAGGGAATGTTTTAGAGGCTGTGGACGCGACGCCGTAGATGAATTGCGGCAGCGTCGTGTACGTGACGGTCGGGACGGAGCCCTCGCCGAAATCGTAATCGTTCAAGCGAAAGATGCGGGTGTTGGTGCCGAAGCGGAATTCGTGCGTGCCGTGACTCCATTCGAGGTTGTCGTTAATGAAGAAGCGCGTGGCACGCCGTCCCTGGACCCACGTATTGTCGAGCCCGCCAATCGTGGTGAAGGGCGCGTTCGCGCCGCTTCCTTGCAACACGATTGGGAACGCGGCGAGCGTTTTTTGAAAATCGCTCGGGCCAAACAGGCTGCCGTACCAGGAGAATGCGGGATTGAAATAATTCACGAGGCTCTGGGAAAAAACGTGAGTGTAGCCTGCCGCGAACGAGTATAGCGGTTGGGGAGAAAGAGCGTTGAACAACGGATTGATGGGGTCGGTGAAGGCGGCCTGGAGTCCATTGTCCGTTTGAAAGCGATACCAGGTGGTGTTTTTTTCGTCGATATTGTAATCGATTCGAACGGTCTGGACTTGTTCGTGGTCATCACTTGAATGCGATACGCTCTGGCGATTTGCGCAGCCGTTTCCGTCGTTTGCGATTGCGGGCGCGCCCCCGCCCACATTGAATGGGCAACCGAGCACGGCGAGAGCCGTTCCATTCGTGTTGCCGTAGAGCGAAAACATTTTTTGATAGAAAGGCACTGATTGCGGCGTCGGCTGATAGACCGAACCCGTTACGGAATCGATTCCGCCGAGCGGCAGTTGCTGCAAGACGTAATTCTGGAACGCGGCAGTGGGAACTGTAGTGGCCGTGACGATTGGAAGTGCAATGCGAACCCACTCACTATCGAAAAAGAAAAAGAGCTTATTGTGGACGATCGGACCGCCGACGCTCCCGCCGAAATGGTTCACCGTGGAGCGCGGCTTGTGATTTCCGGGCGTCGCGTTGGTGAAATAATCAGCGGCGTTGAACCGGGAACCATTCCACAGTTCGTACAGGTTTCCGTGAAATTGGTTCGAGCCGGACTTCGTAACATAGTTGATCTGCGACGCTCCGTACCGGCCCTGATCTACGGCGTAAGAAAGCGTGTTGACCGTTACTTCTGAAATTGAATTCAAACCGAGGACGAGATTGGTAGAGAGGCCGCTATTGAGATTCGTCAGCGGGTCGTTCGTTTCCAAACCGTCCACGATGTAGCCGTTCGAGAGAGCGGGAAGTCCGTTGAACTCGACATTGCCATACCCGTTCGTTCCGCCTACGAAATCATTGCCACTACCGGCCGTGTTGATGAGCGCTCCGGCGGCAAACTGAAGCGGGTAAGTTAGATCACCGCCCGGATTTGGAAGGTTTTCGAGCGCCGGTGCACTGAGAGTGGTGGAGGTATTCGCATTCCCAGGGTTGAGGATTGGCGCATCACTTCGAATCTCAATCGTCTGCTTTGATTTTGCAATTTTGAGAGTGAAGTTTACCGTTTGCTTCTGGCCCAGCGCGCCGGAGACAGCGTCGTTCAGTTCTGATTCGAAACCTGCCGCTTCGACCTTAACGGAATAGACGCCGGGCTTCAGTTGCGAAAAATTGAATCGGCCCGAGGTATCGGTACTCGAGCTACGCTTCAGCCCAGTCTCTTTATTTGTTGCGGTCAACGAAGCATTGGGCACCGCGGCGCCAGTTGCATCACTCACTTGGCCGACAATAGCGCTTGTCGTTTCACCTTGGGAGAAGGCTGCCTCGGCGAAGAGGAAATGAAACGTTCCGACCAAAACACAAATCCACAATGTCGAACGCACCATGATTGTAGGCTCAAGTCGCCATAGTTAACCTTACTTAATATATCTTATTAACGCAAGTATATATCGGGGATCCTGCGGCGAGGCCGCAAGCCCCAGAAGCACAAGGGACACCGCGACTAAGAACGTCAATTTTCCTACCCACCTCATAAATTTTCTCTTTGTTCTTCTCTTGGTTGATAGAAAAGCCGTTCGGGCCGCCCCTCGGAGAGCTGTTCGGTAGATAATCGGGGGGTGAGACGATACTAAGGCGCGTATCTCAGATGTATAGTGTCAAAAGTAACGGGTACGGGCCCCGCCCCGGCAGCATGCGGCAGCAGCGAGGGATAGGTAAGAGACGAGGATGAGGAGGAGTTTCCATCATGCTTCCCGGGCTTAGAGCGGCTCTGAACTATCATCCGATCTTCGTTCATTTCCCGATCGTGTTGTGGCTGGCGGCGCTTTTGTTTCAGCTGCTGGCTGTGTGGCGAGCGAGTGATGAAATGCAGCGCATGTCGGCGAGGATGCTGTATCTGGGGACGCTGGCTGCGATCGTGACGGTGCTCAGCGGGCTTGCGGCGGCAAGTTCCGTGCCTCCAGGCGACGCGATGCGCACGGTGGGCATTCACGAAACACTCATGCTGGTGGCAACGAGCCTCGCAGGGGCGCTGTGCATGTTGGCGTTTTTCGCACGCAAGAACTTCACCGCACAACTGCGCAAGATCATGCTGGCCGGACTATTTATTCTGGCGGTGCTGCTGACAATTGGGGCGGATCGAGGCGCGCAGCTCGTCTACGGTTACGGCGCTGCAGTCAACTGGTCGACGGCGCAGCAGCAGAAATGACGCCATGGAGTAGTTTGCCGCGATTTTTATTATTAGGAGGAGAACGCAATGCCCGCAAAGAAACCGAGAGAAACGAAGCGAATGAGCGACGAGGCTGTGAAGGAGCGTACCGGCAAAGCGTGGGCCGAGTGGTTCAAGATTCTCGATAAGGCTGGCGCGAAGGAATGGAATCACAAGGAAATTACGGGATATCTGGTGAAGGCAGAAAAAGCCGGGCCATGGTGGAACCAGATGATCGCCGTGGCTTACGAGCACGAGCGTGGGATTCGCGAGAAGTTCCAGAAATGCGACGGTGAATTCGCCGCGTCAGGGAGCCGCACTTTGGAAGTGCCGATGGCGAAGCTCTTCGAAGCTTGGACAAATGAAAAGTTGCGGGAACGTTGGCTGCCTGGCGCGGAAATCGAAATTACTACTGCAACTCCGGGGAAATCGGTCCGCGCGAAGTGGAATGGTGGCAGAAGCCGGCTAAGCGTGAATTTTTATGCTAAAGGTGCTGCGAAAACACAGGTTGCCGTGGATCACATGAAGCTTTCGAGTTCGAAGGAATGCGCGAAGATGAAAGGGTATTGGTTTGAAGCATTGAATCGACTCGAATTGACATTGAGTCAGTAACGGGCTCGCCGGAATTCACGTCTTGCGCTACCCAAAACGGCTCGATTCACTGTAGTATTTGGTGAGGGAAGCAGAATGCTTGTAAAGATTGAAGTCTACCAGGATGGCGAAAGTTGGTGTGCCCGCGGTATTGGTGAAGACATCTTCACCCAAGGGCAGACGGCGGATGAGCTGTTTCGAAATATCAAGGAAGCGGTAGCACTGCATTTCGAAAACGGAAGCGAATCCCCTGACATCGATATCCTCGTTGTATCCGAACTAAAACTGTCTCATGCCCCGGCTACCACAAGTTAGCGGCCGGGCGCTCGTTAAACTCCTTCACGCTCTTGGTTACGAGTCGATTCGCCAAAGGGGAAGCCACGTGCGCCTGCGGAAAATCAGCCCGTTAGGGGAGCACAACCTAACGGTGCCCGATCACAAAATCCTCGCCAAGGGCACGTTGAACGACATTCTCACTCGAGTAAGCCTTTGGAACGGCATCCCCAAAGAAGAATTGTTGGACCGACTGAGCTAGCTCGCCGCCTGCATCAGTAATCGTTTGCTGAGCCTTCGAGGAAGGCGCGAAGTTTGCGCGAGCGCGACGGGTGGCGCAGCTTGCGCAGAGCTTTCGCTTCGATCTGGCGGATGCGTTCGCGCGTGACGGCGAACGACTGGCCGACTTCTTCGAGCGTGTGCTCGCTGCCATCGTCCAGGCCAAAACGCATCTTGATTACTTTTTCTTCGCGGGGCGTGAGCGTTTTCAGCACGGAGGAAGTTTGTTCCTTCAGGCTGAGATTGATCACGGCGTCCGAGGGCGAGACGACGGCCTTGTCCTCGATGAAATCGCCGAGATGCGAATCTTCTTCCTCGCCGATGGGAGTTTCGAGAGAGATCGGCTCCTGCGCGATTTTCAGAATCTTCCGGACTTTCGCGACCGGAATATCCATGCGCTTGGCGATTTCTTCGGACGTGGGCTCGCGGCCAAGTTCCTGCACAAGCTGGCGTTGGGTACGAACGAGCTTGTTGATCGTTTCGATCATGTGCACCGGAATGCGGATGGTGCGGGCCTGGTCGGCAATGGCGCGCGTGATTGCCTGGCGAATCCACCAAGTGGCGTAGGTGGAGAATTTGTAGCCGCGGCGCCATTCGAACTTGTCGACGGCTTTCATCAAGCCGATGTTGCCTTCCTGAATCAAATCGAGGAACTGCAAGCCTCGGTTGGTATATTTTTTCGCAATCGAAACAACGAGGCGAAGGTTCGCTTCGATTAATTCTTTCTTGGCCTGTTCCGCTTCGGCTTCGCCGCGAAGAATCACCTGAAGAGCGCGCTTCAGCTCAGTGGGGCTCACTTCACTTGCGATTTCGATTTCACCGAGTTCCTGGCGGCGAGCGCGAAGATCCTTGCGCGCTTCAGCCTGAACGTCAGCTTTCGAAGCTTCCACTCGGCGCTCGAGCTTAACGATTTCGCGTTCGAGGAAGTGGACGCGCTCGACGGTCTGGCGAATTTTGTCGATCAGGCGCTTCTTTTCGAGCGGATTGAAATCGAGCTCGCGGAAGCGATTCGACATCTCGACGCGCGTGCGGCCCAAGGCGTATCGCGCATGGAGGTAAGGACGCTTTTTCGAGCGAGGGATTTTGTCGAGCTTCTGCGCCTGCTTCATCGCAACGAGATAGAGCTTCGCGACTTTATCGATCTGCTTGAGCGTTTCTTTGGTCTTCGCTTCGATCTTTTCTTCGGTCAGCTCTTCGTCGTCAAACTGAACGATTTCTTTGATGGAGCGCGAACCGGTGCGCAGATCTTCGCCTACCTGGAGAAGTTCTTTCAGAATCAGCGGAGCGCGCGTGATGGTTTTGAGAACGAGGAGCTGGCCGCGCTCGATGCGTTTTGCGATGGCGACTTCACCCTCGCGCGTGAGCAGCGGGACGGTTCCCATTTCGCGGAGATACATGCGAACGGGATCGTTGGTTTTTTCAAGGGTGCCTGGAGTGAGGTCGAGTTCGCCGTCTTCCGAGGCGGCTTCTTCTTTGACGACTACTTCAGGAGCGTCACTTGCATCGGCAGCGGCAAGCGCGGCTTTCGCGCTGGAAAGATCCTCGTACACATCGATGCCGTAGCGCTCGAAGGTCGAGAGCAAATCGTCAATTTCTTCCGAGGAATGGACCTCGGGCGGCAGGATATCGTTCACCTCATCGTAGAGCAGGTAACCGCGTTCCTTGCCCATTGCGATGAGTTGTCGTACCTGATCGTATTTTTCCTCAAGAGCCAAACTCACACTGCCTCCAATGATGAGGTGAAGCGGATGCGCGCAGGCGGCAAAAGAAAATCGCGCACGGGATTAGACACCCCGACGCGACTTGTCAAATAAACAACATTTGAACGGAAATTAAGACGTTGGAACCCGTTGCCAGCCTGCATCCGCGCCAACTACGCCTGCGCCCCACAACTATATGATGCTCAGCACGCGCCGCCCGTTTCATTCAAAACCCTACGAGAATACAATAGTTACGGGACTTGCGTCAACGAAATGCCGTAAGTAATTGAGACGAAATCATTTCGAAGATTCTCGGTGCCCGCGCGCGAACCACGTTGGATGACCCAAGTCTGTGAAAGGATTCAAGTTTCGCCGCTTTTATCGCGCAGTCTGGAAGCGACTGCCTCGTTTTGGTGCAAAACCGGAGCTAATTATTGGCAAGTAGCTTTTGGAGTTCGAGGCGGCGCGTGAGCAGTGTGCGTAGCTCGTCGCTGGACGGTTTGGCTTCGATTTTTCGTTGCAGGTCCGCCATTTCTTCTTCCACTCGGAGGCTCCGCAATACGTTCAGGCAGTTCGTCGCATCGTCCCAGGTGGGTTCGGGAACCGGCTCGAAGAGAATTTCGAAGAGGAGTCGGCGGTCGCGTTCTTCGAGCGCGGCGGCGAGCGCGGCGGGATCGGGTTTGTCGCCGACTTTCGATATTAATAATTGAAGGAGCCTTTCGCTTTCCAGGCCGCGATGGAGAGCGCTGGCTGTGAGTTCTTGCGCGAGCTGTTCGCGAAAACCTTCCGCCTCCACGAGCATACGAATGATCAGTCGTTCGGCAGGCTTCACTGCCGGGCCGAGAAGTTCGGCTTTCGGTTTCACTTCGCTGCGGCGTTCGGTGGCGGCGCGGCGCAACGCCTCGCGCAGCACGGGCTCATCAACGCGCAATTCTGACGCGATACGCGTGGCCCATTCGGAGCGGAGCAGGCGATTTGGGAGGCGTTGGACGTAAGGCATCAGAAAATTCAGCGCGGCTACTTTTCCGGCGGCAGTGGTGCGGTCCATTTGGCGGGCGCGGCCGATTAAATAATCGAGATAGGGCGGCGACTGCGCGAGGAGTTTTCGGTAGGCGTCGGCGCCCTGATCTTTCAGGAATTTATCGGGATCGGCTTTGCCGGGCAGCGCGAGGACGCGAACATCGAATTCGCTTTCGAGCAGGAGCGCGATTGAACGCTCGGTGGCAATTTGGCCGGCGTTGTCCGGATCGTAATTTACGATTACGCGACGAGTGAAACGGCCAAGCAGCTTCACCTGCGGTTCGGCAAGACTTGTACCACAGCTTGCGACGACATTCGCGATTCCTGCGCGAGCGACGGCAATCGCGTCCATGTAACCTTCGACGAGCACGGCGAAATCGCTTTGTCGCAGAGCTTCTTTCGCGCGATCCACGTGATAGAGGACGTTGCTCTTCGAGTAGATCAGCGTTTCGGGCGAATTCATGTACTTCGGCATGTCGTCGCCCATCGCGCGGCCGCCGAAGGCGATTACCTTTCCGGATTCATTCGAGATTGGAAACATGATGCGGCGACGGAAACGATCGTAGGCGCGTCCTCCCTGGTCGCGCGAAATCAGTCCGGAGACTTCGAGCAGTTTCTCGGGGTATTTTTGTTTCAGGAAACGCAGGAGCGCGTCGCCCGAGGATGGAGCGAATCCGAGGCCGAAGCGCTTCATCGTTTCACGGTCGAGGCCGCGATCTTCGAGATACGCGGTGGCGACTTTGCCTTCGGGAGTGTCGTGCAGGCAGCGAGCGAAGAAAGCAGCCGCCTCGCGATGCATTTCAGCGAGAGCTGAACGTTGCTGATTTTCTTTGCGCTCTTCCGGCGAACGCTCGCGCGGCTTGGGAATCGCGATGCCGCACTTTTCGGCGACGGTGCGAATGGCTTCCGGGAACGTGGACTTTTCCATTTCCATCACGAATTTGAAAACGTCGCCGCCCACGCCGCAGCCGAAGCAGTGATAAATCTGTTTCACCGGATGGACCGCGAAAGACGGGGATTTTTCCTGGTGGAAGGGGCAAAGACCTGTGAAATTTGCGCCGCTTTTTTTCAGGCGGACGTATTCGCCAATTACGCGGACGATGTCCGCCTGCTGCTTCACGCGTTCCGCGAATGATCCGACTTCAGCCATGGCAAGCGACGGGAAAATGGAAAAGTGAAAATGGAAAATGGCTATTCATTTAGCGCCTCGGCGGCTACATCGGCCAGACTTCACAAAGGCCGCTTCGTCATACTAGAGGAATTCTTCAGATTCTTCGTGGCCCGAATATATCCATTTACCAGACGTGTCGCGCTGATCGCTATCGCATCCAGCGCCCTATACTTTTCCTCCGATATGTAACCAGCATCGAGTGCGGCCGTCAAATGATCGCGCAATTCGTAGAGTGAGCCCCGACTTTGGCGGCAGAACTGGATATTCTCCTGATAAGAGTATCGCCCAAAACCTTCCGCCAGATTTGCGGTGACGGAACTTGCCGCACGTTTAATTTGCGAGACCAGACCGTAGCGTTCTTCTTGCGGAAAGCTCCGGGCCACAAGAAACAATTCCTTACGTAATGTGCGCGCAAACTTCCAGGTCTCCAGGTCGGTAAAATCCAAAATGCGCCTGTTTGCTAATCGACTCGTTGATGGTTTGCCAATTTCCATTTTCACTTTTCCATTTTCCGCATTGCTAGCTTTTCAACTCGACGAGAGTGATCGCTTCGCCGCCTCGGTCTGGTTTTTCGTGTGCGATCTTTTCGACGAGCGGATGTGCGCTGAGAAATTCGGCGAGGCCGCGACGGAGAGCGCCCGTGCCGTGACCGTGAATGATGCGGACGGCTAGTTTACCGGCCAGCGCTGCTTCGTCAATGAATTTGTCGACACGGCGCGTGGCTTCTTCGACGGTCGTGCCGATCACGTTGATTTCTTCCGCGGCTGGCTCATCGCTTGGACGCGAATGAACTGTGATGCCGTGCGGGCGAGCGCCGGGCGCGATGTCGGTTTTTGTCGCCTTCGCGTCGCTTTCAATTCCTACGATGTCGGCGAGCGGCACTTTCATGCGCATTGGGCCTGCTTCGACTTCAGCAGAGCGGCCATCGTGGCGGCGGAAAACGAGCGGT
>Ga0210387_10000429_pt1 | contig 29966 bp, 27 predicted proteins | sample IncBWC7OmetaG_FD_160108 | JGI IMG/M metagenome (GOLD analysis project Ga0210387, IMG submission 160108) | Forest soil microbial communities from Barre Woods Harvard Forest LTER site, Petersham, Massachusetts, United States - Inc-BW-C-7-O ... | reverse complement strand
TGTTCGCCCAGTATCCGCTGCCGGTGGTTTCCGCCGAAGGAGTCTGGCTGAACACCCGCGACGGGCGCCGCGTGCTGGATCTGTACGGCGGCCATGCCGTGGCCGCGCTTGGCTATGGTCACCCCGGTTGGACCCGTGCGCTCACCGAGCAGGCGCGTTCCTGCCAGTTCCAGAGCAATGCCGTGCCCATGGACGTGCGCCTGCGCGCGGCCGATCGGCTGGTGCGCTTCGCGGGCCTGGGCCTCGATACGGTGTTCTTCATCAACAGCGGCGCCGAGGCCAACGAGAACGCATTGAAGATGGCGTTCCGCATGACGGGTCGCTGCGAAGTCGTCGCCCTCGAACACGGCTTCCACGGCCGCACGGCCGCCGCCGGTGCGCTCACCTGGGGCGCCGCGACGACCTGGTACGGCTTTCCGCGCACACCCTTCGATGTGAGCTTCATCCCGCGCGACAACCTCACGGGAATCAGCGCGATCACCGAGCGCACCGCGGCCGTCGTCGTTGAACCCATCCAGGGTGTGGGGGGTGCGTTCGACGTGGGTGCGGAATACCTCAAGGCCCTGCGCCAGCGCTGCGATGCCACCGGCACCGTGCTGATCTTCGATGAAGTCCAATGCGGCGTGGGCCGCACCGGGCATCCCTTCGCGGCCAACATGTACGGCGTCACGCCCGACATGATCACCACCGCAAAGGCGCTGGGCAATGGCTTCCCGTGCGCCGCCGTGATGATGTCGGACAAGGTCGCCGCCGCCGTCCGCATGGATGCGCTGGGCACCACCTTTGGTGCGGGGCCGCTGGCCTGTGCCGCCATCGAGGCCGTCATCGAAGCCATCGAGTCCGAGAACCTGCTCGAACAGGTGCGGCGCGTCAGCGCCTATGTGCGCAAGACCTGCATCGTCGGACCCGTGATCGGCCACCAGGGCGCGGGCCATCTCACCGGACTGCGCACCAGCCGTCCCGCCAAGGACGTGCAGCGCGAACTGCTGGCGCGCAACATTCTCGCCGGCACCAGCGGCGATCCGCATGTGCTGCGGCTGCTGTCGGCCTTCATTCTCACCGAAGAGCATGTCGATCTGCTGCGGGCCGCCCTGTTGAGTTTGCCAAAATGAAGCGCTTCCTGGATCTCGCGGACTTTGCGCGCGAGGACATCGTCGAGCTTTTGGCGCTGGCACAGCGCCTGCAGGACCAACCCGAGCCGCGGGCGCTGGCCGGCAAGATCCTCGGCCTGCTGTTCTTCAACTCCTCGCTGCGCACGCTGGCCTCCATGCAGGCCGGCATGTCACGCCTCGGCGGCAGCTCCTTCGTCATCACGCCCGGCCAGGGCACCTACCAGATGGAGACCCGGCTCGGCGCCGTGATGAACGGCGCGGCTGCCGAACATGTGCGCGAAGGGCTGCCGGTGCTCGCCTCCTACTGCGATGTCATGGGGATCCGCGCTTTCGCTGACGGCAAGAACCTGGAAGCGGATCTGTCCGAGTCGACCTTCAACGCCATGGCGCAGCTCATCGACAAGCCGCTGATCAATCTCGAGTCCGCCATGAGCCATCCCTGCCAGGCGCTTGCCGACTGGAAGACCATGGATGATGTAAAGGTGCCACGCACCGGACGCTTCGTGCTGTCCTGGGTGTGGCATCCGCGCGCGCTGCCGCTGGCCGTGCCGGCCACGGCGCTGCATATGGCGGCCCTGCGCGGCATGGAGGTGACGGTGCTGCGACCCGAGGGGTTCGCGCTGCCGGCGCCGATCATGGACAAGGCGCGCCGGGCGGCGCGCGCCTCCGGCGGTTCGGTGCGCGAGACGGCAGATCGGCGCGAGGCGCTCGAAGGCGCACAGATCATATACGCGAAGGAGTGGGGCGCCACCCATTGCTACGGCGACGCCGATGGCGATGCGAAACTGCGCGCATCCCTCACCGACTGGTGCGTGACCGACCAATGGTTCAACACCACCGACCCGGCCTGCCGCCTGATGCACTGCCTGCCGGTGCGTCGCAACACCGCCGTCGCCGACGCCGTGCTCGACGGGCCACGCAGCATCGTGCAGCACGAGGCGCATAACCGGCTGGTCGTGCAGATTGCGGTGCTATACAGAATGCTCAAAGGAGACCATCAGTGATCATGCATCGGACCGACCAGACGGCCGCCATCCGCGCGCTGCGCAGCGCCGCGCCCTACATCCGCATGTACAAGGGCAAGACCTTCGTGATCAAGGCCGGCGGGGGCGTGTTCGGCAATGCCGCGCTGACCCAGTCGCTCATCGAGCAGATCAGCATCCTGCACTACATGGGCGTGCGCGTGGTGATGGTGCACGGCGGCGGCCCGCAGGTCACCGAAGTGTCCGAGGCCATGGGCGTGAAAGCACAGATGGTGCAGGGCCGGCGTGTGACGGATGAGAAGTCCATCGAGGTCAGCTCCATGGTGCTCAATGGCCTGATCAACACCCGCATCCTGGCGATCTGCCGTGAACTGGACGTGCAGGCCGTGGGCTTGAGCGGCGTCGATGCGGGCCTCGTCCAGGCGCACAAGCGCAAACCCGTGAAGCTCGAAGGCAGCAATGAACTGATCGACTACGGACTGGTCGGCGACATCGATCGCATCGACACCACGGCCATCCGCAACCTGCTCGATGACGGCTACCTGCCGGTCATCAGCCCGCTCTCGGCCGACGAGCACGGCACGCTGCTCAATATCAATGCCGACACCGTGGCCGCCGCCATCGGCGCCGCCCTGTCAGCCGAAAAGCTGATTCTGTGCACCGGCGCGCCGGGCATACTCGAGCGCCTGGATGATCCCGGCTCACTGATTTCGTATACCGACCTCGAAGGCCTGCAGCGACTGCGCGAATCCGGCAGCATCAGTGATGGCATGCTGCCCAAGGCACGCGCCATCGAAAACGCGCTCAAGGGTGGCGTGCGGCGGGTGCACGTCGTGTCCTACGCCTCCCCCGAGGGCATCCTCGGCGAGGTGTTTACCAACGAAGGCACCGGCACCCTGATCGTCGACGACATCGACGCGCTGCCGGCCAACGAGCAGCATCTGACATGACACGGCTTTGGGACAAGGGTGCACCACTGGATGCGCGCGTGCTGGCCTACACGGCCGGCGACGACTATCTGCTGGATGAACGCCTCGTTCCCTATGACGTGCGGGCATCGCTGGCGCATGCGCGCATGCTGCATGGCCAAAACCTCCTGTCCGAAGCGGATCTCGCCGCGATCACGGCGGGCCTGAATGAGCTGGTCCAGGCCCACGCCAATGGCGAGTGGCGCATCGAGCTGGCCGACGAAGATGGGCAGACGGCGCTGGAAACCCGGTTGACGCAGAAGATCGGCGCGGCCGGCGCCCGCATCCACCTCGGGCGCTCGCGCAATGACCAGGTGCTGACGGCGCTGCGCCTGTATCTGCGCGATGTGGCGCGGGAACTGGCCGCCGCGGCACGACGGGTCGCGAGTGCGCTCGATGACCTGGGCGCGCGCGAGCACGACACCGTACTGCCCGGCTATACCCATATGCAGCAGGCCATGCCCAGCTCCGTGCCGTTGTGGGCCGGTGGCTTTGCCGCCGAGATCCGTGACGATGCGGACAATCTCGAGGGCGTGCTGCGCCGCCTGGGCCGCAACCCGCTGGGTTCGGCCGCCGGCTACGGCGCGCCGGGCCTGCCGCTGGACCGCGATGCCACGACCCGGGACCTGGAATTCGACTCGACCCAGACACCGGTGACGGCCGCACAGTTGTCGCGCGGCAAGGCCGAAGCGCATCTGCTGTTCGAAATCACGCTGCTGATGCTGGACCTGGGACGCTTCGCCGCCGACGTGCTGCTGTTCTACACGCAGGAGTTCGGCTTCCTGGCGCTGCCCGATGCGTTCACGACCGGTTCTTCGATCATGCCGCAGAAGCGCAATCCCGATGTGTTCGAGCTGCTGCGCGGTCGCACCGCCACGGCGCATGCCGCGCTCGATGAGGCACTGGGCATCTTTGCCAAGCTGCCCTCGGGCTACCAGCGCGACCTGCAGCTGCTGAAGGCGCCACTGTTTCGCGGCATCGACCTGGCCGCCCAGACCCTCGACCTGCTGCCCGCGGCCATCGCGGCAATGTCCTTCAAGCCCCAGAACATCGCACTCGACCCCTCCATCCATGCCGCCGAGCAGGCGTACGCCATGGTGGTCAGCGAAGGGATTCCGTTTCGTGAAGCCTACCGTCGCGTCGCGGCGAAGCTCAAAGGCTGAGGCACCGGCATGTTCGCCATACGCACAGTGCGCGCGCGTCATTCATGGACGGTGCTGGGATTGGCCGCGTGCGCGCTGGTCGGCCTGGCAGGCTGCGGTCAGCGCGGTCCGCTGTACATGCCGGATCGCAACGCGCGCGTGGTGACGCGCCCCGCCGCCTCCGCGCCCGCTGCTTCCTCGGCCGCCTCATCGGCGCCGTCCTCCGCACCGCGTTAGGCGCGAAACAGATCCCGCAGCGGCTTGACGCTGCCGCTGTCGGGGAACACCGCATCGAGCGCGGCCGGCGCCACACCCAGGTGATCGATCAGCGTGCCCTTGAGCAGGGCATGCATATGCAGGGTCGGCGCCACATCACGTTGCTGGTAGAGATTCGCGGCGGACAACCCCGGCCAATCACAGATCACGCGCCCGCCGTGCACGGCGCCGCCCAGCAGCAACGCCGCCGTACCCGTGCCGTGATCACTGCCCCCCGTGCCATTGACCGCGGCCGTGCGCCCGAACTCCGTCACCGCCAATACGGCCGTATTGCGCCAGGTGGGTCCCAGTTGGGTCTTCAGGCTGCGCAAGGCGGCATCCAGCGCGGCCAGGCGGGTGCCGAGCTGCCCGCGCGCGCCGCCCTCGTTCTGGTGCGTATCCCAGCCCGTGGTGTCGAATACCGCCACGCGCGGTCCTGAGGCATTGGCCAGGAATCCCGCCGTCGCGCGGATGACCTCTTCGTAGCGGTTGCCGCCGGCGCCGCCCATCATGTCCTGCGACCCGCCCGCCGCCATGGCATTGGCTGTCTGTGCATCAGCGAGACGCTGTCCCAGCATCGGGTCATGCGCATAAAGGTCCGCGATGCGCTGCAGGGTGTCCTCATCCAGTTCCGCCAGCTTCGTCGGTGCCCAGGATGCGACGTGCGCCGGGCCGCGCATCATCAGCGGTACGTTCGATGCCAGCGCGACACCGCGTTCGCCATTGGCCGCCGCCCTGGGCTGTGTCGCCAGTGCGCGGTTCAACCACCCGGTCTGCGAGGCGTGCGGCCGCAGCACGCCGCTCTCCAGCACATCCTGTCCATCGAAATGGGAGCGATCACGGTACGGCGTCGCGACCGCGTGGAATACCGCAAGCTCCCCGGCGGCGAAGGCTTCGTGCAGGAAGGTCAGTTGCGGATGCAGCCCGAAAAGGTTGTCGAGTTGCAGGGCGCCATCGCTGGCGCCCGGCGCGGCAATCGCCAGTGTGCCGCGCAGACGCGCATAGGCCGGATCGCCGTACGGTGGCACGACCGCCAGGCCATCGACCGCGCCACGCATGATCACGACAATCAGTCGCGCGTCACCTCCCGCTGCTGCGAAAGACACGCGCGTGTTGATCAGCGCGCCAGCGGCCGCGAGCGCTGCGCCCTGGAGGAACTGACGTCGTTTCATCGCCAAGGTATCCATAATCAGCGCCTCATGAATTCCGGAGCCGCGATCAATAGGGTCACGGCCTGCGCCGCGCTTGCCGCCCGGCCCAACGCCTGGCGGGTGTCGTCACTCAAGGTCGCGCCCAGTACCTGCGGGGCCAGCTGCACGGCGTTGATGCTGCCGCCGACGCGCTGCCCGATTTCATCCGCCCAGCGCAGTCGCTGCATCAGCGCCGAGGCGCCGTCCCAATCCGCGCTGCGATCCGGCCAGCCGGCCGGGGAGTTCGGTGACCACACGCGTTGACCGAGGTTCGCGAACAACGGCGGTATCTTGTGCGGGTCGTCGATCGGCAGGTCGAGCGCACGCCAGGTCGAAATCACATAGTCGTTGGGCGTCTTGAACTTGGACAGTGGCTGCGACCAGGCGCTCTCCTGCGCAATCAGCGCGCGGTAAACCGCGGGCAGATCGCCGTCGGAGTGGTTGAATACCTGCGCCAGGTGCTCGACGGCTTGTGGCGGTGGCTCATCGGCAATGAAGTGTCGCGCCAGCTGCGTCGCGATGTGCTGCGCGGTCGCGGGGCTGCGCGCCAGGTCCAGCAGCACGGCCTCGCCCTGCGCCTGACCCTGCTGCGGGTAGCGTTTGGCCATGATGGTCTGGGCAGCGGGCTCATGAATATTGGTGCGAAAGAAGAATGCCCCAGGCTCGCCGCCGCCGGCGATGCCCCTACCGGCCGCGCCGATCGACCAACCCGTGATCACCTTGGCGAAGGCCGTCACATCCGCCTGCGTGTAGCCGCCATTCACCCCGAGGGTGTGCAACTCCATGATCTCGCGCGCCAGATTCTCATTGATGCCGAGGCTCTTGCCGGTGCGTTCCTGCGCGCGGCCAGCCAGCATTGAATCCGGGCCCACCGAGCGGAAGTTGTCCAGATACAGCAGCATCGCGGGGTGGCGTTCGACGGCCAGCAGCAGCTGCGCGAAGGAGCCGAGCACATTCGGGCGGATGGCCTCGCGCTCGTAGCTGCCGGCCACTCCGAGCACCACCGCCTTGTCCACGGAGACCGCGAAGTGATTGCTCCAGAACTGCGTGATGCGTTCCAGGAAGGGGCGATCGGTGGTCGCGGCCTGGCGCAGGCGCGCCGTCACTTCCCCGACATACGCCGGGCGATAGATTTCGCCCAGCTTCACTACGGCGTTCACGGCTGCCGCGGCCTTCGCCTCCCGGTTCTGCGCCCGCATCTTGTCAATGGTCGCGACCAGCGTTGCCGTGCCCTCAAGCCCCGGATCGCGGATGACCGCAGGTGCGCCCTTCAGCTGCGCCTCCAACCAGCCGCGCGGGTCCCCGGCACAGGCCGCGATTTCCCCCGGCCGGGCACCCAGGCCGAAGCGGTTCGTGGCGATGGCGGCGGCCGGGGAGTCACGCATAGGCAGATAAAGCGCGGCAGGCGACCCGGTCGTTGACAGTGAGCCGTATAATTTGGGGTCCCGCTATTACTTAATATCCGTAATACCCCGCAAATGTCCAAGCCCACCCTTGTCCTGGTCGATGGCTCCTCGTATCTGTATCGGGCCTTCCACGCAATGCCGCCGCTGACCAATGCCGCCGGCGAGCCCACCGGCGCGGTGCTCGGCGTGCTCAACATGGTCGTGAAACTGGCGAACGACTTTGCAGATGCCCGACTGGCCATCGTCTTCGATGCGCCGGGGCGCACGTTTCGCGATGACCTGTTCGAGGCCTACAAGTCTCACCGTCCGTCAATGCCGGATGACCTGCGCGCGCAGATCACGCCGCTTCTGACCATCCTCAAGGCCCAGGGGCATCCGCTGCTGCGGATCGCGGGCGTCGAGGCGGACGATGTGATCGGCACCCTCGCATGTCGCGCCCAGGCCGCCGGCTACGACGTCATCATTTCGACGGGTGACAAGGACATGTCACAGCTGGTGAATGAATCCATCACCATCGTCAATACCATGACCGGATCGCGCCTGGACCGCGCCGGCGTCAAGGCCAAGTTCGATGTGTGGCCGGAACAGATCATCGACTACCTGGCCCTGGTCGGCGATGCATCGGACAACATTCCCGGCGTGCCCAAGGTGGGCCCGAAGACCGCGGCCAAATGGCTGGAGAAATACCACACGGCCGACGGCATCATCGAACACGCCGCGGAAATCGAGGGCAAGGTGGGCGAGAACCTGCGCAATGGCCTGGAAACACTGGCCCTATCGCGCAAGCTGGCCACCCTCGACACCAATGTGGAGCTGCCACTGGGCCTCGATGATCTGAAGCCGCAGCCCGTCGATACCGCCGTGCTGCAGGAGCTGTACACGCGCTACGAAATGCGTTCCCTGCTGCGGCAGCTGACCGGCACTGCCGCCGCCAGCACCGCGAGCAGTGAGCCTGCGGTCCCGGGCAGTGCAGTGGTGGCGAGTGGCACGGCGACGGCCGCGCTGCCAACCCCGCCGCAGCGCCACTATGAAACCGTGCTGAGCTGGGAGCAGCTGGAGAGCTGGCTGGCGCGGCTGCGCGGCGCGCCGCTGTTCGCATTCGATACCGAAACCACCAGCCTCGATTACATGGTCGCCGAGATCGTCGGCGTCTCGTTCTGCGTCGAACCGGGCAGCGCGGCGTACGTGCCGCTGGCACACGACTACGCCGGCGCACCCGAGCAACTGTCGCGCGAGCGCGTGCTCGCGGCCTTGCAGCCGCTGCTGGAGGATCCGAACCAACCCAAGCTCGGGCACCATCTGAAATACGATGCGCATGTGCTGGCCAATCACGGCATCCAGATCCGTGGCATGCGCTACGACACCATGCTCGAATCCTATGTCTGGAACAGCGTCGCAACGCGCCATGACATGGACTCTACGGCCGCGAAGTATCTTGGCATCCAGACCATCACCTTCGAGCAGGTGGCCGGAAAAGGCGCAAAACAGCTGACCTTCAATCAGGTTGCGGTCGAAACCGCCGCCGAGTACTCCGCGGAAGACGCCGATGTGACGCTGCAGCTGCACCAGGTGCTGTCCGCGAAACTGCAGACCCAGCCGGCGCTCGCTCGTGTCTATGAGCAGATCGAACAGCCGCTGGTGCCGGTGCTGACGCGCATGGAGTACTACGGTGTGCTCATCGATGGCACGCTGCTGTCGGCGCAGAGCCGGCAGATCGAGGGCCAGCTGCGCGAGCTGGTCATCCTGGCCCATCGCGAAGCCGGCGTGGAATTCAATATCGAATCCCCCAAACAGCTGCAGCAGATCCTGTTCGAGAAGCTGCAGATTCCGGTGCTGCGCAAGACGCCCACCGGACAGCCGTCGACCGCCGAGGATGTGCTGGAGGAATTGGCGCAGAGCCACGCGCTGCCGCGCATCGTGCTGGACTACCGCACCCTGGCCAAACTCAAATCGACCTACACCGACAAGCTGCCGCAGCAGATCAACGGGCCTACCGGGCGCGTGCATACTTCTTATCACCAGGCGGTGGCGCAGACCGGGCGACTCTCCTCGACCGACCCGAATCTGCAGAACATTCCGATCCGCCGCGCCGAAGGGCGCCGGATCCGCCAGGCCTTCATTGCCCCACCCGGATACGTGCTGCTGGCCGCCGATTACTCACAGATTGAACTGCGCATCATGGCGCACCTGTCCGGGGACCCCGGTCTGCTGGCCGCGTTCGCGGCGGACCTGGACGTGCATGTGGCGACCGCCGCCGAAGTGTTCGGGGTCGCCACCACCGCGGTCAGCTCCGACCAACGGCGTACCGCCAAGACCATCAACTTCGGTCTTATCTATGGCATGTCGCCCTTTGGCCTGGCGCGACAGCTGGGCATCGATCGCGGCTCGGCCCAGGACTATGTGAACCGTTACTTCGCGCGCTATCCCGGCGTGCGCCAGTTCATGGACAACACCCGCGAGCAGGCCCGTCGTGACGGTTTCGTCGAAACCGTGTGCGGGCGGCGGCTGTATCTGCCGGACATCCGCTCCAGCAATCGCCAGCTGCAACAGTATTCGGAGCGCAGCGCCATCAACGCGCCCATGCAGGGCACCGCCGCGGACATCATCAAGCTGGCGATGATCAGCGTCGATGACTGGTGCGAGACCGAGAAACCGCCGGCGCGCCTGATCATGCAGGTGCATGACGAACTGGTATTCGAGGTGCGTGCCGATGCGGTCGCCGCAGTGACGGCGGCCGTGCGCACGCGCATGGTGGAGGCGCTGGCACTGAAGGTGCCGCTGAAAGTCGATACCGGAGTAGGCGCCAACTGGGATGAGGCGCACTGAAGCGCCCTTCACCCGTTGTTGCATAGCCGCAACATGTGGCTGCGCAACCACTTGAATGTTCAACAGTTTTTAATGTTTGACCTGTTGAACTTCCGACCCCCGCCCACATCAAATCCTATGAGTGTCCCAAGCACTCCCCGCTTCCCTCCCTGGGCGGGAAACCCGGTTCACGAGACCTGTTCCGGGTTTGTCTAACCCCGGTGAGCTCAGTTCGAGTTCACCGGGGTCCTTTATTCTTATCCGATCAGCTGCCAGTTTCAATCCAGCTTTGCAGGCGATCCTGTGCGTCCTCGATTCCGATGCGCCGCAACGCCGAAAACAGCTGGACCGTGGCGCGTCCCTCCAGCTGCGCTACCGCTGCCGCCTGCGCCTTGGTGCATTCGGCCCGCGTCAGCTTGTCCGCCTTGGCCAGCAATACATGGATCCGGCGCCGCGACGGGTCCGCCCATTCGATGAGTTCCAGGTCACTGTCGGAAATCCCGCGCCGGCTGTCCACCACCAGGAACAACCCCTTCAGACTCTCCCGCGGACGCAGGGCATCGATGAGCGGTTTCCAGCCGGCGCGTTCCTCGCGCGGTCCTTCCGCAAATCCATAACCGGGCAGATCCACGATGCGCCGGTCGCCTCCCAAGGAGAAGAAGTTCAGCAACCGCGTGCGGCCGGGCGTCTTGCTGGTGCGTGCCAGGCCGTGGCGTGCGGTGATGACGTTGATCGCGGAAGACTTGCCCGCGTTCGAGCGACCCGCAAAGGCAATCTCCACACCGTGGTCAGCCGGAAACTGGGGGCCGGCCGCGGCGCTCAGCATGAAACTCACTTCTGGAAACCGGCTCACGTGCGTGGGACCTCTTAGTACTTCGGATCCGTAGTGTACAATTCGCGACCTCTCACGCCCGCGGAGCACGGATGAGCATGTCGGCGTTCATGAAAGCAGGTTGGATCGGACTGGTTTCAACCATGACCTTTATTTCCGGGGCTGCGGTGCAGACCGCGACGGCGGCTGATGCCCTCGGACAGGGTACGCCCTTTGCCGACGGCACTGTCGAAGCGGGAACGCTGAAGGCGACAACCTGCTCGGCCTGCCATGGACCCAATGGCAACAGCACCACCGTGCAGTGGCCCAAGATCGCCGGCCAGAACGCGGTCTACATCGCCGAGCAGCTGCAGCTGTTCAAGGCCGGTGTACGCGTGAACACCGAAATGGCCAGCATCGTCAAAATCCTCAGTGACAAGGACATCGACAGCGTCGCGGTGTACTACCAGGCGCAGACGCCGGTGGGCGGCGAAGCGGATCCGAAGATGGAAGGGGCCGGCGAGAACCTGTATCGCTTCGGGGATCCCGCGCGCGCGATTCCAGCCTGCACGGCCTGCCACGGGCCGGTCGGCCGCGGCAATGCGCTGGCCGATTACCCGGCGCTGCGCGCGCAGTTCGCCGACTACGTGGCCAAACAGCTCGGCGATTTCGCCAGCGGCGCGCGCTACAGCGGTGCGAAGCCTGGCGCCCCGACCAGTCGCAATGGTGACGTGATGGCCACCATCGCCAAGCGACTGAACAGCGACGACATCAAGGAGCTCGGGGCCTATATCCAGGGCATGCGCTAGACCGAAAAGCCCACGGAGCTTATTGAATGAAACGATCCATCATCCTGCTGATCGGCCTGCTCAGCGTGAGCTTCAGCGCCTGCGGCCGTGAAACAGCCGCTCCGCCCACCACCCAGGGTGCCGCGGCCACGATCAGCGCACCGGATTCCGCGCCACCGGGTGAGGCGGCCGATGCCGGCAGTGCGCCGGACGGCAGTGCGCCGCCGGCCGCGACCACCGCTCTCGCCAATCCCCCGGTCAGCTCCGCCGCCATCGCGGCGGCCGCTGCCAGTGGCCCGGAAGCGGCGGATGACGCCGATGACGCCCCGGTCGGCAGCACCTCCCTGGAGAAGATTGCCGATCTGCCCGCGCAGCACCAGCTGCCGGACGGCAAGTGGAAGCCGGGGGTCAATTATGACCCGGTGGTCCCGTCGCAGCCCACTTCCGTCGCGGCCGGCAAGGTCGAAGTGCTGGAAGTGTTCTGGTACGCCTGTCCGCATTGCTATGCGCTCGAGCCCTTCCTCAAGGCCTGGCGCAAGAGCAAGCCCGATTACGTCGAGTTCGTGCGCGTCCCCGTGATGTGGGGACCGGTACACCGCGCCCATGCGCAGCTGTACTACACGCTCAAGCAGCTCGGCCGCAACGATCTGGACGACAAGGTCTTCGAGACCCTGCACCAGGAGCAGAACCCGCTGGTCGGCAATACCCCGGATGAGACCTTCCAACGACAGCTGCAGTTCGCCAAGGACAACGGCATCGATGCGGAAGCGTTTCGCAAGGCCTACAACTCCTTCGCCGTCAACTCCGACCTGCAGCGCGCCGATGAGATCACCCAGCGCTACCACGTCGAAGGCGTACCGCTGGTTGTCATCAACGGCAAGTACATCACCGACGTGGGCAAGGCCGGCAGCCACGAGCAGCTGATCGCCGAAATCAACGACCTGGCCGCAAGCGAGCACAAGCGTTAGGCAGAAATCTTCCGCAGGAGCACTCCGGGTCCCCATTGCGGTAAACTTCGCGGTTCCGGTCAAGTGCGCCCGTAGCTCAGCTGGATAGAGTGGCAGCCTCCGAAGCTGCAGGTCGTGGGTTCGAATCCCGCCGGGCGCGCCAATTCAAAAAGTTGAAACCATGACTGACACTCCCGCCTATGTCCCCCCCAAGATCTGGACCTGGAACAAGGCGAACGGCGGCCAGTTCGCCAACATCAACCGCCCCATCGCAGGTGCTACCCATGACAAGGAACTGCCGGTGGGACGCCACCCGCTGCAACTGTATTCACTGGCCACGCCCAATGGGGTGAAGGTCACGGTGATGCTGGAGGAGCTGCTGGCGGCCGGCCATGCGGGCGCCGAATACGATGCCTGGCTCATCAACATCCGCGAAGGCGAGCAGTTCGGTTCCGGGTTCGTTGATGTGAATCCGAACTCCAAGATCCCGGCACTCATGGACCGCAGCGGCCCCACCCCCATTCGCGTGTTCGAGTCCGGCGCCATCCTGCTGCACCTGGCCGGGAAGTTCGGCGCCTTCCTGCCGATCGAGCCGGTGGCACGCGCGCAATGCCTGTCATGGCTGATGTGGCAGATGGGCTCCGCCCCCTACCTCGGCGGCGGCTTCGGCCACTTCTATGCCTACGCGCCCACCAGGATCGAATACGCCATCGATCGCTTCGCCATGGAGGTGAAGCGGCAGCTGGATGTGCTCGATCGGCATCTGGCGCACAGCGAGTACCTGGCCGGGACACAATTCACCATCGCCGATATGGCGGTATGGCCGTGGTACGGCGTACTGGCCCAGGGACTGGTCTACGAGGCTGGCGAATTCCTGCAGGTGGCCGAGTACAAGAACCTGCAGCGCTGGACCGCTCTGATTGCCGCACGACCGGCCGTGCAGCGTGGGCGCATGGTCAATCGCATCACCGGTGACCCGGCGAGTCAATTGCGGGAGCGGCACGAAGCCAGCGATTTCGCGACCCGGACGCAGGACAAGGTCGCTACCACATAAGCCGTTGAAATGCCAAAAATGCTCACGCTGTTCCAGAGCGCGGCGGTTACTCGCTATACTTCGCCGCCCACTCTCGGGGCTGATGGTGCCGGGCGCTAATTGTGAGCAAGCAGGACACGCACTTCGTCAATACGTTCAGTATGGTGATCGGCCTTCTCGTGGTGGTCGCCCTTGGCATCATTGCCCTGGCACGCACGGTCGCTGCGCATACTCAGGAAGCCGATGTGGTCGAACAGCGGGACTTCGCGACCAGCGTGGCCAGCCGCATCGAGCCGCTGTCGCAGGAAGCCCTGGTGGGCCAGGACAATACCGCCATGGCGATCAAGCCCGATGCACCGGCCGGGACCGGGGTGGTGCTGCCTATCCCGAAGGATGGGACCCAGGTGTATGAACAGGTCTGCTCGGCCTGCCACGGCCTGGGCATAGCGGGTGCACCCAAGGCCGGCGATGCCGCCGCCTGGGGGCCGCGCATCGCCAAGGGCAAGACCGTATTGTATGACCATGCGCTGCACGGCTTTTCCGGCCAGGCCGGAACCATGCCGGCGAAGGGCAACCGCCTGGACATCCCCGATGCCCTCATCGAGGAAGGCGTGGACCACATGATAAGCCTCGCCAAACATTGAGTTTTTCGGGAGCCGGCATGCCCAAGGCGATGATCGATCCGAAATCCGGCCGTCGCAATACGGTGGCCCTGGACTCCCACGCCCTCGGCACCCTGCAGTACATCCGCGCGTCGATCGATGCCGCGGGGCTGCTGGCCGTCCCCGGCTCGGCGGGCATCGCCATGGGTGCCGTCGGCAGCTTGGCTGCCCTGCTGGTCTCCTCCAAAGCCCTCGCGATGAACTGGCTGCAGATCTGGCTGATCGCCGGCCTCGTGGCGGTCGCCTTCGGCACCGCTCTCATGGTCCACCAGGTCGTGCGGCGCGGCACCGCGCTGTACCGTGGGCCGCTGCGCAAGTTCCTGATGTGCCTGTGCCCGCCGCTGCTCGTCGGCGCAGTGCTGACCTGGCAGCTGTGGCTGCATGCCGAAGCCATCCTGATTCCGGGTGTGTGGCTGCTCATGTACGGCTGCGCGGTGATGGCGGCGAGCACCCTGACCCGGCGCGCGCTGGCCGTGATGGGTGTGCTGCTGGCCGTGCTCGGGGTGATCGCCTTGCAGATCCCGGTGACCTATCAAAATGCGGTGCTGGGAATCGGATTTGGCGGCCTGCACCTGCTGTTTGGTATCCTGATCGGTGGCAAGACCCGGGAGAGTTTGCAATGAGCACCAGGACCAACGCCAGGCGACACACGGCCGAAGCCGTCGCTGCGCCTGCGGCGCCGGCGCCAGTGGCGCGCGGCGCGACCGAAGATGATCACTTCGACCGGCTCATCTACGGCCGCGTGCGGCTCGGCATCATGAGCGCACTGGCCGTGAACGATCAGCTGACGTTCAATGACATGAAGGCGCTGTTCGACGTGACCGACGGCAACCTCGGGGCTCACGCCCGCAAGCTCGAGGATGCCGGCTACATCTCCTGCCGCAAGTCCTTCGAGGACCGCCGGCCGCGCACGCAGTACCGCCTGACCAATACCGGCCGCAAGGCCCTGGAGCGCTACCTGCAGCACATCGAAGCCGTGATCCGGGCCACCCGCCGTGCATAGTCCACAATTTGGGTTTTTTTTGGCCCACTAGCTTTGTAATGTAGAGTACTCTTTGATCCCTATGCATGTGGCAATCATCATGGACGGCAACGGGCGCTGGGCCGGGCGCCGCGCGCTACCGCGCACCGCCGGTCATATCGAAGGCGCGCGCTGCGTGCGCCGGATCGTGGAGGCCGCCGCGGCCGCCGGCACGGGCACGCTGACGCTGTATGCCTTTTCCTCGGACAACTGGGGCCGTCCTGCCCGCGAGGTCGCCGCGCTGCTCAAACTGTTCCAGCGCTACCTGCTCACCGAGACCGAGCGCTGCATCGCGCAGCGGGTGCGCCTGAACATCATCGGACGCCGCGATCGGCTCGGGCCCGCGCTGCTGCGTGCCGTCGAACACGGCGAGCGTCAGACCGCGCACTGCACCGGCATGCACCTGCGCATGGCCGTGGACTACTCCGCACGCCACAGCATTCTGCAGGCGGCCTGCCATACCGACAGCACCGAGCTCGACGCGACCGATGAGTTCACGCAGTTCCGCGCGCGCCTGAACGCCGTGAACCATTCGGCGCCGGCGCCCGATGTGGACCTGCTGATCCGCACCGGTGGCGATCAGCGGCTCAGCGATTTTCTACTGTGGGAATGCGCGTACGCCGAGCTGTACTTCACGGATTGTCTATGGCCTGACTTCGCGGCCGCCGATTACGAGATGGCGTTGGCGGATTTCGGCCGGCGGCAGCGGCGCTTCGGCAAGGTCGCCGGGGCCCTTACGGCGCAGGCTCAGACTTAGAAGGCCACGGCCGCACGCCGCAACTGCACCGCTTCGGCAATCTGCGCAGGTCCAATGACGTCGCTGCCTTCCAAGTCGGCGATGGTCAATGCCACGCGCAGCACCCGGTGATAGGAACGGGCGGTGAGGCCCAGACGTTCGAACACCTGTTCCAGCAATTCAAGCGCTGCGGGTGACGGGTGTGCCAGCGCCCGCAGGCGTGCCAGTGGCAGCTCGCCATTCAAACACCCGCTGCGACTCATCTGGCGCTGCCGCGCACGCATCACGGTCTGTGCGGCGCTCGCCGTAGTCATCGCCTGCGCGCTCGCGGGCACGCCCGCCGCTGCTGCGCCCCACAGATCCGCGATGTCTGCGACGGGCACGCGCGGCACTTCGACGAACAGATCGATGCGATCGAGCAACGGGCCCGAAATCCGTGCGCGATAGGCAGCAACCTGTGACGGCGTGCAGCGGCACTTGCCGCAAGGGTCCCCCAGGTACCCGCACGGGCAGGGATTCATGGCGGCAACCAGCTGGAACGCGGCCGGGTACTGAGCCTGTGCGCGCGTGCGCGAGATGACTACCGTGCGATTCTCCAGCGGCTCGCGCAGGCTCTCGAGCACCCGGCGTTCAAATTCCGGCAGCTCATCGAGAAACAGCACGCCGCGATGCGCGAGGCTGACTTCACCGGGGCGTGCCTGCGGGCCGCCGCCGACCAGTGCGGTGGCGGATGCCGTGTGATGGGGTGCGCGGAACGGGCGCCGGCCAAACTGATGCGCACTCATGTCGAGTGAACTCACCGAGGCGATGGTGGCCACTTCGAGAGCTTCGGATTGCGACAACGCCGGCAGCAGGGCCGGCAGTCGCTGCGCCAGCATGGTTTTGCCCGAACCCGGCGGCCCAGTCAGCAACAGGCTGTGAAACCCCGCCGCCGCGATCACCAGCGCACGCTTCGGCAGCTGCTGCCCGCGCACGTCCGCCAGGTTCAATGGCGCCGGGAGCGGCTCGACACTCTCCTCGGCAGCAATCCCGTCCTGTGCGGCGCGTGCGTGACGCTGGTCGCCGCGCAGCTGCGCGCACACATCCAGCAGGCTGCACGCGCCAAGTGCGCGGCCGTGGTGCGCGATGCGCGTATCGCGCACATTGGCCAAGGGCACGATGATGTCGTGACCTACGCGGGCCGCGTGGGCCGCGGCGAGGGTGAGGCCGCGCACCGGCAACAGCTCACCACTGAGGCTCAGTTCACCGTAGTACTCCCACGGCGCCCAGCCGAAGCCACGCTGCGGGGCCGGCAGCTGGTACGAGGCCATCAGAATCCCTAAGGCAATCGGCAGATCGAAGCGGCCACCCTCCTTGGGTAAGTCCGCGGGTGCCAGGTTGACCGTGATGCGACCTGCGGGGAATTCGAATCCGGAGTTCGTGAGCGCGGCGCGCACCCGCTCCTTGCTCTCCTTCACGGCCGTGGCCGGCAATCCCACGATACTGAACACCGGCAGGCCCGCGCCCAGATTGACCTCCACCTGGACCAGCGGTGCCGTGAGCCCCAACTGCCCACGGCAGTAGGTCGCGGCAATCGACATCTAGGCCGAACCGGCACTCCGGCCGGCCTGCTCCAGTTCGGCCAGCCGCGCCTCCAGCACCGCCAGTCGGGCGCGGGTGCGCTCGAGAACCTTGGTCTGAACATCGAACTCATCCCGGGTGACCAGATCCATTTTCCCCAGTGAGTTGTGCAGGACGACGCGGAAGTTCTTTTCCAGGTCGGCCTGGGCACCGCGTACCGCAGCCGGGAGGCTCGCCAGCAGACGTTGCGCGATTTCGTTAATTGATAACGCTTCCATTATTCAAGACCTCTCATGGCTTGCCCCTGATTGACGCATACGCGCCGAAGTGGGCTCCAAATTGGTGCAAAACAGGGTTCCAAACCCTCGTAAACCTCGGAATTACCGGAGGAAATTCCTGTGGCACGGAATCTGCACCTTTCCAGCGCGCTGCCGAAAGCATACCCGCGTAAGAGGCGCGGTGTCTGCCTGCAAAATTGGCGCAAGACGCTCTGATTGGCGGATTCCTACGAAAACGAAACTACACCGGGAGAGACCATGCTCACCGCTCCAATGACCTCGCAGCCCACCCGCAAGCCCAAGTGGCAAGCGCAGGCGGGTACCCCTTTGAGATCCCTGTTCCGTGCCGTCACTGGGCGGTCGGCTTTGTTGATGGCCCTGGCAACAGTGACTTTTGCTGCGGTCAGCTTCACTCCCAGTGCCAGCTACGCGGATGCGGCATCCGCCCCGGCTGCTTCGGCTCCTGCTGCGGATTCTTCCGCTGCGACCGCCGCCAGTTCTGCTCCCAGCTCCGCCCCGGCCGCCGCCGCACCGGCGCCGACCCCGAACAAGGGCGACATGGCGTGGATGATGACCTCCACCGCCCTCGTGCTCTTCATGTCCGTTCCGGCCCTCGCGCTGTTCTACGGCGGCCTGGTCCGTGAGAAGAACATGCTGTCGGTGCTCATGCAGGTGTTCGTGGGCTTCTCCCTGATCACCGTGCTGTGGTGCATATACGGCTACTCGCTGGCTTTCACCGAAGGTCCGAATCCGTTTATCGGCGGCCTGAGTAGGCTATTCCTGAACGGCACGTTCAATCCAGTCGATGGCAGCTTCAGCAACGCCGCCACCTTCGATAAGGGCGTTCCGCTCAATGAGCTGGTGTACGTAGGCTTCCAGGCGACCTTTGCCGCCATTACCTGCTGCCTGATCCTCGGCTCGCTGGTGGAGCGCATCAAGTTCTCTGCAGCCCTCGTGTTCATGGTGTTCTGGTTCACCTTCGCCTACCTGCCGGTCGCGCACATGGTGTGGTTCTGGGAAGGCCCGGATGCGTACACCTCGGCGGGTGTTGCCGATGCGATGAATGCGCACGCCGGCTACATCTGGCAGATGGGCGCCCTGGACTTCGCCGGCGGCACCGTCGTGCATATCAACTCAGGCGTCGCGGGCCTCGTTGGCGCAATCCTGCTGGGCAAGCGCATTGGCCTGGGCAAGGAGTCCATGGCTCCGCATAGCCTGACCATGACGATGATCGGCGCATCCATGCTGTGGTTCGGCTGGTTCGGCTTCAACGCCGGCTCGGCGCTGGAAGCCAATGGCTCCGCGGCTCTGGCCTTCATGAACACCTACCTGGCCACGGCCTGCGCCGTGCTGTCCTGGATGGGCATTGAATGGATCGTCAAGGGCAAGCCCTCGATGCTGGGTGCGGCCTCTGGCGCCGTCGCCGGCCTCGTGGCCATCACGCCGGCCGCCGGCAACGTCGGTATCCCGGGCGCCTTCATCATCGGCCTCGGCGTCGGTGTGGTGTGCTTCTGGGGTGTCACGGGTCTGAAGAAGATGATCCGCGCCGACGATGCGCTGGATGTGTTCGGTGTTCACGCCCTGGGCGGGACGTTTGGCGCCCTGACCACCGGCATCTTCAACTCCCCCAGCCTCGGCGGCCCGGGCAGCGTACAGGACTGGGTGACCGGCAAGGTCGGCTACCCCGGTATCTGGGCGCAGTTCCTGATCCAGCTCAAGGCGGTCGTGATCGTGGCCTGCTGGACGGCGGTCGTCGCCCTCATCGGCTTCGGTCTGCTGAAGTTCGTCATGGGCATCCGCGTGACGGAAGAAGAAGAGCGCGAGGGACTGGACCTTTCCAGCCACGGCGAGAAGGCCTACGGCCACTGAGCCTTGAGCGCTAGCCGCGGGATCGGACACCGCGACTGACTCAACCCCGGTCCCGCCACAGGTGAGACCGGGGTTTTGTTTTTGGGGCTCGGGCCAAACCGGCACTGCCGAATGTGACGGAGTTCAAGGTTTGCCGCGCCACGATCGGCGCTACACTGGGGGCCTGGAGGGCCACTCATGCGCCGTATTTCAATAACCCTGGCAGCACTTGCCGCGGTCATCACGACGGCCCATGCGGACGTCTACAAAACCGTCGATACGCAGGGCCAGGTGCATTACAGCGACCAATGGTCGCCGGGCGCGGAGCTCATCAAGGGCGATCACTCCCGCAACTCGCCCGCGCCACCGGCGGATACCCCAGCCCCGAACAACACCGGCCCGGACCCCACCAAGGCCGCCGCCAAGCAGGTGCAGGCGGATATGGATGCGGTGCGTGCCCAGCAATGCAAGCAGCTCAAGGAACAGTACGACAAGGAGCTGCGCGCGCGCCGCATCTACCAGCCCGGCAGCGACTCGAGTGCGCCCAAGCAGTACATGAGCGATGCCGACGCCGATGCCGAGCGTGTCAAGACTCGCCAGGCCATGGATGAAGCCTGCGCCGGTGGCAGCAGCGGCTGAACGCCATGCGCGTCGGTTTCCTGGGCCTGGGCGCCATGGGCATTGGTATGGCCCGCAATCTGCACAAGGCGGGCCTGCTCGCGGCGGTCTGGAACCGCACGGCTGCGAAAGCCCAGGCGCTGGCCCTTGAACTGCATTGCGCCGCCGCCGCTACGCCGGCGGATGTGGCCCGCGACACGGACGTCCTGGTGCTGTGCGTCTCCGCTGATGCGGATGTCCTGGCCGTTATCGACGCCCTTGAGCCCGGACTGCGTGCCGGGCAATTGGTCATCGACTGTTCCACCGTGGCCGCCGCTACGGCCCGCACGGCCGCCCAACGGCTCAGCAGTGCTGGCGTGGAATTCCTGGACTGTCCGGTAAGCGGCGGGGTGGAAGGCGCGCGCGATGCCACCCTGGCCATCATGTGTGGCGGCTCCGCGGCGAGCTTCGCGCAGGCGCAGCCGGTGCTGTCGGCCATGGGCCGCACGGTGGCGCTTTTCGGCCCCGTGGGCGCCGGTCAGGCGGCCAAGGCCACCAACCAGATCATGTGCGCCGGCATCATCGAGGCGGTCAGTGAAGCCATGGCCTTCGCCAAGGCCAATGGCCTGCCGCTCGACAAACTGGTGGAGACGCTCGGCAAGGGCGCCGGTTCAAGCTGGTACTTCGTAAACCGCGCTCCCAACATGATCCGTGAAAGCTATCCGCCGGGATTTCGCGTGCGGCTGCACGCCAAGGACCTTGGGATCTGCCATGACATGGCCGCGGCGTTCGGCGTGCAGCTCCCCGTCGTCGAACGCATGCTGCGCGAGTATGCGCAGCTGATCCAACAGGGTCATGGCGATGAGGACATCTCCACCTGCTTTCGCCTCAAGGATCAGCTGTTCAAGGCCAGCAAGAGCTAGGGTTGTTACCCGTGGCACTCTGCAGCCCGGTATTCGTCAGGGTGAAAGTTGCGCAGGCCGTGTCGCTTACCTGCGGGCTGCCCGGTGCCGGCTGCACCGTTACGCTGAACGTGGCCGGCTGAGTCGCCGTGGGCGCCGAACTGATCGGCGTCTCGATCTGGTAGTAACTGCCGGTGCTCACCGGCCAGCTGCCACCGTACCCCAACGCCACCGGATCAGTGCTGTACACATTCTGCGTGGCGTATAAGCGCTCCTCGCGCGCCGCGAAGTCCGCGAGTGCGGTCTTCGCCTCGGTGCGCCGGGACTTGCGCACCGAGGAATTGTAGGAGGGCACTGCGATCGCCGCCAGGATGGTGATGATCGAGACCACGATCATCAGCTCTATGAGCGAGAAGCCGGTATGACGGTTCATCGATATGGTCCTCATCGCAGCTGCACCCAGGTAACGCGCTTGGCCGCGCCATTGACTGGCGGTTTGAATGGCGGGGGATTGGGGGGAGGTACGCCCCCGACTCTCTGGAATACGCCAAAGACGGTTCCCGTGGGACCGGTCACGATGGAATCCGTGCCCACTGCATCGTATTCCACACCCCCCGCGGCGGCATCGTGGAAGCCGATGAAGAAGTTCGGCACGGTAACACCGGTCAGCACCGAGATTGCGTACGTGAAGCCGGTATCGGTGTTGGTGGTACAGGCCAGCGGTTGGTTGGTGGCGGGCACCGTCGAGTTCACCAGGAATACGCCCTGCAGCAGTTCCGGGTTGAAAATGATCTGCTCCTGGCTACCGATCAGGTTCAGGTACCAGCCGAACTGCGAGCTCGTCGTACAACTCGAGCCTGCCCAGCAGATCGCCGTTGGGTTTTGGATATCGCGCGTCGTATTGTCCATCGTATTCAGGACAAAGGTCTCCTGCTGCAGATTGGTCTTCTTGAGCGTGTAGGGCGCGCCGATGCCGGTAGCCGGGGGGGCGTTCAACGATGCGTACTGGACCGTCGACTTGCCATTCCAGGCAGACATGTTCCAGTCCCACACTCCGTAGAGGGCCTGCGTACCGGACTGGTAGGCCACCGGTGCCGCATTGGTAAACTGCGTGCGCTGCCCGGTACCGAAGGTCACCATGAGCGTGTTGCCGCCGGCCGGCGTCGACCCCACGGCCAGCACCAATGAGGTCGTGATCGGTTGCCCCGAAGGGGTCGAGAACAGCGGACCGGTGCTCACGGCCCAGGTGGACTCGAGGGCAGCGGTCAGGTCGAAGCGCCAGACATTGCCCAGCAGGTCGCCAGCGTACACATAGTCCGTAATGTGGTCGCCGTCCAGGTCCGCGCTGGTGACATAGGCAATGCCATTGTTCTTGGCACCCCCGCCGTTGTTGCCGGTGCTCAGGTAGTAGAACAGCTTGTTGCCGCTACTATCGACCGTCATGACGAAAATGCCGGCATCGCCGTTGCTGCTGCCGAAGCCATTGCCGAAAATGACGCCCCAGCGGCCATCATGCAGACGGCGAATGATGGGTGTGCCATAAGTATTGCCCAGACTGCCGCCGCAGGTCGTATTGCCCACGCAGCTGATGGTCGAAGAAGTCCATTCGCCGATGACCAGGTTCGAGGCATTGCTCTCGGCGAAGTTGCTTGACGTCGGATTGGTCACATCCAGGGCGAAGATGGCCGCGCCACCGGCAGCGAGACCGCCCACCAGCCAGGTGTGCCAGGCGCCGCCGTAGTACAGATCGCCCGTTCCCGGTGTGGCATCGACAAAGAAGTTGTGGCCGTACTGGGTGTTGCTGAAATCCAGGGCCGGGGTAATGCATGCGGGTTGCGTCGGCGGGCCCGCGGGCGGAGTAAACGCCGGCGTCGCGCCATGAATGCTCTGTACGATCGAGCCGGTGCTGGCCAGCGACGCGCAGGCACCGCCCGTACTGGGACTGAGCAGCAGCGAACCAGGTACATAGGCCAGCACTTCCTGACCGTCATTCGGCGTGGACGCGGTGGAGAACTCGTTGCTGGAATCATATGCGCCGCTGCGAAAGCCATGCAGCATGCCGTCGTTGGAGCCCACGTACACCACGTTGGGTCGGGTCTGCTCGGCGGTGATGAACTGCGTGTAGTTCTGCGTGCCCGAATTCTCCGGCATGGATGTTGCCGGGAACAACTTGTCCCCCCAGGTGGCCGTGTAGGACAACTGTGGCGGTCCAACCCAGGTCGGGCTGGAGTCCACGATGTCGGCCAGGATGCTGGAGCGCGCGCGGAAGCAGGGCGTCGACGCATGATCCGGACAGGTGCCGGCCGAGGTGACTTCGTCGGTGCGGTCGCCGCGCAGGTAGTTGAAGCGGAATTGCGTGACGGACGAATCGCCGGTCGTGAGCGCCGCCTGCTGAGTCGCGCTCAGGCTGCCCCACTCAAATGGCACGCCGCCGGCATTGTAGGTGAGGATCACGCGGCTCGCCGGGGTCATCGCCGTCGTCGGTCCGGCCACACCCGTCGAGCAGCTCTGGCCGGTGATGACACCGGTCAGCACACAGGAAGCGTCCCAGGTCGGCGTGGTGGCGAGCGAGACAATGCCGGTCGTCGGATCCGCGCTCAACGCGTTGGCCGTGACACGGCCCACCCAGTTGGTCTGGTCGTAGTATGCAAAGTACGCATAGGTGCCGGATTCAACCGGTTGGGACTGCTTCTGGTTGAGACCCGCGGAGCTGCCGGACTGCACGACCGGTGCCGATTTGAAGCACAGGATTTCGTGAACGTTGGTGGCACCACCGGTGGATCCTGCGAAGCCGAACCGCACATAGTTCGGCAGGGGTCCGTTCGAGGCCTGGATGCTCTGGTTGGCGATCACCGACTGGTACGCACCACCGTTGTAGGCGTACGACAGGCTCAGGTAACCGTCGCTGGTGATCTTCAGGTTATAGAAGATCGGGGTGGCCGCGCCGCGGGTCGCCGCGCTGCCGTTGTACAGCGGATTGCTGGTCGGCAGCACCGTGTAGGCGCTGGGGATCGCCGGATAGTCCAGGATGCCCGCCGTATTTCCGGCATTGGGCGTGTTGGGATCACCGGGCAGCGTCGCCGTACCCGCGTCCGTGGGTGTGCTGGTGGCATAGTTCCACAGATGCCCGGAGGTACAGGCCTTTTGAATCGCGGTCTGTATGGCCGAAACGTTCGGCGTGTAGGCCGGTGTGCTGCTCGGCGGATTGGTGGTCGTAGTCGTGTTGTGCGTCGTGCCGGTCGTGGTCGTGAAGCCGAGGTTGGTTGAGAGTGCGCCGGTGGAGGCGCAGTAACCCAGACCGGTGTCCGGCGTGGAACCGGTGTTGCAGGTGATCGGCGGGCCGTTGGATTTCACGCTCACGGAACACAGACCGTTGGGGTAAGTGGTGTCCTCTACGTTCCGATATGTTCCGGTCGAACACGACTCGCACAGCTGCATACCGCTGTTCGGACCCTCGGCGAGCGTCTTGAGGTGGTACCCGGAGCTGGTGCACCCGGAATCTGACGTGGTAGCCACCGTCGCGACGATGGTATTGGTGCAGATACCGTTGGCGTAGACGGTGGTGGTGGCGTAAGTGGTCACCACGTTGCCCACCGTTGTGCTCGCCGGGTTCGCATTGGGACATATGCCGCAGGTGCCGGTCGCTGCGTCGAAAGTACCCGTGGCGCAGCTCGCACTCAGATAGGACGGGTAGAAGGGCCTGGCCGGATTGTTGGGATTGGTGCCATACGCATTGTTGAGCGCGGGCCAGGAGATGGCGCCGGCGCCGCGCAATCCGATGCGCCCGGCCTGGAAACCCCAGCCGCTGGCCGTGTTGTCGCCCTGGTTCAGGAAGTTGCCGTACTCATCGATGCCCAGACCGAGGTAAGCCCCCGTGAGACCATCGAAGGTATTGCCGGATGCCGGGCCGTTGCCCGTCTCATCCGTACACGAGTACGCCAAGCTGCCGCCGGTCGCGCCGATGGCCGGCACGTTCGGCGAGCCGGTGGGGTAGATTGGATTCGCGGCGCAGGTTGGGGGGGCGATGGCGCCCGACACCGGCACGCAGCCGTCCATCAGATAGAAACTGATACCGTCCGCACCGGTACCCCCATAGGTCACGGTCTTGAAAGTCACCTGGATGCCGGAGTTGGTGGGATAGGCATTGGTGGACACGATGGCGCCGCGTTCCTGGTTGCCGTACGGCTTGCCATTGGTGAAGCGCAGCGCGCCGCTGCCGCTGGGATCGGGCTGCTGAGCCGTGATCGAACCCGGCGCGGCAGTGCCGCCCAGAAAGCCGTTGGCACCTCCGACCAGGTACTGGTCCGAGTCCTGCGCATGCTGGTAGTACGAGCTCAGCACGGCCGTGCAGGCGGGTATGGTGGTGGCCGGGGAGGTCAATACGTAGCTGGTGCCGGCCGTGAGGCAGGCGCCGTTGAAGAACAGCCAATTGCCCACACCGCCGCTGCTGCTGCTGGTGGTTCCCGTGAAATCCTCAGTAAGGAGGGTCTGTGCAAACGCGGCGGGTGCCACGTTCAGACCCAGCACCAGCGCGATCAGCGCCAGCATTCGTGTCGAAGTTTTCATAGCACACCTGGTGTTCATTACGGGTTTCCCGGATTGGTAACGGCAGAGCCCATCTCGTAAGTGCTCTCGACGACGGCGACGGAAAGCGGACTGCCCCCGTAGCCGACGGCGTCGATCTTGTAGACGTTGCCGCCGCCGTCCTTGGCGAGGCCCATGTATTGGATATAGAAGGCCGGTGCCTGGACGTACGCATTCGAATAGGAGCCATTGGAATCGGCGACGAAGTTCATGGTCGTCGTCAGATTGGCGGAGATCGGGTAGTAGCTGAAGCCCACCTGCGCGCCACCGGCAGTCGTCCAGGGGAGCGTGCCAGGGTTGACGATTGCGCTGGTTTGGTTACAGATCAGCACACTGGTCGGGCCGGCCGTGTTGACGTTCCCCTTGGACGAACACGCGACGATAGCCCCTGCGTCGCCCGAGGAGCTCAGCCACCATTCGGCGTATTGCTCCGCAAACACGGCCGCATGCAGGGCGCGCTGCTTCTCACGCACGTTACCGGAGATCTTCTCGCCCAGTCCCATGCTGCGGAACATGGCCAGGGCCAGGATCGTGATGACCAGCAGCAGCAACAGGCTGGACACCAGCACCAGGCCCTGCTGGCGAATGCGGATAGGCAGATGCCGGGCGCTCATATGTTCACCCCGGTGCGACTCATGATGGGAATCACGCGCTGCATGGTCGTCGTGCTGTTGGGCGCGCTGGAGGGCAACATCTGGCCGCCCGTGGTGCCGTAGGCAGGCACCTGGAAGGTCAGCGTTACTTTGACAGCCGTGATGTTTGCCCAGTTGATGGCCGTCATCTGGCCGGCATTCAGGTACTGGATGATGGCGTAGTCGTTACCGGCGAGCGGGTTGGCCACGCCGTACAACACCGATATATTGGTGACGTTGGGAATCAGATTGACGGTCAGCAGCGCCGCACCGCTGGTCTGGGACTTACATTGCAGCCACCAGGTGCCACCGACATTGGCCACCGCGAACATGTTGGTGTACCAGACACCGGGGGGACCACCCACATTGCTCTGGCCCGCGCAATCGATGATCGTGTGATTGGTATCGTTCGTCGGCGCAAAGAAGCGCGACACCACTTGGTCCCCCGGTGCCGTGGAACTACCGTAGAGACCCTGACCCAGAGGCACGGACAAACCCGCGATGCTCTCGCTGGCGAAAGAGCCCGGGACCTGAACGGTCGGATCCGGAATATAGCCGGCCTGCTGCACGACGTTGGTGATCAGCGTCATCGCAATGCGCTCATTGTCCTGCAGCTGCGACAGGGAGGTCTGCGTGGCACTGCTGCGGCGCGTGCCCATGACCAGGGTCACGAGTCCGCCGAGCAGGAACAGCGCAATCAACATGGCGATCATCAGCTCGACGAGGCTGAAGCCGCGCTGGCCGGTGCGAGTCCGCAAAGATTGAATGGTGCGCAGCATCGCTTAAGGCTCCACGTACAAGGTGTACACCGGCGAATTGAGCACGCCAGCCGTCGAACTGGCCGCCGCCGTCGCGTTGTTGGTGCCGACCACATTTTCCTGCCAGGTGATCTGGATGGTGCAGCTCGACGGCACGGCAATATTGCAGGTGATCGTCGCCAGCGCCGCCGGCACCACCTGGGCGAGCGCCGCACCCCATTGCTGCACGTCATAGGCAGCAATCTGCACGGCGGTGGGACAGCCGGCCGTGGTCGTCGCGCACGTTTGCGCGGCGGCCAGCGCCGGCACATCGATGGCGACGCTGGTCGTATAGGGTCCGGTGGTGCTGACCGTGACATTGGTCACCGGCGGCGGGGGACCTCCCACCCAGTAATCGCGATTGGCATGCATCGAGGCGGCGAGACTGGCGGCCTCGATCGCGACCAGCGAACGCACGCCCGAGGATTCCGTGGTCGACAGGGCCAGCGCCTGCAACTTGGCGATGCCCAGCATGCCGACCGCGATGATGATCAGTGCGACCATCACCTCCACCAGGCTGAAACCGCGTGCGCGCGCCGGCCGTGGCGATCCGAATTTGATTTGAGTCGTCATGTACAGCTCGACAGAGTGGAGGGCTGCTGCACCGAAACGTTGCCCACATTGGTGACCTGCAGGCAGCGCGTCCGCGTGGCATTGCTGGTCGAATCGTGAAGCGTGATGACGGCGCCGCCCAAACCGCTCCGGGTCGTGAGCAGCCCCAGCGCCAGGCCTTCGCGATCGAACGTGACATAGCTGGTCACCCCGTCGGTCAGCGTATCGCTGCTGCCCGTGCCCGCGGCGGTGAAAGCCGGCTGCACGCGCATCACCAGCGCCGCATTGCCGGAGGTCGTCGGCGGGCTCGCCCCGGTCGTGTTCGCGAACACGATCCAGCCGTCCTGCCAGCGCGTGTCGGCGGCGGCGCAGTCGCTGCCGGCCGAGTTGGCCACGCAGACCACGACGTTCTGGCCCTGCTTGATGGCTTCGGAGCGGGCGTACTGCATGTCGCCCAGCAGGCCGTTGATCTCACCGGAGATCCGGTAGGAGGTCGTGATGCTCTTATAAGAGCTGGTGCCGATCCCCAGCAGGATGCCGGCGATGGTGAGTACGACCAAAAGCTCGACCAGGGTGACGCCGGCCATGAGGCCAAGTGGCGCGTGGCGCCGGAATACGGGTTGGGGAGCTTTGCACATGGTGGGGGACAGTAAGCACGCAAGCTTGCGTGAGTCTGACGACTTGGTCTGCGGGAGCGCCGCAGGCCCCCAGGCTCTCAAACTGAGGACCGCGTCACACTACCGGTGACCTGAACAGTACCCGGGCCCGCGTGCCCTTGCCGGCGGCGCCCGATTCGAGGGTGAACTGCGCTCCATGCGCCTCGGCAATCTCGGACACGATCGCCAGCCCCAGGCCGCAGCCATGGCCGCTCGAGCCCGGAATACGGTAAAACCGCTCGCGTACCCGACCGCGCTGGTCCTCCGCAATCCCCGGCCCATCGTCTTCGACCTCCAGGCAAGGGCGGCCATCGCGCAAGCCCGCGCGCACCGTCACATGGCCATCGCGCGGGGTGTAATGGATGGCGTTGTCGACCAGGTTGCCCAGCAGATCCTCGAGCAAGCGGACATTGCCCCGCACCGCCACCGCTGCGGCCTCAACACCCAGATCCAGCCCCGCGTTCAAAGCGCGATCCACGTTGATTTCCACGATGCGCCCGGCCAGGGCCCGCAGATCGACCGTGTCGAATTGCTCGGCGAAGCTGGTGGATGGATCGGCGCGCGCCAAGGCCAGCAACTGGTTCGCCGAGCGCGCCAGGTTCTCCATGCCGGCGTGCAGCGCCTGCAGTCTCGGCCGCAGTGGCACCGCAGCGCTCTCCTTCATCAGCAACTCGAGATTACCCAGCAGGCCCGTGATGGGCGTGCGCAGCTGGTGCGCCGTGTCCGCCACGAAGCGGCGCTGCGAGCGCGCCGCCTCCGCCAGCACATCAAATAACTGGTTCAGTGCCTGGACCAGCGGCTGGACTTCGCCCGGAACCGTCGTGGCATCCAGATGCTTCAGCTCGCGCGGTGAGCCCGCTTCGATCTGCCGCCGCAGCGACAGCAGGGGCTTCATGCCAAAGTGCACGCCCAGCCATACGATGAGCAAGGTCACATCCAGCTGGATGAAGTCCAGCAGCCAGGTGCTGGCGAGAATGAAGCGGCCCGGCACGGCGCGCTGCGCGGCCGACTCGGCGACGCTGATGACCGCAAGGTCGCGGCCGATGTTGACCCGGTAGCTCGCCACCCGCAGCCGCTCGCCGGCCACGATCACGTCGGCAAACGTCGGATTCGCGGTGAGCGAGGCCGCCGCCGCCGGCACCTCGCGGGCACCGGCCAGCAGCTCGCCGTTGCCACTGACGATCGCATAGCGCAGTGCCACCAGGTGATCGGCCCGATGCGCACTGGCCGGTACCGCACCCGGATCGACCCGCAGCCGCGTGCCATCCTTGATCACACTGCCGGCGAGCGAGACCGCCGCATCGCCCAGACGCTCGTCGTACGCGGACTCCACGAATGCCGTCGACGCCCGGTAGTTCGCATAGACGCCGCCCAGCATCAGCACCGCCAGCGGCGGCAGCAGGAACCACAGCAGGCGGCGCTGGATCGATGGTGCGGACTCAGCTGCGCGGTTCATCCAACCGGTATCCCAGACCGCGTACGGTACGGATCATCGCGGCATCGCCGACCTTGGCGCGCACCCGCGACACATAAACTTCCACGGCATTCGGCGTCAGCGCCTGATCGAAGGTGGCGATGGCCTGCTGCAGCCGTTCCTTCGAGACCACGCGGCCGGCATTCAGGGCGAGGCACTCCAGTACCAGCCATTCGCGCCCCGTGAGATCCACGGGGGCTTCATCGATACGCAGCATCCTGCCGGCG
>Ga0210387_10000428_pt1 | contig 29986 bp, 24 predicted proteins | sample IncBWC7OmetaG_FD_160108 | JGI IMG/M metagenome (GOLD analysis project Ga0210387, IMG submission 160108) | Forest soil microbial communities from Barre Woods Harvard Forest LTER site, Petersham, Massachusetts, United States - Inc-BW-C-7-O ... | reverse complement strand
TGAACAATCCTTTTTAAAACCGCAAATAGACGCGAATGAACGCTAATTTTTCTGATCGGATTTTTAACCACTGATTATCACTGATCGACGCTGATATTTGCAGGCTGCTGAAAAACCCTCCTGGCCGTCGTTGCGAGCAGAAAGCACCGCGCTAGCGCTTTCTGACGCAACCCGACGACCAACACGGCCTTGGCCGTGTGCTGCGCTAGCAGCACAGTTTTTCATCAGCTATTCGCGTCGATTAGCGTCCACTCGCGGTTAAAATAATAAGTGCCCATCAGTGGTTAAAAGGTATGAATAGAATCCGCGAGTATCCGCGTAATCCGCGGAGAAAAACTTCCGAGCTTCGCGCTCTTCGTGTAAAAAGTGTATTTTGGGGTGAGCAGATTTTTTCAATTTTTGCGCAGCATCTGGGCTGGCGCGGGTGGTGAAAGGCTGCAAAGCTGAATGACTGAAAGGCTGAACAAGCCTTCTCCACCTCCGATCACATACATAGACTGAATTGGAACACGAACTGCTCTCATTTTCTGCCATGAAAACACATCCCGCCCTTCGCCGCCTGTTGTTAATTCTTCCGTTGGCCGCTGTGCCGCTCGCGCAAGCCCATCCGGGCCATGGACTCCACAGTTTTTCTGCGGGGCTCCAGCATCCGCTAACCGGCTATGATCATCTGCTTGCGATGGTCGCGGTGGGTTTGTGGGCCGTGCAGCTCGGTGGCCGGGCGCGCTGGGTGCTGCCGCTGACGTTTGTGAGCGCGATGGCGCTGGGGGCGGTGGCTGGCCTCTCGGGTTTTGCGCTGCCGGGCATCAATGGCTGGATTCTCGCCTCGCTTTTCGCGTTCGGCCTGCTCATCGCCGGCGCGGCGCGGATGCCGTTGGGCGCCGGGCTTGGCTTGGTGGCGCTGGCGGGGGTGTTTCACGGGCTCGCCCATGGCGCGGAAATACCGCTCAGCGCAAACAGCCTCCATTTTCTCGCGGGTATGGTCGTGACCACGGCGTTGCTGCATGTGGCCGGCGTGGCTTTTGGTCTCGCTGCGCAAAAACGCAGCGTGGCTCTGCTTCGTCTGGCCGGAGCCGGCATCGTCGCTGGTGGCGTGGCGCTGTGTCTTGCGTGAGGATTTTTTAAACCACTGATGGGCACTTATTGTCACTGATGCAGATCGGTGGTAACCGCTAATTCACGCTAATCGTCGCTAATAGCCCCTGATTTTCCCCGCGGATTACACAGATGATCGCGGATATGGCAGGCTGCTGAAAAACTCTGCTGGCCGTCGTTGTGATCAGGAAACGCTGCGGCAGCGCTTCCTGGCACAACCCGACGGCCAACACGGCCATGGGCCGTGTGCTGCGATCGCCGTACAGTTTTCCAGCAGCAATTCGCGTCGATTTGCGTCCATTCGCGGTTAAAAATAATCAGTGCGCATAAGTGTTCATCAGTGGTTAAAAGGTATGAATCAAGTCCGCGATCATCCGTGTAATCCGCGGAGAAAGAATTTCCGAGCTTCGCGATCTTTGCCATCTCTGCGGTAAACAGGATCGAGATTAGCGTCCATTAGCGTGAATTAGCGGTTTAAAATCCGGGTTCGTGTTCTAACTAGGCTTGCGGCGTGAACCCGGCACGGTTCAATCGTCGCCATGCACCTTGTCCACGCACCGCTGTCGTCGTTTGATGCTGCGTTGCCGGAAATCTCGGTTTGCGTGGACCGGCAGAAACTCGCCAAGCGTTTGTGGCGCGCCGCGGCCGCCGATGGCATGGAGTTCGGTTTCGAGGTGGAGACACCGCTGCGCCACGGCGATGTCGTGTGGGCCAGTGACAAGGCGCGCTATGTCATCCTCCAGGAACCCGAGACGGTGCTGGAGATTCCGCTCGACGTGAAGCCGGATGCCGCGGCGGTCATTGGCTGGGCTGTCGGCAACCTCCATTTTGCCATCGAGGCGCAGCCAACAAGGCTGCTCGCGCCCGATGACACCGGCCTGCGCCAGGCGCTCGACCGGATGCATATTCACTACCACAAGGTCGTTGAGGTTTTTCAACCGCACCGTTTTGCCGGCAGCCTGGCCGGACATGGTCACGAGCACGGGCATCATCATCACGGATGAACATCGAACATCGAACATCGAACGTCGAACGTCCAAGTAGGAAACGGAAGGCCGGAAATCTGAAGTTGGACCTGTCCTCCGTAGCCCTGAGCCTGCCTGCGGTGAGCCAGTCGAACCCGTCGAATGGGGCGAAGGCGGAGGTTGGTTGTTCAGGCTGGGTTGCCAGCCTGCTGCAGATGACGGACACGTTTTATCCGACGGGGGCGTATGCGCATTCGTTCGGGCTGGAGGGCCTCACGCAGGAGGGCGTGGTGCGCGACCGCGCGACGTTGCAGACGTTTTTGCTCGAGCAGGTTTTGCCGCAACTTGCACACACGGACTTGCCGGTCGCGGCGCAGGCGTGGGCGGCCGCGGGCAAGCCGACTGACTGGAAGCGGCTTCGCGAATTATGTTTTCTGGGCAGCGCGATGCGCGGCGCGCGCGAACCGCGCGAGGCTTCCGAGGCGATTGGCCGCCAGCGGCTCGAACTCGCCGCGCTGTTGCATGGCGGGCTCGCAGCGAAGTTCAACCAGCGCGCGCTGGCCGAAAACTGGCCGCATCCGTCGTGCGTCGCGGCCGCCATCGAAGGCCGCACGCTCGGCGCTCCGTGCGAAGCGGTGCTCGCAGCTATTATTTATTCAACGACGGCCGGCCTCATCGCCGCGTCGGTGAAACTGCTGCGCCTCGGCCAGAACGCCTGCCAGACGTTGCTCGCGGAGGCGCTCGCGCAAACGCCCGCGCTCATCGCGGAAGCGCTCGCGGTGGGGCCCGACGATATCGGTGCGTTCAATCCCTGGTGGGATGTCGCCGCGGCGCGGCATGAATCCGCGGATTTCCGTTTGTTTATTTCATGACATCTTTTAACCACAGAGGCACGGAGGACACGGAGACGAATCGTGATATCTTTTCTCTGTGCTCTCTGTGCCTCTGTGGTTAAAAATAATCCCATGTCACGTCCTCCACGCATCGGCATCGGTGGTCCGGTTGGTTCCGGCAAGACGATGCTTTGTCTGAAACTCTGCCAGAAGCTCCGCGCGCGCTACGAGATGGCGGTCGTCACGAACGACATCTACACGCTCGAGGACGCGCAGTTTCTCACGCGAAGCGGCGCGTTGCCGGCCGAGCGCATTGTCGGGGTCGAGACCGGCGGATGTCCGCATACGGCGATCCGCGACGACACGACGATGAACGAGCAGGCCGTGCGTGCGCTCGAGGCGAAATTTCCGCAACTGCAGCTCGTGCTGGTCGAAAGCGGCGGCGACAATCTCTCGGCGACGTTTTCACCCGAGCTGGTTGATGCGTTTATCTACGTCATCGACGTCGCCGAGGGTGACAAAATCCCGCGCAAGGGCGGCCCGGCGATCCGGTTCAGCGATCTGCTGATCATCAACAAAATCGACCTTGCGCCGCACGTCGGCGCCGACCTTGGCGTGATGGAGCGCGACGCGAAACTCATGCGCGGCGAGAAGCCGTTCGTGTTTTGCGATCTCAAGCGTGAGCACAACCTCGACCAGGTCGTGGCGTGGATCGAACGCGAGGTGCTGTTTGCGACCGCGAAGGCCCGCTGATTTTTTAACCGCGAATGGACGCGAATAAACGCGAATCCGGATCAGGCTGGCTGAAAAACTGCATATGTTTTTGGCCACATGCCTTTTTCTCCGCCCCATATTTATTCGCGGCCATTTGCGTTCATTCGCGGTTCCAAAAAACATACCCGGCAGCATTTATTTGCGGTTAACAAACTTTCCATGCCTTCCGTGGTCAAAGCCGGCTCGACTTTCATTGGCCATCTCCATCTCGAGGCCGCGTTGCGCGATGATGGGCGCACGGTGCTTGGGCGGCAGTCGTTTCGCGCGCCGTTTCATATCAGCAAGCCGTACTGGGACGGGCAGGTGCTGCAGGTGCAGATCGTCAACCCGACGGCTGGAATTCTTGCGGGCGACAAACTGGAGCTGGCGGTGAGCGTGAAAACCGGCGCAGCGCTGCTGGTGACGACGCCGGCGGCCACGCGCGCGTTCATGATGCGCAGCGGAGCGGCCGAGTGCCGGCAAAGTTTTTCGGTCGAGACGGGAGGCTGGCTTGAATACGCGCCGGAGCCGTTGTGTCCGCACCGCGACTGCGACTATGTGCAGACCACACACGTCGAGGTCGCGGACGGTGCCGAGGCTTTTTATGTGGACACGCTGGCGCCCGGCCGGGTGGGGCGCGGCGAATCATGGGCGTGGCGGCGGCTGGGGATTTCGCTTGATGTGACGCTGGCGGGCGAGCCCGTGCTGCGCGAACGGCTCAACGGTTCGGGCGCGGACATGGCGCGGCTCGCGGCATTTTACGGCATGCGCGAAGCGTGGTTTGCGACGGCGGTGATCATTTCGTCGCGCCTTGCGCCGGACGATCCGGTGTGGGAGCGCGTGCGTGCACTGCATGGCGGCGGGCGCTGGCTCGGCGTCACGCGGCTGCGGCGTGGCGGCTGGATTGTGCGCGTGGTCGCGCCGGGAGGCCAGGCGCTGCGCGACACGCTGGCGGAGCTGCGCGGAATTCTGTCGGAAAAACTTTCGGCCCTGCAGAGCGACCTACGGAAATTGTAAGGCAGTTAGCGGATTGTTTTGTAGGTCGGGCTTTACGCCCGACATTTGTCTGTACGAAGTGGATGTCGGGGATAAACCCCGACCTACATTTGCAGACGTTCCTGCGGACAGGCTAAAACAGGAAGTAGCGTTGAGCTAGCGGGAGGATTTTCGCCGGCTCGCAAGTCAGATGCACGCCGTCGGCTTTGACGGTGTAGGTTTCGGGGTCGACTTCGATCTTGGGCAGCGCGTCGTTCAGCACCATGTGGCGCTTGCCGATCTTGCGGCAGCGCTTCACCGCTTCGAGGTGGCGCGTCAGGCCGAGTTGTTTCGGGCCGGTTTTGCTGCGCAGCGACGCTTCGCTGACGAAGGTAAGGCAGGTGCGGCCGAGCGCGCGTCCGGCTGCGCCGAATTGCGGACGGTAAAACGTGGGCTGCGGCGTGGGGATGGACGCGTTGGGATCGCCCATGTTGGCCCACGCGATGAAGCCGCCTTTTAAAATCAATTCGGGTTTCACGCCGAACAGCGCGGGCTTGAAGATGACCAGATCGGCGAGCTTGCCGACTTCGAGCGAGCCGACGACATGCGAGATGCCATGGGTGATCGCGGGATTGATGGTGTATTTTGCGAGGTAACGCAGTGCGCGGAAGTTGTCGGCCGCGGCGTGCGTGGGGCCGATGAGCCGGCCAAACTGCGTTTTCATCTTGTGCGCGGTCTGCCAGGTGCGGCAGACGACTTCGCCGATGCGACCCATGGCCTGGCTGTCGCTCGACATCATCGAGATGGCGCCGAGGTCGTGCAGGCGGTCCTCGGCGGCGATGGTCTCGGGGCGGATGCGCGATTCGGCGAAGGCCACGTCCTCGGGAATCTTGGCATCGAGGTGATGGCAGACCATGAGCATGTCGAGGTGCTCGTCGATGGTGTTGACCGTGAACGGGCGCGTGGGATTGGTCGATGAAGGCAGGACGTTGGGCTCGCCGCAGACGCGGATGATGTCGGGCGCGTGGCCGCCGCCGGCGCCTTCGGAGTGGTAGGTGTGAATGGCGCGGCCCTTGAAGGCCTTGATCGATTCCTCGACGAAGCCGGATTCGTTGAGCGTGTCGGTGTGGATGGCGACCTGCACGTCGAGTTCGTCGGCGACGCCGAGGCAGGTGTCGATCGCGGCGGGCGTGGTGCCCCAATCTTCGTGAAGTTTCAGGCCGATGGCGCCGGCGAGCACCTGGTCGCGCAGCGGCTGCGGCGTCGAGCAGTTGCCTTTGCCGAGGAAGCCGAGGTTGACCGGGTAGGCCTCGGCGGCCTCGAGCATGCGGTGCATGTTCCATTTTCCGGGCGTGCAGGTGGTGGCGAGCGTGCCGTGGGCGGGGCCGGTGCCGCCGCCGATCAGCGTGGTGACGCCGGAGCTGATGGCTTCGTCGATTTGCTGCGGGCAGATGAAGTGGATGTGCGTGTCGATGCCGCCGGCGGTGACGATGCAGCCTTCGCCGGCGAGGGCTTCGGTGCCGGCGCCGACAATCATGGGATTCTTTTTCTTCGTCACCGGATCGGGATAAATCGAGCCGAGGCCGCTTTGGATGCCGGGGTTGCCGGCGTGACCGATGCCGACGATGCGGCCGTGCTTGATGCCGATGTCGGCCTTGATGATGCCGAGGATGGGATCGAGGATGAGGGCGTTGGTGATGACGAGGTCGAGCGATTCGGCGTCGGTGGCGACGGGCGACTGGCCCATGCCGTCGCGGATGACCTTGCCGCCGCCGAACTTGATTTCGTTGCCGTAACCGCCGCCCTCGGCGATGAGGTCGCGCTCGACCTGCACAAACAACTCCGTGTCGGCGAGGCGCACCTTGTCGCCCACGGTGGGGCCAAACATCTCGGCGTATTGGCGGCGGGTCATTTTCATGGGAAGGGCTGAAGGGCTGAAAAACTGAAAGGCTGAAACTTATTTTGGAATTTTGACCCTTTGGGTTTTGGCGTTTTTCTTAATATCTAAAGGTCCATTGATTTTTCCATTGAGTCCGTAAACTTCGCGCGTGCCGGCGAGGGCGACGAGTTCAACGCGCTTGGTGTCACCGGCCTCGAAGCGCACGGCGGTGCCGGCGGGGATGTTGAGGCGAAAGCCGCGTGCGGCGGAGCGGTCGAAGGTCAGGGCCTCGTTCACTTCGAAAAAATGGAAGTGCGAGCCGACCTGGATGGGCCGGTCGCCAGTGTTGGTGACTTCGAGCTTCCTGGTCGGCAGGCCGGTGTTGGCGTCGAGCCGAGCGGAGTCGGGTGCGGTGATGATTTCGCCGGGAATCATAAGGGAAGGGCTGAAAGACTGAAGGGCTGAAGAACTGAAAGGACGGGGGAGGAATTGTTCATGGTCGGTAAGTTTGAGTTCAGCCTTTCAGTTTTTCAGCCCTTCAGCCTTTACCTGATCGGGTTATGTACCGTGACGAGCTTGGTGCCGTCGGGGAAGGTGGCTTCGGCCTGCACTTCGTGGATCATTTCGGACACGCCTTCCATGACATCGGAGCGTTTGAGGATGGTGGTGCCGAAGCTCATGAGCTCGGCGACGGATTTTCCATCGCGCGCGCCCTCCATGATTTCGTAGGTGATGATGGCGATGGCCTCGGGATAGTTCAGCTTGAGGCCGCGTGCCTGCCGGCGCCGCGCGAGGTCGGCGGCAACCACGACGATGAGCTTTTCGCGTTCGCGAGGAGTGAGATGCATGAAAAAATTAAGTTAACCACAGAGGCACGGAGGACACGGAGAGCAACAAGGCGGAGAAAACAAAGAAGCATCGCTCATTTTATTGTTTCCTCTGTGTTCTCTGTGACTCCGTGGTTCAAACTAAACTTGTAAATGTTCTTTTACCACTTCGTCGGTGAGCGTGGCGATGGGGCCGGAGAAGGTGACGGCGCCGCGATCCATGGCATAGAAACGGTCGGCAACATCGCGGCAGAAATCAACGTATTGTTCGACCAGCAGGATGGCGAGGGCGCCCTCGCGCTTTAGTTCCTTCACCACACTCATGATCTTTGCGGCATCCTGCCGGGACGGGGCCGTGGCCTCCTCCTCGGAGATATTGCTGATCTTCAGCTTCTTCAGGGTGTCGCCGATCTGGTCGATGATGGACGGCTGGATGCCCTCGGTCGGCTCGTCGAGGATGAGCAGCTTGGGATTGGTGAGCAGGGCGCGCCCGATGGCGAGCTGCTGCTGCTGCCCGCCGGAAAGCACGCCGCCCTTGCGCGAACGCATCTCTGTCAGCACGGGAAACAACGCGTAGACGCGGTCGAGCATGCGGCGCGCCACCGCCCCGCGGCAGCGATGGACCACGAGGCCGACGTGGAGGTTCTCCTCGATCGTCAGATGCGGAAATATGTCGCGGCCCTGTGGCACGTAGGCGATGCCGGCCCGGGCGCGCGCATCGGCCGGCAGCGAATCGATGCGCTGGCCGGCAAAGGTGATGGAGCCAGCGCGCACCGGCAGCACGCCGGTGATGGACTTCAGCGTCGTCGTCTTGCCCACGCCGTTGCGGCCCATGAGGGCGACCACCTCGCCGGAGTTAACCTCGATCGTGACACCGCGGAGAATGCGCGAGCCGCCGATGTCCGCCTCGACTGAGGAAAGTTGGAGGAGTGCGCTCATCGGGTGCCGTGTTTGCCGCGGCCGAGATAGACTTCGCGGACCTTGGGATTGGCCTGCACTTCCTCGAACTTTCCCTCGCAGAGCACATGACCCTGGTGAAGGACGGTGACCGGGTTGTCGCGGGCGATCTGGCGGACAAACGTCATGTCGTGCTCGATGACGATGATGCTGTGCTTGCCCGCGAGGCTGATGAGCAACTCGCCCGTGCGATGGGTTTCTTCGTCGGTCATGCCGGCGGCCGGTTCGTCCACGAGGAGCACCTGCGGATCCTGGGCCAGCAGCATGCCGATCTCCAGCCATTGCTTCTCCCCGTGCGCGAGCAGGCCGGCCTTCCAGTCGCGCTTGGCGTCGAGCCGGATGAGCTTGAGCAGGTCGGCAATGCGGTCGCGTTCGGTGGATGACGTGCGGTTGAAGAGCGAAGCGAAAACCCCCCGCGGGCCCTTGAGTGAAAGCAGGAGATTGTTCCAGACGGTGTGCTCGACGTAGACGCTCGGGGTCTGGAACTTGCGGCCGACGCCAAGGCGGTTGATCTCGTATTCGTTGAGGGTGGTCAGGTCGTGGGTGCGCGGACCGGCGTCGAATTCGATCACGCCCTTGTCCGGCCGGGCGCGGCCGGTGATGAGATCGAAGAAAGTGGATTTGCCGGCGCCGTTCGGCCCGATGACGGTGCGCAACTCACCCGGGAAAAGATAGAAGGTAAGATCCGAGATGGCCTTGAAGCCATCGTAGGACTTGGAGACGTCTTCGACGGTGAGGATGGGATGGCTCATGGGCGGTCGGAAGATTTGCGGGAGCGCCGCCAGAGTTCCATCAGCTTGGGCGGCAGGCTGACGACGCCGCCCGGCAGGAAAAGGACCACGCTGAGGAAGATGGCCCCGAGGATAATGAGCCACGAATCCGGGTAGGCATGGGTGGCCCAGCTTCGGAGCGCGTTAATGCCGATCGCCCCGATGATCGGCCCGATGAGTGTGCCGCGGCCGCCGACGGCGACCCAGACCACGGCCTCGATCGATTTTTCCGGCGTCATTTGGTCCGGGTTGATGATGCCCGCCTGCGGAACAAACAACGCGCCGCCGACGGCCGCGATCATCGCGGCCACGACGAAAACAAACAGTTTGTAGTTGGCGGTGGCATAGCCGCTGAAGAGCACGCGGTTTTCGCCGTCGCGGATTGCCTGGCGCACGAGGCCGAACTTGGTGCCGTTGAGCCAGTAGCAGCCGAGGGAGACGAGTAGCACCACCGCGGTGGTGACCATGAAAAGCCCGCGCATGGTGGCGGGGCCGGCGACTTTATCGACGAGCGAATGGCCCAGGATGAACTTGAAATCGGTGAAGCCATTGTTTCCGCCCATCGTGAAATCGTTCTGAAAGAACAGGAGCATCGCCCCGTAGGTCAACGCCTGGGTGAGGATGGAAAAATACACGCCCTTGATGCGCGAGCGGAACGCCAGGAATCCAAAGACGAGCGCCAGCAGGCCGGGCAGGGCAAACACCATCATCACCGCAAACCCGAAGGAATGGAACGGCCGCCAAAACGGCGGCAGAAACGTGTGCCCAAGGAAAACCATGAAATCCGGCAGGCCGGCCGGATTCTGCCCCGCCTTGGCGTAGCTGCCCAAGGGGCCGATCAGCAGCATGAGATACATGCCGAACATATAGCCGCCCAAGCTGAAGAACAGGGCTTGTCCGAGGCTCAGCAATCCCGTGTAACCCCAAAGGAGGTCCACCGACAGGGCGAGCAGAGCGTAACAAAGATATTTTCCCCAGAGGGTGATCATGTAATCGCTGAGCAGGCCATGGGCATTGAGCACCGGAAAAATCACGCCCAGCAGCGCCAGGAAGATGCCGACCACGGTGAATTCCAGGTGGCGGGAGCGGAAGAAGTGTCCGGTGTCAGGTGAACTCATGCGGTTTGGGCGGGGGTGATCAATCAAGGCTGCGGCTGCGGGCGGAGAAGAGGCCGGTGGGGCGCCATTGCAGGAACAGGATGATCGCAACCAGCACGAGAATTTTTCCCAGCACGGGATTGAGGAGAATCTGCTGGATCGATTGGTCGGCCAGGCCGATCCCCAGCGCGCTCACCACGGTGCCGAAGATGCTGCCGACTCCCCCGACGACGACCGTCATGAAACTATCCACGATATACTCCTGCCCCATCGACGGGCCCACCGTGCCGAGTTGGGTCACAAATACGCCGGCCAGCCCCGCCAGTCCGCTGCCGAGGCCGAAGGTGAGCATGTTCACCCGCTCGGTGCGCACGCCCATGCAGGCCGCCATCGTCCGATTTTGCATCACGCAACGGATGAGCAAGCCGAGCGGGGTCTTGGTCAGCGCCAGCCACACGCCGAAGACAATCACCACCGCAAAGCCGATCACGAAAACGCGGCTCCAATCGAAGGTGATGTCAAAAACCGTCCAGTTGCTGCTCAGGTAAACCGGGCTGTCCACGTTCACGTTGTTGGAGCCAAATGTGAGCTTGAACAATTGCTGCAAAATCAACGAAACCCCGAAAGTCGCGAGCAGGCTTTCGAGCGGGCGGCGGTAGAGAAAGCGGATGACGCTGCGCTCAAGCGCAATGCCCACCAGGGCGGCGCTCAGAAAACCGATGGGAATCGCGGCCAGGAAATAGAGCTGGTAGGCCCAGCCGGTCAGATGCAGCCCGGGCAGGTGGATGGCAATCCTGACAAACGGCAGGGTGAAATCCATCCCCTCGCCAAAGACGTGCTGGGTGATGTAGGTGGCATAGGCGCCGACCGTGATCATCTCGCCGTGGGCCATATTGATGATGCCCATCAAGCCAAACGTGATGGCGAGGCCCAGCGCCACCACGAGCAAAAGGCTGCCGGCGCTGAGGCCGCGAAAGAGCGTGCCGAAAAATTTCACCACGGATTTGTGGTGATCGATCGCCGCGAGTGCCGCGCCTGCCGCCGCCGCGACCTCCGGTTTGGCGCTGGCCACGGCCTTGGCCTGGGCGGCTTTGATCACGTCATAGCTGGATGAGCTATGCAGTTTGCCCAACTCGTCGAGAGCCTTGAGCTTTGTGGTGTCGTTGGGATCGGCCAGTTGGATCAGCGCAATCGCCTCGCGCAACGCGACCTTGGCTTTGGCATCTGTCTCAACCTGGCTGCGTGCCTGCAACACCGGCAGCTTGTCGGCCTTTTGGCTAAAACCGATGGTTTGGATGGCCCGCAGGCGTTTGCTGAGGAGGGGAGAGCCGAGGTCGAGCAGGTCGACAATCGCCCTCATGGCACGCCGGAGGTTCGCATCATGTTCCACCGCGACCAAATGGGTTCCCGCCAGGCGGAGCGGCTGGCCGGCGGCATCCTTCAGCGGTTCACCGTTGTCCACGCGGATCGCGGCCTGGGCGCCGTTCGCATCGTTGTCTCCCGTTAGCTCGACGGGGATTTTGGTCCCATCAGGCGCGGAGTAGACAAACAGGCTGTCTTGCCGCCAGGCGGTGAACAATTCCCGGATCGCCTCATCACCCTGGCCGGCGAGGGTGGCAATAATCTCACGTTTCTTATCGTCGTCCGTCGTAAGGATGGCCCGGACAATGGTCTCGCGGGCGGTTTCTGGCGCCGCCATGGCAGGGTGATGGGCCAGAACGCCAATGACCGCACCGATGGAGAAGAGCAGTGGCCGGAGAAATGATTTCCAAACCATGGGATTGTTATGAAATTAACCGACGATGATCCAATTTCATTTAGAGCGATTTAATAAATATTGTGGACGATATTGTAGGTCGGGCTTTACGCCCGACAGTCGGGGATAAACCCCGACCTACAATAGCCAGCGTGGCTACGGTTTTCATAAATCCACTCTAGCAGGCGCAATGCCGACCGGCTGCCATGGGTTGAACATGAGTATGATTCAAGCCGTTCAATTTGAGCACGGATGCCAAGGTAGATGCGGATAGTCCCTGATGGGATAGGTCGTTTTGTCCTCAAGCGGTTCTTTCCGAGCTCTGCCACCTTTGCGATCTTTGTGTAAACAGGTTTAAAAGGCTTGCTGCCCGGAATCCGTGCAGATCCGTGGTTTCAACTACCGGTTTAGGGTCGTTAAAAAGAGGGGGCGGTCCTCGTCGGAACCGCCCCTCGCCGGATGGATGGAGCCGAAGCGCCTGATGACAACCAAGCGCTTGGCCGGAATCATTAACTCTTGGGCTTGAACGTGCCCTTCAGGTGCGGCTCACCATAGACGCTGGGGAAAGACTTAAGGATCTTGAACTGTCCATCGGCTTTGCTCTCGCCGATGTAAACCGTTTTGGTCAGGTGCATGTTGGGCTGGGTGGTGACGATGCCACCGGGTCCATCGAAGCAGACGCCCGTCTTCCAAGCCTCGCGGACTTTGTCCACATCGAAGCTGCCGGCTTTTTCGACGCAGGCTTTCCAAAGATAGACGCCATCGTAGCTCAGCACCATCGGCGAATCGACCACGCGGCCTTCTTTGACGACGCCGTCTGCCGTCGTGGTCTTGAGCCAGGCTTGGAAATCCGCCAGGAACTTCGTATTAACCGGGCTATCGATGGACATGAAGTAAGTCCAGCAACCGAGCTGGCCAACCAGATCCTTGGCCGGCAAGCTGCGGAATTCATCCTCGGCGATCGAGAATGAAACCACCGGGCAGGTGTCGGCGGTGAGGCCGGCGGCCGCATATTCCTTGAAGAATGGCGGGTTGGTGTCGCCATTGAGCGTGCTGATCACGCAAGCATCGCCGCTCGACGCAAAATCTTTGATTTCAGCAACGATCTGCTGGTAATCCTTGTAGCCGAAGGGTGTGTATTTGCCGGCGGAAATGATCTTGCCGTCGCTGTCCTTCTTGTAGCCACCGCCGATGTTTTCCAAGGGGACGCCTTTGCTCAGAAGATACTCCAGCAGCACGAGATTGGTCGTCTGCGGATAGACGTAGTCGGTGCCCAGCAGGTAAAATTTCTTTTTGCCCTGTGCGAGGTAGTAATCCACCGCCGGGATGGCCTGCTGGTTGACCGCTTCAGCGGTGTAGCAGACGTTCTGGCTCTCTTCCTCGCCCTCATATTGCACCGGGTAGAAGAGGAGGCCGTTGTCTTTTTCGAAGACCGGGAGGCATGACTTGCGGCTGACCGAAGTCCAGCAGCCGAAGGTCACCGCCACCTTGTCCACTTCCAGCAGTTGCTTGGCCTTTTCAGCGAAGGTGGGCCAGTCCGAGCCCGGATCCTGGATGTCAGGAACGATTTTTTTCCCGAGCACGCCGCCTTTGGCGTTAATCTCGTCGAACGTGAAAAGGAGGATGTCGCGCAGTGAAGTTTCACTGATGGCCATCGTTCCGGAAAGATCATGGAGGACGCCGACTTTGACGGTGGCGTCGTCAGCACGAAGTGAGGAAGTAAACGAGGCGCCAATCAAGACGCCGGCGGTGAAGAGGTAGCTTAGTGTTTTTCGCATAGGGAACACCATTAAGCATATAGCAGGCCAAAAAAAACCGGGCGGCGCTAAAAAGCGACGCCCGGCCGAAGTAAAAACCACCCTCTATGAAAAGATGGCGGTTAGATTATATGAAGAAAACCTCAGAACTTGAACGCGACTTGGGCGCCAACGTAATTGGCGCTCTTAGCCGAGAAATTGCTGTACTTGGTATAGGAATACTGGGCTTTGACCGACAGATTGGCGGTGAGAGCATAGGACGGGCTGAGGCTGAGTCTCCAATAGCGCGGGCCCTTGGTTGACACGCCTGCAACCGTTGAGCTGCTGACATCTTCACCGCTGAAGCAAGCCCATGTGCTGAGCTTGTCGGTGAAATTATACTGGAGATAGGCCAGCCAGTCGGAACCTTTGTCGGCAGGTAAACCCGCCGCTGGTGCTTTGCCGCCATTTTTGTAAATTTCCTCGGCGGCTACGGTGATCTGTTTGTTGATCGCGTAGCTGGCCCAGAAATCGAGGACATAAACACTATGGGTTGTGGTCGCGGGCAAACCGTACGGATTGACGGGGGTGCCTTTGCTGTCATAGCCGGCGCCAGCCCACAGGGTCAGGTTTTCAACGCCAGTATAGGTAACGTAACCCTCGGCGCCAAAATTATGTTCCAGATGGCCGTCACCTTCGGTGGCGGCAAAGTTATTGGAATACTCCGAATCAACCAAGGCGACGCCCATGGTCGTGGTCTTGTCGGGTGCATAATCGAGTTTGACGCCCTCGTGGTAACCGGGGATCGGCGCGAGGAACTGCTGGTTGGCCAGCGTGATCATGTTGTCCGAGATGGCATAGTACGATTCGTAGCCAAGGGCGCTCAGGAATTTTCCTGCCGTGGCCGTCAAGCCATTGCCGCAATCATAGGCAACGTAGGCGTCGAGAAGCGTGACTTCTTCGCTTCCTCCATTGATGCCGCCCTCGGTGGCAGGCTTGTAGTAGAAGCTGAGGGTGGCCGTCACCTCTTTGGTCGGAGTGATGGTCGCACCGAGCAAGGCGGCATCAACGTTAAAAGAATCCGATGACGCGTTTGCAAATCCAGCGGCACCCTTGGTCGAGGCGTACTGGTAAGAGCCGACAGACCATCCGGTGACGGAAAGGCTGTCGTTGATTTTGATCTGGGCAAAGGCCGGGAGGGTAGCAGCAAAGGCGGCTACGACGGCGAGTTTCATGCGTATATTCATGGCTTGTAGTTAGATGAGTTTATTTTTCACTGACCCGGCGGTAGTCTCCGGACCAGCAACACAAGCAACTAGCTTGCCAATCGAAAGCTGGGCAAGCTTTTTTCTTAGGTTAACGGCCTGACCGGGCGCCATTTATCCGGCCAGATTGTACGGCCAACCGAGGTGAGAGCCTGTGCGGCGAAGCTATTTTGCCATTTATTTGCAAGAAATTCGCCAGCCAAAAGGGTTTTAAGATATTGGGGCCAAATGCTCGCCCTGCAACAAGGTGGAGCGCGTCGTCCCTTGACGCGCTCTAGAGCATATCAAGATATTATGCACATAAGTAAAATGCTTCTAGGGGTGAAGCCAGGAAGCCATGAAAAAATCCTGGCTTCCGGGTTTCCTGCTTAAAACTGACGGTGTTTTTATCCGTGCCTATCCGCGCCATTCGCGGAAAAGAATAAGCAGACCGCCCATCACGGTTGTTTTTTCCGCGGATCCCGCGGATGAAACGGATAGAGCATATCAAGATATTGTGCATATTGTGCACCATAAGTTAAATTGCTCTAAACCCGGGCAAGAGCAACCCGATCAATCCTTCACCTCAAAGGCACGAAGGACACGAAGCCAACCCCCTTTGAGTCTTTTGTGACTTTGTGGCGAATCAATCTGAGCGCGTCGGGGACGCCGCGCTCCACCCAAGCTGACGCTCATTCTTGTCATTCTGAGAGCAATCCATCTTGTCGCTACAGCGGTCGTGAAAATGCTCTATTTCGACGCTGATTCGGGCGCCATTTGGCTGCGGGCGGCATCGACCCAATCGCCAATGAGCTTGATTTCAGCGGGAGTGAGAATCGCGTCGCGATGGATCCACGTATAGGAATTCAGCGGCATGGAGCCGTCGTCGACCTCACGCGCAATTTGCTTGAGTTTGCGGTCCGCCTTTTTCGCGTTGTAGGCGCCGAACTCGGAAAAATTGAGATGCTCCTTGCCGTCGTGGATATGCGACGCGAGCCACCAGCCCGCCGGCTGCACCTCGGCATACCACGGATACCGGGTGTGGTCGGAGTGGCAGTCGTAGCAGGCTTTGGTGAACACCTGTTGCACCTCGGCGGGCACGGTGACCTTGGCCGTGATGTCGTTGGGGCCGGGCGCGGGGGAAAGGTTTTTCGCGGGCCGCACGAACTGGATGGACAGAAAGATGATGGCGAGCCCGAGTAGGATTTTTTTAATCATGGGGCAAGAGACCACGGCTTTGCTGCCCGGCTCCCTGCGGCCAGGCAAGTGCGGATTTTTAACCGCGGATCAATCCGGAAGGAGTTTCAACCGCGAATGAACGCAAATGGACGCGAATTTGGATGAAACCCCGAAGGGTTTTTATCACGGATGAGGAAGGATCGGATCCAGTCTCCCCGTATCAGTGGTTAACCAACCTGTATTTCAATCGCGGTTAGAATTAATCAGGGATACTTTATTCGCGTTCATTCGCGGTTAAAATCCGTGTTCAGCGGCAATCTGCGGGGTGGCTGACCTTGAACTTTGAACCTTGAGCTTCGTTTACTCCAAAGCTTCCTGCACCAGCGCGGCGATGGCGGGCGGGAGGTCGAGCGCACGGGCCAGCTCCTGCGCGCGGGGGCTCATCTTGCGCCAGGTTTTCTTCAAGATATCGACGAATTTCTCGCGCGGATAATCGGCATGCTGCGTCGCAAACGCGCTGATTTCGTTTTCCAAAAACACCAGGCACGCCGCGTCCTCCAGCGCCTGGCTGCCGGGATTTGCCTTGAGGGCGGTCTTCGAGACCCAGGTGGCGACCTCGCCGGCTTCGGCCGCCGGCACGCCGGCTTGCAGGAGAAGCGCGCGCGCCCGCTCGGCCTGTTTTACGTAAAGCGAGCGGCGCCAGGCAAGGTAGCCGGGCCGATCCAGCGCGAAGGACGCGCGCGGCACGCTCCAGCGCTCGAGGTGCTGGCACCGCGCGGCGAGCCGCAGCAAGGGCGGTGCGCCGGGCGAGAGCCGGGCGACCCATGCCTCCATGTGGTCGGCATAAACGAGTTCCGCCGGCCGGCCGTCGTCCGCGCGGCGCGGATCCCCCGCATGCGCGGCATCGGTCAATTCACGGGCACGGAGGTAAATATCCATCGGGCTTGAGCCAAAGACGGAATTGCACGAATTGAAAACGCAAAACGGCGCGATTATCGGTTCGCCCCCATCCGTCAACCTGTAGCGAGAGGCTCGATCGACCACGGATTACACGGATAAGCACGGATGCCCAAGACCAGGGCAAAGGAGCGAGAAAGACAGAACCTTGTCACCTCCACCGCAGGTCCTAAAGGGGTGCCTTCCGCAGCCAATTCCTTATGCAATCTGTCCGATCCGCGTCCATCCGTGTAATCCGTGGTTAAAACAAAAATGGATTTCGTGTCTGGGACCGCGGGCAATCGGGTTTGACCATTTTTAATTTCGAGGGCTGGATTCCTTTACCCCCAATGAAAAACCTGCTGACTCTCTGTGTCCTTTTCATGCTGGCCCTTGTCGTCGTTTTCCGCACCGCAAAGGTTCACGTCGGCGGAAACCCAGTCAACGCGGCGGCCGCGCCCAGGGCCCCCAATGACACCTGGCTGACCGATTTTGCCGCGGCCAAGCAGCAGGCGGCCAGCGAAAACAAAAAATTGCTGCTCGATTTCACCGGCTCGGACTGGTGCGGCTACTGCAAACTGCTCGATGCCGAGGTTTTGGGCACCGACGCATTCAAGGATTTCGCCAAAGATTACGTCCTTGTGCGGATCGACTTCCCTCGCTCGACAGAACTGCCTCCAGCCCTGAAACAGCAAAACGATGCGCTGGCGCAGCAATTCCAGGTGGGCGGTTTTCCCACGCTGATCGCGATGGATTCATCAGGCAGGGAGATCACGCGCCAGAGCGGTTACCAACCCGGCAGCGGGCCCCAGGCGTACCTCGCGCAATTTAAATAAAACCGTAACCCTTTCGTTTGGACCGCGGCGAGGATGTCGTTCTCTCCGCTCGAACGCTTGATAAGCGGCCAGCCTGATTTTTTGCCACGAAAGATCCTAGGGCGTTTTAACCACTGATGCACACTGATGGTCACTGATCCGGAAAAAGACAGATAAAAAATGAGTTCGAACCCAACTTCGTATTATCAGTGACTATAAGTGTGCATCAGTGGTTAAGTCGGTCATCTGCCAGCTTGGAAGCATTAGTGACCTTTAGTGTGCATTAGTGGTTAAAATGCCGTAGCTTGAGATGCCTCGTTGCACTCGGAATGACAGGCATACGATTGGTGCGAAGCCGCCCGCGCGGGCTACCTTTTGGTGTATGGCTCATGCCGCTTTCTCTAACTTGGTTCTTATTCGTGTGCATTCGCGGTTCAATTGCATGGATCTGGCTCACGCCAGGATCTGCCGCAAACTTTCCAGGTCGAGCACGCTGGCCAGCGACTCTTCCTGCACGATCGCGCCGGCGAGCGCCGATTTCTCGCGCTGCAGCGTGCGGATTTTTTCCTCCACCGTGCCGCGCGCGATGAAACGGTAGGCGTTCACCGGCGCCAACTGGCCGATCCGGTGGGTGCGGTCGATGGCCTGTGCCTCCACCGCGGGATTCCACCACGGGTCGTAGAGGATCACATACGAGGCTGCGGTGAGGTTGAGGCCGAACCCCGCCGCCTTCAGCGACAGCAGGAATACCGTGTGGCGGCGCTCGGCTTGGAACTGCGCGACGAGTGTGTCGCGGTCCTCCGTCTGGCCGGTGAGCAGCAAATGGCCGATGCCCGCGGCCACCAGCCGGTCGCGGATGATCTCCAGCATCCCCACGAACTGGCTGAACACGAGCACCTGGTGGCCTTCGTCGCGCAACTCCTCAATGCGTTCGAGCAGATCCTCGAGCTTAGCCGATGGCACCTCGCGGTGCGCCGCATCGACGAGCGCCGGGTGGCAGCAAATCTGCCGCAACCGCACCAGGCTCGCGAGGATGTTGAACCTCGCCTTGTCGAGCTGCCGCGCCGTCTCCACCCGCAACAACTGCGCGCGGGCCCGTTTGAGCTCGGCCTGGTAGAGTTTCGCCTGTTCGCCTTCGAGATCGATGATGATGTCTTCCTCGGTGCGCGCCGGCAGGTCGGTGGCAACCTGCGCCTTGGTGCGGCGCAGCAGGAAATGGCGCACGCGCGCCCGCAGCCGCGCCAGCGCGAGCGGGTTGTCCTGCGCGTAGTGGCGCTTGAACGCGGCCTGCGAACCGAGCAGCCCCGGCAGCGCAAAGGCGAACAGGCTCCACAGGTCGACCAGCCGGTTTTCGATCGGCGTGCCCGTCAGCACAAGCCGGTGCTCGCCCCGCAATTCGCGCGCGGCCTGGGCCACCTTGGAGCCCGGCGTCTTGATAAACTGGCCTTCATCGAGGATGACCGCATGCCAGGGTTGCGCGCAAAAATATTCCGCGTTGAGCCGGAGCTGCGTGTAGTTTGCCACCACGATGGCTGGCCGCCCGTCGCCGCCCTTTTTGGATTTTTTCCGGGCGAAAGCCGGCGTGAACCGCACGGCGTCGAGCGCCGGCGCGAACCGCGCCGTTTCCGTCTCCCAGTTGCCGACGACGGACTTCGGGCAGACGACCAGGGCGCGCAACGGCTCGCCCGCGGGCTGCCGCCCGGCCAGCCAGAGCAGCCACGCGAGCGCCTGCAGGGTTTTGCCCAGCCCCATGTCGTCGGCCAGCACGCCGCCGAGCCGGTTGGTGGAGAGAAACGCGAGAAAATGAAACCCCTCGACTTGGTAGGGGCGGAGCTCCGCGCGCAGCCCTGGCGGCAGGGGTGGCGGCTTGGGCATCGCGATCGTGCGCGCCCGGGCGCGCAGGGCCTGCGCCTGGCGCTCGGGCAGCAGGTCCACGATGGATGCCTGCGCGAGTTGCAGCGCGTGGAAGCGATGGCGCTCGCCCGCCGCCGCCGCTTCGGCGAGCGAGCCGGTGTCGAAACCCGCGGCCTCCAGTGCGGCGGTGGGCGCGCCGTCGAGCTGCACGCTCAGGCGCCGCCAGCCTTTCCCCGGCAGCCGCACGAGTTTGCCCCGGGCTTTGAGCAGCAGCGCGATTTCCTCGGGCGTGAGCGTCGTGTCCTCCGGGCGCAGCGCCAGCGCGAGGTCGAACCAGTCGCGATGCGCGGCGGATTCAACCAGCTCGAACGCGACCCTGGCCCGCACCGGCGCGCCCAGCAGTGATGCGAGCTCGCCGGTGGCGAGCACTTCCACCCCGGGTGGCAGCGCTTCGCGCCAGGCGCAGAATTCCTCGGGGAAATTTTTTGTGACGCGGCGGATCCAGCGTTTTTGATGGTGGTCATAACCGAGGTTGAGCGCGTCCAGCCGGCTGGCGATGGCATGGGGCGCGGCCAGGTCGAATGAATGGATTTTTCCCTGGCCGGCGGATTGGCCGGCCGCCCGCATGGCGGGCGGGGCGCTCCAGCCGAGAGGCGACCACACCTGCTGCACCTTCGGCTGGTCGGATGCCGCGTAGAGTTGGAGCGCCAGGATTTCGTTGTCGGAAAAATCGAATTCCAGCGCGCACTCGATGCGGGCGCGGAGGGGTACGGTGACGAACCGCTCCTCCATTTCCGCCGGCAGCCTGGTCCCGAACAGGCGCAACATCTGCAGCACCTCCGGCTGCTCGACGGCTTCGGCTGGCACGATCGCCGCGGTGGCCGAGAGGCCGTCGAGCGCGGGCGGCCCGCGAAAAACCACGCCGTTGTGCAGGTAAAAATCGGGCTGGCCGGACAGATGGAGCGCCGCCGGCGGCAGCGGCATCCCGTCGGGCAGTTGGAGGGTGAGCTCGTAGTCGGACTCATTCGCCGGCGAACGCGCAAGCCGCCACGCCAGCGGCGCATCGGAAAACTCGAGGGGCTGGCCCGCCGAATCGAAAACGAGCGTGCGCGCGAGCCGGTGCGAGAGCAGCTTGTGCAACAGCTCGCGCGCACTGTAGTTTCCGGGGGCCAGCGCAATGGAATAAGTCCGGCGGTACTGCTCCTGGCAGATGGCAAAAAATGCATAGACCGCCGGGGCGGCCTCGAGCTGGGCGAGTCCGGCGGGGCTGTCCCGGGTGAAGCGGTCGAGGAAGGCGCGCGGCACCGCCTTCCATGGGGCTTCCGCGTGGGCCCGGGTTTCGAGCGTCCACTTGGCTGCACCGACGCAGAGCCTCATTTCGAGCGGCTGCGGCCCATCGTTGGATGCTCCGTCCTGGACCGGGGTCGCCCGGGCGCTTGCCACCATCAGGGCGAAGCGATCCGTCCACCGCTTCACCGCTTCGTGCCGCATCCGGTCCTGCAGGCGCGCGCGCACCGGCGCCGTGTCCGTGATCGGCCGCATGAACTCCGGCACGGCGAGGCCGGACGACTCGATGTCGTGCGCGAGATATTGCCAGAGCTCCAGCGGATCGCTCGGCGGTTTCTGCCACCAACCGTCGTAGGCGCGGTCGAAGGCGTTGCGCCGCGACTCGTTTGTCTCGAATCCAAGCCGGCGGATTTCGTGCCCGCCAAGCCGGCCGGAGTTGTGGAAATTGTGGAAGATGTTTGCGAGTTTGCCCAGGAAGGCGCCTTCGTCGGCGGTGAGCGGGCGGCCGAGCTTTTCGGTGAGGATCGGCTCCCACTGGGCGCGGAACGAAACGGGTGGCGGCATCAAGGCCAGCCCGGAGGCCTGGCTTGTGCGAAGCCAGGCCAGCCATTCCAGTGCCATCGCCGCGACGTGTTTGCAATCGTCCCCGACCGGACACGAACAAGTGTTCCGCCAGCCGTGTCCATCACGCTTGAGCTGGACGCGATATAGCTGTGAGCCGCGAACCTCGGCCTTGAGCGTCACGTCGTCGGAGCGCATGAGCTTCAGTACGCGGCCGCTGCGGTGATAACTTTGGCCGCGATGCCGCGAGGCGTGATCGATCTCGCCGAAATGCGCCAGCAGGGTCTGGATGGCATCGGAAGAATCGACAGTGGGCGGTACGGACATGCGCGTGAACGAAGCAGCCGACAAGGAGCAGGGTCAAGCGCGGGACACGCAAAGCAGCGCGGCTGTGGCCAGGAATCCGATGGCAAGCCCGCCGAGGTGGGCCGTGGTGCTCACACGGGGCACGAGTTGGTCGAAAACCAGCTGGGTTACGACCACAAAGGCAACCTTGCGCAGGCCTTGTCCGCCCACGCTGGCACCCTTGCGGTGTTCGCGCAGGAAAATCGCCGCCTGCGCCCCCACCAAACCCATGATGGCCCCGCTGGCGCCGACGATCATCGCATCGGGGATCAACCCGAATTTCGCGGCGAGCACCACCCCAACCATGGCGCCGATGCCGGAAACGAGGTAGATCGCGACAAAGCGCAACGTGCCGCAGTACCGCTCGACCATGGGGCCGAGCGCGATGAGGGCGAGCATGTTGAAAACCAGATGAGCCGTTCCATTGTGCAGGAAGCTGGCGGCGAACAGGCGCCACGCATCGGATCGGTGAAACGTTTCCGTCGATACTGCGCCCAGCCGAAAAAGATTATCCGCATCCTCGGATCCGCCCGTGGCTGCTTCAACGGCGAACATCGCGAGGGTGAGGGTTGCGAGCGTCCAGGTTGCGGCCGCGATCCGCCGCCCGTGGGCCGCGGGCTTGGCTAACCGGGTTTCGTGGTCGATTTCGGCTGCACCCTTGGCGACGGTTGCCGCCTGCCTGTCCCGCAAAAAGGCCGGTGCATGCCGGTATGAACCGAAAGGATGCAGCCAGTACAAAACTGTCGAGAGTTTTGCCGCCGCCGCGAAGCGCCCGCCCTGCACGAGCCTGCCGATGCGCTGCTGCAAAAATCCCGGGGCGATCAAAAACAGCGCGCAGGCCAGGGCGGAGAAATAGCCCGCGATATCAGGAAGAAAAAACCACACGGCCGCGGTGGCCACCAACACGCCTGCCGCGACCGCGATCCAATCCCATGCCCGGGGCGGGCTGGCCAATGCGCGCACCAACGTGATGGCGGCGATCAGCACCGCATTCCAAAGCAACACCGTGTTCCAGTCCATGTTTGTTGTCCGGCCTAAACCGTGTTCATACCTGGGAAACCGCGAATGGACGCGAATGAACGCTAATAAAAGAAGAGACTGGCTGGTTTCCCCACATGATTTTTGGCCGCCTGTTGGTGTATGGTTTCCCTCGTTTTCTCCGGCCTTGTATTTATTCGCGTCTATTCGCGTTCATTCGCGGTTTAATTCATGGATCTGGCGGTCGCGACTCAGTAAACCTTCTCTTCCAGCAAGGCGAACAGCTCGGCTTCGTTGATGCGGCGTTGCTGCATCGTGTCGCGCTCGCGCAGGGTGAACGTGCCGTCTTTCTCGATCGTCTCGAAGTCGATGGTCACGCACCACGGCGTGCCGATCTCGTCCTGCCGGCGGTAGCGTCGGCCGATGGCGCCGGACTCGTCGTAGAAGACGTTCCACTTGCGCTTGAGCTTGCGGTAAAGCTTCTCCGCGACGTCCACGATCTCCGGCTTGTTTTTCATCAGCGGGAGCACGGCGACCTTGATCGGGGCGAGGCGCGGGCTGAAGCGCAGTACGGTGCGTTTCTCCACGTTGCCCTTTTCGTCCTTCACATCCTCCTCGGCGTAGGCGGCGCAGAGTGCGGCGAGCAGGATGCGGTCGACGCCCACGGCGGGCTCGATCACGTGCGGCACGAATTTTTTCTTCGTGGCCTCGTCGAAATATTCCATCGGTTTGCCGCTCGCGGTGGCGTGCTGCGTGAGGTCGTAGTTGCCGCGCGCCGCGATGCCCCACAATTCCTGCACGCCGAACGGATACTTGAACATGATGTCCACCGTGCCCTTCGAATAGAACGCGAGTTTCTCCTTCGGGTGCGCGTAGAGCGAGAGGTGCGATTCGGGCAGGCCGATGCTGAGCAGCCAGGCCTGGCACCACGCGATCCACTCCTGGTGGCACTTGGCCCAGTCGGCGTCCTCGTGGATGAAATATTCCATCTCCATCTGCTCGAACTCGCGCGAGCGAAAGATGAAGTTGCGCGGCGTGATTTCGTTGCGAAAACTTTTTCCGATTTGGGCGATGCCGAAGGGCAGCTTCACGCGGCCGGTGTCGACGACGTTCTTGAAATCGACAAACATGCCCTGCGCGGTTTCGGGCCGCAGGTAGGCGACGCTGCTGCCGTCGGTCATCGCGCCGACGTTCGTCTGGAACATCATGTTGAACGAGCGCGGCGGCGTGAGGCTGCCGGGTTCGCCCGTGGCAGGCGAGGGGATCAGCGGGACTTCCTCGGGGGTTGCCTCGGTCATATCGCGGGGCTGGACCGGCTCGATTTTTCCCTGGATCGCTTTCTTGCGCTTGAAATTCTCCGCGGCGGCCTGGAGCTCTTCGTTCGTGCGCTCGCTCTCAAGCGCGGAGACGTAGCCGACCGTTTTGCCATCGACCACGACCGGCGCAAAAAACAACTGGTCCGCGCGGTATCGCTGCTTGCTCGCCTTGCAATCGACGAGCGGGTCGGTGAAGCCGGCGACGTGGCCGCTGGCTTCCCAGACCTTCGGGTGCATGATGATGGAGGACTCGAGGCCGACGATGTCGTCGCGCCGGCGCACCATGTCGTCCCACCAGCAGTCGCGGATGTTTTTCTTCAGCTCGGCGCCGAGCGGGCCGTAGTCGAAAAAGCCGTTGAAGCCGCCGTAGATTTCGGACGAAGGGAAAATGAAGCCGCGGCGTTTGCAGAGCGCGACAATGCGCTCCATGAGGTCGGTGGGTGAGTCGGCGGTGGACATGGAAGGTGCAAGCTACCGGGACGCGGGCCCGCGGGTCAACCACTCGTCGCTGCGTTCCAACGTCCAACGCTGAACGCTGAACTCCGAACGTTGAACATGCGGACAGGGGATTTTAGCCACGAAGGATCACAAAGATCACAAAAGGTTTTTTGGGCGGGGCGAACGTCGAAGGACTCTTTTTCATTCAAGGCATAGCGACAGTTTGCTTTCGTATCTCTGAGCTCTTTGTGGTCCTTTGTGGCTAAATCTCAGTGTTCGCGCCAGCGGGCGTTCAGCCTTTCAGTCTTGGCGGCGGCAGCGCCCAAAATTCCGGGATTGCGCGCGGGGCCGCTTCGCGCACCTGTTGGCAGGATGAAGATTTCGTTTACGACCAAGGAATACGCACGCCTGCTTGAGCTGGCCTATCTCGGCCGCTGGGTCGTGGCCTCGCGCAAGAGCGAGGAGGCGCCCCCCAGCCGGCGTTACGACGAAGTTTCCCAAAAACTTTTCGAACTGGCGTCATCGCTCGGCTGCGCCGATCTCGTCGAGGAGCGCGCCCACGGCGTGCTCGGGCCCTCGGCCAAGCTCGAGGAGGAGGAACATGTGCGCGAGTTCATCGGCGAGTTCGAGAACGACACGTTTTGGAGCGAGCTGGTCACGCGCCTGGCCGAGGGCGACTACGCGGCGGAACAGGCCAAGCGCGCACTGGCGGAAGCGCCCGGCGTCGACCCTCCGCCCACGCCCGACGAGCGGCTGAAGCAAATCGAGGACGCCTATTGGGACGAATTTGAGAAGCACGACCTCGCCAACGTCATCGTGCTTCGCGGCGGCCGGGGCTGAGACGGCCGTCGGCAAAAGCAGAACCTGTTCGGAAGTTTGGTGCGAACCGACACCAGGAATATTTTACACCAAGATCGCAAAGACCGCTAAGCAGGTTTCTTTGGGGGCTCTTGTCATGCAGAGTGTAGCGAGGAATCCATCGAATACGACTTTTCGTCATGCCATGTTGCTTCGCGACCTTTGCGACCTTCTGTAAAGTTTTTTTGGAGAATCTCGGCGCGCCCTACCTCATCGAATGGTAATTGATACGATAAATCAGCAGCCTGGCTGGTTCGGTTTCGCTTTTTGGCACTCCGACGCAAAAGACGCCCAGCGTTGCGTCGAATGTCGAGGTCCTGGCTCCAGCCGCAGTCGGAATGCGTTCGTGCGTTTGATAATGGTCGGCATCGATTTGGTCGATGACGTCGATGAAACCCTTGCCGCCCGAGACATAGATCCGTTTCACCATGGCATCGTAGAACATGTCGTCGGTGTCGCCTTCGATGGAAACGCTGGCGATGGACTTTCCTGTTGTCGTGTTGAAAACAAAAAGCGTCGCCGGGCGCCGGCAGGCCACGAATAGCCGGCCGTGATCCTCATCAAGCGCGATTGCAGCGTTGCCTTCGCCTTGGTCCACCGGCCAGGTCTCGAGCAGGACCGTTTTTTGGCAATCGACCACGGCGATTCCGTGGACAGTCGGCATGTTGGCAAAAAGGCGGTGTCCATTCTGTTCGATCACGATGCCTTGTGGCTTTCCCGGCAGCGAAACCTTTCCCACCACTTTCCCGTCGGGAAGGCTGATAATCGCGACGCCAACTTTCCCCGCTTTCATGCAGCCAACGTAAAGCTGTTTGGCTGCGGGGCTGTATTGCAGTTCATCCAAGCCGCTGTCGAGATTGGCCTCGGCCTGCACCTTGAAGGAAGTGCCGTCGTGAATCGTCAGCTTGTCGATTCGGCTGACATAAAGCTGGCCAAACTCCGGCGCGTACCGGACCGCCGCGGGTCTCGATCCGCCCAGGCTTGGTTGCGGCTGGCCGGATTTAAGGTCGATGATTTCGACGGTCTGGTTGGTCGGCGCGGCGGCGAAAAGCAACTGGCGCTTGGCATCCACCGACATGTGATTGAAGCCGCCCTTTATGCCCGGCACCGGGATCGTCTGCGACAACACCAGCGCCCGGTCTTCGGCCTGTGCGCCTAGGCAAAACGTCGCAGTTAAAAAGCCGATTAAGATACGTTTCATAATTTTTCCATCTCCCCAGGGCGTTTCATTTCTGTCATTCCGAGCCGTGCGAGGAATCTCAATTTCAGTTTGTAACGCATTATATTACAAACAAACAGACTCACTGGGTTGTTTGTAACGTATTATGTTACAAAGGGGATTCCTCGCATGGCTCGGAATGACAATTGTGCCCGTTCATGGCGAACCAACCCGGTAAACGCGGACTTCCGCCGCTTGGAAAAATCGATGGGGCACGGCCAGGAAGAGAAGTCTCTTGTCCGCATCAAAAAACGATGTGCGCGCGCCGGCCGCTGTCGGAATTTTATCGGTCACGGCATAAGCATCGGGATTCTTTTGCGAAATCACCGTGATGAAGCCCTCTCCGCCCGAAACATAAATGCAGTGGCGGGCCGCGTCGAAATACACGTCGTCCGAATCGCCCACGATATCGACGCTTGCGACCACCGCGCCGTTGTCCGTGTTCAGCACAACCAGCTTGGCCGGATGGCGGCAGCCGACAAAAAGCCGGTGGTGCTCCTCGTCCAGCGCCATGGGGAAATTCGACCCGGCCTCGTTGAGCGCCCAATGGGCCACGACCGCTTTCTGCTGCCGGTCGGCCACCAGGACTTCTTGGTCGTCCGGCACATTGATGAAAATCCGCGAGCCCCTGGCTTCCAATTGGAATGATTCCGGGTGCCCCTCGAATTTTATATCGGCCACTTGGCGTCCGCTGGCCGGATCGATGGCCGCCAATCCGCCTTCGCCATAGCCGACCCAGAGCCATTTGCCTGCGCGGTCGTAGCGGATATTGTCGGCGTCGTCTTTCAGGTCGACGCGGCCGGTCTCGGCGAGCGTGCCGGCGTCAAACAAGCGGCAGACTCCGTCGCTGGCATTTGCGACGATGTAGCGGCCGCTGTCCGGGTCGAAGCCGACCCCCTGCGGATGGGCGAACCCGGTGACCTCATGCACGACCTCGCCTTTTTTTGCGTCGATGAGTTCAAGGGTGTCATTGCCCAAGGCTGCCACGAGCAGCCGGTTGTTTTTCGAATCAAAACTGAAGTGGTCGATCCGCCCGCTGACCTCCGGCAGGGGAATCGTTTTGACCAGCGTGAGCTGGGCGCCGTCGCTTGCGGCAGCCCGCTGCGGCGGCAACCCGCCGGCGGATAATGCCAGCAACAGCGCTGTTTGTACGAATGCAGAAGACCTCAACCACCGGTTCACATCGGGATTCATGAGGCTTGAGATTGCCAACCGGAGGAGAAGTTACAACGCGGTTAAAATCCCGTTTGTAATACAATACGTTACAAAAGAAATGGTCGTTCCTTGCTCAGAGTGTAACCCAATGGGTTACACTTTTCCTCGCAAGCCGTAGGCAACAGGAGCCTGGTGGAGCGTAGCGTCCCTGGCTTTCGTAGCTTTAACGAAATAGGGCCGCCGCGCTTAAGGCACAGGGAGAAATCCCTTTTGTAACATAATACGTTACAAATGAGATTCCGCGCAGCGCGGCCAATGAACTCGTATCGAACATCGTTTAATGCGGATTTTGGCGCGGCAGCGCCGGTAGGGTCCGCTCACCGAGCGGACCGCGGCCCGTTGGGTCAACGGGCCCTACCTGCCAACCGTTCATTGGCTACGTCCACGCAAGCTGTGCAACGGCTTGCTCAGGGTCTCGGAATGACGGGCCGCTTGCGAACACGCATTCAAACCGGCTTGCGGAGTGACCGGGCCGCATTCTTGATGTTTTCCACATGGCGATGTCACTCCTTGTCCTTGCGGCCGGCCTGGGCTCGCGCTACGGCGGACTCAAGCAGCTCGACCCGGTGGGCCCGGCCGGCGAAACGCTGCTCGACTACGCGGTGTTCGATGCCGTGCGCGCCGGCTTTGGGCGCGTCGTCTTTGTCATCCGGCGCGATTTTGCGGCGGAATTTCGCGAAAAGGTTGGCGCGCGCTACGCCGGGCGCGTGGCGGTCGATTACGTTTTTCAGGCGCTCGACGCGCTGCCGCCGGGATTCACGCCGCCGGCCGGCCGCGAGAAACCGTGGGGCACCGGGCATGCCGTGTGGTGCGCCCGCGAGGCCGTGCGGGAAAACTTCGCGGTCATCAACGCCGATGATTTCTACGGTGCCGAGGCCCTGCAGAAACTCGGAAAATTTTTGCAGGGATCTGAAATTTTAAATCTTAAATCTGAAATCCAGCCAGGGCGAACTCGGCCACCGGCCGAATTCGCCCTGGCTGGATACCGTCTCGCCAACACGCTCTCCGCGCACGGCTCAGTCTCGCGCGGGGTGTGCGAAGTCGGAGCGGACGGTGCGCTGCGCTCGATTACGGAGGAAACGAATCTCTCTCCGTCCGACGTGGGCCCGGGCCGGAAATTTTCCGGCGATGAAACCGTCTCGATGAACTGCTGGGGCTTTACGCCCGCGCTTTTTTCCGCACTCGGCGCGCAACTGGAGGAATTCCTGCGCGAGCAGGGCGGCCAGGCCAAGGCCGAGTTTTACCTGCCCGCCGCGGTGTCCCTGATGATCGCGCGCGGCGGGGCGAGCGGACGCGTGCTGCCGACGGCCAGCACCTGGTTCGGTGTCACCTACCGCGAAGACAAACCGCGCGTGCAGGCCGCGCTCGCCGAACTTGTGCACCGCGGCGATTACCCGGAGAAATTATTCTAACGTAAAACCACCCAAGGAAATTTTTTTTACCGCGGATGACACGGATTAACACGGATGGGTGGTAAGCAGGGAACCCCGGATTTTTTGACCAGGATATCAGTGACAATAAGTGTGCATCAGTGGTTAAAATTCTAGATCGATCTTTGTGCCCTCTGCGATCTTTGTGGTAAAAGAATCCGATGAACTTCTTCCGTTCCGACGCCGATGTCTTCACGCCCGACGGCTCCGCCCCGGCCGAGGCGCTCGCGCGCGTGACGCATCTGTGCGTGGCCGCGCACCAGGACGACATCGAGATCATGGCCCAGGCCGGCATCGCCGAGTGCCACGGGAGCAAGGGCAAGTTTTTTGGTGGCGTGGTCGTGACCGACGGCGCGGGCAGCCCGCGCTCGGGCGCGTACGAAAAGTTTTCCGACGCGCAGATGTGCGCCCTGCGGCGCGAGGAACAGCGCAACGCCGCCGCGCTGGGCCGCTATGCCATTCAAATCCAGCTGGCTTATCCAAGCGCGGCGGTGAAAACCTCGGCCGCGGCGGCGTGCGCGGACTTGGGGAAGATTTTTTCGGGCTGCACGCCGCAGGTGGTTTATTTGCACAATCCCGCCGACAAGCACGACACGCATGTGGCGGTGCTGCTGCGCTGCCTCGAGGCGCTGCGTGCGTTGCCGCCCGGGCGGCGTCCGCCACGTGTG
>Ga0210387_10000427_pt1 | contig 30006 bp, 24 predicted proteins | sample IncBWC7OmetaG_FD_160108 | JGI IMG/M metagenome (GOLD analysis project Ga0210387, IMG submission 160108) | Forest soil microbial communities from Barre Woods Harvard Forest LTER site, Petersham, Massachusetts, United States - Inc-BW-C-7-O ... | reverse complement strand
GGAATAGCGCGTACATACCGAGCGAAGAGTAGCGGCCATAGGAGGCCCCAAAGCCCGTCATATAGAACGGGAACGCGGCCTTCGCGAGCGAGCGCGTCGCGCTTTGCGGTCCGTTGGCTCCGTCGGTCGAGATATGAACGTCGAGACCGTCGAAGTCCATGGTCACGCGCTGCGCTCTCACTTCGGGGGTGCCGAGTGGCTTGATATCGACGACCGTGTGAGTGACTGCACCATCCTTGTCCAGATCCGCGACATAGTGGCAGAGGACCGTGCCGGGGATGCGGACGACCATTGTGCCGTCCACGTGTCGGTCGGTCCGCGTGAAACTCTCGATCACGACCGTGTCGCGACCCAGTGTGGTGACGAACGCGGCGCGCTCGCTCGGCGCCGTCGGGCGAACGAGCGTGCTCACGGCGATCAGCGAAGCGGCGAGAAATCGAGGCGTCATAACGCAAGCTAGAATCGTGCGGTCTGGACGGGAGGGCCAAATTGGTCGAAATCAGTGATACCAATTACCGGCCCGGGAACGTTCAACCGACTGGTTGAATATATGGGCATATGTGCCCAGCATGCATCGCCGTCGCGGCAACGATCGTCGCCATCGGCAAGGTCGCACAAACCTTTCATAGAGCGTCTCGCGATGAAGACCCCCCCGATCGTATCGGAGCAGGAGTGGGAAGCTGCGCGCCAGCAGCTTCTCGTGAAGGAGAAAGCCTTGACCCGCACCCGTGATGCGATGGCCGCCGAGCGACGGCGGATGCCGTGGGTGGCGGTAGAGAAGGCGTACGAGTTCGATGGACCCAACGGGAAGGTCAGCCTGCCCGACCTGTTCGAGGGCCGCAGGCAGTTGATCGTCTATCGCGCCTTCTTCGAGCCCGGGGTGTTCGGCTGGCCCGAGCACGCCTGTCGCGGTTGTTCCCTGGGCGCGGATCAGGTGGCCCACCTGTCCCACCTGAACGCGCGCGACACGACGCTCGCCTATGTCTCACGCGGCGGGCAGGCGGACATCGCGCGTGTGAAGGCGCGGATGGGTTGGACGCTGCCCTGGTACACCATCACCGACAGCTTCGACAAGGATTTCGGTGTCGATGAATGGCACGGGCACAACGTGTTCTTCCGCGATGGCGAGCATGTGTTCCGCACGTACTTCATTAACAATCGCGGTGACGAGGCCATGGGCACCACCTGGAGCTATCTCGATATCACTCCGCTCGGCCGCCAGGAGACCTGGGAGGACTCGCCGGAGGGGTACCCCCAGAGTCCGCCGTACAAGTGGTGGAATTGGCATGACAACTACGACGCAGAGGCTGCGCCCAGCGCGAAGTGGGTGCAGATCTCAGACGCTGGAGAAGCCGCTTTTAGAAATCGCTGATCACCATCCCGCGCGCGTAGCGGGCGCTCGGGTCAACAGGACGCGGCTCACCACCAGTACCCACACGAGGCTGATCACGGGCAAAATGAATCGCGAGTAGGCGCCGTCGGGCGCCCAGAATCCGTTGGGCGCCCACGTCGTGCCGCCGAGGACGCCGAGTATGACGACGCTGACTCCCGCCGTGAAGAGGGTGTTCGAGATCAGCTTGGCGCGCCAGAGGCCGAACGCCGAGGACATGATCAGCATTGCGCGCGGGAACGACGACACGACGCCGCAGGTCCACGCGAAATCGTTCAGGCCCGCGGCGTTCGAGGATGCGAGCGTCGCGGCTATCGCGATGAGTACGAAGGCCAGCACTCCGACCGCTGCGCTGGACGCGGTCGCCGCGGCGCCCCAGCCGTCGTAGCCCGCATCGGCCAAGGTGGTTCTCAGCGCCGCCGCGAACCACATGAGGTTGAGAACCGCGAGACCGGCGAATACCGAAGCGACCAGGACACGCATGCGATCGCCGTGGTAGAACGAGACGACCGCGTCGGCCGGCGCGCCGACTCCGGGTAAAGCGCCGTAGATGATATACGCGAGGATGGTGAGCCCGACGAATTGGATTCCGGCCGTGCGCCAGAGGCGTTCAAAGGTGTTCATGGCGCCAGACAATAGCGCGCCTTACGCGGCGAGCAAGTAGCACTGGTGCTTCTCGGGACGACCCGTCCCCTCCACGCGGCTGGGGCTGCTCGATCGAGTAATTGTTCGCGCCCGTGGCACTGACTAATGTGTCAATTATCCACTGCCGCGTAGCCAGGAGCTTACCGTGACCACGTCATTGCGCCCCACCATCCGCCCGCAGATCCGCACGATCGATGGCCTCGCGATCCGATTCGCCGAGAGCGAGGAGCGCGACACGCACGCGCTCTTGCTGAGTCCATGGCCGGAGAGCCTCTACGCGTACGAGGCCACGTGGTCGCGCCTCGCCGAGCACGCGCATCTCATCGCGATCGATCTCCCGGGATTCGGTCAGTCAGAGCGGCGCGATGCGCTCATGTCGCCGCGGGCGATGGGCGAGTTTCTGATTCGCGTCGCGGACGCATTTGGCCTGGAGCAGCCGCACATCGTTGGCCCCGATGTCGGCACGGCCGCCGCGCTCTTTGCCGCGGCGTTGCATCCGAGCCGTGTGCGGAGCCTCGTCGTTGGCACGGGTGGCACCGCGGTTCCGCTGCAGCTCGGCAGTCCGTTGAAGGAGTGGGTGGAGTCGACTGACCTCGAGCCGTATCGTAAGATCGATGGCCGGGAGGTCGTGAAGGTGGCCGTGTCGACGCTCGAGCGGTACAAGCCGTCCGACGCCGCGCGCGACGATTATCTCGCGTCGTACGCGGGCACGCGGTTCGCCGAGTCGATTGCCTACGTGCAGAAGTATCCGGCCGAGCTGCCGGTGCTGCGCGATCTCCTGCCAACGATCCAGACGCCGGTCCAGATCCTCAGCGGGAAGCGCGATGCCATTGTTCCGCCGGTGAACGCCGAGTTTCTCCACGACCGGATACCCGGCAGCAAGCTCGATATGCTCGATGCCGGGCATTTTATCTGGGAGGACGCGGCGGATCAGTATGCCGCGCTGGTCACGGCATGGTGGGCGCTCAATCCCTGAGATACTGGTCGAAGTACGCGAGCATATCACCGAGCATCGTCCGGACGTTCGCCGGGTTTTGAATGTAATAATTCTCGTTCGGATACGTCTTGTACTTGACCGGCCGGTACTTCACCTCCAACCGGTCGACGAAGATTTTCGACGCGTCGGAGCGGGGAAATGGCTTGCCGTCGCCGTGGATCAGGAACAGCGGCGTCTTGACCGAGTCGATGTAATAGATGGGCGAGAGACTGCGGTAGAGCGCCGTCGCCTGCGGCAGGTAGCCCAGCTCGTAGTGCAGCAGCTTGATGTGCCGCATCTCTTGCTCATCGGTGAACGCGAGCCAGTCGCCATATCCCGACGCGGCGATCCCGGCCTGGAAGAGCCCGGGCGCGAAGGCCGACGCGGCGAGCGTCATGCAGCCGCCGTAGCTCGTGCCCGTGATTCCCATGTGCGTGGAATCGATGTACGGCAGCGTCTTGAGGTACGCGACCCCGGCAATAACGTCTTTGAGATCGCACCGCCCCCAACACCCATTGTTCGCATCCTCGAACACTTTGCCGTACCCCGAGCTGCCCCGAATATTCGGCAGCAGCACGGCGTACCCACGCTGCGCGAAGAATTGTGCCTGGACCTGATACGTATCATTGAACGACGACGTCGGGCCGCCGTGAATGAGCAGAATCCCAGGCGCCTTTTTCCCGGCATCGAGTCGGGGCTCGTACAGATACGCCGACGTGGTGACACCATCGGTTGAGCGGAATTGAATTTTCTTCGGATGAATGAGCACGGCATCGCGCCACGATGGCGCGACTGATACGGTCAAGCGTGTCGGTGTGCCGCCGGCACTCGGTACAGTGTACAGGTCCGCCGGTGCGGTTGGGCTCTCCATCGTAAAGGAGATATGCGATCCATCGGGCGACCACGTCGCATTGTTGATGAAGCCCTGGCCGTCGGGTTTAACCAACACGCGAGCCGAACCTCCGCTCGCTGGCACGACGCGGAGATCCTGCGTGCCATTCCACAGTGACACGTAGAGGATCGATTTCCCGTCCGGCGACCAATGCGCGCCATTCTGATTCGCGGTCTCGGGGGCCAGCTGATGCGGCGCGCCGCCCGCGAGCGGCACGACCCAGTAGTTGATCCATCCGCTCCGCTGCGACCGAAATAGCATCGTCGACCCGTCGGGTGAGATCAGCGGGTAGCCGAACGTCGCGCCAGCCCCGTAGTCGAAGAAATTGGTGTCCTTGACGACGGTCCGCGCGTCGCCGCCGCCGGCCGCGTCGGCGATCAACACGTCGTGGTCTTGCCACCGGTCGTCGAGTCGCACATACACGAGGCGCTTGCCATCGGGCGTCCACGACGGGAACACCTCGTACCGCGGATCGCTCGTAATCCGCGTGATGCTGGCACCTGGTACGCTGACGACGTAAATGTCGTAGCCGCCGGATCGATCATCGGCGACGGCGATCGACCGGCTGTCCGGCGACCACGAATACGAGTTGACGTGCGACCCGAGGTGGGTGAGCGGTATCGTTCTCCCGTCCTCGAGCGATGTCACGTACATCTCCGACGCGCCCTCACCCCTCTTGCTCGAGATGTAGGCGAGCCACTTCCCGTCCGGCGAAAAGGTCGGCTGGTGCGGCTGCAGGAATGGGATGTCCCCCATGTCGACGTTGAGCGGCGTCGGGAATCCGCCGGTCGCATTCACCGTCCACAGGTCCGAGCCGCCGAGCGGCGACGCGAACATGATGCGCGCGCCGTCGGGCGACCATTGCGGCGTCGCCGTCCCCACCACCGAGTGTATCGCCGTCAGATCCTCGGGGCTCAGGGGCGTGACCTGTGCGGATGCGGCACGCACGGCCACCAGAGCGAGCGCAACTATCGGGAATCGCGCCATGATGACGTATTGGCTCCAGTTGGGGCGTTCTTGGCGATCTGCGCGGCCATCTCCCGCAGCAGATCCGCGTTCGTCATAGGCTGCCACCCGTGTCCCTTGGTAGGACGCCCATAGCGAAAATCGCCCGCGTAGTAGGGATTCTTCGTGCTCTCCAAAAAGTCTTCCATGAGATACACGGCCGGCGCGAGGTAGAAATCGTCCATGTCGCCGGTCAGCATGTGGATCTTGCCCACGAGCGAGGGCCCGATCTTCGCCCAGTTCTGTTCCGCATAGTACCGGAGATCGTACCCATGATCGCGCATGTACAGCGCGACATCGTGGTCGATCACGCCGGTATGGAAGTCGAACAGCTGCCGCGGATAGCCGTCGGCGCCGACCGGTCCGTACGCGGCATTCCAGATGTCGAACTGCGCGCACGACCGGCCGTGCGTTCCTGAGACGTCCTCCATCTGACTGATGGCGCGGAACGACGCGACCGGTTGCCCTTCCGGCGACTGTTGCATCATCCGCTCTGGAGCGCCCGGCGCCGCGTTCGGGACCACGAACGCGTTCGAGTCCGAGTAAATATCGACCAACTGCCAGCGCCGGAAGTCGATCGGATCCGGATAGAACGTCCACGTCCCGCCGAAGAAATCGGGATGATAGAGCTGGAGCGCAAGCGACTCCCAGCCGCCGGTCGAGCCACCGGTGAGCACGCGCGCGTACGGCTGGCGAATGATCCGGAAGTGCGACTCGACGTATGGGATCAGCTCCTGCATCAATGCGTCGCCGTACGGGCCGTTGTTGGCCGAGTTCACGGCGTACGAGTCGTCGAAGTACGGTGTGACGTGCTGGAACGTCACGAGGATCATCCGCGGCATGGCATCCGAGTTCCACGACTGGTAGAACTCGTAGCCCGTCTCCTTCTTGCCACCTCCGCCGAAGGGACGCGACGACTCGACGTTCGAGCGCGTGCTCGGCGGCGCGAGTTGAATCGGCGGCGGTGGTGGCGATGGGTCGTCCGTGAAGCCGAACGGAGGGTCGAGGGAGAAGTGCGTTTGGATGTACAGGACCGGGTAGTACGTGTCCGGGTGCTCGTCGTAGCCCTTGGGCAAGAGTATCGTCGCGCCGAGCTCTTGCGGCACACCCCAGAATTTCGTGAGCAGGTCGCTCTTGATTCTGACCCACTTGACCCACTTCGTGTCGTGGGGCGGTTCGAGCGGTGGGATCTTGTGATCGAACGCCAGCTTGACGTTGAACCCCCTCGCCGGATCCAGATGGACCTTCACCGGCGTTGAGAGAAGATTGCCCGGAGCATACGCCCACCGTTGGCCTTCCCAATGATCTTGATGGGCCCAGATCGTGTGGCCGTCTGACCTATGGTACTGCGTGTACACGTTGAGCACCGCCTGCGCGTAGTAATCGCCCGCGGGAAGATCACGCATATTGGCCAACGGATATCCGACGGCTTTCGCATCGACGACCGCCGATTGGCCAGGTGCGAGCTGATCGACATCGATGGCGAAGATCGGCACGCGGCCCGTGCGAAATCGCGCCGACTGGTACGCGGCGATTCTCGGCTCGATGTCCGCGCGCTGAAAGAGCGTGACGAACAACCGGCCCGTGATCGGACCGGTGTTGAGCGATGCGGGGAACGTCACCTCGAAACGCGGTGGTTGCGCGCCAAGTGTCGCCGCCAACGTCAGCGCGATCAGAGATCTCATTTTGACGCCACCTTGTGCGGCGCCGGCGCGCCGGGCGGTCCATGATCCCAGTCCTGGGCACTGGAGATGTTCGGCATGCCCCAGTCCTCGCCATTCCACCCGCTGAACCCATCGAGCTTGAAGAACCACGCCCCGGTGTTCGAGTCCGTGATCATGATGAGCCCATCGGCATTCCGCACCATGATGCCGAAGGCGCCATTGTAGATGCTGTGCCCAGTCCACTGCGGCAGACCGCCGAACCCGGTCGCGTGCTGGCACTCGCAGGTGTAGTACCAGCCGATGGTCTTCGGATGCGCCGCGTCCTGCATGTTGAAGATCTGGAGACCGTCCTCGTACGCCGAGACGAACACGTACGGCCAGCGGATCTCGTGATTGTGCGCGAGGTCGTTCCAGTCGGAATTCCACACCGAGACGGGCTGCGTCACCGCCTGCACTTTGCCCTCGAGCCCGGGTCGCAGATCATAAATACGGAGCGGTGCCCACTGATACTCGGTCTCGGTCACGGCGAACGCGCCGTCGGGCGTCGGCGTGAACGTGTGACCCCAACCCACACCGGCCGAGCCGACGATCGACGTCACGAGCTTGATCTGGTCCGTGTGCGTCACGTCGTACACGTAGTACCCGCCCGCGCCGCCGCCGTAGAACTTGTCCTGATGCGTGGCGGGATCGTACTGCACCGCGAAGTCGTGATAGCCCGAGATCGCGATCTGGCCTTGGTCGAATCCCGGCAGCACTTCCTTGTGGGCCGAGCCTTGAGGGATCGGCACCGTGCCGATCAAGCCAAAGTCCTTGTCGCCGGCGATCGTCTTCTCCATGTCGTAGATGTTGGCGACGTTGGAGGTGGTCGTCGTGAAGAGCAGGACACGGCCGTCCGAGTGCTTGTACACGAACAGGTTGTGGAATCCGCCGGGCAATGACGGAGCGGTGATCCGGGCGACGACTTTGATCTTGCTGGTGTCCGGCAGGCTCGTGACGTCGTAGATGATCGCGCCGAGGTCGGCGTCGGGCGAGCCTTGCAGGAACTGATAGCAGACGGCCACGTAGTACCGGCCGTGCAGCTTGAAGTACTTCGCCCGCAGGCCGCCATCGCCCTGATGCAGCTCATAGTTCTCGATCCGCCATTTATACAGCACCTTGGGATTCGACGGATCCTTGATGTCGATGATCGTGAAGCCTGCCCGGTCGCGGATCTGGCCGACGTACGCGTACGGGCGGGACATCTCCTGCTCCAAGTCCGCGTCGGCGACCCGGAAATACCCGCCGAGCGGGACATGGGACAACAAGTGCACGTTGTTGCTTCCGCCAACCTTCTCGAGCTTTGGCGGATCCTGCGCCTGGATCGCGATGGCGCTCAAGACAACAGCGAGTGTACCAACCCGAATCATGTCACGCTCCTATGGATCGACGGTGAACCGCATCATCATGCCGGCGTCGAGATGCTCGGCGATATGACAGTGAGCCATCCAAACGCCGGGATTGGAGGCATCGAGTAACAGGTCTTCGGTCGTTCCCACCGGAACGAGCTCCGTGTCCTGCCAGGCCAGGTCGGCATTGCGCACGCCGTCCCGGTCGATGACGAGAAATCGTTGCCCGTGAAAGTGAATGGGATGCGCCATCGGATGCATCGACCGCTCGTCGTTGTGAATGCGAATCTTGATCATCTGGCCGGCGTGTACGTGCGGCCAGTCGATGTCCATGTTCTCTTTGCCGGTCGCGCTGTCGCGCATGATCCACCGCACTTCGCGACTCGTCGACACCCAGTTCATGTCCGGCATCCCGTCGTTCCACTCGACGGGATTGAAGTACATCGTGTCGATGGCCATGAACTGCACGAGGCTTCGCGGCAGGCCCTGAATGTTGACGGTGAGAATGAGCGTATGATCCGGCGCTTTGTCGAACGTCGGGCGGAATCGGTCGATGTCTTTCGATACGTCGCCGACGGTTCGCAACGTCGCGAATTCCCGACCGTGATCGGCTGTCGTGCGCTCCGGCGACACGGTCACCGTGCCGAGCGTGTCCGCTTCGACCGAGTACTCGGCCGCGAAGTTCGACACCGCCTGGACCCGGTTCGCGATCGGAAACGTCCCGGCGCTGTCATAGTGCCCCTCGACGATAAATCGCTGCGCGGGCGCGATCACGACGCTCGTCACCGGCATCTCGCGCTCGTATCGACTCTCGTCGGTCGCGACGAGTTTGAGTTTCGCGCCGGCGAAGTCGATGTTGTAACTCCGGGCGTTGGACGCGTTCGTGAGCAAGAATCGCACGACGTCCCCGCGGTGGACATCGAGATGATACCGCGGCTGCCCATTCACCAGCAGGACGTTGCCGAACCGTCCCATGATGGCGAAATTGGCGCCCTCTTTTCCGTAGGGGATCAACCCGTTCTTATCAACGAGCAGATCGTCGAGGAGCAACGTCGCCTCGGTGTTCACCGGGTTGTAGTACGCGGGATCCGGCGAATCGACACGCAGATTCCCGAAGAGGCCGAGACCCTGCTCGACATCCTCGCGGATATGCGGGTGATACCAGAAGAGGCCTGCGTCGGGCACTCGTACTTTGTAGATGAACGACGCCCCAGGTCCTACGCCATCGATGCCGTCGTATTGATTGTCCAGCCTCACGCCATGCCAGTGGATCGATGATGGCAGATCGATATGATTCGTGAACCGAACGACGAACGTCGTATTTTGCTTGACCCGAATGAGCGGCCCGGGAATCTGTCCGTTGTACGCGTAGGTCGTATACGTGGCGCCATTGATGATCCGTGTCACCAACCGGGCATCGAGCGACAACGTATCGCCCTCTTTGAGCTCGACCACGGTCCCGGAGACGGCTGGTGTTGCCGACCCCGACGGAAGAAACGCGGTGACCTGTGGTGTCACACTGTCGAGCCCCGGCATCATTAACATCCCGGCCGGCATGGGTGGCATACGATGGCCGTGGCCGTCGCCCATAGGCATGGCCATGTGCATACCGGCCATCGACGTATCCTGCGCTCTCGCCGGGAGACCGAAGAGCGCCAAGCCGAGTACCACCGCGCGCATCAGAAGTCGGGGTTGCCGCCGTTACCCGTGACGTGCGCTTGAAACCGCTGCATCCACGTGCTCGGCGACGAGCCTTTGAGCAATATCGGCCCGCTCCACTTGGTCCCGACCGTTCGCTCGGCGGTCACGAGCACGATGAATTTGTTCCACGCCACTTGGCCGCGCGTCGTGCCGTCGCTCGCCAGTGTGCCGAGGGACACCGCGAGCGATAGATCGGGTACGGTCGCCCAGGCCACGTAGACCGTGGCGCCGTTGAACGTGTCCGGCGTCGGCAGGCCGGCGACGGTCACACCGACATCATAGACGATGTGACCGTCCCGTGTGACAGGCATGGAAAACGGCGAGGCCGGGCGCGACAGCGTGGCCACGCCCGACGCGCCACGGCCCGTCGTGGTCGCGTCGAGCGGAATGCGGTACATGGCGGGCCGGCCGCCCGCCAGCACGGACAACCCGGCCACTACGAAGAGCTGCCGACCGCGCAACGCCTAGTATCCGACGACGAAGTTACAGCCTTCGGGCTTGGGAGTCCGACCCTGGCAGTCGGCGAGCGGGTACGGCATGATCTCGAAGATGTGATGGTTCGGCTCCGCTTTCGGCAGCGTCTGCAGCAACCCGTAGTGCCGCAGATCGAGCCACGTGTGACCGCCTTCCCAGAGCAACGAGTATCGTTTTTCGTAGAGGATCTCGTTGAGCATCGTGCTGTCGGGTCCCGACGCGAACGAGCCAGGCAGAGCAGCCAGGCCTCCAGAGCTCGTGCGGATGAGATTGATGTCCGAGAGCGCCGTGGTTTTGTTCCCGAGCCCGAAGTTCGCCTCGGCCCGCATCAGAATGAGCTCTTCGTTGCGAATGACGGGGATCGGCGAGGCGCTCGAGTTATAGAGCGAGAACTGCAAGCTGTCCGTGATGCCCTCCAACGTGACCGAGGGCACCGTGACGATCTTCTCTTGCACGCGAAGATCCAACGAGTCATTCGGCCGCAGCTGCGCTTGGCTGACGAGCCGCGGATGCGCGTACAGGAAGGGCACGAACAGCGGGTTGACCTCATCGCCCGCGTTGGTCGAAAACTCGAACTCCGGTCCGAGCGATAGCGGGGCCGACGTGGAGAGGAACGATGCCGACAGGTCGGTCAGCGCCTGCGTGTAGTTGCTGAGCGTGATGTCGACGCGCGCGCGCAGGGCGCGGTTGAACAGGATGAACGTGGTCGGCGTGTCGAACCCGGAGAAGCCTTGGGGCATCGGGAACGAAAAGACGCCGCCGCCATTCTGGAGGTGCGTCTGGGCTGAGTCAAGCAGGTTATAGATGTGCTGATAGACCTGGGCCTTCGGCGCGATCGGCGCGAGCGCACCGGTCGGGGCGATATCGACCGCGATCGGAATGCCGAACGTGTCTCGCGTGGCGGCGAGCTGCGACAGGTCGAAGGCTTCCATCGTCTGGACGAAACCCGTCATCGCTTCTTTCTGAGCCGTCGTCAGGTCGGTCACGCTCGGGAGGCCGTCCAATACAATGTTGGCCGCCCGAAGATCGGCGTACTGTTGATTCCACGTGCCCGACACGAGGAAGTCGCCAGGGCTCAATGGGCCGACCAAGTACGTCGGCAGGTCGCCTTGCGCGACGTTGAGCGAGTACCCCTCGCGGCCGAATACGCCGAGCGTCCGGATCAGGAACCAGGTGCAGTCCCGTGCGCCGCGGAGGAGCCCCACGGAGATGGCGCCGGCGCCGGCGCCCGATGGATGCGATTGAAAGTCGTTGATGCTCGAGTTGTTGAGATCGGGCACCGTCAGGTTGGCGCATCCCATGAGCGACGCCGCGAGACCGAGGGCTGCGGGGGCTGCGGCGCGAAGTAGACGAGTGGTCATGGTCAGAACCCCAGGCTGAGGCCGAACCAGAAAGTACGGCTCGGTGGGAATGGGCCGACATCGACGTTACGGCCGACGTTCTGATTGCCGAAGTTCGAGACTTCGGGATCGAGGCCGGGGTATTTGGTCCATGTGACGAGGTTGCGGCCGCTGATGCTCACGGTCGCGCTGGAAAGACCCGGTCCGGCGAACCGGAACCATTGCAACGGGAGATCGTACGAGAGCGTCAACTCGCGCAGCTTCACGAACGAACCATCCTGCACATACGTGTTGCCGTATCCCGCCTCCCAGTGCGCGAGGCGATAGGCGCCCATGGTCGTCTGCTTGCCGTCGACGGTGATCGGATTCGCATAGTCCACGCTGTTCTGGGCGAAGTCGTACAACAACTCCGTCAGGTTGACGATACTCTGTCCATGCACCCAGTTGAATAGCACCGACAGGTGCAGGCCGTGATAGGTGGCCGAGCCGCCCCAGCCCAAGCGGAAATCAGGGTTCGCATCGCCGATGGCGCCAGTCGTTTCCTTGCCGTTCTGCACGACGTTGCCCTCGATCTCCGATGCGGAATGGCCTTGCTCGATGTAGGCCGTCCCGTAGGTCGTGCTGAACCCTTGGTTCGCGGGAATGAAGGGCGGGACCGGGAGTGACGTAATGAGGCTCGCATCCTTCGAGAAGTTCGCGTTCAAGGTCACTTGCGTGTTCCGACCCTGGAGGACCGCGGCGCTCCCCTCGATCTCGAGGCCGCGGTCGCGCAGGGTGCCGCCGTTGAAGAACTCGGTCTGGAAGCCGGTGGCGCCGGCGAGCGTGCGTTGCAGCAAGAGATCGTTGATGGTTTTCTGATAGCCGGTGACGCTCAGGGTGGCGCGGCTGCCGAACAGCGTCGCATCGAACCCGCCCTCGACCTCGAGCTGCTGCTCTGGCTGGAGGTCGGGCGACGCGATCGATCCGAGCACCTGGGACGTCGGTATGCCGACATAGTTGGCCGCCAGGAGCTCGCCGAATTTCTGGGCGTAGAGCGGCTCGTTGCCCGACTCGCCGATCGCCGCGCGGAACTTGATCTCATCGAGGAACGACTTTCCGACGTTCAGCCGATACGACGCCGATCCCTTGGGATACCAAAAGAGATGGTCCGTGTTGGCGTTGTTGCTGCTCCGGTCTGCGCGCACGCCGATGGTCAGCAACAGGCGGTCCGAGAGAGTCAGGAACTCCTCTTGGGCGAAGAGTCCCTGGTCGACGGTATTCTGCCGCTCTTCGTCCACCGTCACGAACGTCCCGCGATTGATGTTCTGGAGAGGGCCGGCCAAGTTCTTGGCTGCGGTGCGGTCCAGGCTCTGATAGCGTGTCTCCTCCTGCGCGCCGAGCGAGGTCGTGGCGCGGAACGCCCCGCCGCTCGGCGTGAAAACGTGGACGAGATTGAGGTTGACGTTCGTGAATAGGTTGTTCGTGTTCGACAATACGCTCGTGCCCGGGTTGCCGTACAGGATCTCGTACTGCAGATCCGGCGGCGAGTAGAGGGAATTCTGCTGCTGGAAGAAATCCAGGCCGCCGGTGAACACGAGGTTGAGGGTGTTGCTGGAGCTCGAGAGCAGATGCAGGCTGCCGTGGCCGGAGCCGATGAACCGATAGATGCTCTCGTCGTTGTGGAGCAGGGCGGCGGTCTGCAGCGGATTGCTCGGCGCGAACGGATTGTTCGGGTAGGCGCCGTTCGCCGCCTGCAAGTTCACAAAGTTCGGCACGCCCGGCAGCGTCGCGTAGAAGCTGGTGCTCGTGTTGTCGTTGTTGGTGAGCCCGCGTCCATCGGCCGTGTGCGCGAATGTCGTCTGCAGCCCTAAGTCCATCCGCGTTCCGACTTGCTGATTGAGGTTGAGGGCGACGGACTGCTTGTCGAAATACGTGTTGTCGATGATGCCACCGTCGTGCTCCAGGATGCCGGACGTGTAGTACTGCGTGGCATCGTTGCCGCCGCTCAAGTTCATCGTGGTCTGCCAGGACAGTGGCTTGTTACCGGCCAGCTCCGCTTCGTGGTCGTACGTGACGCCCGGCTTCCAGTACCCCGCGGCCTTTCCTCCGAACGCGGATTCGGCCGACACCAGGGTCGTGAAGGTCCGCGATCCGAGCTCCTTCGAGTCCTCACTGAATCCCAGGCGCTGCGTGGCGTTGAACTTCGGCTTGCCGGCGTGCCCACGCTTGGTGGTGATCAGGATGACGCCCTGCGACGCTTTCGATCCGTAGATCGCGGAGGCCGAGGCGCCCTTGAGCACCTCGATGCTCTCGATGTCGTTGGGGTCGAGGTCCGCGAGGCGGTTCGATGGATTGTCCTCGTTCGAGGAGATCCCACTGCCGCCCGCGGCGCCGGACGTCGCTTTCGTGATCGAATTGGTGCCGGCCGGGATCGACGCGTTGCTGATGATCACGCCGTCGACGACGAACAGCGGATCGGAGGTGCCGATGATCGACGAGATGCCGCGCAGTCGCACCTGCATACCGCCGCCGGGGGCGCCGGAGTTGGCCTGAATGTCGGCGCCCGCGACCTTGCCCTGGAGCGCCTGGTCGAGGGTCTGGGACTGCACGGCGGTCAGCTGGTCCGCCGACACCGTGGACACGGCGTTCGCCAGGTTGCGGCGGCTCTCAGTCGTCGCCTGTCCGGTGATGATCGTCTCTTCGAGCTTGAGCACATCGCGGGCGAGCGCGATGTCCATCTTCTGCTCTCCGGCGGGGACGGCTTTCTCCACTTGGATGTAGCCGATGCGCCGGAAGCTGAGTGTCAGTGCGCCGTTGTCGGGCACCGGCAACGTGTAGGTCCCATCGTCCTTTGTGTGCGTCCCCCGCAACGTGCCCTTGATGACGATCTGGACGTCGGAGAGGGGCTGACTACTTTCGGCGTCCGTGACTGTTCCGCTGATCGTCCGCGACTGGGCGTGCGCCGCAGTGGCAATCAGGGAGGAACAGACCAACAGCGCCACCGCACAAGACAGTCGCATGGCGAATGCTCCACCTCGGATTGTGACTGAGCGCGGTCTTCGGACACGACAAATACCCCCGACGGCAAATGCGCGCGGGCGGCGCTACGCTCAGTACTGTAACGATGCGTGGCAGCGATAACAGAAAATTTCGGACGTGTCAACGAGCGGTCAATGCGACCCATCATCTGAATCGCGGGTCAGACGCGCTACTCGTCGCCGGACGAGCTGTTGGTCATGACGCGATAGTACTTCCAGACGCCGTCCTCTTTGCGGAGGATCTCGAGGGCGCGCCCGATGCGCTGCACCTGGCTCGGTGCTCCCGTCTGTCCTGGGACGAGATTCACGATTCTCGGCATGATCGTGACGGTGTAGCTGATGCGATCGTACGCGAGATCACCCGAGACGTCGACTTCTTCGACCCGAATCGCCATGTGCGCGCGATTGGAGCCGATGGTCTTGCGCCAGCGATTCGCGATCGCCTTGCCGACGTTGCGATCGATCACCGGCTCGCCGTCCGCGAAGTAGATCGCCGCGGGACTGTAGAAATCCACGATACGATTGAGATCGCGATGGCCGCGACATCGGGATCAGCGAGGTTGAGCGCCGCGTCCTGCGCGCGGACCGCGACGGGAACGATCGCTATGAGCCACGCCAGAGAGCGAAACATGCGCCATAATATTGGGCCATATGGGGCGCCCGCCAGAACTCACTGGACCCTGACAACTTCTTGACGTGGGATAGCTTAGGTTACAGCCCAATGGACCATACGTCCCTCGCCGCTCAGCTGTCGTCCCACCCGTGGACGGCGGTTCCGTTCCTGTTCGTCGCCGGCGTGCTCACGAGCCTCACGCCGTGCATCTATCCGATGATTCCGATCACGGCGGCGATAGTAGGCGGAAAGAGTGTTGGCGGAAGCACCGGCGCCTCGCGCGTGCGGCCCATTGTGCTCACGTTGAGCTATGTCTTGGGTCTCGCTCTCGTGTATGCCACGTTGGGCCTGTTGGCTGGTCTCACGGGCACACTGTTCGGCTCGGTGAGCTCGAACCCCTGGGCCTACTTCGTGATGGCGAACCTTCTCATCCTGTTCGCCCTGGTGATGTTAGACGTTATGCCCGTCCCGATTCCGTCGGCGCTCATAGCGCGAGCTTCTCGAGCGGGGAACGGGGGAGCCGCGGCGGGCGCGTTCATTATGGGTGCGGCATCCGGGTTGGTCGCCGCGCCGTGCTCGGCGCCCGTGATGGCAGCCGTCCTGACGTGGGTGGGCACGACCCGGAGCGCCGTGCTGGGCTTCATTTACTTGTTCGTATTCTCTCTCGGGATGTGCACGTTTCTTGTGGTCGCTGGTCTGTCGACCGGCGCCCTGGCGCGTCTGCCGCGCGCGGGGGCATGGATGACGTGGGTCAAGCGCGCCTTTGCCTTGATTATGCTTGGTGCGGCCGAGTACTACCTGGTTCTCATGGGGCAGCAACTCATCTGATGATGCTCAAGTCGATCCTCATTGCGCTCATGGTCGCGGCGCCAGTGTACGCACAGGATGGCGGCATTGCGCTCGGTGCGAAGCCCCCATCGGCGGTCGTGCGATCGCTGGACGGAAAGACCGCGGATCTCTCGCATCTCGTTGGTCCCGAACCGACGGTCATCGAGTTCTGGGCAACCTGGTGCCCGAACTGTAAGGAGCTCGAGCCAGCGCTGACCGCGGCACAAACGAAGTATTCCGGACGCGTACGGTTCGTGACGGTCGCGGTCGCGATCAACGAGTCTTTCGAGCGCGTGCAAAAGCACGTCGCTGCGCATCCCCTGCCAGGCACAGTCGTCTACGACGCCGACGGCAACGCCGCGGGAGCCTACGATGCTCCCGCGACGTCGTACGTCGTTGTCATTGACCACACGGGGAAGGTGGTCTATACCGGTGTCGGCGGCACCCAGGACATCGACGCCGCGATCCGGAAAGCGCTCTAACTCGCCGGCGTGACCTTATCGATCGCCGCCGCCAGATCGGTATATGATGCCGGTGCCAGCACCTTGAACGGTTTCGTCACGTAAGCGATCCGCCCGTCGGGACCGACGACGAAGAGCGATCGATTGTCGACTTTGTTCTGGGCATCGTAGGCGCCGTACATCTTGCCGACGACGCTGCCGCTATCACTGGCGAAGACGATCGGAAAGTCCGACTCGTGCGCCCAGTTTGCTTGCATCGTGTCTGGGTCGACGCTGATGCCAATGACCGTCACTTTGCGGCCATTGTGGAACAGCTTGGCGTACTGATCACGGTACGCCTCCATTTGGATCGTTCAGCCTTTGGTCCGCGCCTGATAGAAGAAGGCTAACACGACCGTCTGCCCGCGATAGTCGGCGAGGTGCACCGGGTTCTTGAGCACACCGTATCGCGTGCCGCCCGGCAGCGTAAAATCGGGTGCCGCGTCGCCGACCGCGGGACCTTGTGCTCGCGCACTTGGCGCGAGCACGCAGGCCGCGGCGAGCAGTGCTCCTACTCCGCGAAAATCCATTCGCTTTCTCCGTCGTTGGGGGGGTGAAGTGACGGCGAAAGCTACGTTCGGTGAGTCTATTTTCGCAGTGATTTGAACCCGGCGCGAATTTCGTCGACGTAGAGTTTCGGCTGCTCCCAGGCGGCGAAGTGGCCGCCGACGGGAAGCCGATTGTAGCGCAGCAGCTTGGGATACGCTTTCTCGGTCCAGCTGCGCGGGGCTTCATAGAGCTCGTCGGGGAACACGCTGATGGCCGCCGGCACGGTGACGCCGTAGATGTCGAAGAAGGGCAGCTTGTTCTCCCAATACAGGCGCGCCGACGAGACGCCCGTGTTCGTCAACCAGTAGAGCGTGATGTTGTCGAGCACATCGTCGCGCGACAGACCTTCTTTCTGTCCGGCAAACGCGCGCGAGATGAGTGCCAAGCTGGCGCCATCGTGATCGAGAATCCAGGACGCCAATCCGATGGGCGAATCCGCGAGGGCAACTAACGTCTGCGGGCGGTTTGCCATCTCGCCGGCGTACCCGACGTGGTGGCCATAAAAATCCTTGAGCTCGTCGAACGCCTTTTGCTCGTCGGGTGCGAGACCGGCCGGCGCTGGCGCATTGATCGCGAGTGCCTTGGACACCTCGGGCGGCAGAGTCCCCGGCATGTTGGTGTGAATGCCGAGCAGGCCCTGGGGCGCCTGTGCCCCCATGATTTGTACAACGGCCGCACCCCAATCGCCGCCCGCCGCCAGGTATTGCGTGTAGCCGAGGCGCTTCATCAGCGCGTCCCACGCCTTCGCGATACGGGTGGTGTCCCAGCCGGTACCGGTCGGCTTGGCGGAGAATCCGTAGCCCGGCAATGATGGAATCACTAGATGGAACGCGTCGGATGCGGTCCCGCCGTTGGCCTCGGGATTCGTCAATGGATCGATGATCTTGAGCTGCTCGATCACCGAGCCCGGCCAGCCATGCGTGACGATCAGCGGCATCGCATTCTCGTGCTTCGACTTCACGTGAATGAAGTGAATGTCGAGGCCGTCGATCTCGGTGATAAACATCGGCAGCGCATTGAGCCGCTCCTCGACTTTGCGCCAGTCGTGCTTGGTTGACCAATACTCCGCGAGCGCTTGGATCGTCGCGAGCTGCACGCCTTGGGTTTGGTTGGCGACCGTTTCCTTGTCCGGCCATCGAACTGCCGCGATGCGCCGGCGGAGGTCGGCCAGCGCTTCATCGGGAAAGTGAACCTCGAACGGACGGATGTCGGTGGGGGCATCGGCGAGCGCGGTGCCCGCGTTGCCGAGCTGTGCAGCGGCGATAGTCATTGGGGCGGCCTCGGGGAAATGACGACGAGTGATCGACGTCGGAGGGCAGCACTTTGCGTACCGTTCGCTAGCGCGGCAGTCCTTGGGTAATCTTGAGCGCATTCGCGAAGTAGACCTTCTTGAGCACGCTGTCAGGAAGAGCGATACCGTACAATTTCCAGAATGCGTGGTACGGCCGGTAGTAATCGAAGTACTCGTCCGCCGTCTCGAACACGCGAAAGTAGTACGGATACTCGCTCGGTTGAAACGAGTCCTTCCCGAAGAGAATGCGGTCCTGGTACTTGATGAAGAAGTCGTGTGACGCGCGCGGCTGTCGGCCGATGTCGTAGAGGACCGCCCCAACCTCTGTATACACGTTCGGCATGGCATCGAGCATCGCGGCCAGCGACGCGAGATCGTTAGCGTGCCACCCCATGTGCGCGGCGATGAACGTTGTCCGCGGATGCTTGCGGAACATGTTGTCCCGCTCCGTCATGAGCTCTTCGAAGCTCGGGAAGCGGTCTTTCGGGTACCGGCGTCCCGGGAACATTTCCAGCTCCAGCCAGCGCTCGTTGGTATAGTCAACGGGTTGAAAGAATTCCCATGGGTCCGCCGTGTGAATGAACACCGGAATCCCCAGGCGTGCGCATTCGTCCCAGATGGGGTCGAGCGCCGGATCGTCGATCTTGAGTCGCGAACCGTCGCGCTTTCGTATCGAGAGCCCGAGACTCTTCGAGATCTCGCCGACGCCCACCGCGCCCGCCGCAACGTCGGCATCCAATTGCTTCACCGCACGCTCGGCCCATCCCGGCCCGACATCGTCGAAGTCGATTCCGGCGAGCACGCGCACCCGGTCTCTCATGGCCTTCGACGCGCGGATCGCCGCCACCGCATCGCGTAGCTCGCCGCCAGAAAGGTTATCGGCGGCGACCATCACGCGAACGTTCAACCCGTCCAGCGCCTTATGCAGCGTCTCCAGGCCCTGCTCGGACGTAATGAGCTCGTTCGGGTGGCCGTGAAAATCGATCGCTGGATATTTGGCCGCCTTCACGATATGCGCGGGCGTGACCAGCGTCGACTTCGGCCGATAATCGAGAATGCTCGGCGGTGCCTCGCGCGGCGCTTCGCAATTCCCGGGACGAACCTCGGTCGTGCCGGCGGGGCACGCAGTCTGTGCGCTCAGCCGTACTGACAGGAGCGCGATCGAGATTATTGCACGCATGGCGCGTGTGGGTCCTTCTGCTTGGGGGCATCGAGCGCGGGCCGTGTCGGCGTATTCGCCAATGCCATGGCCGCGTCGTACACCATGCGCGTCACCCGCGCCAAATCTGTGAAGTCGATGTACTGCACCTCATCCGTGACTTGGTGATAGTCCAGGTGCTCGCCGCGAGAGAGCGCGACCGATGGAATGCCGTACCGCGCATAGCTATAGTGGTCCGCCCGACAGTAGTACTGCAGCGGATGTCCGGGCACGTCGTACTCGTAGTCGAACACGAACGGGACTGGCTGTTTGGCGTTCGCCGCCTCGAGGATGGCGCCGAACTGGCTCGAGAGTCGCTTGGCGCCAACCACTTCCAGATATGTCGGATCCCCGGCACCCGTGCCGCCGCGTGGATAGTCTGTCGCGGTGCCACGCCCGACCATGTCCTCATCGATCTCCCCGACGATCGAGTCGAGGGGCACCGTCGGATGATCGGTATACCAGCGCGAGCCGAGCAAGCCGGCTTCCTCGCCGGTATGACTGACGAACAGAATCGAGCGTTTGGGGTGAGCGCCGCCGCGCGCCATCTTCTCGGCGATCTCGAGAATCGCGACGGTGCCGGAGCCGTCATCGTCCGCGCCGTTGCGGATCGAGTCGCGCCGCGGCGGACGCACGCGCCGCAGGCTGTCGAGGATCGCGTGAATGCGCGTCCACTCCGCCGGCGTTGGATCGCGAACCGGCGAGTCGGCGCCCATCGGGCGGATCACGCGGTTGAACGCGCGCAGCGAGTCGTGATCGACCGGATTGTGGTCGAATCCCACATGGTCGTTGTGCGCCGTCAGCGAGACGTACTCGCCGCGGAGCCGCGGATCGCTCCCGCGCAGCACGGCGACCACGTTGCGTGCAGGGTACGGCACCGGAGACCGCGCGAAATCGAAATGGCCGCTGACGGTCGCGCCGGTGGCTCCCGGCGTGAGCGTCGATGGCGCCGCGCCGAGCAAGACCGTGGCCGCGTGTCGTGAGATCCTGAGCACCGCCACGGTCGAGGTGTCGCGCGTCGTGTCCGTGATCGGCACCCCTTCGCGCAGCCGCGCCACGATCTCGCTTCCGAGGCCGTCGAGCATGACGATGGCAACGGCGACGGACGGCCGCCACCGGGGCAGCGAGCGCCCGAACCCGCGCAACATCGCGTTCGCCGGGACATCGAGCACCACGAGCTTGCCGGCCGCCTGGGAGGGCGCGATCCAATGTGCGCTATCCGTGGCGTCGCCTCCATAGATCACCGGCACGCCGTCGAGCGTGCGAGCGGGCGCCCCGATGTTCGTTGGGAGGAGATCGCCTGGCGACTCGAGCACCGTGCCCTGCACGACGAGCCGCGATGTCGGGTCGATCGCGGCTTTCCAGAACGGCACGGTCTGGAAGTAGGTACCGCCCTCGCCGGCGGGCTCCAATCCCAATCGCTTGAACTCCGAGGCGACGTAGTCGGCCGCCATGTAATCGCCTTTGCTGCCCGACTCGCGGCCCATCATCGAGTCATCGGCGATGATCTTCAGGCGATATTCGAGGTCCCTTGTCGTGATATCGGGCGTCGTGGCCTGTGCACCCAAGGCTTCGGTCGCGAGAACCGCGACCGACAGAAAGAGTCTGCGCATTGTGGTGCAGTACATAGCGTACTGCACCGGACTCGTCTAGTCCGAAACGTGTTAAGCCTTGGTCAATACCGCTGGAGGTCGTGCCCCACGACGACGCGCCCTGTGTATCCGCCCAGGCGCACGCCGGCGATGAGCGTGCTGTCGGAGGCGCCGGCACGCACGATGTGACTCAGAACCAGCAGCTTGGGCTTGGCGCGCGCGGCTAGCGCGCCGAGCTCGGAGTCCGAGGTGTGAAACGCGCGCATGTAGCGCGGCCAATCCTGCCCGCCGGGACGCGGCTCGGGGCGTACGGTTGACGCTGGATACACTTCGTGGACCAGCACATCCACACCGCGGGCCGCTTCGGTCAGCGCCTCCGATGGGCGCGTGTCGCCGGAGACGACGACCGTGCGGCCTGGCGTGTCGAAGCGATATCCGAACGCCCAGCGCCAACTACCGTGCGGGACGGCGATCGCGGTCACGCGTACACCAGCGCTGTCGTATACGACACCGGGGCGGATTTCGTGAACATTCACCCGATAGCCATCGCGGGTCTCATGTTCGAGCCCTTCCGTGCGGATCTGGATGTCCTCCGCATAGGCGGCGAGCAAGTCGTCCGTCATGTGCTGCAGCCCCGGCGGCCCGAACACGACGAGCGGCTGTCGTCTGCCCATCACCCATGACGTGAGGATGAGATCGGGGTAGCCGAGCGTGTGGTCGCTGTGCAGGTGCGTGATGAACGTGGCTTCGGGTCCGGAGATCGTGAGATGCGCGGCCGACAGCTGCCGCTCGACGCCCGGGCCGGCGTCGACCAGGAACACGCGCGGGCCGACGACGATCGCGGTCGCGGGGCCGCTCGCCGCCGGATCCGGGAAAGGCGTGCCGGTGCCGAGGAGCACGACGATCGTGCTATCGATCAGAGCGGTGAGCAGCGGGATCACGCGGATTCGGCCAAGTGCGCGATGACCTGGCTCCGGCGCAACAAAAAGCGGCGCATGTAGTTCGTCAGGAATAACCGGTCGGCGAGTACGCCGAGCAATCCGAGGGGTGCGGTGTAGTCGAAGACATCGCGCATACGGGTGCGGCCGTTCGGCATCGATTCAAAGTAGTGGTCGTGGTCAAACCGCGCGAAGGCGCCGCGCACTTGCGAGTCGCGAAAGTGAGACGGGCGGTCATAGGCGGTAATGCGCGTGGTCAGCCGCTGCCGTACGCCGAGGTGGCGAGCCTCCCAGGTCACCGTATCGCCGAGTCCCATGAGCCCCGTCGTCACGCCAGCGACGGCTCGCTCTTCAGTCGACGCGGTCGACTGCAGGTGGACGTCCACGCTGCGCGCGAGATCGAAACACCGGTCGATCGGTGCGTCGATGTCCAGCACGAGCTCGATGCGCGGCACGCTCAGGGCGACGTGAGCGACACGAATTCTTTCACCAGCTCCTCGTTGCCCTCGTCGGCCGCGAATTCGACGAACTCGTCGTGCGAAAAGAAGGCCCGACTATAGCCCGAATGATCGGGGATCAGATGCGCGTCGAATCCCGCAAGCATGGCGACTTGCAAGAAGCTCACGAGGTCAGGCGCTTCGTAGTCGAGAAAGAGATGGCCCGGAGCGTTCTCGACTCGTCGGTGATCGCCGTACGATTGCCGCAGACGATAGTAGAGGTGCCAGTTCGTGCTCGAAGGCCAGATGTCCGTCTCGGTGAACCACAGCAGGCACGCGCGATACGGTCGCATCGCACGCTCGACCGCCCGACAGAAGCGCAGCGACAAGGTGAAGTCTCGAGGCATCGAGACCTTGACGTGCAACGGTTCTTGATTCGGGCGGGGTGGGACGCTCTCCGCATCGAGTCCGCACCACTCTCGGCACTCACTCAGCGTTAGGAAATGCATGCCGCATAATGTTAGTGGCGGCGGCGCCGAGCGTTACCCCGTTCGGGTGCCCCCTAAGCGTGACACGGGCGCGGGTTGCTCGCGCTGCTCGCATGCGCGACGGATTGCGTCACCTGGTCCATGAGCCATGCCGCGCCGCGGTTGGCGAGGCGGGCGGTCAGGGCCGAGTCGGTGCCGAAGCCTTTGAGCTCGATGACGCGCGTGTCGATCACGCGTTGCTGAGGCACTGAGACGACTTGGACTTCCCAGTCGGCCTCCCAGCGGCCGATGCGATTCAAGCGACCGACGAGCACCCAATCCGCGTGATGCTCCGCGCCCCACGACGCGGCGACGTCGCCGTGCTCGAAGAGGTAATCCGGGGAGTTGGGCGCCGTCTCCGGGCCGACGACTGAATATCCGCACGCGGTCAGCCGATCGGCCGCCTCGCGCGTCATGACGGGAATGACGGCCATGTCGCCGCGCGTGTCGGGGTTTGGGGAGAGGTTGTTGAGGCCCGTCGGGGCGACCGCGAATACTGGTCCTTCCCGGCGCCCGCCCATGGCCAGCGCGCTCACAAGTAGGGCGCCGAGTACGGTTCGCATGTGCTCCAATACTGCATCGGCTGTGCCGGGCGTTGCGACTGATTTGGCGAAGGCGAGTGCGCGCGGGTGGGCATTTCACCCAGCGTGCTGGGTGGGATCACCCACTAGGGCAGAGTGGCGTCCATCACCCAGACTTCGCTCTGCTGCTCCTCGATGGTGAAGTACATGCGTCCGGGCCCCAACGCCCATTGCGTGCGGTTCGACGGCCGCAGCGGATCATCGAATCGCACGAGCAACGTCGGTCGACCCCCGGTCACGGGCACCGACCAGAACTGCGCATTTCCCCGCTCGTCGTGATTCTTGAAGTAGAGCGTGCGACCGTCGGGACTCCACCAGGGCTCCCCGGCCGTCACGCCGCTGGCCGAATCCACGACGATATGCCGGCCGCCCGTATCCGGATGGATGATCGCCAGCGATCCGCCGTAGAGATAGGTGGAGTAGGCGATCCAGCGTCCATCGGGCGACCAGATCGGAAATGATCCGACCGAGTCGCGCTGGACGGGTTTCCCCCACGTGCGATCCGGGTTCCGATGGACGACAATGACGGCGCCCGGGATGCCGAAGAGGCCGTACGCGAGCGCCTTCCCGTCTGGTGACCAACTGGGCGCCGCTTCCTGCAGCGGCGTCGCCGTCACTTGCTGGATCGGGCCGCCGTCGAGCGGCATGACATAGATGTCGCGATTGCCGGATCGCCACGAATGAAATACCACCTCGCGTCCGTCCGGCGACAGGCTCGGATAAAAATCTTCAGCCGTACCCGACGTGAGCTGCTCCGGCTCTCCGTCCGGCAGGCGCATGCGATACAGGAGCGCCGAGCCGCTCACGTTCGAGTCGTAGAAGAGCCACTTCCCGTCGCCCGACGTGGTCGCTTCCTCAATGACCTGCGTGCCGTGTGTCACCTGGGTCGCTTGGGCTTCCGTGGCGCCATTCGGCGGAAACGGAAGGGACCAGACGTTCGCTGTCGAGCTATAGACGTCGTAGGCGAATCGATTGCCCGACGCCGAGATCGAGAACGAGTGCACGTTGAGGCCGGTCGTCAAGCGGACGGGCGCCCCGTCGTCTTTTCCGGCGCGGGTGACGCGAACAGCGTACAGGTCCATCGGCCCGAGTCGGTTGGACACGAAGTACAACCAGCGGCCGTCGCGGGACCACACCGGGCACTGATTGATCGTGAGGCTGTCCGTGACGGCCGCGGTCGCGCCGTCGGCGACATGCACGACCATAATTTGGCTGGGCGCCCGGTTGTCGAAGAGCGCGCCGGCGCGCGCGTAGTATGAGTTGAGCGCGACACAGGCGATGCGCGTCGCGTCCGGCGACCACTGGCACAGTGACGGGTCGATAATGCTGGCGAGCGGCTTGGCCCGACCGGTGGCGTCGCGGAGATAGAGCGAGTCCGCGACCGTGTAGGCGATGGTCTGACCGTCGGGCGCCCAGGTTGCGGAGGTGACCGCGCCTCGCGACACGGACGGGACTTCGGGGCGCACGTTCCCGCCGGACGCGGGAGCGCTCCATACGCCGCCGTGCGAGAGAAAGAGGAGCCGCGAGCCGTCAGGCGACCACGACGCGTTTGTCTCGGTCGACGTCGAGTCGTCGACGATGCGCGTCGCGCGGCCGCCGGTGACCTGCCGGACATACACCTTGAGACTCGCCGCGGTGCCGGCCGAGTAGGCGACGGATCGTCCGTCGGGCGAAAGCGCGGGCAGCGTGTGGAGTCCGCGCTCCCACGTGACCTGTGTAGACCGGCCGAACGACGCGATCGGCGAGCGGACCGTGCCGAGCCCTCGGCCGAAGACGAACGCCACTGCGACGAGCGCGAGAGTTGGCGCCGCGTAGGCGATGACGGACCTCGCGGACCACGCGGGGGCCGAGCGAGGCGGGCGGGCGACCTGTGGCTGCGAGAGCGCTTGAGCGAATGCCGTCGCGCTGGCGAACCGGTCGGCGGGGAGCTTCTCGAGCGCGGTCAGCACCGCCTCTTCCACGGCTGGCGGGATGGTCCGGCGCTGGGGAATGAGGCGGCGCGGCTCGTCCGTCATCATCTTGGCGACTGTCGCCTGCGCGGTCGCGCCGATAAACGGCGGCTCGCCGATGAGCATCTCGTACGTCACGATCCCGAGCGAATAGATGTCGGAGCGCGGGCCGACCTCGCGCTCGCCCATCGTCTGCTCGGGGCTCATGTACTGTGGCGTGCCGAGCGACAGCCCGGTTTGCGTGAGACGCTGGCTGCTGGCTTGCTCGACGGCGAGCGCGATCCCGAAGTCAGCGACGAGACTGTGGCCGCCGTGGAGGAGAATATTCTCCGGCTTGATATCCCGATGGATCACGCCGCGCTGATGCGCGTACGCCAACGCATCGGCGACCTCGGTCGCGATGCCCACCGCATCGGCGATCGGCAACTGCCGCTCGCGCTCGAGTCGCGCCCGCAGCGATTCGCCCGCGACGTAGGGCATGACATAGTAGAGGTGCCCGTTGGCGCTCCCGCTGTCGAACAGCGGGAGAATGTGCGGGTGCTGCAGGTTCGCGGTGAGCTCGATCTCCTTGAGGAACCGCTCAGGTCCCAGGATCGCGGACAGCTCGGGATGCAGGACCTTGATCGCGACCTTGCGATGGTGGCGCTCGTCTTCGGCGAGATAGACCGTCGCCATACCACCGCGTCCTATCTCGCGCTCGATCCGATAGCGCCCGGCGAGAGCAGCCGTGACGTGCGCCAGCGGATCGGTCACTGCCCAGTGAACTCGGCGAGCTTCCGGAGCCGCACCGTCGCGTCGTTCTCAATGTCCTGCCGGAGCCACCCCAGGTGGCCGGCGCCGAAAATCACGAGAATGCGCTCGTTCGGCGACGCGATCAATTCGTGGATATTGTGGTAGATGCGAATGTTTCGCTGATACCACGTCGCGATGAGGTCGGGCCCGGCATAGTCGTCCGGATCGCCGTAGGGCACGAACGTGAAGTACGAAGCCACGTCCTGCGCAACGGAGGTATCGGCGTTCATCAGGCCCAACATTTCGAGGACAGTATGTGAGGCCAGGTAGTCGCCTTCGGCCTTCACCCTGGCGCCCGTGCCCGCCTCCATGGCGTTGAACGCGTCCGCGCGGCCGTTGGCCTTGGCGTAGTTCAGCACGCGCTCGTACGGGAAGTCGCCTTCCTCGTCGACCGGGTAGATCGTCTGCTGGCCGAGCTCCTTGGCGAGTCGATACCCGATCTGGTCGATCTCGTTGGTCGTCAGCGTGTACTTGCCCGCGAGATAGTCCGCGTACTGTTGCGTGGCCCGCTTGGTCCCCACCTCGGCCTCGATCGCGATCTTCGTGGGATGGAATTTCTTCAGGGCCTCCATCACCTGCGCGATCTCGCCCTGGCGCTTCGGCGCCAGGACGTCGTCAGCCTTCATGTTGTGGATGTCATGGCCGGGGTTCGCCATGTGATATGTTCCGAGCACCAGAATCTCGGGGCGCGAGGGTTGCCCCTGGAGCGCCAGAAACGCTAAGGCGAGATGGAGCATGCCATGACGTTATCCTCCGGCGCCCGATCAATCAACTTGTTGAAGGGGTCCACGCCAGCTTTGGTTGGGCGCTCGTTGACGAGGAACGTGACCGTCATCGTCGGCTGCGTCACGTGGATCTTGCGTACCGCGAGCGGGCGGTTCCCGGCAAACACCCCGACGTCTATATAGTCGGCGATCGGGATGTCGTGCTCCGTGCCGAGGCTATCGGCGCGGAGCTTCCGGGCGTCGAACGTGAGGCTGACATCGTAGCGCCCGTCCGCACGTCGCGTCGCGGTGGCTGCCGTCGCCCGGTTGTCATAGAGCGTGATCGTCTCGAACAGGTCGTGGATCACGTACTGGAGCGAATCCGGCGTGACCGCCCGCAAGTACTGGAGCAGCTCGGCGCTGTTCGTGTACGGCGGCTGCTGAAACGCCTTGTCATGGAGGAACCGACTCAGCGCCGCGTTCAGCGAGTCCTCGCCGATGTAGTCGCGCAGCGCGTAAAACGCCAATGAGCCTTTGTAATAGGCGATGTAGAGTTGGCTCACGTCCCCGACTCGCATGAGCGGCACTTCCCGCTTGCGCTCGGTCGCGCGACCTGAGAGGTACCGATCCAACTCGTGGCGCAAGAACTTCCTCAGGCTCGCCACCCCATATTTCTGCTCCATCACGGTCAGCGCCGAGTACTCGGCCAGCGATTCCACGAGCAATACGGCGCCTTCCTGGTTGGCCGGCGTGATCTGCTGGCCCCACCATTGGTGGCCTAGCTCGTGCGCGGTCGCGAACAACGGCCAATCGAGGTCGTTCTCCGAGTCGCGCACGCGGGAGATGAAGCCCAGGCCTTCGGAGAACGGCACCGTACCAGGGAATGCTTCCGCGAACGCTTGGTAACGCGGGAATTCCACAATACGGAACTGGTGGAATTGGTAAGGGCTGAAATGCGTGCCGTAATACGCCAGGCCCCGTTTCGTGCCTTCGATCATGCGGCCCACATCGACGTCATGGCCGGGATGGTAGTACACGTCGATCGCGACTCCAGGCGCGCTGTCGTGCCGCACGACGTATTGCCCCGATTGGATCGAGTAGAATTTGCGGATCGGGCTGTCCATATGGTAGGCAAAGAATCGACGTCCGTTCGCCATCCATTCGCGCTGGAGCGCACCAGGCGCGATCGCGATCTGATCTGGCGCCGTGCTGAGGACGGCGTCGAACGTCATCCAATCGGCATCGCACGCACTACCATTCGCCCGCGCCGATTCGTCAGTCAGCAGCGGCGCGCCGGCCTTCGGCGGCAGATGAGCGCGTTTGCGCTCGTCGTCGCTCGACAGCTCGACGTCGTCCTCGTAACAGAGGCTCGGGAAGTATTGGAGCGTCGAGTTGAGGAATGTCCCGTTCCCGACCACATCGTTGTTGGGGTTGTCGTTCGGATACCCGCGCGGGGCGAAGTGCGCGCCGAACGCGAGCGTCATCGAGTCGCCCGGAGCCATCGGTTGCGCCAATCCATACAAGAACACGCCTCGCGCCGAGTCCGCAAACAGGAGTCGGGTCGGCCGACTCCATACGAGCGAGTCGACGTGATAGTCGTGCTCGGCCGTCAGCCCCGGCGGCAGCGTAAAATGGAACGCCGTGGTGGAGAGACTGACGTACAGCGTGTCGATGGGTTGCGGGTGCTTGTTGACGACCGTGTAGACGCTGGACAGCGCCATCGTGCGATGCTCTGGCACGAGATCGCCGCGAACCCGGACGGCGACGATGCGCGGCCCGATGAGGGATTGGTAGCGACGGAAGTCGCGCTCGTACGCGGCGCGCTCCTGTTGGACGTCGCGGGTACTCGTGAAGTGATTGATCACCGCGGTATTGCGCCACACGAAGCCGCCGGCGACGACCGTGGCGAACGCGGTGGCGCCGCCCAGCAGGCGCGTGGCCGGCGACCGCAGGCGGGCGAGCGCGGCGGCAATGCGTACGCGGCGCGTCTCATCGGCTCCCCGAGGCCAGGCGAGATAGGCGACGATGAGCAGGCCGAGCGCCGCGGCGCTGAAGTAGAGAGCCAACCCGGAGAGGGAGGCCGAGTATTGCCGGAAATGGTCCATGTCGGAGTACTGGTACTCGGGGGTGAACCCGTACTGATAGATCACCCGCTGGAATCCCAGGTTGGTGAGCGCGAGCGTGACCAGGAAATACACGATCATGATCACGTGGCCGACGAACTTCTCGTTGACCAACGCGTGCACGACGAACGCCAGCGCCGCGACCTCGAGCACGGTGGGCATCGCGATGCCGAGTATGCCACGGGCGTAGAGTCCGAGCTCGTAATGGTGATAGCCCTTGACGGTCTGTACGGTCAGTGTCGCCAGCACAGCGCACAGCTCGACGACGAGCATCGCGCCGAGGAAGGCGATGAACTTGCCGGCGAGGGTGATCGCGGTCGGCGCCGGCAGGGCATCCGTCGTCCCGGCGACGCCGAGTTGTCGCTCGCGCCACACGAGCTCGCCCGCGTAGATCGTCGTGATAACGATGAGGAAGAGGTACATCCGTCGGATGATGGCCTGGAACATCTGGCCGGTCACAGGCCAGAGCGCGGTACCATAGCGCACGTCGACGAACCAGGCGCCGAGCGACATGAAGACGAGGCCGATGCAGGCGATCGTGACGAACACCGGCTCGCGCACGATGGACACAAAGAAGAACCATGACTGGCTCGCCAGCTGGCGGAGTCTGGCCTGCGCGCCAAACGCGAGGGAGACGGTCGGCAATCGCACCGGCTGCGGGGCGTGCGGCGGGGAGGCCGGAGTCGAGCGCCGACGTCGCCAGCCGATCGACCGTGGACTGGCCTCGAGTCGCACGAACGCGAAGGTGACCGCGATGAGTATCACGGCAACGCCGAGCCAGATGAGGCGATTGGTCAGCAGGATCCCGCTCAGCGTAAACGCTCGCGTGTTGCGCTCGCTGATCGTCCAGTATCGAGTGAGCAGGTTAAACGGCGCATCGCCAAACGGATCGACC
>Ga0210387_10000426_pt1 | contig 30061 bp, 32 predicted proteins | sample IncBWC7OmetaG_FD_160108 | JGI IMG/M metagenome (GOLD analysis project Ga0210387, IMG submission 160108) | Forest soil microbial communities from Barre Woods Harvard Forest LTER site, Petersham, Massachusetts, United States - Inc-BW-C-7-O ... | reverse complement strand
GACAAACCCTTTTCAAGCCAACCCGGAGGGCCGATGGCGCTTTGGCCGATTTTCTGCGTTGCTCGCTCCTCACGTACGGATTTAAGTATGCTCGTCGCTCGCGTCTTGAAAATCGGCAAAATCGCCGACGGCGGTATGCCTCCTACTTATGAGACGATGCACCAGCATCGTGAGCGAGCGTCATGGACGATCCGCAGGCGTCTTGCGTTTTCAGGAGCGATCACTTAAAATCGACCTTCCGCAAGTTCTAAAATTTCTGAGATGAAGCTATTCACTTACACCAAATGGGATGCATTGCCTGTTCTAGCCGGTCTGCTTCATTGCGCGTATGTCCTGACATTGTTTTTCATTTTTCCTTTCGCTCCCTGGTGGCTCCTGATCGGCATGGGATTTGTTTATTCGATCAGCGTCTCGTGGAACATGAACGGCATCTCGCACAATCACATCCATAACCCTTACTTTACCTCGAGAATATTGAATCGGCTGTACAGCATCCTCTTATCCGTGACGCTCGGAATCTCCCAAACGTTTTACAAATACGTGCATCATCGGCATCACATGGGAAATAGCGACAGACCGGATGAGAACGGTAATTGTCAGGACTGGATTTCCATCTATCGCCACGGGCACGATGGCGAGGCGGAAAATCCGTGGAGCTATATCTTCCTCAGCTATCTCCGGGAAGATCCCAAAGCGATCTACGCCGAAATCAGAAGAAAAAACCCGGTCGATGCAAAGTGGGGAATCACCGAAATTGTCATCCTCGGGACGACGATCGCCATCGGTCTGTCGCTGAATTGGAAATTCTGGATCTATTTTCTTCCTTTTTATTACCTGGGACACTGTTGCAGCTATTTAAATGGCTATTTTCTGCATTACGGCGGGAATCCCGACAAGCCGATCGCTTGGGGGGTGAGTTCGTACGACAAGTGGTACAACCTGATTTGGTTCAATAATGGCTACCACGCCGAACACCATTTCCGGCCGAAAATGCACTGGACCAAGGTGAGACGGTTCCACGAAGAGATCCTCGAAACGCAACGCCATGAGGGCGTTCGGGTCATCACACCTCCGCATGCCTTGGGTTTTCTAGACCCGGGACTCACGCCCCGGAAAAATTCTAGTGGGCGCGTCGAGGCGGATTCATCCTCGTCCAAAGAGCCGACCGGTGCCAGGTAGGAGCCCGGAACGTATCTGAAACAAGTCGTCATTACCGGGGTCTCGACTGGAATCGGGCACGCGTCTGTCAAAGTCCTGCTCGACCGCGGGTTTCGGGTGTTTGGCAGCGTGCGCAAGAGGGAAGATGCCAGTCGTTTGCAGGGGGAATTTGGAGACATGTTTGTTCCGCTCTTGTTCGACGTGACGGATGAACCCGCCGTGCGGGCGGAAGCGGCGAAAGTGAGCCCGCTACTGGGCGCCGGGACGCTGGATGGCCTCGTCAACAACGCAGGAATCGAGGTGGCCGGTCCCCTGGCCCATTTGACCACAGACGAATTCCGGTACCAGCTCGAGGTCAATCTGCTCGGCCCGTTCGTGGTCACAAAGGCGTTTTTGCCGCTGCTCGGCACAGATCCGGCAAGGAAAGGAGCCCCTGGAAGGATCATCAATATCAGTTCAACCGGCGGCCGAATCGCCGGTCCGTTTATGGGTGCCTATGCCGCCTCAAAATTCGGATTGGAAGGGTACTCGGACAGTCTCCGGCGCGAATTGTTCTTGTTTGGAATTGACGTGATCGTGATCCGTCCCGGCGCAATTGTGACTCCGATCTGGGAGAAGTCGGACACTGGACTGACTGAACGATTTGCCGAAACGCCCTTCACGGAGGCATTAGCGAGGTTTGAACAGTACGCCGCCAAGGAAGGTGCAAACGGCTTTCCCGCGGCGGTAATCGGAGAAGCCGTTTGTCACGCCCTGACCGCGAAAAACCCGAAGGTACGCTACGCAGTTGTTCCGAATCGGCTGACCAATTGGATAATCCCGCGATTAATTCCCACGCGAACGCTCGACAAGCTCATCGCCCGGTTCATGGGGATCAAGCGGAAGCACTAAAGTAGAGGACGAGGCGAAGATTAATATTCCTTGGACAAACCTTTTTTCCTACGCACCGGAGCGGGAGTAGGTGATACGCTGCCGTCGGGAGGATGAGCTAATTCGTAGGTATCGGGAGCGATTCTGGTCCGGCGTTCTTCTTTCAGACTGGCACGCAGGGTCTGGATATCATCATTGACGACGGTTGGCTGAATGAAAACCAGCAACTCGTCTCGGGTATAATTCTTCGTCTGATACTTGAACAAGTTCCCCAAGTAAGGGACGTCCATCAGGTAGGGGATGCCGCTAACATCTTTGGTCGTCTTATCCTGGATCAGTCCGCCGAGAACGACGGTGGCGCCGCTGGGAATCGTGACCGTGGTCGTCAAACGCTGGCTATTAATAATCGGGGCCTGGGTTCCCGATATATTAACATTACTGCCAAGGGTGTCGTTGATTTGCGCGATTTTCATAGTCACTTCATTATTGGCATTGATCAAAGGGATCACCTCAAGGTGGAGCTCCACATCCTGGTAATTAATGGTCGCAGAAACCGCCGTGCTACTGCTGTTATTAATTATTCCGCCCGTGGTTCCGGTGGTTAGATTACTCAGGGTGCTTTCCGGAACCGGGACCCGCTGGCCACTGGAGATCACCGCGCGTTTGTTATTAGCGGTATAGACAGCCGGCCGGGCGAGGACCTTAAAATCGCTGCGGCTGTCGAGCGCTTTGACAAAGACGTTGACGGCATCCCCGATGGCTCCATAAATAGTTAAACCGGACAAGGCCGGGAATGCCGTGCCAGAGGTGCCGTTCGTTGAAAGCAGCGAGCGTGGATTGGCGACAATCTGCCCATTACTGGTGACGAAACCGGCACTGCTGATACCGCTGTTGATGTTGCCGGTGGCAATTCCGCTGGACCCGGAAATTTTCTTGAACGTCTGCAGCCAGTCGACTCCGAACTCAAAATCGTTGTTAAGTTCCAATTGTCCAATCACGGTGGAGAGATAAACCTGTTGCGGGCGGCGATCGAGGCGATTAAGAATCGTCTGCACCTTGCGCAGGCTCTCTGGCGGGCCGATGACCAGAATTTTATTATCTTTGGGATCCGATATAATTCTGGAACGGCCGACAATCACGGCCTGCGGCCCTAACTGTTCGTCCGGTTCCTGAAGCAAATCTTCTCCGGCGCCAACCGAACCCGCACTACCGGTGCCAGTACCGTAGGACCCGGAAGGGTTATTGGGTCTGGCCAAATTGGCGGTCCGATTCTGTTGCTGCTGCTGTGGCCCCTGGGGTGTTCCTTGTCCCTGATTGTTCTGCGTCTGGTCTTCGACCAGCAGATCCTGGAGCACGGGTAGAACTTCGCCGGCAGAGATATACCGAAGATGGTACTCCAGTGGTTCCGAAGCGCTGACGGAGGCGTCGAATTGTTCAATCAGCGTTCTGAAATAAGGAATATTTTCCGGACGCGCGACGACCAGAATACGGTTGGTCCGGGTGTCGGCGACGACTTGAGCCTGACTGCTAAGTAAGCCGGCGTCTGAACCAGTCGCGGTGGAGTTTGAAACTGGTTGGACGGTGCCCGCCGGACCGGGCACGGCGGGACCTTGATCCCCGCTCGGACGCGCCTTCTTCTGATACTCCATCATCTTGTTGATCGTGTCGGCCACCCGCTCCGCGTCGGCGCGCACGAGAGGGATAAACTCGGAAACCGTCTTGGCGGGAGGGACATCGATCAAATCCTGGAGGGCCACCAATTGACGGATCACCGTGGTGCTTTCTGTAATGAGGAGGGCTTGGGCACTATTAATCGGAACAAACGAAGTATAAGCTCTGGGAAGAATGTGGGTTTGAAAGACCGTCAGCGCTTCGCTCGCCGAGATGTATCTGAACGGCATGTAATAGCTGATGACTTGCTCGCCTGCGGGAATCGAGTCGGCGCCGGTAAACAGGCGAACACCTTCACTGCGCGGATTCTTGCCGGTATTAATATTAATCACTTTAACGGTGTTCGGTTCCTGGGCGGGAACGAGGACTATATTATTCAGGAGCAGCGACGCCTCGATCAATCGGACCAGCTCGCTTTTGGGTACCGGTTGCGGAACGGAGATCGTGATCGGCAATGCATTGGCCGAGAGATTGCTATCCTTGATCAGCACTTTGCCGGTGAGTTGCTCATATTGCATCAGGACGGTGTCGACACTGGCATTGATCGCCTGAAACGAACTCAGAGTTTCATCTTCGCTGGGAGATCGGGCCGGCGCTGGATCCACTGTCTGCTGCGCCTTCGCCACCGAGAGATGTATCATTACACCGAGCAACAACAACGAAAAAGGGCGAAAGCGCATGAGATTAGATTAGATTATTGTGTCTGGGGTTGGCTGGGAATATTCTGAGCAGGCGCCGGGACGCCGACTGGTTGTTCCACGGTCGGAGGCGCCGTAATTCGTTTCCGGCGCACTTCCGAGGCTCGCGGCGGCAGCACCGCCGTCTCGGGCTGGGTTTGCATTGTTCCTGGCTGGTTGGCGCCATACTTGGCCGCCTGTTGCGCGTTCTGTAACATTTGCGCTTGGCGCGACATGACAGGCACCGGGGCGGTGGTCCCGCCCGGGACCTGGTTTTGCACGCCCGCGGCCGGTTGCCCCGCCCCATTCTGAGGAGCGGCCGCCGCGGTGTCCAAACGGAACTTCACCGTTCCTTCTTCCGTGCCACTTGAAAGCACGACCTCTGCGTTCTTGGGATCCGCAGCTTTATGTATCGCGACCAAGCGAAATCCATTTGGATTTGGATCTGAAGTAATTTTCTGCACTTCGTTAGTCTCTATATTCTGGACAAAGACTACGTCTTTACCGGCGTCGTTGAGCCAACTCAGCAGGACAAATTTATCAAACACCTTGGGCTGTACGGCCGCGACCACGGGTGTGACGATCGTAAATGGATTTCGCACCCAGATTTGTTGATAGCGGTCGACATTATAGCCGACCGGAACGTCGTCAGAAGCCGTTGCAACCCAGCTACCGATCGCTGACAAAGACGTCAGGATAAATACTGCGCGCAGACCGGAAGATGATTTAGGATTTCGGAGCATACCAACGGGCAATCTCCAGCTCAAGGGTCACAGTAGGAGGCTCGTTCGCGCTTTTCAAAGAAAAACTGGTGATGGCCTGGAACAACTGCGGTTGCTGCACCTGCGCCAGCCATTTTATTACATTCTGCAATGCGCCGCTCAGCTTGAGTCGAACGGCAACGGATTGATAATTTGGCGTCGATAAATTCTCGCCAAAGCTTTGTTCCTGGATTTCCAGTTGATTGGCTTTAGCGCTCGTGGTCACCGATTCGAGCAGTTCCGACTGAGGCACCTGATCCGGGCGGATGCGGGGCTGGGTAGCGTCGGTCCATTGTTTACGGTTAAGCCAGAGATCTTTCTCTCTGAGCCAGATATTGTTTGAATTCTCCTGGTTGCGAAGGTCAGCGACGTCCTGGGCGAATCCGGTCATCAAATCATAGAGATAGCTGAGGCCGTAGAAGTTTCCCGTTGCGAACAGGGCAATGATCAGGATGATGGAAAGTCGCTTCTCGCTCTTAGTTAATTTTCGCAATTTTGGGATCTCCTTCGATGGTGAACTCAGCCCGACCATCCGGCCTCAGGATCGGGCTCGCCATTTGCCAATTAAACATCTGCAGATCGGATTTCGCCTTGATGTCCTCCGCAAACTTGAACACGGCCGGAGAGGTGCTGGCTTCGCCGCGTATGACGACCTTTCCATTTTGGATTTCGAAAGCGGTGAGGCGCAAGCCGTCGTGCGGCAACAGACCCGCAACCTGGTATAGTAATTCTACCGGGTACAACTTCGGGTTGACAGCCCATTCAACCTGACGCCAGCGTTCAGCGGTCCCCTGAATCGCCGCCACCGTCGGTGTCTGCTCGTAGATATGCCGGCGGAGAGCGTTCGCCACCTGACGCTGCCAATAAATATATCCGATGAGTCCGAGCACTCCAAGAACGTAGCAGGCCGCGAGCCATCCAATTCCAGAGCGGATCCGTCGTCTGCGCCGTCTCCTTTCGTGGAGAGAAGAGACCTCCGGCGGCAGAAGCTTGGACCGGATCTGCGGCAGGTTAGGCGGCGGTACAGCGTCACGGGTCACTTTCAGACCGAGATGCCGTTGCAGCCGCTCGCTCTCTTCGACAGTGAATTCGCCCCACAGGGTGATTCCGAGAAACCTTTCGCATAAAAGCTGAGACTCCAGCTGAAACGCGATGCATTTCAATTCGAGCGCAGCGGTTTCGGAAAGCTCGCTGTCCCCGAGGACCTGGACGGTCACGGCGTCCCGGCCGCGCGTTGCGGCGACGGTCAAGTGCCCCTGTTCGCGCCAGATAACCAACCGGTCTTGCGGCAGAGCAAAGGTGTAGGCGGATGGCTCGAAGCGCTTAACCCGTTCAAAGGCCAACTCCTTCGGAAACTCCGGTTGCAAAATTGTCGCAATCGCCAAGGTTCGGTTATCGCGGCTTTCGATGACCCGGTAATCGACAACCGAATCTCCGCTGTTCTTGCTGAGCAATCCGCGTTTCTCCAATTGCAGATGCAAGATTTCAGGAATTACCGCACCATCGCTACTGGCTAACCAAGCTGGGAAAGTGAAAGTGTATTCGGCCGGCAGAGACACTACCAACTCCCCTGGTACTTCGGATGGAGTGGAAAGACGGCGGACAAACTGCGCATTCTTGTTCTCGGAGAAACTCCAAAGCTCCCACTCGTTGCCATCGACAGCTCGCAAAAAATGAGTGTGCGACTTGTCTATTTTTCCTGCCATGACAAATAAGTGATCGGGATTGTATTCCGGCTGGTTACTACGACGATTTGTTTCTCGTAGCCAGCGATTATGCCTGTGCTCTCGATCCGGTCAACGGCGCTGGTGAGCGAGAGGAAATCCTGGACGAGTAGAAATTGTTCGGGACTCATTCCGAGTGCCGCGCGGACCTCATCCATGCTGTTGTAAATCCGATCGTCCAAGGTAAAAGGTTTGCCGTCCTGGCCCCATCGATATTTTACAAATTGATCGGCCGTAGCCTGCGAAACGCCGGTGATCAGGGTGATCGTATCGGCGTCCGCCAGATTGACGTCGATTCTGCCATCCCCCCAGATGGTAAAAAAGTTGCTCCAGTCTGGGCGTTTTTGCATGATCGGGCCGAATTCAGGAACGAGACTCATCTCTGCAACGGAGCGAAACAGCGTTGCGAACTGGACTGGGTTATTGTTGGTGGAAGCCGCTGCCGGCGAGGCTGATGGCGTTGGCGTTGCTAACGGGGGTGGCGCGAGTTGGTTGCCGACCGGCGCGTTGGAGAGATATTTTTGTAACCCCTCAACGGCGGCATCGGCTGCTTTCAGAGCGACTCCCCAGCGAACAAAAAGGTTGCTTAAGAGATCGCCGCGACCGTTCTGCAAAAGGAAATTAATATTCAGCTTGGTCGATTCGCTGGAGATCAGAACGTGGAACCGTCCCCCATCCTGCATCTGCTGCTCGAGCAGCGCTCTGTCCTGGTTTTGAACCTGAGGGTCGACTCCAAAAGCCAAACCAGACTCGGCAAGCTGCCGTGCTCGAAATTCCTTATTGAGTGCGCCGTACTCATCGACATCGTTACTGACGAACGCGACGGTTGCCGTGACCAACCCGGACAGCAGAATGATCGCGAACAGAACCAGGAGGAGCGCGGAACCACGACGCCGATGGGAAGAAATTGTCTCCTTCCGTTCCACTGGCTCGCATGAACCCGCTGATTCCTGCACTAAGACCCTGTTTGCGCGATCGGCCATCTAAAAACGCAACGCTCCGTGTGATTGCGTCCGGCAAGTTTAAAGGTGAGTTGCACTAAGTTAGGTTTCACCGCGGTATTGGGCCATTCCGGAGACCATTTCCCAGTCACCACATCAAAGAAACGCCAACTGAGCTCCTCGACATCATTCATCAACGGAAACCATTCCGCTTTTTCGTTGCCGGCATCGACGTAACTATCCAAAGCATTGCCGCTTTCCTGGAGAACGCTGAGCGCCAATCTGCCGTCCGCTTGTGGCCGGCTTGCGAGAACGACGGTCCCGAAACTCGCCCCGGTTCTCACCCAGGAAAAGTTGAAGGGCGCAGATCGAAAGATCAATTCAACTGAACCATTGATTTTGCGGGTCTGAAACACGCTGCTCTGCGGCATGGAATCAAAATTGCGCCGGAGCAACTCCGTGATTCCGTCCACTTTGCGTTGTTGAGTCTGCAAGAAGTTGATGTCGGCGGTGACCTTCAACGCTGTCTGGATAATTTGAAAGACCATTCCAACGACGATGCTTAAGACGGCCAGCGCCAACAACACCTCCAGAAGCAGATAACCGGAGCTATGAACGCTCCACCTCGCCCGACTTATCTTTTTCAGCGTTTGCTTCATGGCTGGTAGACAATCACCTCCGCATGGGCCGACCGTTCCTGGTTGGAAGCTTTCCACGACGCTTGCACGGTGATTTCGTACAAATTGGCCAGGAGCACGCCCGCCGCGGTCTTGGCCTGCACAGCGCGGATCTCCCTTTCATAGCGTACTCGTCCATCGCCCACCCGCACTTCTGATTTTCCGGGGTTCAATTTCTGGGCAGCGGTTTCCGTCAGCAGATTTTGCAGCTCGAGCCGAACCTGAGCTTCATCGCGCAGGAGGATGGAGGCATCGGAAGTCTGCTGCAGAGCGGTCGTGAGCGCTACGGCAACCAAACAAAAGATCATCAGCGCCAGCATGATTTCCCAAAGGACAAAACCGCGGGACCGCAATGAAATAGTGTTAGTCGAACTGTTTGCCGTCGTTGTAATGCAAGCTCCTTGTGGCCGGGAATTCCACGCAAGCAGAATTCTTAAGATCGAGACTCACTCACCTAATATTGAGACTCACTCATTGTATAAATGACTCCTCGTTCTGGATTGTTCCGGTCAACGGATCCACCCGGAACCGCACCCAATCGCTCTTACGTTGAAAGAGGAAGTTCATGGGTTCGCAAAGGCCGTTGGAGGCAAAAAACCAGCTAGCGTCTGTTTGCTTGCGGAAATCCCGATCGCCCAGTCGCTTGATCTCGAATGTCACTCCGTCCGGAAGACCGTAAGTGATCGGCTTACGGCCGGAAACTTTGCTATCACCCACCGGACGGAGGAGATAGGAGTCGTTGAGCAAAAGCACTTCATAGGGGCGATTTTCCATGATGGCGTCGCGCCGGGCAGTCCTGGCAAAGGTCTGCAATTCACGGATGGGTCCCCGCAGCCTTTCTTCATCCAGCAAATGAGAAGCCGTAGGCACCGCCACGCTAAACATAACGGCAACGATAAAAAGAACGACGCACACTTCGAGAATGGTGAACCCCACCATCCGGTACCGGGCGTGAGCGAACAGGTGGCATTGGCTGAGCGACCGGTTGCTCGAACTTCTCATGGCGGGACTACTAGTTCACCCGCCGGTAGATGTTATTAGGCCCTTCTTTGCGGTCAGGTCCAAAGGAAAAGACATCGACGCCGGAAGGATCTCTTTTTCCCGGATTACGATATTGATAAGGCGTGTTCCAAGGATCGACTGGCATGCTATCCATCAGCTTGGTCCAGTTGGCCGGTTTGGTACCGGTGGTAGGTATAGTGATGAGAGCCTCCAATCCCTGGCTTTGATCCGGCATTTGATAATTCCGCGCTTCGTACAGCTTCAGAGCACTATAGAGATTGTTGATATCCTGTTCAGTACGTTGGATTTTGGCGACGTCCAGGGCGCCGGTCATCTTGACGATCACGCCGCCCGCGATCACCGCGATGATGGCCACGACGAGCATGATCTCCATCAGAGTGTAGCCGCTTGCCCTCGAACGAAATACTACGGGCTTCTTCATAACGCAGAAAAACTCAATGGGCAAACCTAGATCAATGACCCGCTAAGTCAATTGGCGGCGTACTCGAGCTGCAAAAGGAAATCTCGGATGGCGACCTGAGCGCCCGGCGGAGCTTGAAACTGAAAGTGATTCTCGCCCACCGGAAGGTGGTCACCGCTGAGAATCAAGAGTCCTTTTCGCCAACCGGTGAATTGCATGGTGCCATCGCCCCCCTTTTCGTAACCCGGGTCAGTCAAATCGGGAACTTCCAAGGCCAATGTTCCGACGACAGCACCATTGAGCCAGAGAGAGAGCGTCTGATCCAGGCGCAACCCGTTGACCAGTACTTCGAGCCGGACCCGGGAAACCTTGGTCGGTACCGACACCGAAAAGTCGATGCCTTTCTCGATTCGTTCCGCCTGATCGGTGACGGAGGTGGTGAGAATTCTGCCCTCCCACGAATCCGCAATGGGTGTGAGCGGACTACCATCCACCTCCTCAGGTGCGAACATCTTGCCACCGGTGGTGACCAGGGCCCCGTTTGGGATGTTGTCCACCAGGCGGACGACTCCGGGGCGCGCCCAATCCAGGCGGACCCGCAAAATATTGAGCACCGACTGGCTGGATTTCAACACGACCTTCCCGGGTCCGCCCATCGTCGGGCGATTGATCAGCAGTGTCCGCTGGTTAGGCAAACCGATATTCTCAAACAAATTTGGGGCTAGCAATTGACGTTTTCCAAGCGCGCTCTCCCAATAGACACTGAGAAAGCCCCCCATTTCTTCTTGGAAGACAACGGTGATTGCCAGATCGTCGTCGTCCGCACCCGGCACCACGGGGAAGGCAAGTTCCGCTTGCGATTTCGGATAGGCCAACGGCCGATCCGGAATCCATGCAGGGAACTCCAGGCGCCCTGTTGCTCTAAGGTCAAACGTGAAAGAATCCGCAAGACAGCAATCAACGGCGCCCAGATAAAAGATTCCCGCGGCAACCGTGATATAACTGCGATACATGCGCCGACGGTGTTGTAAACCCACGACGAACTCAGGGCAAGGAAGAAGTTGCCGCAGAAGTTGTCAGTGCCCAAAGAAGTTGTCAGTGCCAGTGTCAGTGTCAGTGTCAGTGTCAGTGGGTGGTCCAGTGTCAACGGCGATAAAAATATTTGATGAGACTATCGAAAGGCATATCGTCATCGACACTGACACTGACACTGACACTGACACTGACAACTTCGCCGGACTATGAACATCACAGATCTCACCCAACGCCCCCCAAGGAGTCCCAGAATGAAGCTGGGAGGTTACGTTATTTTGCCGAGAATGCTCGATAAAGGCCGCGGCGAACTGGCCGGCAAAGCAGGCGAATACCATTTTGCGTGTCCTCTTGATCAGCATTTCCTGTCGTTCACCCAGTTAACCGCTGAAGACATCCTGAATCTATTGAAACAGGAAAAGTCTGACAGCGAAATGCTAGCCTGGGTCCGGGAACACGCCAAACAGAACGAGTGGGATGTTTTTTACTGGTCTGAATTTCATATTCGGCGCGGACCGACTGATAACGAAAGCCGTCAGTATTTCATCGAAACGCTGCAGAAAATTGCCCCGGACCGGGACGACATCGCCACTTGGTTTGATCTGCTCGATCTGGATGATTTCGTGAGTTTCGGCGGGAAAGCGTGAAACAATGTTTTTATCGCCGTTGACACTGACACTGGCACTGACAACTTCTTTACTCTCCTCGATAGCTGCAGCGGGCCCAAGGCGTTTCGTGAATGACGATCTCGCAAAGGCCTGGGCACTGCGAGCTTAGTTTCCGCCAAAACCACGCTGCCATCAATTCGATGGTGGGATTCTCCAATCCCGGAATGTCATTCAGGTAGGCGTGATCCAACTGCGCCACCAATGGTTTCATCGCCTCGCCAATTTGAGCATGATCGTAGATCCATCCGGTTGCCTCGTTGACCTCCCCTTCCACCGAAACCTCGATCCTGAAGCTGTGGCCATGCATCTTACCGCATTTGTGGCCAGGAGGAACCTTCGGCAACGTTTGAGCTGATTCGAAAAAGAAATCTTTTGTCAGCCTGGCTTTCATACGCCCTTCGTTTCCGGGGTCCAGATGAATTTATGCATTTGCAACTGGAACCGGACCTTAAGATTATCCTCCAGCAGCCACTCAACGATCTCACGCGGATCGATTCGATCAAAGATAGGAGAAAACAACACTGTTCCGCAGCGGCTGATCAGATCGAACTCGGCAATTTTTTGTTTGGACCAGAGGTAATCTTCGCGGGACCCGATGACGAACTTCACCTCATCGCGGGCGGTAAGGTGTGCAATATTTTCGTATCGGTTGCGTTCCGATTCACCGCTTCCGGGCGTCTTAAGGTCCATGATGCGATGCACGCGCGGGTCAATTTCGGAGATATCGTGCGCTCCGCTGGTCTCGATCAGAACCGTTTTGCCGCGGTTACACAGCTCCGTCATGAGCGGCAACACGTTCCGCTGCAGGAGAGGTTCGCCCCCGGTAATCTCGACCAGCGGGCAGTCAAAGGCCAGCACCCGCTGAACGATTTCCGGCAACGGCACTTTAGCGCCCGCGTAAAATGCATAAGCCGTATCACAATAAGTGCACCGCAGATCGCAAAACGTCAGCCGCACGAAGACGCAAGGTAATCCCGCCCAGGTGCTCTCCCCCTGGATCGAGCGATAGATCTCATTGATCGTAAGAGTTGCGGGTTTTTTCTCCACGAATGCGGACTGGACATTGCACGCCTTTGCCAAAAGAATCAAACTCATCAGGAGCCAGAAGTTAGGATCCTGACACCGCTGACACTTTCGACAAGAATCGCGGGCGACGCTGGTCGAGAGAACGACTATCCCGACCGCCGTAGAAAACCCGTCACTGCGAATCTCGGCCCGCAATCCACCCGGTCCCTTCATGGCCTTTTCCGTTCCGGATGCGAAGCTCGATATTGGACAGTCGCTGGCCAAAGGCGTTAGGAAACGGCCAGGATTTTCAACCCGATAGCCATTGATCCGCGACGCTCTGGTGAGCGATGCAGGCTCAGACATTGAATAAGAGCTAGATTTTTTCTTGATAGCGGTATTTTTGCGAATGCGTTCCATCGTTTTCCTATTCGTTCTCGCAATTCCGCTTCTCGCGCTGGCCGAAGATACGCCTCTGGATTCGTTGCCACAGGCCGTTCGAGAAACGATCGAGATGGAAAAAGGAGACGGCGTGGTAAAAAGCGTGGAAACTTACGGCTGGGGCGAGGCCACCATCTTCAAGGTCGAAATCGATGTCGACGAAGTTCCGGCACTCGAACTGCAGATCGCCGGCAATGGCAAGTTGATCCGGATTGACCATCTCCGAGTCGAGAAAGACGACAACGACAACGAGGATAATACATCCGAGTAGCGTGCTCCGCTATCGTCGTCGTCCTCGGGTCGCCGTTTGAACCGCTTCGATCAAAGCATAAGGAACAGAAGGAAATTTGAACAGAAGGCAGCAAAGGAAACAAAGGGGCTGGGGGTTGAGTTTCTGTGATGGTCATCCGGTAGGGCCTTCGGTGACTCTGCAATCGTCCTCGTGCTCGCCGTCGTCCTCCGAGGTCCAAAATGGTTCAGCCAAATGCAGCGCCCCGTATCGGCTGGTCGGCGAATCGGCGTCGGTATTGCTGCGCCGCCCGAACCGCTTCGAACATTGCTAAAAAGAAGGCAGCGAAGAGGATTTGAACAGAAGGCAGCAAAGGAAACAAAGGGGATTGGGGTTGGGTTTTCGTGATGGTCATCCGGTAGGGCCTTCGGCGACTCTGCAATCGTCCTCGTACTCGTCCTCGTCCTCCGAGGTCCAAATGGTTCAGCCAAATGCAGCGCCCCGTATCGGCTGGTCGGCGAATCGGTGTCGATATTGCTGCGCCACCCCGAGCCGCTTCGAACAATGCTCTACAGAAGGCAGCGAAGGAAACAAAGGGGATTTGGGTTGGGTTTTCGTGATGGTCATCCGGTAGGGCCTTCGGCGACTCTGCAATCGTCCTCGTACTCGCCGTCGTCCTCCGAGTCCAAAATGGTTCAGCCAAATGCAGCGCCCGGTATCGGCTGGTCGGCGAATCGGTGTCGATATTGCTGCGCCACCCCGAACCGCTTCGAACAATGCTCAACAGAAGGCAGCGAAGAGGATTTGAACAGAAGGCAGCAAAGGAAACAAAGGGGATTGGGGTTGGGTTTTCATGATGGTCATCCGGTAGGGCCTTCGGCGACTCTCTAATCGTCCTCGTCCTCCGAGGTCCAAATGGTTCAGCCAAATGCAGCGCCCCGTATCGGCTGGTCGGCGAATCGGCGTCGATATTGCTGCCGCCCGAACCGCTTCGAACATTGCTCAACAGAAGGCAGCGAAGAGGATTTGAACAGAAGGCAGCAAAGGGGATTGGGGTCGGGTTTCCGTGATGGTCATCCGGTAGGGCCCTCGACGACTCTCCTGTTCTCCAATCGTCCTCGTCGGTCAGTTGTCGGTGGTCCGTGGTCAGTTGCCAGGGGTCGGTCTTTTCGCTAAATCGTCCGTCAAAGAGGCATTGATTCGCGACTGATGTTCTCATTTCCGCTTTCTGTTGCCGACAACTGACCACTGACCACTGGCAATCGCTGGTTTCTTGGCAGAGCGCGCCGGAGAGTTTATGAGAACCTTATGGATAACCGGATCGATCAAAGGTTTTTGCAACTTCGAAGAAAGGGAACCAGCGGATTTATGGCGTACATTACCGGAGGCGATCCCTCGCCCGAAAAGACGGTGGACATCGCTCTCGCACTTTCCAACGCTGGAGTGGATTTTCTGGAAATCGGAATTCCGTTTTCTGATCCTCTGGCAGACGGAGTCGCAAATCAGCTCGGCGCGCAGCGCGCTTTGGCGGCCGGCACGACAGTTCCGAAATTATTGAAGACCATTATTGAAATCCGAAAAAGCCTCGATTTTCCAATTATCCTCTACAGTTATCTCAATCCGTTGTTTCAATACGGGCTCGAACGGTTCGAACGCGACGCAACCGCGGCGGGTGTCGACGGCTTGTTGCTGCTGGATCTGCCACCCGATGAAACACTGATGCCAGACAATCCGAAGAAACTTCTTCATCGAATTCGCCTGGTCGCACCGACGACCTCTCGAGAGCGGATTAAGCAGATCGTCTCCAGGGCGGACGGATTCATTTACTATGTCTCTCGCGAGGGCGTCACTGGGGAGCGAGATGCATTATCAGAGACGATCGGTGAACATGTTGCGATGATCCGCCGAGAAACAGATCTGCCGGTGGCGGTCGGTTTCGGTATCTCAAATGCAGCCCAGGCCGCTCAGGTGGCATCGGTGGCAGACGCCGTCGTAGTTGGGAGCGCGATCGTTCGGCGGATTGGTGAATTTGGCCAAGACTACCAACTGCCGCGCCGGGTCCAGGAGTTTGTTGAGCCACTCGTGAGAGCGGTCAAATCCAGTCGTGCGCGTCGGGATTGAGGAAAGGGAGCCGTGGTGTCGTGTCGGCGTTTTCTAATTATGACAGGTTCGGAAAATATCTTTTACCCTGCTCGGAAATAATCGGGTATTCCCATTTCTGACCTTGGAAGGCTTTGAGAATCCCGACGACCCAGAGGATCATGCCACCGAGCCAGACGACGAACCATAACAGAGCAAACAAAAGTGCGAAGATGAGGCCGATGCCGGGAAGATGACCAAGGATTCCGGATAAAACGGAGATGGCAAGGAATGCCCCAACCCAGGCGGCACCGAAAAAAATAGACTGGATCGCCCAGTGCCGGACGAAGAGGTCTTTCTTTTCAATGAAGTAGAAAATGATCCCTCCGAGGAGATTGAAGATCGCGCAAAGTCCCGCTCCAACATTCGAAGGCAGTCCGGTATCGCTTCCGGTCGGTGAAGGTGGAATAGCGTAAGCCATATAAGTGGAATTGAACCTCGGCGCGATCGTGGAATTCGGCAAGGGAAAGTCAATTTTTCACGTGCTTAGGGCAAGGCCCGGCGCTACGTTCCGCGCTCTATGTTGAGCGCAGGAATTGTGGGATTGCCGAACGTCGGAAAGTCAACGCTGTTCAACGCCGTGACTCGCACTCGCAACGCTCAGGCCGCGAATTATCCTTTTTGCACGATCGAGCCGAACCAGGGAGTCGTCACGGTCCCAGACCCCCGGCTTGAGACGCTGGCAAAGATGTCCAAGTCGGTGCGCAAGGTGCCGGCGGCGATCGAGTTTGTCGATATCGCCGGACTCGTGGCTGGGGCCAGCCAGGGGGAAGGATTAGGCAACCAGTTCCTGAGCCATATTCGTGAGGTCGATGCCATCGTACAGGTTGTCCGCTGTTTCGAGAGCGGTGACATCCATCATGTAAGCGGCTCCGTCGATGCCATCCGGGACATCGAAGTAGTCAATACGGAGTTGATCCTGGCCGACCTGGCGTCGCTTCAGAAACGCTTTGACCGCTTGCAAAAACAGGTTCGCACCGGTGACAAACAAGCGAAAGCCGAGTCGGCCCTGCTGGCAACTCTGATCCCCCATTTAAATAGCGGAAAACCTGCGATCACCCTCGAGGTGAGTCCGGAGGAGAAGCTCTTGATGCGATCTTTTTTTCTGCTTACCGTGAAACCGACAATTTTCGCCTGCAACGTTTCCGAATCCGATCTCGGTGCACTTTCGGCCGGTGAGACCGACACCGCAGCGGCCCGACACGTTGCGGCTGTTTCCAGTTATGTGCACACGCATCTGGCGACCGAGGCGGTAGTGATCAGCGCGGAAATCGAAAGCGAACTAGTCGACCTTTCCCCAGCGGAAGCTGCGGAATACCTTTCCGGTCTCGGGGTAAGCGAGAGCGGAGTCGGCAAATTGATTCGCGCGGTTTTTCATCTGCTTGGGCTGCGTACTTATTTTACGACTGGAGAAAAGGAAACGCGTGCATGGACAATTCATTCGGGCGACAAAGCTCCGGCGGCAGCGGGCGTTATCCATTCTGATTTCGAGCGCGGTTTTATTGCGGCGGAAACGATTCACTTCGACGACCTGGTTCAGCTTGGGTCATTCGCGAAAAGCCGGGAGGCCGGAAAACTGAGGATCGAAGGAAAAGAGTATCTGGTAAAGGACGGCGACGTCATGGAGTTCAGGTTCAACGTTTGAAAAGGTCTTTATGACGTCCGTTGACGAGCGCGCTCTTATGAGCCACTTTCCCGCCTCACACCGATGACTCGCAGGGTAGTTCTAGTCGCCATTTTTTTTATCGTCGCGAACGCAGTCGCGCAAGTTCCCAAAGCAGTCGAAATCCGGAAAAGCCTCGTTCGCATCACTGCGACCTCCCAGGAGCCGGACTACAAAGTGCCATGGAACCCGGGATCGATGTCCGTCGGAGTAGGCGCAGGGTTCGTGATCGACGGCGATAGAATCATGACCAATGCGCACGTTGTCAGCAACGCGCGTTTCATCGTTGTCGAAAAGGAAGACGACCCGCAACATTATCCGGCGACAGTTCAATTTATCGGTCACGACTGCGATCTGGCTGTGCTGCGCGTCCTGGATAAAAGTTTTTTTCAAAATACGCGTTCGCTAGGTCTCGGTGGAATTCCAGCGATCGAGTCTCCGGTCAGCGTGTACGGCTATCCGATTGGCGGAGAACGGTTGTCAGTGACGCGCGGAATCATCTCGCGGATCGACTTTCAGACGTACACTCATTCGGGGATAGACTCCCATCTGGCGGTACAGATTGATGCCGCGATCAATCCCGGGAACTCGGGCGGCCCGGTGATGCAAGATGGCAAAGTCGTCGGAGTCGCCTTCCAAGGGTACAGCGGTGATGTTGCCCAAAATGTCGGTTATATGATCCCTACGCCGGTGATTCGGCGGTTCCTCAAAGATATCTCGAACGGGCATTACGATGGTTATGTCGATTTGTCGCTCACCTATTTCAAGTTGGTCAATCCTGCCGAACGCCACGCCCTCGGTTTACCGGACAACGAGCAGGGCGTCATGGTAAGCTCTGTCTCGTCTGCCGGGTCCAGTTTCGGAGTTTTGCAGCAAGGCGACGTGCTGCTGACAATCGACAATCTTCCGATCGCCAGTGACGGTTTTGTACAACTGGACGGCGAACGTGTCGAGATGCCCGAAATCGTCGAGCGAAAGTTCAAAGGCGACAAAGTGAAATGCGAGATCTGGCGGGATAAAACAAAGCGGACGGTTGAAATGCAGTTGGATGGGAATTGGCCCTACCTTATCCAGGCCAACCGATACGATTCGCCGCCCAGATTCGTTCTGTTTGGCGGGTTAGTCTTCCAGCCTTTGTCCAAGAATTTCATCGACGCCTATCAAATCGAAGACATGCGGCTGCGTTATTTTTACAATTTCTTCGTCACGGACGAGATCTACAAAACCCATCCCGAAGTGATTGTGCTTTCGAACATTCTGCCGGACCCGGTGAACGCTTATCTCTCAGATCTGCGATTTCAAATCGTCGACGATATCAACGACAGGAAGATTCGCACGCTTGAAGATATGGCAAAAGCATTCGCGCAGAAGTCCGACTATTACGTCATTCACTTTGTTGGCAGCGCTCGTCCCGCTGTTCTGGAACGTTCCGCCGTCGAACAGGCCAGAGACCGAATTATAGGCAACTACAATGTCCAGAAAGAGCAATATGTCGAAGGCGGCCTGAAGTAATGAGAGCGTTTCTGGCGATCCTGATTGCGCTTGGGTTTCTCCAAACCGGCTTTGGCGCTGCCGAACCCACGCCAAAAGAGGCGCCAGCTCCTGCGGCGCAAAAGGGATCGGTGGTTCGGGTGAATTCGACCAACCAAGCCTATGACTTTTTTCGACCATGGAGCAAAGCAGCCCCGTTCAGCCGACGCGGTCTGGGGGTCTTGATCGAAGGAGGCAACATCCTGGTGACAGCGGAACTGGTCGCAAACAGCGACTATATCGAATTGGAGCGAGCTGATGGCGGTGAGAAGACAACGGCCACGGTCCAGGTGATCGACTACGAAGCCAATCTCGCCATCCTTCGGTCGACGGACCTGAAATTCCTCGAGGGCATGCAACCACTGCAAACCACCACCGACGTGAAGACAGGTGACGAGTTGTCGGTCCTGCAACTGGAATCCAACGGAACTCCGGTTTCGACGAGGGCATTGGTGACGACCGTCGAAGTTGGAAAGTACGCGTTGGAAGATTCAGGCTACCTGATGTTTCGGATCAGTTGCCCGCTGCAATTCCGGGAAAACAGTTTTACGCTTCCTATCGTCAAGGAGAACAAGCTGGCCGGGTTTTTAATGCGGTATGACAGCCGATCTCAAACCATCGATGCGATCTCAAGCCCGGTAATCGAACATTTTCTGGTCGAATCACAACACCAGCCTTATCGAGGTTTTCCGCGGGCCGGGCTCGGGTTCTCCCCCACCCGCGATCCGCAGTTTCGCCGTTATCTAAAGCTTGAGGATACCGATGGCGGCGTTTACGTCAACCAGGTCGATCGTAGTGGGCCGGCCGCCCAAGCTGGGCTCAAGGAGGGTGATGTTCTGGTGGCAATTGACGATAAACAGGTCGATCCAGATGGGAACTATCTTCACCCGGTCTACGGAAAGCTTTCCATCACGCATCTAACCACAACGGAAGCATATTCCGGGCAATCGGTAACGATGACCGTGATTCGGAACGGCGAGCGCCAACAGTTGCGCGTCGAATTGTTTCGGAGGCCGGTGGAGGAATACGCGATCGAGCCGTACACGATCGGGAAACACCCTCGCTACTACATTCTAGGCGGGTTGGTCTTCCAGGAATTGACCAGGCAATATCTGCGGGAATGGGGAGCGAACTGGTTGAAGGATGCACCGCAACGGTTGGTTTACTACGATCGGTTTCAGTCCGATCTTTTCCCGGAAAAGCGGAAAATCGTTTTCCTGACCCAGATTCTGCCAACGGAAGATACGGTTGGCTATGAACAATTGAGCAATTTGGTGGTGAGCAAGTTGAACGGCCGCCAAATTTTGAGTCTCGACGATTTTGCCGAAGCGGCGAAAAACCCTGTGGCCGGTTACCACAAGCTCGAATTCGAAGAAGATCCGCACGAGATCTACCTCGACGCAAAACAAGTGGAAGAGGATAGCGCCCAGTTGCAAAAGACCTATTCAATCCCAGCGTTGCGGCACCTTTGAGTCTTGAAACAGTAAAGGCAAGCGCACTCGAACGAGTGCCCCCTCGCCTAGTTTGCTCTCGATTTCAATACCGCCGTGATGCCGCTGCACAATCCCGTAGACCATGGCCAGGCCGAGTCCTGTCCCGCGTTCCCCTTTGGTCGTCACAAATGGCTCCATGCACCGGGCGCTCACTTCCTCCGTCATCCCGATTCCATCATCCTGAACTTCAAAAACGGCGTTTTGCCCCTGCGAATAGGCTCTGACAACGATTTTTCCACCCTGCGGCAAGGCGTCGACCGAGTTAAAAATAAGGTTAGCAACCACCTCACGTATTTCTCCCCCATGGCAGGCAATCATCTGCAACGGCCGAAATTCCTGCTCGACCGTGATGTGGCGCCCTTGTGCCAATGCTTCGTCGTGCCATCTCGGTTGGGTCATCGAGATCGCTTCCGTGAGGGCTTCCAGAAGATCGACTGGCTCAAAGATCTCGGTTTCATCCCGCTGACGATAAAAGTCCCGCAACCGGGAGACGACGACCGTCGCATCCTTGGCCGCGGTGAGCATCAGCCGGAGGTACTTCAAAGCAACCGCGCGATCGTCCAAGAGTTCCGAACGTTCGATCAGGAGTTCTGCGTATCCGAGGATCGGTATTAGCGCATTGTTAAAGTCGTGTGCGACGCCTCCGGCCATCTCTCCTAAAGCGCTCAGTCTCTCCTGTTGAATCACGCGTTGCTGGGTCGCGTGCAATTCTTCCAAAGCCTTTTGGAGCCGCTGATTGGTCTCCCGCAACTGGATCTCTGCTCTTCGTCTTTCAGAGATTTCCGACTCCAAGGCAAGATTCGCCCAAGCGAGTTCTTCTGTGCGCTCACGGACTCGCATCTCGAGCTGCTCGCTGGCAATCTTCCGGCCGGTGATATCTTCCGTCTCAATGGCCGACGGGGCTAGTTGCGGTTGGGCGAGCGCCGAATGGAGTTGTTGGCGGTGGCTTTCAAACTGGCGCCCGAGCGCTGCGAGATCGCTCTTTTGGCGACGCATTTCCCGGGTAGCCGTTTCAAGTTGCTCCATCAGGCGATACCTGTCCACCGCCTGCGCCAGCGCTAGCGTCAGTTCAAGCCGGGTCCAAGGCTTCAGCAGGACCCGAAACGCGTCGCCGCGAGCAATCACCTCCTCGACGCCCGGCACCGAAGCCATACCGGTGATGATGATCCGCGAACTGAGCGGTTGCGTTTCACGACATATCCGCAAAAACTCGATACCGGAAGTCTCGGGCATGAATTGATCCGCCATGATAATTCCGAAACGTTCGATGCGCAGCCTCTGCAAGGCTTCCGCCACGTTGGAAATACCGGCTACGCGATAGTTTTCGCGAGACAGCTGGTCCTGCACGGCGTGCAAGACAATCCTGTCATCGTCCACGATGAGTACGGCCGGTAACGCTTCCATGCCTGGATAGGAGTATCGCTCCTATTCTTCCGCGAGCTCAACCAGCGGGAAGGTCATTGTCACCACAAAAGCTTCCGCGTCGATACAAGCATCGACCGCGGTGCGCCGACTTAGGTTTGTCAAAAGGGCCTGAGCTTGCTCTCGCAATGGAGAACCGGATCGCAGGTTGGAACGATAATGGATCTGAGCGTTCTTCTCGTCGCGGATCCAGCCCAACTGGATTGTCCCGGTCGGAATTCGGAGGTCGTTCAAGTCCATCGCGATCAGGGCGAGAATTTTCCGGAGGAAATCGCCACGTAACAACGAAATTAATGCATCTGGTTGCTCCGTGCCGCTCGTGTCCAATTTGATCGATCGGGGCAGAAGCAAGGTAACGAATTTCCCGGCTTCCTCGATCAACGTCTGCACATGAACTACTTCTTCCTCGGCGTCAGCAGGTTGCAAAAGGTCGCCAACCGCCACCAACAGGTCCCGAGACTGCTCAGCGCTTTCCCGGATCAAAGTGAGGCTTTCCTGGAGAGCGGGATCGTTTATGCCCGAACGCAGATGATAATCACTGAGGGAATTGATTCCCGAAACGGAATTGCCGAGATCATGGACGACTCGGCGAAGAATAAAATCCACGTAGACCTGGTAAAACGGGCCTAAGCGATCTTCGCGCGTTGTGTCGCTAAGTTCCACGGATGCACAACACCCGGAGTCGGCGGACTCAGATCTTGTCAGTGTTTCTCAAAGGACTCCAGTAGTTTACCAGCCACATCAAGGAGGATTTCATAGCTGGGGTAATTGGGATCTGAAACCAGATCAATTTTTCGTTCTACTGAAATTTCCATGGATTTATCCGTTGGACTATCAGGTCGGCTCGGACTCGGATTTGGAGACGAGACTTCTGATGCGTCTCTGCGCTCGCGATTCTCCGGTTCACTCTTCGGGTCTAAGACCAATCTTCTGTAAGTATCGACCGTAATTTTGTAAAATTTAGTAGAGAGTCGGAAAAGAGCAAAGGGTTCTACAGAAGAAGAAAATACGGGCGCAGCGCGAAACGGAGTGGACTGGGAGGAGCAGCCTAAAAAGCATTGCGGGCAACGAGGTTAGAACTTATTGTCGATGAAATCACTTGCGGCGCCCGAGCTGGTGGACTCGGAGGCTTCTTATTGGTAAGGTTTTAAATATCGCATGGCTATCGAAAAGGTAATCGTCATTGACGATGAACCCATCATCCGCCGATCGCTAGAGCTGCAGCTTCGAGGCAAGCGCTTGTCAGTAGCGCTCTGTTCGACGATCGCCGAGGCTGAAAAGTACATCGCGAAAGATTCGTTCGACCTGATGTTCGTCGATGTGCGTCTTCCGGACGGGGATGGCACTGATTTATTAAACCGTCTGGCGCCGCGGCCGGAGAAGCCGTTAATCGTGGTGATGACCGGATACGGAACGATCGAAGCGGCGGTGAACTGCATTCGGTCCGGCGCATTTGATTACATCATTAAACCGTTCTCTGCAAGTCAGATAGACGTAATTTTACGTAAAGCAGATAATTTTAATCAAGCGGTTCGGATCAGCCAGATTCTGGCCCAGGAATCGCTTGATGCGGCGATGCTCATCGGCGAAAGCCGGCCAATCCAGCAACTTCGTCAAATGATCCAGAAGGTCGCGCCGACCGAGGCGACTGTTCTGATCTGTGGCGAGAATGGAACCGGCAAAGAATTGGTGGCGACGGAGATTTTTCGATCGAGCGCTCGGGCCCAGGCGCCCTTTATCAAAGTGAATTGCGCCGCAATTTCGGAGACCTTGATCGAGAGCGAATTTTTCGGACACGAACGAGGCGCGTTCACCGGAGCAACCGAAAAACGTGAAGGGCGGTTTGAACTTGCGAATAACGGGACGATTTTATTGGACGAGATCAGCGAAATTTCGCTGAAATTACAAGCAAAGCTTCTCCGGGTCTTGCAAGAACGCGAGTTTGAGCGGGTGGGTGGGAATCGAACGATCAAAGTCAATGTGCGAGTTCTCGCAACCACCAACCGGGATCTTCAGAAATCCGTGGAAAACCAGGAATTTCGCCAGGATCTTTACTATCGGCTGAATGTTTTCCCGATCGTGGTGCCGCCGCTGAGGAAACGAAAGGATGACCTCCAGGAGCTGGCCAGAGGATTCCTCTCTCGAATCGCCAGACGAAGCGGATCTCAACCGCCGGTGCTGACCTCCGCTTCGCTAGACTTTCTTCGGACTTATGAATGGCCCGGAAACGTCCGTGAGCTCCAGAACGTGATGGAGCGGGCGGTGATCCTGACCGAACCGGGCGAGGAGATCACCCCTCAGTTTCTCGAGCCAATGTTTCCGTTGGAGCTGCTGGATCACTCCTGGAAGGAGGAACCGTCCGAGCCGATCGATCCACGGAATTCCGGGATTGTGTTCCCGGACAATATCGTGCCACTGGAAGCGCTCGAACGAGAATACATTTTGCACGCCCTCCGCAAGGCCAACGGCAACCGAACCCATACCGCCCAGATGCTCGGGATCAGCATCCGAACGTTACGCAACAAGCTCAACGAGCTGAAACTGGGAGAGGAAGTAGCCAAGTAGCCAAGTTGCCAGGAGCCAGTTGTCAGGAGGCAGTTCTCAGTTGTCGGTTGTCAGTTGGTAGACCCGAAGGTACTTGCTTGTTCTCGCGATGGGTCTGATCACACCGTCAATTGTCTTGCCCACGCTTGCTCCCAACCGAGAACTGACAACTGATAACTGACAACTGACAACTAATTGACACTGACTACTGGCCCTGCCGAATCCTCTTGACCCATTTCGGGGGCTCTCTTTCATTCGATGCTCATGAATCGATTTGTGGACCAGGTGGCTGTGATAACCGGTGCTGGAAGAGGCATTGGGAAGGCGATTGCTCTGCGATTCGCGAGCGAAGGTGCCGGCGTCGCAGTGGTCAGCCGCACGGAGGCGAATTCTCAATCAACCGCACGGGAGATCAACGCGTTGAGACCAGACAGCGCCCGCGCTTATTCGGTCGATGCCGCAGACAGTGCAGCTGTCGCTGAGCTCTGTTCGAGGATCGCCAAGGATTTCGGGAAAATTCATGTGCTTGTCAATAACGCCGGAATCACCCGAGATCGGCTCAGCATGCGAATGTCGGAGGAGGATTGGGACATCGTCCTGGACACGAATCTGAAAGGGGCTTTCCATTTCATCCAAGGTCTGGAGCGGCTTATGATGAAACAGTCCTACGGGCGAATCGTAAACATCAGTTCGGTGAGCGGTTTGATCGGGCAGGCCGGGCAAGTGAACTATTCTGCCAGCAAGGCAGGGTTGATCGGGTTAACGAAGGCCTTGGCGCGGGAGCTGTCTGGAAGAAACGTTACCGTAAACGCCATTGCCCCTGGGTTTATTACCACGGATATGACCGATCAATTGCCCGATGCTGTGAAGACCCATGTCCTTTCTTTGATCCCCTTAGCCAAGTTCGGCGAGTGCGAGGATATCGCCGCCGCGGTTGCATTTATTGCGAGTCCGGAAGCAAGGTACATTACGGGCCAGGTCCTGACCGTCGATGGCGGCATGGCTATGTAGGGGCGGAACGTTCACCGTTCACCGTTCACCGTTCACCGTTCACCGTTCGGCGGCGCGATGGCGCAGCGAAAGGCACGAAAAGGATACGCCTATTTGGATTGAGGAGGTTGCCCACGAGATGCTCTGTCCAGTTTTTCGCGTGGCTTCGCGCCTTTGCGCCCGTCAAACGCCGAACGCCGAACGGTGAACGCTTAGAGTAGAAGACCGACGGCACATTTGTGCTATTGTCCAGATGTCCTCCGAGAGGAAGAGGCTCAATGAAGGGGCCTCCGGAAGAGGAAGAAAAATGAAACCGGTCTTGAGCGTGCTCAAGCGTGGAGAGTTTATGTCGAACTCTTCTTTGATAGATGGATCTGAAAGATTTGGAGAAGGTCGAGGACCGGGCAGGAATTGATCTCGCACGATTGATTGGATCGAACCTCCAAATCGCTTTGTGCGCTGGGCTCCTTGTATTCTTCGCGATCCACGTCTCCGCGCAGTCACGCTCCGACAGCAGGACTGATATCGCAAAATACGCGATGAAGTTGCCCGAAAAATCGTTGCTCAGGATCGAGCCGAACTTCATCAGGCTGCCAGCTAACAACGGGCTCCGCCTTTCTGGGTCTGGCACTGGAAACGGTTCGTCTGTCAGCGAACGGAACAGTATCGGGGCAGGATCGGGGGAATACGCCTGGAGGGTGGGTATTGCGACGACGGTTTTCTGGGTCGGCGAACAAGCAACCGTCAATAATCCCGTTGCAAACGATAAAAGCGCCTGGGACAGCGATTGGATTTCGAGTTACGGCGGCACGGATACTCCAAATTCGGAAGACCGCCTGAACTTTATACCTTCAACTTTTATTCCGCGACAGAATCCATTCTACGTCGCGCTGCCTTACAACGACGTCGATGATCATCATACGAAACCGGAAGCTGCACAGATCATTCCGTGGTTCAACAGTTCCTTTGTGCGGGATGGGCAATCGGTTTGTAAGGGCCGATGGGTGGCGATCCGCCACGGGAACAAGATTTGTTACGCGCAGTGGGAAGATGTCGGTCCATTCCAGACGGATCACTGGCAATACGTGTTTGGTGGTGAACGGCCAAGGCCGAACAAAAACCGAGACGCCGGTCTGGACGTATCGCCGGCTGTTCGCCAATATCTAGTCCTCGACAACATTGATTTCTGTGACTGGAAGTTCGTGGAATTCCTTCGCGTGCCAAGTGGTCCCTGGGCGATTTACGGGGATAACAACACCTTCAGCCGGCTGCGCCGTCCGAGGCCGACGTCGATCGCCGTGAGTCGGCACACGCCACCACCGTTTTAGAGACCGTTTGCCACAGTCGGAGAAGTGGTTGTCGGTTGCCAGTCGTCCGTCGAGAGGCGTAAGCCAAGCGTCCCGCTTTGCCTCTTCAATCCCTGGTAAACCGGGGACGGTTTACTTGGGGACGATTCTCGATGGTACTTGCGGACCAGTCGAGTCACGGAACCGCAGACGCGGAAGACCCAGGAGACGAGGAAGACGAGTGAGACCCACAGTGTGAGCGTTCCAAGCGCTGCCAGCAAGACGCTGAATCGGAAATAATCACCGCCGAACCCGTCCGGAAAAATCGTCAAGACAACGAGAATGGCAGCCAGCATCCAGCCTGAATTTTTTTTGGCAGCGTTCACTTTCAACAGAGCTTCGTTTTCAATCCAGCCCCCGCGAGGCAGCTGCGATACCGGAGCACTGATTGATCCATTCGACCTATGGAAGCTTTTGTTGAGGCGGTTTCTTCGGGTGATGCCCTATTTTTTCCCGTCTCTTCCGAACGATGGGCAAACATAGCCGCGGGGGGTGGATGGGAGCTTCTGCTGAAAGACAGGTTTGACGCTCCGCTCCCGGCTCGGACGGTTTCCCTACCGCGACCCGGTCCGAGAAACCACATCCGGGCATTCGCCGACACACCCTTTCGCCGACACGCCGATACGTTCCTCCTCTGCCCGTTCGAACTGGATGGTTGCATGGTCGATTCGAAAGCGGGCGCTCAACTCGAGGTTCACCGTTCCAAGAAGGTCATCATCGCCTTCCGTCCGAGGTTTAATCAAATGCACGGTCAGTGCGGTTTCGGTCGTACTCAGGGGCCAGATGTGCAAATGGTGGAATCCGATAATGCCCGGCAAATTCCGGAAGTAGTTCTGGACGCCCGGGACATCGACTCCTTCAGGGACCGCATCCATTGCCAGGTCCAACGACCCGCGCAACAATCCCCAGGTCCCCCACACAATGACCGCGTTGATGAGCAAACTGACTACCGGGTCGAGCCACCACCAGCCCGAAAAGAGCATCACAAGACCGGCGACCACGACTCCGGCGGATACAGCGGCATCGGCTGCCATGTGCATGAAAGCGCCTTTAATGTTCAAATCATTTTTTCGCCCGGAAGCAAATAACAACGCTGTCACCCCGTTTATCACGATGCCCACCGCGGCGACACAAATGACCGTCATTCCCTCGACTCTTTCGTGTTCCCCAAAGCGGCGGATCGCCTCCCAGGTGATCCCGCCGACCGCCAGGAGCAAAAGAATCGCGTTGGCGAGTGAAGCCAAAATAGTGCTGCGACGTAATCCGTAGGTGTAGCGAAGAGTGGGCGGGCGGAGGGCGAGCCTGCTTGCGCCCCACGCCAGGCAAAGGCCCACGACGTCACCCAAATTGTGGCCTGCATCCGCAAGCAAAGCCAGCGAGTGCGCGGCAAGCCCAAACAACACCTGAGCGAACACATAGACAATGTTCAGAGTTATACCGATCGCAAAGGCCTTACCGAAAGACGTTGGCAAGTGATGCGTGTGCCCTGAACCGCCGTGAGAATGGTGGCTGGGTGATTCATCAGCCCCGGTACGACCGGCTGGATCGCCGCCGTGGCGGTGCTGCGAGTTTGCCGGCGCTTTCTCCCCGCTCAGATGCTGATCTGCGTCTTTCATGGGCAATCAAAATCGTATCAGAGCGCCCCCGCTGGTTTGAGGTCAAGGTTTGGAGCGATGTGATCTACGGCTCGGCAGCTCAATTGCATCGAGATTCCCCTGCCCAGTTCCAGGGCTCAAGCGCTAATCTTAGCTAACCAGGCTAAAGCCTCAGCTCTGCTTTCTCGGCTCTGGAGACCGCTCTCACCTGTCCAGGCTACCGAAACAAAGGTATTTCACTTCGATAAACTCGTCGATGCCATAATGCGACCCTTCGCGTCCAAGTCCAGATTGCTTCACTCCGCCGAATGGTACGACTTCGGTGGAAATCAAGCCAGTGTTGATGCCAACCATTCCGTATTCGAGCCCCTCCGCAGCTCGCCAGATGCGCCCGATGTCGCGGCTAAAAAAATAACTGGCGAGACCGAATTCGGTGTCGTTCGACAGTTGAACGGCTTCCTCATCTTTGTAAAACCGGAAAAGCGGAGCAACGGGTCCGAACGTCTCCTCCCGAGCAACTTTCATCCTGGCTGTGACATCCGCGAGCACAGTGGGTTCAAAAAACGTGCGGCCCAGGCTGTGCCGTTTGCCTCCGAGCAACACGCGTGCGCCCTTGGAAACAGCATCCGAGATATGTTCCTCAGCCTTCTCCACTGCGGACTCGTCAATAAGCGGTCCTTGCAGTACATCGGGATCGAATCCGTTCCCAACTTTCAACTGTCTGACGGCAACCACCAGTTTTTCGGCGAACGCGTCATAAACGCCATCCTGGACATACACTCTGTTTGCACAAACACATGTTTGGCCGGTGTTTCGGAATTTAGAGATGATCGTACCTTCGACGGCAGCGTCAAGGTCCGCGTCATCAAAGACGATGAGAGGGGCGTTCCCGCCCAATTCCAGCGAGACCTTTTTGATCGTGTCAGCGCTTTGGCGCATTAAAAGTCTTCCGACTTCTGTCGAGCCGGTAAATGTGATTTTACGGACATCGGGATTGGAAGTCATTTCTCCTCCGATCGCTCGTGGTTCGCCCGTCAACACATTAAACACTCCCGCGGGAATTCCAGCGCGTTCAGCGAGTACCGCGAGGGCGAATGCGGACAAAGGCGTGGACTCAGCCGGTTTAACCACCATGGTGCAGCCCGCCGCCAAAGCCGGCCCGGCTTTCCTGGTAATCATCGCGGCCGGAAAATTCCATGGCGTGATGGCGCAACAGACGCCGACGGGCTCCTTGATGACCACCAACCGTCGATCGTTCCAAGGAGAAGGAATTGTGTCGCCATAGACTCTTTTACCTTCCTCCGCAAACCATTCGATGAACGAAGCGGCATAGCTGATTTCGCCTTTGGATTCGGCTAATGGCTTGCCTTGTTCGGCCGTCATAATCTTGGCGAGATCGTCGACATTCGCCATCATCAGGTCGTACCATTTTCGAAGGAGGACGGCGCGCTCCTTCGCCGTTTTCCGACGCCATTCCGGCCAAGCCGCTTTCGCTGCTTCAATGGCGCGATGGGTTTCGGCCGCTTTCATGTCGGGAACCTGTGCCAATAACTCTCCAGTCGCGGGATTAGTGACGGGGAAGCTTTTACCGTCGTCTGCTTCACACCAGCGACCGTCGATGTAAGCCAGTTGGCGAAATAGGTCCGAATCATTCAGTGCAATGGTAGTCATAACTTCAGCAACTCTTCGGCAACATGATCCTATCCGATCAATTAGGCAACTGGGGGAGCGTTACTTCGGTAAGTAAACCGTCGTATCTGTATAGCGAAGTCTTCGACCTCAAACCGACCAGTGGTCTGTACCTGAAAAACTCGGCTCATTTGTCCAACTTTTTGACACCACGAACGGTTAGGCCCGGTTTCCTCGCAATCGTTCTTAAAATCGTACTCGTACTCGTACTCGAGCTCGTACTCGATTTTTGAACCTCGAAGCCTCGAAGCTAGAAGCGGTCTATGATCTGGGAAAATCCGAATCGATAAAACCAACCAACCGGCCGCCTCTCATCGGCGCAATGGAAAAGCGAGTTCGAGGGTTCGAGGACGCGTTCGAGTACGAGGACGAT
>Ga0210387_10000424_pt1 | contig 30102 bp, 16 predicted proteins | sample IncBWC7OmetaG_FD_160108 | JGI IMG/M metagenome (GOLD analysis project Ga0210387, IMG submission 160108) | Forest soil microbial communities from Barre Woods Harvard Forest LTER site, Petersham, Massachusetts, United States - Inc-BW-C-7-O ... | reverse complement strand
ACGAACGACGCAGCTGTGCTTGAGTTCGATTTCATTCCGACGAATCCGACGATTCGCTTTCAGTATGTGTTCGCATCAGACGAGTACGAGGATTTCGTTTTCAATTTTAACGACGTATTCGCGTTTTTTGTAAACGGCAACAACGTAGCGCTGATACCCGGAACCAACACGCTTGTTTCGATCAATACGGTAAACAACGGGAATGACGGTCTCGGCGATCATCCAGAGTTCGCGCTGATTCCGCCGGTCAACCCGCAATTTTATGTAAACAACGACATCGATGTATTTACGAGTCCACCGTTCGATACTGAAATGGACGGTTTCACGGTGGTGTTGACGGCAAGCGCCCCCGTAAATCCGGGAGTGACGAACCATATCAAGTTGGCGATCGCCGATGCGATCGACACGGATGTCGATTCCAACGTCTTCATCAAGGCGGGAAGCCTCTCGAGTTCTGTCGTGTCGCTGGCGCCAACCGGTCTTGCGTTTGGCAACGTCAACCAAGGGTCGCAGAGCACCGCGCAGACTGTGACTTTGACAAACGTCGGAAGCGCGGCACTGAGTGGCGTCTCGGTGGCCGCTGATTCGAACAATTTCACGCTTGCGAACAATACTTGCGGAACTACGGTCGCAGCAGGTGCCAGCTGCACGATTGACGTTTCCTTCTCGCCGCAATCCTCCGGAGTGATCCAAGGTTCGTTAAATTTTACGGACAGCGCTGGTGACAGCCCGCAACCCGTCTCTCTGTCGGGCACGGGAATCTCAGGCGCGTTCGCCAGTATTGCGCCAGCAAGTTTGGGATTTGCCCCGGTGCCTGCGGAGGGTATGAGTCCGCCTCAGACGGTGACGATTACAAACACGGGGACGGACGTCCTGACGGTTGGGAATATCTTCACCACCAACGAGGATTTCAACATCACGCAGGAATCGTGCATTTCCGGAAGCATTCCTGTCGGTCAAAACTGCACGGTGACAGTTGTTTGGACGAACTTCGCTGAAACTCTTCCGGAGAGCGGGCAGCTGTTTATACAGGACAATGCTCCGGGCGGGCGGCAGGCCGTCGCTCTCATAGGAGGAGTGACGATATCAACGATCAGCGTTTCGCAGAGTGCTCTCGCATTCGGAAATCAGGCGGTAAACACGACGAGCGCCGCGAAGACGATCGTCATCAACAACACCGGAACCGCCGTGGTGACGATACCGAGCATCATCGTCCCGCCGGGATTCGCCGAGACAGACAATTGTATTTCGTCAGGTGGGCTTGTTCCGACGACGTCGTCCGGCCAGACGAGCTGCACAATCAACGTGACGTTTACGCCGACCAGCGCCACCACATTTGGCGGAGTGCTCACGATCAGCGATTCCGCGCAGGGGAGTCCGCACACGGTGACGCTCTCCGGAACGGGCACTGCAGCGACGCTGGTTTCGATTGCTGTGACCCCGAATCCCGCCACCGTAGCGGTGAATGGGCAGCTGCAGTTCACCGCGACGGGAACATTCTCAGATCAATCGACGAAAGACGTGACGGCCCAATCGACGTGGATGTCATCGGATACTGAAACGGCGACGATCGGGGCGAACACGGGCTTGGCAACAGGTGGCAGCGCACCGGGCGGTCCCATCACGATAACCGCGACGGATGGAACAGTCAGCGGCACGTCGCAGCTGACGGTAACCGGAAGCAGCGTGACGCTGAAATCAATCGCAGTGACGCCAAATCCGGTGACGATCGCGAAGAACGGAACGCAACAGTTTACCGCGACGGGAACCTTCTCAGATAATTCGACGAAAGATGTGACGGCGCAGTCTCATTGGATTTCTTCCGACACAGACGTCGCAACCATAGGGGCAGCGACAGGTCTGGCAACTGGAGTTGACCTGGGCGGCCCCGTGACGATCACCGCGACCGACGGAAACATCGTCGGCACGGCGCAACTCACGGTTTCGAACTCGCCGATTACGATCACAATCACTCCGCCTCCGAGCGGAATGTTCGGACCCGTACCGCCGGGCGGTACGCTCCCTGTAGGGGGAGTAATAACAGCGGTTCCCGGCACCAACGGCACCGTCACGTTTAGCTGCTCCACAAATTCTGTGACCATCACGTGCCAGCCGCGTCCGGCGTCCGTGATAATCACCTCGAACGGGCCGACGCAGGTGGCGTTCGTTGTGAATACTTTCTGCAAAGGCACCACTTCGACGGGGCATCTCGTGTGGCCCGGAGGATTCGGAGGTGGATTGGGCTTGTTGATGCTTTCGATGATGATTGCGGGCTTTGGGTGGATGTCGAGAAGAAATCCGCGATGGGTGTTGTCGTTTGCACTCTTTTCGCTGATTACTCTGGGCGGCGTGGCGTGCAACTCACTGCCACGCGGGCCGAACGGAGCTACTCCTCCGGGGACTTATACACTGACGATCACCGCAACATTTAACGGCCAAGCAACGACAGCGGCGACGATCCAGTTTGTGGTCGACTAAGCGGATCTCGTGCGGGAAGAAAGAAATTGGAAGCCTTGTATTAGCCTCGCGGCGCCGACGCGAAGTAAGACGCTGCTTCGGCCGCAAGGCAGCTGAGCTCGCAGTCCTCTTCTTTTGGTTTTCGAGTTGCAGGCTTAAGTTAGCTGCAAACCGCCGGCAGTGAAGCGGCACCGACGACAAAATGTTAAGTCTCATCGCGCGAGTGAGATAACCCAGGGACGGGTTCGAAGCTCTGGTGTGGAATGAAACTGCGTACTCTTAATGTGCAAAGTTTTGACGTTACATAGCTGTTTTTCCGCAATATACTCCTGCCCAAAATTGAGCCGCGGCAGCAAGATTGGCGTTCCGCCTGCGGCTTCGTTAGGCGAAAACCGATAATGCGAGGTACCACAATGCGACGGTTCCTGCCCGCTGTCCTCGTGCCCATAGTCTTCCTGGGAACAACATCCCTAAACGCGCAAGCGCAGAAAGCGGCTAGCAAGAGCACGGTTACCGCCAGCGGCGCGACTTCGAGTTCCAGCGCCGCGACGACTCGGAGCGACCTCGTGTCGGCACCAGCGCCGCGCCCGAGCGGCGCTTACGGCGATCTGCCAATGAGTTTTGAAGAGAACCGAGGGCAGACCGATTCGCGCGTGAATTATTTGGCGCGAGGCAAAGGCTACACGCTCTTTCTAACTCCCAATGAGACCGTGCTTGCGTTGCGGCATGCTTTACCTACTGAGAATGAAAAGCCGGGAGCAAATTCGATCGTGATGTCGCCTGCGAACGCTCCGCGATGGTCGCAGGAAGTGGTTCGCTTTAGGCTTGCAGGCGGATCCGCGAATCCGAAAATCGAGGCGCTGGAGAAGCTTCCCGGTATCTCGAACTATTACATCGGCAACGATCCTTCGAAGTGGCACACCGGAATTCCAAACTTTCGCAAAGTGATCTATCGCGATGCGTATCCGGGCGTCGACCTTACCTACTATGGAAATCCGGGACTACTGGAATCGGACTTCGTCGTGGCGCCGGGCGCGGATCCGGGAGTGATTGCCTGGAACGTTGACGGAGTAAAGAGAATGCGCGTCGATGCGTCTGGAGATTTGATTCTCGAGACGGCTGACGCTTCGATGAGTTTGCAGAAACCGGTTGTCTATCAAATGGTAGCCGGAGTGCGACGCGAAGTTACTGGCGCGTATTTTGTCGACGGCAAGAAAGTGCGCTTTGCCATCGGTCCTTACGATCGATCGCAATCACTGGTGATTGACCCGATTCTGTTTTATTCGACGTATCTGGGTGGTTCGAACGGATCAATCGGTGATGTTGCAAACGGAGTAGCCGTCGATAAGGCCGGGGAAGCTTTTGTGGCAGGAATTGCGTCGTCCACGGACTTTCCAACTACCAGCGCTTTTCAGGACACTCTTGGGAGCGGTGCTTTTGCAAATGCGTTTGTAACAAAATTTGCAGCGAACGGTTCCTCTCTCGTCTTTTCAACATATCTCGGCGGAGGCAGCAATGACGCCGCGAATGGAATCGCAGCGGACGCCGCTGGAAACTCCTTCGTAGTAGGTCGCACTACATCCAGCAATTTCCCGCTTCATCTTCCTCTGCAGGGCCAGGCTCAATTTACGGGCAATCAGTGCGGATTTGTTTCCACATTCTCTCCGGCGGGCGCTCTTACGTTTTCAACATTGCTTTGTGGCGGCGCGCAGGATCAGGCGAACCAGGTGGGAATCGATACGAGCGAGAATATTTACGTGGTTGGCTCCACGACATCTGCGGGTTTTCCAACCGTTGCGCCGGTACAAGCAAGCCTTGCTGGGAACCAAAATGCTTTCGTCACCAAACTGGCAGCCATCACTGGCAACGGCTCGTCATTGCTTTTCTCTACTTTCTTCGGAGGAAATAACTTTGACGAGGGGAACGCCCTCGCGGTTGACGGCCTCGGCAACATCTACTTTGCCGGAGCCACGAACTCGAGTGTGTTTCCGACGAAGAACGCGCTTCAGGCGAACCTGAACGCCAAAAACGGGGGATTTAACGCGTTTGCGGCTGAGATTAGTACCTCCACTCCCGTTTTCTCGACGGTGTATTCGACCTATTTCGGCGGCAGCGTGAGTGACGTGGCGCATGGAATCGCTATTGATGGGAACGCGAATGCTTATATAGCTGGATCAGCCACGTCTCAGGATTTCCCTTTGAAGAACAGCCTTCAGGCGCCTGACCCGAACGGCGATGCCTTCGTTGCGGAGATCGGTCCGAATGGCGCACCGTTGGTATTTTCGACGCTTTTTGGCGGCAGCATCAGCACCACCGCGGAAGCGATCGCGTTGGATAATGAGGGTAACATCTATATTGCGGGCCAGACTTCGAGCGGTGATTTACCGACGTTTGACCCGCTCCAAGCAACTTTGAACAATCAATTCGCATTCAACACCGGTTTCGTGACGGGGTTCAAGCCAAACGTCTCCGGCTTTCTTATTTCTACATACTTCGGTGGCAGCTTCGCTGTGTCGGAAGTTCAAGATGGAGTTAACGCGATTGCGACTGATACGTCAGGCAATCTCTACGTTGCCGGGCAAACCAGTACCGCCGATTTCCCGACAGTGAGCCCGTTCCAGCCGACCCTCAAGGATCCAGCTAACTCCAACGCCTTCCTGGCGAAGATGATTGCCGGGCAGCAGGAAGGCCCGCAGATGTTTCCTACCGCTTTGAATTTCGGAACTGTCAGCACTACCACGACGAGCCGGTCTCAGACGGTCTCGCTTGTAGCCGGCTTGAGCCCAGTGACGATTACGAGCATCGTGGTAAGCGGTCCGAATGCGGCGGACTTCAGCACTTTCAGTACGTGCGGGCCGACTGTCCCTTCGACCGTGGTTTGCACTTTTACCGAGACTTTTACACCTTCGATCTCGGGGACGGAATCAGCGACGGTTACGGTCAACGAAGGTACAACCGCAGGAAATGGGACGCAGGTTTTCACTCTCACCGGCACAGGGAGCGGTTCACCACCGCCGATTGGCACGATTACGTTCACGCCAAATTCGCTGACGTTTGGCAGTCAGGAAGTGGGCACAATCGATCCGAACGCACAGGGCGTCTCGATCACGGTGACGGGCACCACTCCTGTCACACTGCAGTCCACTGGCTCTACCGGCACGAATCCCTCCGATTTTGGTCAAGGCGGCCAGATTACGGCTACGCTTTGCAACTTTGGTGTTGCGTTGGCCCCAGGCACGACTTGCAGCGTGCCCTTTGAGTTCTCTCCCCAAGGAGTGGGTGCCCGCAGTGCCACGGTTCAGATTTTCGGAACATTTGCCAATAGTCCCGCGAGCGTTAATGTGACTGGCACCGGCACGCCGCAGATTGCGAGCCTTACTCCTACCTCACTTACATTTCCAAATACGGTGATAAATACCAGCAGCACGGCGATGATTGCGACCCTGAAGAACGTATCTACGACCGTGACGCTGACAAATATTGTTCCCACCGTGACGCCGCCTTTCTCGATTTCCGCAAACGGTTGCCCTGTTACCGGTGGGCTGGCCCCCGGGGCGAGCTGCACGATCAGCATCATATTTTCTCCGACGACAGCAAACTCATTCGGCGGCGAATTAACGGTCACTGATAGTGACCCGGTGCCGCAGTCCGTCTTTGTCTCCGGGCAGGGGCTCAATCCAACTGCCACGCTCGCGACTATCTTCCAGAGTTCCATTTCGTTTGGCCGGCAGACGATCGGCAGTACCAGCAGTGCTCATTTCGTGTTCCTGCAGAACACAGGGAACACGAACCTTGTGTTCACGAATCCGGTGAGCGGTACGAATGCCAGCACTTTCGCGGCGACGAACACCTGCGGGGGCACGATCGCGCCTGGGATGGAATGCTTCCTGAGCATCACATTCGCGCCTACCGCGACCGGTCCATCTTTTGCCACGGTCACAGTCCAGAGCACAGCGACGGGAGCGCCACAATCGGTTGCTTTGAGCGGCACTGGCGTACAGCCAACTACGGTGAGTTTGCTGCCTGATCCCCTCATTTTTCCGGCGACCGGAGTGGGACAGACGAGCGCCGTCGAGTTCGCATTCCTGAATAACACTGGACCGAACCTCGATACGATCAACAATATCGGTATCAGCGGCGCGGACCCTGGAGATTTTGAGCTGACCTTTACCGGGCCGGGTAATACTCCATGCTTCGTTGGCGCTACTTTGAACGCCCAAGCGGTGTGCGTGATTGGTGTTGCGTTCGTTCCAACGCAAACAGGTCAAAGGACTGCAACGTTACAAGTAACCGACACTGCAACCGGCACAACCCATACGATCAATCTTCAGGGCGGAATGGGAACAGCTCCACCGGCGCTTAGCATCATGAAGTCCCACATGGGTAACTTCACGCAAGGCCAGCAGGGTGCTACTTACACGGTGACGGTAGCAAATGCGGCTGCGGCGGGTCCGACCAGCGGGCTCGTGACGGTGACGGAGAACGCCCCATCGGGATTGACGCTGGTGTCAATGGCGGGAACCGGCTGGACGTGTTCGGCGAACACTTGCACGACGATGACAGTGTTACAGCCCGGCACGAGCTATCCAACGATCACGGTGACCGTGAATGTATTAGCCAACGCGACTTCGCCGCAGGTGAACGCAATAAACGTATTCGGTGGCGGCTCGGCGACAAACAGCACAACCGATTCAACTGTGATTAACGCGTCGGGTGTTCAACTTACAGTGGCGACTGCCGGGACGGGAACAGGGACCGTGACGGGCAATGGGATTGCCTGCTCCAGCGGATCGGCCACCGGTTGCACCGTGAATCTGGCGGCCGGGACGCAGGTATCGTTAATAGCTGGGACGCTGAACGGATCGACATTTGCCGGATGGAGTGCTCCTTGCAATGGGAGCACTGCGACGACTTGCGCTTTTGCTATGCCGGCAACGCCGTTGACCGTGACTGCAACCTTTACCGCAGGGGCGACGACCGCTGCGCTAACAGTTGTTACCGCCGGTACCGGCACTGGCACTGTGACTGGCGCAGGAATTACCTGTATGAGCGGCAGCTCCGCCGGATGTACCACGACTGTGACGGCTGGAAATCAAGTGACGCTCACCGAGATGCCAAACGCGGGCTCGGGATTCGGCGGTTGGAGCAGCATCTGCCCGAGCAGCACGAGCGCAACCTGCACGTTCACGATGCCGCCGACTGCAACCATGGTGACGGCAACATTTACTCTGAACCCCGCGACACTGAAATCAATCGCAGTGACGCCAACGAATCCGACCGAACCGATCACTTCCACTCTTCAGTTCACAGCGACGGGAACTTTCTCAGACAGCAGCACGAAGGACATTACCTCGACCGTTGCGTGGGCGTCGTCGAACCCGGATGCCGCAACGATTAACGAAGAGGGAGGACTCGCGACCACGGGGCCAACTGCTGGCCTGACCACGACGATATCGGCGACACAAAGTGAAGTGCAGGGCTCGACGCTACTGACCGTCTCGAACTCACCAATTACAATTACCGTCACGCCACCGCCCGGAGGATCGTTCCCGCCGGTGCCGCCGGGAGGCAGGCTTGCCGTAGGAGTTGTGATAACGGCGATACCCGGATTCATGGGAACTGTGAATTTCGGTTGTTCGACGTCGTCGGTGACGATTACGTGCCGGCCCGATCCGGCTTCGGTAGTATTCACGTCGAGCGGGCCCACGCAGGTGGCGTTCGTAGTGGATACCTTCTGCAAAGGGCCCACAGCGACATCGGTTCCGGGTCCCAACGGCTTTGGACTCGGCGGTGGCCTCGGACTCGCGCTTCTCGCGTTTGCGCTTGGCGGCCTTACCTGGATTTACAGAAAGAGTCCTCGGTGGGCTCTCTCATTCGCAGTGCTGCTGCTCTTCGCACTAGGTGGAATAGCTTGCAGCAGTCCGCCGGCCGGACCGAATGGAGCAACGCCTCCGGGGAATTACACGGTGACAATCACCGCGACGGTGAACGGAAACACGACGAGCACGCCGCCAGTTCCATTTACTGTGGATTAACTCTTCTAGCGGGATAAGCTAGACGAGCTTGACGTCGAATAGATGCGCGCCGAAGCGCTCGCGGCGAACGAAGATGCCGATGTTGTGCAGTTCTTCGCCGCTGCGCTCGTAGTGGACGTCGTTTAGCTGATCGTAGAAATCGTATTTTCCCGAAGGCGAAACGCAATCGGCTAACCGAACGCGTCCCTGCGAGCCCCAGTCCGCCACGTTTACTGCAATTATTTTCCAGGCCTTTTCCGATCGCCATTCGTAGACCACAAAATTACCGGAAGTGTCGTCACCTTCTGAGACGATTGGAAGAAGGGACCACTTCCCGGAATGAAATACGTCTTCGTTCGTGATTTTCAGGATCTTTTGAAAAAATGCTGCGCTCACCGGATTGGGCGGTTCGGCGGCGGGAATCCGGAGCGTGATCGGCAAGCGGATGCTGTTACCTTCGAGCTCGCCATGGTAGTAAAAACGCATTCCAGGAAGCGTTCCGAGCAAAGCTCCTGCGGCGATTAATCGTTCATTGGGAAAAACTGCCGCGCAGCGATTTTCGTCGTGATTTTCGAGAAAGCGCGCCAGATGATTCTGATAATCCAGCGGCGCCGAAAGACAGGCATGAACGCCCCAGGGATTCGCGTCGCGCACCGCGTCGTAGAGTGGTTTGTCGTAAGCAAAGGTGAACCCCAAATCGAGAAGGCGCCCCTCGGTTCCCCAGTATGCTTCTGCAAGAAGTGCAAGATTCGGGACAGCCGCGTGAGCATCGCTCCAAAACTCCGTGGCAGGTCGCGCCTCGCGCGCGAGAAACGGAGCCCACGTGTTTGCGAAAATATCGTTGAGAAGTAGCATGGCCATATCGCAGCGGAGCCCGTCGCAATGACCGGAAATCGAACGCAAGTCAGCAATCTGAGCCGCGCGCATTGCGGGATTGAAGTGGTTCAGCTGGGCCACTTCCTTCCACGGCGGGAAGTAGGGATCCTTCGCGAGCGCCAGAAATACGGCGCCTTTTGAAGTCTCGACGCGATAAAACGCCGACGGGTTTTCCTCCACTTGCTGAGGCGTGCCTTGCACGTAAAATTCAGGGTGCTCGCGTGTCCAGGGATGGTCGAGCGCTGTGTGGTTGCCAACGAAATCGAGAAGCAACGCGATCCCGCGGGCGCGCAATTTTTTGCGCGCGCCGTCGAGGGCTGCCCATGTGCCAATCCGCGGATCGGGACCGTAGCCGCGCACGGCATACGGAGACGCGATCACATCGTCCGGCTTCCATCCTGGCAACGCTGCTTCATATCCTGCGCTGTTGGCCGGGTCCTCAAGCGTGATACGGCGCGACTCGGGACTTCTCAGCCAGACTCCCATCAACCACACAACGTTAAATCCGAGTTGAGCGAGCGCGTCCCATTCCGAATCGGGAACTTCGGCTAGAGTGACGCGACGACCGAGCCGCACGGAGAGCTGTTCGAGCCATACCCATGTATTGATCTCGTAAAGGTGAGGGTGATTGCGAATCGAGAAGGGCGGGGGCGGCTTCGTTGCGGGCGTCATGATTGAGTGAGAGCGTAGTTCGCTCTTCGCGCGATGTCAACGCACGGAGCTGTGATTTTCACGCGTAGAGTGCGCTGGACAAACCGCGGAATTGGTGACAAAGTGCCTTCGGTAGCGAACGATAGCCGGGATTTCACCGAGGATCGAGCAAACAATTTCACCCATCTCCGCAGGATTGGGCAACACGTGAACGGGCAGGGAATTCGTCCTGCCCGTTCTTTTTTGTAACACCGTTTGAGAATGTTCTTGGCTTCGAAAGATTCTGAGATACTGAGCGCCCACTCGCGACTCTAATTCTCCAGGAGACAATTCAACTCATGAAAGCCGGGTTCCGATTTGTGCCCGCCATCCTGTGCGCTCTTGTTCCGCTTGCGGCTCTCGCGCAGACTTCTCCGGTGGATCAAAAAACAACGCCCGCAGCGACTGGCTCAGTCCCGCGGCATTTAACGCCGGACGATTATTTCGCCATCAGGGATGTGGAAGACGCACAAATCAGTCCTGACGGGAAATGGGTTGCTTACGTGGTGACCACGCACGACATAAAAAGCGATAAGAACAAAGAGCGGATCTGGATGGTGGCGGCGTCCGGTGGCGATCCAATCCCTCTCACCACGGAGAGCGCGAAGTCAACGCACCCGCGCTGGAGCATCGACGGAAAGTATCTGGGCTTTTTAAGCGAGCGCGAAAACGAGCCAAAGCAACTATGGATGCTGCGCCGCAACGGAGGCGAAGCAGAGCAGTTGACGAAGACGGTACAGGACGTAAGTGCATTCGTTTGGTCGCCAGCCGGCGATCGCGTAGCGCTTGTCATGCAGGATTCATCGCCAGAAGAAGTTGAAGCCGCTAAAAAGCGTGAAGAGGGCAGCGCCGAGGACGAGAACAAAGAAAAATCGCGAACTCGTCCGTGGGTGATCGATCGATTGCACTTCAAGGAAGACGAAATTGGCTACCTGGACCGCCGCCGGACTCATCTATACGTCTTCAATCTTTCCGATCGCACGATGACGCAGATCACTTCCGGCGATTTCGATGATTCGGAGCCGGCCTGGTCACCCGATGGCCGATCGATCGCCTTCACCAGCAATCGCACGGCGGAGCCCGACAATAATTTCAACACGGACATTTGGGTGGTCGCCGCCGATAACAAGGATGGGGGAAAATCGCTGTTGCAGATTACAAAAAGTCCCGCCGAAGACCTGACGCCGTCATGGTCGCCAGATGGAAAATGGATCGCGTTCGTAACCCAGCTCGATTCCAAGATGTTCTGGTACGCGACTTATCACCTGGGGATTGCGCCGTCGGGCGGAGGCGAAACGAAGATCCTGACGCAGTCTCTGGACCGCGAAGTGACTGCCCCTTATTTTTCACCCGATGGCCGCTGGATTTATTTCATCGCCGAGGATGACGGCACACAGAATCTTCTCCGTGTAGCGCCGACAGGAGGTGAAATTACGCGCCCAATCGCGGGCCGCAGAAAAGTTGAATCGTATTCGATCAGCCGTGACGGATCGGTGGCAGCCACAATCAGTAGCCCGAGCTTGCCCGAGGAAGTATATCTCCGGCCCGCCGATGGCGACCTCACGCGACTAACAAAGGTCAACGATGAGGCCATGTCGCGGATCGAACTGGGTGCTGTCGACTACGTCCATTTCAGAAGCAAGGACGGCACGAGCGTGGCGGCCTACTTGATTAAGCCACCGGGTTACAAACCGGGCTCGAAGTATCCAACGATTCTATGGCTTCATGGCGGGCCGACGCTCAGTCATCAGGCCGAGTTCGATTTTCGCGCTCAGATTCTAGCGGCGAACGGATTTGCGGTGGTTCAGCCGAATCCGCGGGGCTCGGCCGGTTATGGAGAGGATTTCTGCAAAGCGATTTTCGCGGACTGGGGCCATAAGGATTTCCAAGACGATATGGCAGCGGTCGATTACGCCCTCGCGGAAGGGATCGCCGATCCGGAGAAGCTCGGAGTTGGCGGCCACTCCTACGGCGCAATCTCGACAAACTTCATCATCACGCAAACACATCGATTTAAAGCCGCAGTCTCAAACGCCGGGGAATTTCTCTACATCGTCAACTATGGCACAGATCTGTATTCGCGGCATTGGGAGTATGAATTGGGACTCCCGTGGGAGAACCGCGCGCTATGGGAGAAGATCTCGCCATTCACTCGCGTGAAAGAAATTACGACGCCCACATTAGTGATGGGCGGAGACGTAGATTGGAACGTTCCCATCGTGAATAGTGAGCAGTTATATCAGAGCTTAAGGCGCCTCGGCGTGCCGACGATGCTTGTGGTGTATCCGGGCGAATACCACGACTTTGTAAGGCCGTCGTTCATCAAGGACTACTACGAGCGATACATTTTCTGGTTCTCACATTATGTGAAGAGCGAAGGACCAGCGATCCCACCGGAATCGAAGCCTGCGCAGTAATCGATCGTAAGTTCGCAGGGACAACTGGCGGGCTATTGTTGCGGCGACTGACTCCCACATTCGGGCGGCGCAAGCGTCAGCGTGATTTCTTTTATATCTGTGTCAGCACCATCCACTCCGACCGCCGGTGCGTCGATACGGGCGGGTTGGTCGCACGCGCTTGCTTGATTGCGCATTGCGTTACGGTGGCCTGGATCGAGATCCTCCCAAGCGGAAATCGAATATTTCGCAGATGTGAGCAACGTAAAAGCGTAGACGCCCTCTTCGATTTTCCTCGCCGCCGGATTCTCGCCGTCTTCCGTTTTCGCTGTGACGTAGACCTCCCCGGGCGGCCGTCCATTCTTCCATTTCAATTGAACGCGAATTTCGCGAGTCGGGTATCCGTCTTCTTCCTTCAGCCGGATGTCAGCTTTTAAGAGTTGCTGGCCGTCCTTTAGTGTGACCGGAGTTCCGCTGGAAAGATCGGGCGCGCCAGGATAGAACGCGCGAGGAAACGGTGAATTCGGGTCTTTTCGATTCATGCGATTGAAAACCAAAATGTATTCGCCGGGCCCAACGTGATCGAATTCGAAGTCACCCTTGGGGCCTTGAAATCCCCACAGGCCGGGGCGAGCATCGTCGTAGGCGCCCGCGCGATAGAGTTCCACTGACGCGTTTGGCAGCGGCTTTCCATCAGGGCCGCGAACGCTTCCGTGAATGCGGCCAGTCGGCAGCGCGTCCACGTTGTATTCGTAGCACGCGCCGTTTGGAATTCGGAACGTAGGCAGCGGGCCATTTAGAACTTTCTGCGTCAGCTCCATGCGCACCGGAAGATCGGCCGTGTATTGATACTGGCCTGCATGCACATCGTAAAAAGTGTAGACGCCATTGCCGTCAGTGCTTGTTGCGAAGCGATCATCCTTTGAACGCAGCTTCAATTTAATGTTTGGAAGGGGATCGTCCGGATCATCCGGTGGCGCGAGCATCGGCGGATTCGAGCGCCGCAGCACGCCGTATACGGAGGCGACGCGATCACCGTTGCGCATGGCGCGAAGCTGAGGAAGGAGTGCGCGGCCTTCACTGGCGGGTCGAGTGCCGCTGCAGATTGTGGCAAACAGCCGGCCGTCTTCCGTCTTGTTGGGGAAGACGATGTATTGCTCGCCGGCTTTGAAAAAGAAGGCGCAGTCGCCATCTTCGCCACCCGAGAAAATATCTATTTCGGGAACATTCTCGCCCGCGAATCGTTCGTTGATTCGAAAATGAAATCGAGTGACTGCCGCTGCTGCGGGGGCATTCGGGTCGGCTTGCACATTTTCGACGGCCGTAACCGTGCCGAGGAATACCACATCATCTTTTTGCAGGCCTGGACATGTTCCCGGCGGCGCTTTCGAGCAGGTGCAACACAATGCGATCCCGGGCGCGGAGAGAATCAGCAAAAATAATAGGGAGAATCTGGCGTGAACCATCGGCAAGTATCGTACATCGTGCAGCCCGGAAAAATCGAGCGTCGATTCGAAGTATTCGACAGAAAGTTGCCAAACTTTACGCAGCGTGATTGCGGCGTGACGACCCGGTGCGAAATGCAGTTGACGAAGAGCGCTGTACCAAAAAGCAATGTTTCAAAGCGAGTCTTGCCTGCAATCTGAACCCGCCATATACTTCCGGCCATGCTGATTAAGAGAAATATTAGATTGGTAAGATTCGCCTCCGCTCTACTTCTGACTACATGTCTCTGCCAGTCGCCAGCCGGTGCCCAACAGTCGCCCGCCAATAGCGACCAGCGCGAAGTGCTGGAGCAGATATTAGGCCAAACCTATCAGCCTTCCCAGGTCGGTAAAGGCCTGATGGGCATTGGATCGGCGACGGGTATTCGAAGGGCAGGGACGATTGTGGTGATTCAACGCCCCGGCCTGTACGGATCGTTCGACCGCAATGAGATCGCGACAAGTGCAATTCGCGGCATGGACGCCAGCCTGTATCGCGGAAACAAGGATTTCGAAGTTCCCGCTGGCGAGCGCTTTTATGTCTTCAATATTTCCGTCGTCCAGGACAGTGTGACGATTGCGCTGCTTTCCGCTCGACTGGTAAATAACGCAAAGGGCGCCGGCCGAATTTGGACTGCCCTAACTTTCTACTATTCTGAAAAAACTCTGGCGAACGCTGATAAGGACGATGTGTTTCGCGCTATCGACCCGTGGATCGCTCCGGAAGGACATTATCAGACTGCCGCAGCCCCTGCACCGGCGCCGGTCTACAACGTCGCAGCGCCTGTCGCGGCTGGCACGCCACCGCCGACTCCAGCACAGCCACCGGCCCAGCCCGTGGTTGAGCGGCCCGCGACTCCGCCCACGAAATTGGCGCCCGGTATGACGAGAGATGAAATCGTTGCCGCTATCGGTGCACCGCAGCGCGAGATGAGTTTCGAAGGACGAAGCTGGTTGACGTATCCGAACATGGTTCTAGTGCTGGAAGGCGGAAAGTTAACTTCGATCGATTCAGCGGCACAGCCTCCGGCAAAAGTTGCGGTCCACTCGGATCCAGCCGGAGCGGAAATCTATCTCGACGGCCAATTGATCGGATCGACGCCGTCGACCGTCGAATTGCCTGCCGGCACTCACGAGTTGAGCGTGCGGCTTTCTGGTTATCAGGATTGGGTTCGCAACTTGCGGGTTCTATCGGGCAGCGAAATCAATCTGGACGCAAAACTCGACAAGAAGTAATTTTCGAAGTTTGCTCGCTGATGCGGCAAGCACTGTGATGAGAAATGACGTTGCGTTGTCCACTGTGCCAGCAATCGATAGAAACAGGTGAACTGGCCGTCGTCTCGGGTACGAATGGCGGATTTAACTGCCCAAGATGCGGTCGCCTGCTGCATTTTACTCAGGGCTACCCGGCGGTAAGATCCACGATTTCATTCATTCTTTCGTCGTCTATTGTGTATATCTTTGGAGTTAGAAATCTCTATACGTTCGTCGTAAGTGCTCTTGCTTTGTGGATACCGAGCCTGCTCTTTGTAAATGCATATTCCGCGCACATAATGCCGCTCGGACTGAAGCCATGGAGACCGCCCGCTAGCGGGCGAACGTTAATCCAACGGTTGAACGAACGAAACGCACCGATCGAACTGCTAGGAAAACGCGAAGGGAAATGACGACGAGTCCCCTTGTCCAAACGCGCTCAACCTGATCGCACATTCAGGTCGTGGGATATTTTCGCCTGTAGCTTGCGTGCAGCGATTGTGAAACGTCAGGGGAATCCAGACAGCGGTCTAGCTAGAAGAACTGGGGTGAGCGACGGGGTTTGAACCCGCGACCCTCGGTGCCACAGACCGATGCTCTACCAGCTGAGCTACGCTCACCTCATTGCAGCTAGAATACCACGTGTCGCGTAAGTCTTGAACCGGCCGGGGCGGGAATTTCTGGCGAACCTTCCAGTTTCTTTGAGAATCGCCAGTCAGCTCTGGGGAATGATTCCCGCTGCTTTCCGCGCGCGTCTTGCGGCGCGCCTCTTGCGGGAGCCATTCTGATTTGGGATTGCCGCATCCGCGGTCCCTGAGGTGGCGAACTCGTGAGGCTGATCAGTCGCTAATTCTGGAGTTTCGTGCGAAGCGTCGGGAATCGGTTTATTTTCCAGGTCCACATGTTGCAGCGCGGCCGACTGCGTAATCCGGTCGACCAAGGTCTTCACGGCTCGATCGATCGCTTCTTGTAGCTGTGAGTCGATCCGTTGCCGCATCAACGCGACTTCTTCAGCGACGGCTTGTGCGACTGTAATCTTCACAAGCTCCCGCATTGCAAGTGCTTCTTCTTCACGCCTCTCTGCGGCGTGGCGCCGGGCGCGAATCTCGGATTCATCGGAAAGAACCAGCGTCTCCATGGCTTGCACTACGGACTGCCCGGGAGTAGCCGGCGGCTCAGGATATTGCTGACTTCCGCGTTCAGGATTCTCCGCCGGCGCCGGCTCTGGAGTGACAACAAATCGTTCCCTTTCCAAAATTCTCGTTTCCACCGATTCTGGAACTAGAAGATCTTCGTCCCCCGGGCACGGAAACCAATCTTCCGGCGGGAGCGCGATGTCCCACACATTTCCGGGCACCTCGAATTCGACCGCCACACTGTAAAGCGCCCGATAACTTTTGGGACGCTGCACCCAAATAACGCGAGCCGGTATCATCCGCGGAGAGCGCACTGATTTCCCGTAGCGAATTTCAACCATCACTCCCGAATTTGGCGCAGGGTAGTAGGCTGACTCGTATCTGCAGCCGTAACAGCTCACCATTAAGGTCTTCGTAGATTCCCGAAAGGGACGGCCGAGCGCGTCCAATCCTTTCACAGTAATCGCTGCTGAGTGCAGTACGCGCGTGCTTCGGCGCTTTTCTGCTCCCACGCTGCTTGTTTCCACATTCTCCATCAAGCCGCCCTCCGGCCGCCCAAACTCGACGGTACCCTTTCGATCGGATACGGTCAATGGAGCACAGCTCCAAGTAGTAAGCAGACGCCAACTCGATGGCTAGTTACAGCAATCCCGTGAATGAGTGGTTCAAATCGGGACACAGCGACGGGTGAAACGCTGAATTTAGCGCGGGCGACGAAAGGGAATCGGTGCAGCGTACTTGCGGCGGCTTGAGTACTGCTTCAAACGAGCGCGAGCCTGATCAGCCCACGGGCCTGTCGGAGCGTATCGCAGATACAGGATCCATTGTTCGCGCGATAGCCGAGGCTCGCCGCGCTTTTCGTACGCGAGCGCGAGGTTGAAGTGCACATCGGCGTGCGCTGGCATAGCCCGCGCTGCGCGACGGAGATGGTCGATCGCTTCGTCCACCTCGCCGAGCTCTTCCAGCGTGCAGCCCAGGTTATAACGCGAAATCCCATTCAGCGGATCGAGGTCAACCGCATTTCGAAACGCCCTGCAGGCGTCCGAAATCTGTCCTGCTTGATAGTACGCAACGCCAAGGTTGATGTGCGCCTCAATCCAGTCGGGGCTCAGGTCCACAATTCGTTCGTAAATCTCAATTGCTTCGGGAAGCGTTTCAGGACTTGCTTCGCAGTCGAGGGCCAATTCAAAAAGCTGCTCGGGAGTGCGCCCCGTCATGGCATGCAGTTTCACGGCCACCGCTGACGTCTCGAACGGAAACACCCATTGCTGCCTGATCGGATTGAATGGGGTGGGCGCGCCAGGCGGAATCACCAGCACTTCGCGGCCATGTTGCGAGAGAGTGTGTTCTTGCAACGGGCGAGGTGCCGCGCCAAATTGCTGCTCGATGAGGGACACGGCTCGCCGGACACGCCGCGCTGGAATCTTGCTTTCCGTGAGTCGCTTCACGGTGCGAAGCGCAACGAGGTCGCCAAAGCTGTAAAAACGTTCTCCCCAGCGTGCTCGCGGGTTCACCAGACGCAATCGTTCCCAATAGCGAAGACGGTTCGGTTCAACTCCTAGAATGCGCCCTGCTTCTCTGCGCGTATAGCGTTGCGTCAAGCCAGAGGTCTCCCAAGTGGTGCGGAATCCAGTCGAATGATTATGCACCCTCTGTCAACTGGTTCGTTGCGGCGTTTCTCGCGACGATACGAAAGAGGACACGAAAAAAGGACGCAAGATACGATAACCATAAGATGACATCGAGTTGCGCCGCGCCGGTGGCTTGCTAGACTTTTAAGGGTAGCTGCCCTCCACGATGCCTCTCGATAGCGCGCAACGATTTTACATTGAACGCCAGGTCACCCTGGCCAGAGCCGTCCTCGTCGCCTTGGCACTCGTCGCGCTGCTGGAGACATCCCACGAGCCCACCAGGCGCTCCGGCGTTATCTTCCTTTCCTTTTACCTTGTGGTGGCGCTCGGCGCGGTGCTTGCAGAGCAATTCTTTAGCGATTGGCGACTTCGGATACCGTTGACAGCCGATTTCGTCGCGCTCGCCGTATTCCTGTTCTTGACGCCATCCGTTTCCGCTTTCTGGTTCCTGCTGCTTTTTTCGGTGTTCGCGCTCAGTTCACGAGGGAGAACGCGCACGATGTTGGTCGTCGTATGCGCTGCAGCGATCGGAATCATTGCGCGCGTCGCGAATTCAGTTGCTGACCCTTTCGAATGGCACAGCCTGATCCACTGGTTGATGATCGGCACCGCGACTCTTATCTCCGGCCTCGGCATGGGTTATCTCGGCGCGCGGGAACGCGAGCATCTCGCGAGGCAACAATTTCTTGAGAAAGTCACGCGGCTGCTCCAGTTCGATCGCGGCCTCGCGGAATCCATCCGCCAGGCTCTAGGCGAAATCGCCATCGCTTTCAATTGTGAACAAGCGTGCCTCGCCATCCGGGAAGAAGACCTCGAACGATTGTTCGTCTGGAAAGTCCGCCCGAGTGAACGCGAGCCCCACTCGCCTGAAATGTTGCTACTCGCGCGCTCCGAGACATTTCTCGCCGATTCGCTCGAAGTCAGTATGTGTTGGGAGTTTCGCGACGGCAAAGGCGAGGGCTTCGGCTGGGACCGCCGCACAGGTGAAACGTTTCGCGACGTGCCGGCGCCGCCAGCTTCGACTCGCGATGAGTTTGCGGCCAAATCGTTGATGGCCGTGACAATCGAATCCGGCGGCAGACCTGCGGGGCGCGTTCTGCTTATCAATCCGAACTCACCGAACGGCGCGCACAGGAAATTCTCAAAGGGTGATCTTCGCTGGCTCGAACAAATCGTCCGGCACGTGGGGCCGCCGCTGGAAAATGTCTTTCTTCTCCGCCACCTCAGGGCCCGCGCCGTAGAAGCGGAGCGCAGCCGAATATCGCGCGATCTCCACGACGGCATCCTTCAGACGCTTCTGAGCCTGAACATTCAGCTTGGGGTGCTGCGCCAGACGCTTCCTCAAACCCCGGAAAATGCGGGGAGCGAGCTCGCGAATCTTCAGAAAATCGTTCAGCAGGAGGGCGAGGAGCTACGGCGATTCGTAACGGATTTGAGGCCTCTAAGAGTCGAAAGCGCCGACATGCGTGAGCTAATGGTCGGTTTCGCCGAGCGATTCCGCAACGAATATGCAATGGGAGTCGACCTATTCATCGAAGATCGCAATTTGACGCTCCCAGACCGCATTTGCCGGGAATTGTTCCAGATTTACAGAGAGTCACTACACAACGTAAAAAAGCATGCGAATGCGAGCCACGTCGTGGTAAAACTAGGTCAAGACGAGGCGAAAGTGTTTCTCGTCATAGACGATAACGGTCGAGGTTTCAGTTTTTCAGGGCGATACTCAAGCGAAGAGTTGGATCGACTGCGTCTCGGGCCAATTTCGATTAAAGAACGAACGAGAAGCGTCGGGGGAACGCTTACGGTGGAATCGAATCCCGGGCACGGAGCACGCCTAACCGTTGAAATCCCATTGAGTTGAAATGACGAAAGCAAAACAGGTGATTCGAATCCTGGTGGCGGACGACCATGCCATCTTCCGGGAAGGTCTTCGCAAACTGCTCGAAGCCGCCGAAGAGATTCAGATCGTAGGCGAAGCCTCGAACGGCGTGGAGTGCGTCAAGATGCTGGCGAAGTACAAGCCGGACATTTTGCTGCTCGATTTGCGCATGCCTGAAAAGGATGGACTGGGCGTCCTCGAGGAAATCAATTTCGACTCGATGCCCACGCGCGTGATCGTTCTCACCGCTGCTGAAGATGATCGCGATGTGGTCCGCGCCATGCGATTGGGCGCGCGGGGCGTGGTGTTAAAGCAATCGGCGAGCGATCTGCTCGTAAAGAGCATTCGGAAGGTATTCGACGGGGAAATCTGGCTGGACAACAGAATGACGGCGGAAGTGATTGACGCGTTCAAGAAATCCGCCGAATCAGGCCAGCGCCGCGAAAAGCCTCTTCTGAGCGATCGCGAAAAGGAAATCGTTCAGCTTGTAGCCCAGGGATTTCGCAACCGTGAAATCGGCGAGAAATTATTCATCAGCGAGCAGACCGTTAAAAATCACCTGCACAATATTTTCGACAAATTGGGCGTCTCCGACCGCCTCGAGCTTGCTCTGTACGCGATACACCACCGCCTGATCGATCAAGCGTAGCCTTTCATATCCGTCTATTCGGATTTTTTATAGCGCACACTTTTCGTGCCTGTGATGCGTTATTCTATCGTCTGGAATAATAATCGGAATGGCCTCTTCTTCGAGCTCTGCTGCAAGCGCTAACCAATTGAAAACGCATTCCCGGGAAGCGGTTCTCCTAGTGACTCTTCTGTTGCTCCTTCTCCTCATTATCTTCACGGCGTTCGTCACGCGGATGTATCACAAGAAATACCACGTACTAGCCGACGAGTGGTTTGCGCGCGGAGAAGCAAGCTTTCAGGCTGGAGACGCCGCAGCTGCCCTCAACGACTATCGCAACGCGATGATTTACTCGCCGGCGAATCCCAATTTCCAGTTTCACCTTGCCCGGTCACTCGCCGCCACCGGAAGAAATGACGAAGCGCGCGCCTACTTGTTGAACCTTCTTTCGGAATCGCCCGGTAGCGGACAGATTAATCTCGAACTCGCGAGAATCGCCGCGCGCGGAGGTCCGAAATCTATGCCGGACGCGCTCCGCTATTATCACGCCGCGATCTACGGCGAATGGGAAACCGACCCAATCGGGATGCGCTGGCAGATTCGCCGCGAATTTTGCGAGTACCTGCTCAATAACAATGCGATGAATCAGGCCGAGGCGGAAATCATCGCCCTTGCCGACAATACGAGCCCCGATAATCTCGAAGAGCAAAAGACGGCCGGAAATCTTCTGTTGCGCGCGCGATTGTGGAGCCGCGCGCTTCAGCAGTTTCAAACCGTGCTTGCGACCGATCCGAACGATCAGGTCGCGCTTGTCGGCGCGGGAACCGCTGCATTCCAACTCGCCCAGCATCCGCAGGCAGCCGGGTATTTCAATCGTCTACCGCCCCAACTGCGGGAAGATCCTAGCGTCGCAGGGATGGTTGACACCTCGAACAACATTGTACTGGCAGATCCATTTCTCCTCGGACTCTCAGCGGAGGAGAGGGCGAAGCGAACTGCGAATGCCGTTACGATGGCGGAAGCACGCGCCACCGCCTGTGCGAAGGAAACGGGCGAGGCTCCGCACGTAACAGCGCCCACGTCTCCATTGCAGAAAGCTGTCGCGGCCTCCGATGCCGCGCCTGCTGATTGGAGTGAACGTAACCTGCGCGCACATCCCGAGCGAATCGATGCGGCAATGGCCGCAGCTTTCGATATGGAGAACGCCGCGGCGAACCAGTGCGGCGAAGCGGCTGGTCTCGACTATGCGCTGTGGCTGCTCGGCCGTGGCCGCCAGGGCGGTCTCCGATGACTGATGTCGCCACGCCAAGCGCTTTACCCGAGCCGTCGGCTCCCTCCTCGAAACCGGCACCGCCCAGATCACTTCGAAATCTCTGGGCCACCTGGCGCTCGTGGACCAATCGGATATTTTCGCTTCGCGAAGACCAGCTGTTCATGTTTCTAGCCGTACTAATCGGAATCTTCGGCGGTTTATCTGTTGTGTGCTTCCGTGTTGCGATCGAATGGGTTCACTTGCTTACGCTTGGATCTTCGATCTTTCCGCCACCGCTTCGAGTGATGCTCGTCCCAGCAATCGGTGGGCTTGTGGTAGCGCTTTTGGTAATTCGTGTATTCCCGGGCGCGCGCGGAAGCGGTGTGAATCAGACGAAAGCAGCCGTGTACATTTCGAACGGCTACATTCCATTCGTCACCGTCATCGGCAAGTTCATTATCTGTGCCATTGCGATTGGAACCGGTCAGTCACTCGGCCCCGAAGATCCATCCCTCCAAATTGGTGCAGGTATCGCATCTCGTCTAGGTCGGCGGCTAAACCTTTCGCAGGAAAAAATTCGACTGATTGCGCCAGTGGGAGCTGCAGCAGGGTTGGCGGCCGCATTCAACGCGCCCATCTCATCGGTGATTTTCGTAATCGAGGAAGTGATCGGCACCTGGAGTGCCGGGGTGCTCGGCGCGATCGTGCTCGCTGCTGTCTCGAGTGTCGTCACGATGCGCTCGTTCATGGGCTCGGAGTCGCTATTCCGAGTGCCTCCGTTTAGGGTAGCGGGCGCAGGAGAGTTACTAGCGTACGTTGTTCTCGGCGTCATCGGCGGTTTCACTTCGCTGCTCTTTCTGAAATGGCTCGCATACGCGCGCCCGCGCGTACAGATGTGGCCTCGCTGGACTCAATATTTTCAGCCCGCCGCAGCCGGACTCATCATTGGCTTTATCGGCATTCGTCTCCCTCAGGTGATGGGTGCGGGTTACACAGTGATTGACCAGGCGCTCCACGGCCAGTTCAGCTGGAAATTGCTGCTCGTGCTTGCCGCGCTCAAGATTCTTGCGACGGGATTATCGTTTCTCAGCGGCACGCCCGGCGGAATGTTCGCGCCTACCCTTTTCATCGGAGCCATGCTCGGCGGCGCTGTGGGAAGCATCGAGCACCATTTTTTCCCGAACATTTCCGGAACGGTCGGCACCTTTGCGCTCGTCGGCATGGGAACCTTTTTCGCAGGATTCCTTCGCACGCCGATAACGTCTGTATTCATGGTCATTGAACTCTCGGGGAGCTACACCGCAATCCTTCCGATCATGATTGCCAACATGGTGGCGTATCTGATTTCGCGAACATATCAAAAGGTTCCGCTATTTGACTTCCTCGCACGCCAGGATGGCCTGTATCTTCCTTCGATCGAGGAGGAGAGGGAACAGGTTCCGCTTGTCGTCGAAGTGGCCATGATTACGGACGGCGCGCTAGTCGCGCTTCCCGAAGAATTGGCCGCAGATTTGGCAAAACGTGCCGAGGCGAAGCTGGATGCTCCAGTATTACTCCGTGTGCGCGCCGGTGACTGGCACTTCGTGGAGCGCGACGAAATCAAGCGGCTCGCGACGAGCGGCTCGTTGACCACGAAAGCCTCCGAAGCGAAAACGAAAGGGCCTCTTCCGGTCCTCTTTCGCGATCAATCGCTCGAGGATGCCCTCCACGCTGTTGGAGATTGGCCTGCCGTGCCCGTCGTAAGCCGCGCTAATCTCAGCAAGCTCGAAGGAGTGGTGACCCTCGCAGACATCCTGCGAGCATTCCGCAACGCCTCGGCGGAATAGTCGTTTTCGCAATCCCTGTAAAACCCGGGCCAGTTTACGGGCCAGTGCATCCCCGCTCCTAGTACTTACGTACCGAATCTGACCTTCCGAATTGGCGCTTTCGCTCTATTGGTTAAAAAGCGGCTCAACCCTACTCTGTACAAGAACTTAAGAGGCAGGTGTCCTGTGTCATCGAAAGAACGACGTGCAACTCGCCGTTTCCTTATGCGTTTGCCCCTGGTAGTACGCTGGACCGACGAAAGCGTCGTCGGCGAAGCTTCCACGGAATCGCGCGAAGTGAGCTCGCGAGGTCTTTATTTTCACTTACCCAAGGGGCTGAAGAGCGGGGCTCCGGTCGAGATCGTAATGACCCTGCCGCACGAGCTGACGCAGGCAGGTCCGGTTCGCGTCCGCTGCTTGGGCCGCGTGCTGCGCAGCAGCCCGGAGCATTCCGGTGAAGTGGGTGTTGCCGCTGCGATCGAGCGATACGAATTCATGCGGAACGGCGAAAGCGCCGCATAACAAGTTCTTACCCAGACCCTGCGGAGATGGGTGAGAAAATGCCGGGCGGTTCGGGTCCCTCAGCCGGTGCCGCCCGGCTATTATTCTTTACGTGAAGGTACGCGCGTTTTGCAGGTGTCCTGCGACCCTTAAAACTCCTGCTTCGGCGACGCCTGCTCCGCTCCCACGCGTCCCACCGCAATGTCTGCCTTGTAATAATTCTCCGGACGAATCGAAGAACCGGAAATACCTCGCAGCATCGCAATCTGACCAACGTGCGTAAGCGCGTCTGCCACAGGGCCCTGAAGTAATTTATCCACGGAAGCGTGCATCGTTTCACCGGAGGCTAGATAGTCGTCGAACGCCTGAAGCGCCGCGAAGAATCGTTTGCTACTTTGATCCCATTTCAACAGCGGGGAATCGTGCCACTCCTGTTTCCCTTTCGCCATCGAAAGCGCCCAGTCAAAAAGATCGCCCAGGTGACCGAGAATTTGGCCCGGCGTGCGTGTCTTCTCAGACGCGCGAAATTCCGCAAAACTTTCCGGCGCTCCGCGAATCGCTTTGCCGCCTCGATACGCCAGTGTCGCTACCGCATGCCGCAGAAGCTCTCGCGCAGTTTCCGAACTTTTTTGTGGGCTAGTTCCGCTCATCTTTTCCCCCGAGAATGCAGAAGTGCCGTCTCCGGTCTGTGAAGCATTTAGTGGTCGGGCCGATTATAACAATTGAGGTCGAAAATGAAATGAATGTGCGCCCTAATGCCTAGACCTGTAATCACTCCGAACCTATACTTCTAATTCACCGATGGTTTCTCAATCAGAACTTCGAGGGGCGCTGCGCCGCTACTGGGGCTATGATTCCTTTCGTCCGCTACAGGAAAAAGTCGTCCGCAGTTTGATGGGAGGGCACGACACCTGCGTCATCATGCCGACTGGGTTCGGCAAGTCACTATGCTATCAGCTTCCTGCCGCAATGCTAGCGGACGGAACTGTCATCGTCGTTTCGCCGCTGATCGCACTCATGCAGGATCAGGTAGCACACCTCACCCAAATGGGTATTCCTTCCGCTTTGCTGAATAGTTCGCTCTCCCGGCTGCAGCAATCCGAAGTGATTCGGGACGCCGCCGCCGGAAAATTCCGCCTCCTTTATCTCTCGCCAGAGCGCCTTGCCGCTGCCGACACGGCGAATTGGCTCAAACGTGTGCCCGTGTCGTTCTTCGCCATCGACGAAGCGCACTGCATCTCGGAATGGGGTCACGAGTTCCGTCCGGAGTACCGTCAGCTCAAACGCCTGCGCACCGAATTTCCTGATCGCCGTATCGCTGCATTCACGGCCAGCGCCACACAGCGAGTCCGTCACGACATAATCGATCAACTTGGCCTCAGCGACCCGCACAAATACATCGCGAGCTTCTACCGGCCCAATTTGCGCTACTTCGCGATTGAATGCGACGACGAGTTGCAGAAAAAGCTGCTCCTCGCAGCCGTCCGCCACTACGAAAACGCGAACCTGATTATTTATGCTCCGACGATCGCCAAAGTTGGAGAAACCATCGCGCTCCTTGAGCGAAATAAAATTGCGGCGCTTCCATATCACGGCAAAATGGACGCCGAAAACCGCCGCCAGAATCAAGAGCGATGGATGTCCGACGAAGTCCGCGTCCTCGTCGGCACGATCGCGTTCGGACTCGGCATCAACAAAGCCGCGGTGCGCGCCGTGATTCATCTCTCGCTGCCGAAATCGATCGAACAGTATTACCAGGAAGCGGGACGCGCCGGACGAGACGGAGTTCTCGCCGATTGCGTTCTGCTGTGGCGAAAGCGCGATGCCGGTCTTCTTGCGTATTTCATCGGCCAGCTCACGGACGAAGCAGAGAAAAATCGAGGCTGGGAGCGTTACCGCGAAATCATCCGCTACGCGAAATCAAAGGCCTGCAAACATCTTCAGATCTGCTCGCACTTCGGAGAAATACCGAAGTGGAGGTCATGCGCCGCTTGCGATGCCTGTGGCTGCGAACTCGAATGGTCGCCGAAAACGGTAAAGGTCGAGAAACAGAAAAGTACTCCGGTAGTCCGGCCGCCAGCCGCTGCGCGACCGAATGCACGCGGTCTTGAAAAAGAGTCATCTTCGGCGATCGATCCCGATCTGCGCGAGTATCTCAGGCAGTGGCGCCAGCAAACCGCAAAGCAAAACGGAATCGCCGCATTCATCATCATGCACGATACGTCGCTCGATGACCTGTGCCGCGTTCAGCCTCGCTCGGCGCGCGATCTGATGCGTGTCTCCGGATTCGGCGAACGCAAAACCGAGTTATACGGCCAGTCGATCGTCGATGCCATCACTCGATTTCGAAATGGCGCTCGCGCGTCAGAAGCAGTTCCAAAACCGAAACGTCGCCGGAAGAAACGCTGGAGCTAATACGGAGAATTGCTCTGGCTCGTTGCGAATATCCCGGCGCTCAGTCGAATCTCTGGAACCGTGACAACCATTGAAAATCAAAGGGTCTCGCTTTCATGCAACAATCCGGGCGAGTCAGCCGCGTTCGCAGCAACGCATTTGGACCAGATCACGCGCACAACCACCATGACCGGAATTGAAAGGTAGATGCCGACGATCCCCCCGATTTCTCCGCCGACCATCACAGCAAAGAGCACCATCAACGGATGCATTTCCAGGTTTTGCCCGACGATTCGCGGGGATATGAAATAGTCCATCGCCATTCTCCAGAGGCCCAACACCGCAGCCATCCAGATCCAGTGAGAGTGGGTGAGGAAACCCACGCCGATGATCGCCGCAGCTGTGGTCATCCAGCCCGCTACCGGTATGAATTCCAACACTCCTCCGAGAATCCCCAACGCAATCGCGTGAGGGAAGCGCAGCACGAGCATGGCTGCTGAATAAAACAAGAACGAACAACCGACCAGGATTACTTTAGCTCGGATATATTTCCTGAGCATGGTGTTCAGCTCGTCGGCTGCATCACGAATCGCCCGGTGATTTGCTTCTGTCGAGATAAGTTGGATGAAGGAATCAGCCAGGCGTCCACCGTCAGATAGGAAAAAAATCGCAAGGATGGGGACCACCACGAACAATGCCACTGCGCTTGCGGCGGACTGCTCCACCCTCGTTACGGAGTTCCGGATCTGCTCCCGGTGCCCGGCGAGAAATTCGTGCAGGCGGCGTTCCTGAGCTTCGCTCCAGCCATACCTGTCGCCAATTCTTGAAGCGATTTCACCGCTCGACAAATTGTCTAAGAGTTCGGGGCCCTCCCTGAACAGCTTGCCGGTTTGCTTCAAAAACTGGGGCGCCAAAGCATGCACACCAACCGCCGCGAGAATCACGAACGCGAGGTACGCTTCTATTACGTGCGGTCCTCTCAAATTCTTAAAGAAAAGCGAGTGCCGCTGCAAGAATCGAACCGCGGGATCTATCAGGTACGAGAACAATATGGCGAATGCAAATATCAAAAGTACGCGCCGGGCGGCATAGAGAACCGAGATCACGACGGCAAAGAGCAGGATTGTAAGCAGTACGTCTGCGGTGCGACGATCGGGGAAAGCCATCGATTCACCTGTTACCAGATAATCGGCGCTGCATGCTCGGAAAAAGAATTCTTCGCAAAGTCATGACCACTGGCCGACAATTCCAAGTTTCTTCATCCGAAAAGTAGAGCGTCGACCGCGCTTCGTACAAGAACGGCCCACCGCTGGCCAATGCCGCGCGCGATGTCTCGAAAATCCGTGCGTGCCAGGACCGCTCTGAACCATGTCCACTCGAAGGCATGCCGCGCATTATATTCTTTTTGGCGGTTTTGACATCTCGAAGCTGGGAACGCGCTCTCCGTCCGGATTTTGCTGCAAATGTCGCATCGGAATCGAGACTGTCAACATTTGCGCAAATGTCAGCCGGTTGACAGCGCTTAGTTCAATGGGAAATACGCTCAGACGCCACAAAGCACTTCTTATCAGAATGATCCACCTCCGCCAAGTTGGGAATATCAATTGCCCTTAGTCCGCGGGCTGAGCGCCACTTTGTGCCCCGCGACGCAATCACGATTCCAGAACCAAAGGCGACAAGGTCGCCACGCTAGAGTCCGAACAGGTCATCGCAGGAGGCTCGATGCCGTGCGAGTGGATACAGGTATGCGGCTTGTTCCGCGCGAAACGAATACTTTGGCTCATCGCACTGGTTGTCCTCGCCGTTGTACCTTCCTCAGCGCAGCAACCCGATGATCTGCAGAAGCAGTTGGACCAGCTTAAGCAGCAGTACGAACAATCCACCCGCGATATGCAGCAACGCATCGCTGCCCTCGAACAGCAAATCCAAAAACAGAAAGAGACCAGCGAGAAGTCAAACGAAGGGGCGATCTCGGCCGTAAAGCTAGCTGCCGAGCAAGCCGCTCAAAAAGCCCTCCTCGGAGAACCCGATCAAGTCAGCGCAAGGTATCAGGGAGATCTATCTTCGGAGCCGTCCTACGATCTCCTGAACGAAGCGGACCAAAAAATCGCGAAGCTACAGGAACAAGTAAGCGCCTTTGAATTCCACGGATACTTTCGCTCGGGCTACGGTCTCAACGGCGTCGGCGGCCAACAGGTTGCCTTTCAAGCCCCGGGTGCAGATGCGAAGTACCGCCTCGGAAATGAAGCGGAAACCTATGGCGAATTTATTTTCGTCAACAATTGGCTGAACCCCGAGCGCGATTCCTCGAAAGCGTGGATGAAAACAGAAGTAATGCTCGAAGCAAACACCACGAACTCCGCCATCTTCGCGAACTTTCCCGACGGTGTGGGCAACGATCAGTTCCGTCTCCGCGAAGCTTTCGTACAAGCCGGCCACGTTTTCGATTTCCAACCGGGCGCCACTTTCTGGGCGGGTGAAAGGTACTATCGCCGCCAGCACATTGAGATTGACGACTTCTACCCTCTCGATATGAGCGGCTACGGCGCGGGGTTCGAGGATCTCGACGTTCGAATCGGCAAGCTGGCTGTGGCGTTTCTATCGGGCGCGCGGCCTGATATCATCACCCAAAACGGCAATCTGGCGAAAAGCAACATTGATGCGCGTCTATATGACTTGAAGGGTCCGGCAGGACTTTGGGGAGGCTGGTTCGATTACGCAATTGCGAAGGGCGGCACTGCGCAAAATGGCCCTGCATTTCCCGTGGGTACAATAATCCCCACTACGGATGGATATGCGTTCGGGCTTCGACATCAACGCCTCGAGTGGCACGGCGGCTTCCACTCATTTTCTATCCAGTACGGAACGGGGGCAGCTAGCAATTTCAGCACGTCAATCGATGATCCAACCCCGTTCCTCCACAGTTCCGCCAGGTTTCTTGTCACTGAACAAGTCCTTTTTCAGCCGAACGACAAGTTCGCCATCATGCCCATCTTCATTTACCAGCGCACCAAAGACGGCGTTCCGCAACACGGTTGGGATCAGTGGGTTTCGTTCGGCGCAAGGCCGGAAGTCTTTTTCACGAAATATTTATCGCTGGCATTCGAAGGTGGATTCGATCATACGCACAGCCAGAGTGGGCAGTATGACGGCTGGCTGCGCAAGGTCACAATCGCCCCGCAAATCGGAGCAGGCCGGAAGTTTTTTAGCCGGCCAGTCCTGCGCGCCTTTCTCACATACGCAAGCTGGTCGGACGGGCTGCGCGGCTTCGTAGGTGGAGTGCCCTATGAGGATAGGACGAATGGACTGACATATGGAGTGCAGGCAGAGACGTGGTGGTAGCCTCAAATTCTCAGCAAACCGAGGTAGCGCCGATCGAAATGACCGCATAGAATGCGTGACCGGGCCGTAGAAAAACCTACTGATTCGATACTTCGGGAGAACACATGGCAACTGGAGAAATAATTCGTGGTTCCGGCCCGATGCAGACGAATCCGGTTGCTTCGGCGAACCCGGATTATTCGCGGCCGCTGGTCATAGTCACCACTTTGTTCTTCATGTGGGGATTTCTCACTTGCCTCAACGACATTCTCGTCCCGCATCTGAAGTCGATCTTCGAGCTGAGTTACGCGCGTGTGATGCTGATCCAGTTCTCGTTCTTCTCTGCCTACTTTTTATTCTCGGTGCCGTGGTCTAGGATTGTGA
>Ga0210387_10000423_pt1 | contig 30190 bp, 26 predicted proteins | sample IncBWC7OmetaG_FD_160108 | JGI IMG/M metagenome (GOLD analysis project Ga0210387, IMG submission 160108) | Forest soil microbial communities from Barre Woods Harvard Forest LTER site, Petersham, Massachusetts, United States - Inc-BW-C-7-O ... | reverse complement strand
TCACGATTAATTTCCGTGAGGCGATCGAGATTCAATTTTTGAATCAGTTTTCGGTGGATCGCGGTTTTTACCGCGCCGAAATCCGTTCGTGTGATCGCCGGAGCAACAGGTGACATCGTTTTCTACCTTTTCGTCGGAAATGAAAAGAAACCGCTCAGCGCGCTCTTCTTCGAAGTCGGGGGTGATTCCGTTCCGGTCAATTGCGAAGCAATCTGCCGGTAGCGGCCGCTCAGCACATTGTTATGGTTTTCCATCAACGGGGTCCCTAGATTGACGGATTCCGAGGCCTTGCGAAAATCGTTCGGGAGACACGCAAAAATAGGGCGATTTATATCTTTCTGAATACTTCGTAAGACTTCGTCATCGCCTTTATGCCAGCGGTTGATGATAATGCGCGCGCGATCGGGCTCGACTCCGAAGCCCTTCAACGCCACCAGGCGGCGCTCGAGCGTCCACAACGCCGGGACATTCGCCTCAGCCACGATCAGAATCATGCGAGCCATGCGCAGAATCGGGCTCCACTCAGACGAGAATTGTGAACCCATGTCCAACAGCACCGTGTCAAAAAGGTTCTGCGCCACATTGATCACGCGCTCCAGCGGGGGCACCGGGATGGTCTGCCATTCCTCAGGCTGAAGGGCGCCCCCCAAAATCTCGAGCTTGGTCTTGTGTTGCGTCATCAGCCCTGCAAAAAAGTGGCTGTCAAGACGATCCAAATTATCCACGGCATCGCGAACCGTAAATCGGGGATGGAGATCAAGTAGCAAGTGCACATTCCCAAGCGGCCGGGCAAAATCCAGCAAGGCCACGTGCTTTCGAGCAAATGTCGCAAGCTGCACGCCGAGGTTGACTCCCACCGTCGTCGCACCCACGCCGCCTTTCGATCCCATTACCACGATCAATTTGTCCAGCGACGGGCGGTCCTTCGCTTCCGCGGAATCCTGCGCGAACCGCGCCAGCATTTCATTCAACACTTCGGGGCTCGCCGGCTTTGGCAGGAAATCCTGAACACCGCTGCGCATCGCTTCCAGCATCAGCTGGTGCCCCGGCGGCACAATGGCAGAAACAGCCACTAGCTTTATCGAAGGGCGAATGCGCCGCAATTGCGCTCCGAACGTGAAGTACGCTTCGGGATCGCGCGACAAGTCCAGAAAAACGATGTCCGGCAATGCATCGGCCGAATCCGGAAAACGGTCGGAAGGAATCGTCCATTGTTTGATTGATTTCACAATGCCAGTCTGTTGCAAGGCAGCCACTAACTGCGCTGAACTGGTGGTCTCTCCGCTGGCGATCGCAACACTTAACATGAAACGATTTCCCTGGTCCCCTGAGTCTCTTCCTGCCACGTCGTTCGCACCGCCTGGGGCTCACTCACTTCGGCGACTTCGATGATGCCGGCGCCGGCGTCGTCGCGCCCAGGAAAGGCTTCGGCATGACGGGCGTTGGCGGCGCCACATCCGAAGGGTGCACAATGCGCGGCGTCACCACGATTAGCAATTCGTTCTTGCTCTTCGTGAGCGACCGGCTTTGGAAAAGTTTGCCCAAAATCGGCACGTCGCCGATCCATGGAATTTTTGAGAATTGCTCCGTCACGCGGTTATCCAGCAAGCCTGCTATCGCAAAACTTTGCCCATCCCGCAATTGCACCTCGGACTCCGCCCGATTGGTAGTCAGAGCAGGAATCAGGAAACCTTGGATCGTCAGCGCATTCGTGAAATCCAGCGAACTGACCTCGGGCTTTACCTTCAGATGAATCATCCCGTCGGCAGTCAACGTTGGCGTGAAGTTCAATCGCACCCCGAATTCTTTGAACTGAATCGTGATTCCAGCGAATCCCGAACCGGTTGTTCCCTGCAATATGGGAAAGGGAAACTCGCCGCCCGCCAGGAAACTCGCTTCCTTCCCCGACTCCGTCATCAAATTCGGCTCCGCCAGGATTTGTAGTACGTTGTTCTCTTCCAGCGCCTGGATCGTCGCTGCAAAATTAATGTCCGGGCGGAAAATGAATATATTGAGCAGGTTGCTCAAGCCTAAGGCCGAGGTGGCACCGCTCGAACCGGTTCCAGTCGAGGGGCTTACGAGTTGCGGAGGCGAGAACTGCTGGGTCGAGATTACGCCGATATTCTTTGCCCCGGGCAGGCTCAAAATATTAATGCCCAGCTGGGTTTCCAGCGTCCGGTTTACGTCCGCGAACTTCACTTCCAGCAGAATTTCACCACTGGGGGGGGCGGGAACTTCCATCAGGCTCGTCACTTTCGGAGCAGCGGCCTTGACGACTTCCAGAATCTTGTCGGCCACTGCCGCAGAAGATACTCGCCCCGAAAGGATCACGATGTCGCGCGAAGTCTCGACTTGCACGGGCTCCGACGGAAAGACTTCGTGGATCTTCTGGCTCAATCCCAGGATGTCAATGTCCACGGAGACCTCAAACGCCTGGCTTTGATCTGCTTCATCCCACAGCAACAGCGAAACACCCCCGGGCGCTTTCCCGTTGAGTAACACCTGAAATGGGCTCACGACGATCGCTTCGGCAATGGTCGGATCGGCCAGTGAGACTCTCTTTATTTTCGAAGGTGATGAAATCACCAGCGAACGCCCCACGAGCAGGTGAAGCGTCTGAGGCCCCTCGGACTCAGTCGCGGCTGGTTGTGTCTGCGGAATGCTAGCCGCCGTCTGCAGTGTCGCAGCCGGAACGGGGTTTACCATGGCTGGCATTCCCGCAGCGTTTTGTTGAACCTGTTGCGCTATCGCGCCGTGGACACCAGTAAACATGACTGCCGTGGTGAGCACACCGGCTAGTGCGAATCGGACGCTGCCGCTACGAATTGTCGTGCGGTTGAACTCAGACACTAGTTTCCCCTATAAACTTTCAGCCACGCTGCCGCCGGAATTGGTCACGGATTCGGAAAGCTCTTGTTTTCGCGCTTGTTCCCGGTTATCACCTCGACTACGTACGGTGACGGTGGAGGTGGAACATATTTCGTGGCCGTCGGGCGCTTCGGCGCTGGCGCTCCTCCGGAAAACAATGAATCCTGCAGCACCGACGCTGGCATCAGCAGCCGGGTATCAACCGTATTACGCAGAGACAACTGGATTTTCCCTTCGGTGCTGGCCATCGTCAGCCTTGCCGCGTCATCCGGAGTAACCAACAGTGTAACCACCGGCACATTCTGTGGCTTTCCTTCGCGGTCCTGCTCGATCTTTTGTCCGGCGGCAAGCACCTTCACGTTTTCCAGAATCGTTCGCGTGATGTTTTGTTCGCCGTGGCCGGAGTCGGCCACTCTGCCTGTTACGAGCACGTCCACCATCGTTCCGGGAATCACGAAACCGGCGACGCCCACTACATCGTTCACTGCGACGGAAAGCGCGCGCATTCCTTCCGGGATCGTCGCAGGCAAACCCGCGCCGGATTGCATGGCAGCCAGTTTGCTTTCCAGGATCGGCTCATTTTCCGCCAGCGGCGTAATTACCGCGCGATTCGTGCAATCTGCTATGCGTGTAAACATTCCCGCGACCGGCTCACCCGAGGGCCACGGGATCAACCGCAAGTTGCTGGCATCCACTCGGGTGCCCACTTGCAACGCCTGCGCGGCCACCACAATGTGCTCCGTGGTGATGGGCTTGATGGCGCTGGCGCTCTTGAAAGCGCGGTACACAAAGGTGCTCAGGAACAATCCGACCACGATCGCGATCCCGAGTCCGATGAGCATCCGGTTACGATTCATGAGAACAGTCTCCCTTGCCCCGTATTCAAATTCCCCAGCGGGCCGCGCAGTAGCAAATCACCGTGGCCGCCGCCACTGCCACTCCAAACGGCAGTTTCAGCAGTCCCGGATTATCCAGCGAAATTTCAGGATTCTTGCGCAATCCGAAGGACAAAAACCCCCGAACCAGCACAGACAGATTCCGCATCGTCTCTTTCACGCGACGCGTCCTCATCACTTCCACAATTGCCATCAATCCCGACAGGAGCACGCTCCCCAGCAACACGTACAAGAGCAGAACTGGCCCCAGGAAAGCTCCCAGCGCGCCCATCAGTTTCCAATCGCCGGCTCCCAATCCACGGAGCAGCACCAGAGGAAGCAGCAGGCCCAGAGCCAGGCCCGCTCCTTCGAGCGAAGTCTTGGCGCCGGACCAGCCCGCAATCACGGTATGAACGGTAAAACCGAGGAGCACTGCCGGAACCGTGAGCCAGTTGGGAATCTCGCGTGTGCGCCAGTCCGTCCACGCAGCAGAAAGCGCCAGCACGAGGGCAAGCATCCAGATGGCCTGTGTTCCACTCATCATTGATTCAAGGTTCGGTGCGACATGGCTCGTGCCGCGTCCACTCGCGCTTCGCCGCCGTTGGCGTAAACATACTCGGATCGCGCCCAACCTAGTCAGTAACGTGCGAATCCACGGCACCTTCGACGATTCTTGACGGGCCTTGGGCGCTATTCGGCTTGGTGCGCACGCTGCAGCTAGCGCTGATTACGTGCTAGCGTTCAAATTTACCGCCGCATTCGAAAACACACTGTTGATCGCGGTCGCAAGCGGTGAAAGAGCGGCCATTGAAGCCAACGCGATCAGAACCAATAGCAGCGCGTATTCCGTCAGGTCTTGCCCTTCTTCTTCGTTCCACAGTCTTGCCAGGATAGTTCTCATGTTCATTCCTTTCGGAGTTCGACGACTCTCGAGTTGCCTCGCGCACTGTTTGGCTTGGTGCGCACTCTGCAGCCAGCGCTAACTACGTGCTAGCGTTCAAATTTACCGCCGCATTCGAAAACACGCTGTTGATCGCTTTCGCGAGCGGTGAAAGAGCGGCCATCGAAGCCAACGCAATCAGAACCAACAGCAGGGCATACTCTGTCAGGTCCTGCCCTTCTTCTTCCTTCCAAAGACGTGCTAGCACAGTCTTCATTTTTCTCTGCCTCTCTTGATGTAAGTTAAACGACACGGGAGCTTGTTTGCCGCTCTCTGCGTTATTGCATCTACGGCACCAATCTACAGGCGCTACCAACGACACCTAACTTCCTAAAAACGCGATACTTCCGGCAGCTGACTCGGAAACCTTTCTGCCGCTAGTGCAGTCGCCCTCAAAAGCGTCACCGCTTGTGAACACCTGTTGCGTCGTTCACACCCGCTTTGTTGACGTTCTTCCCCGCTCAATCTCATCGGGAACAAGACGAACGGCACACACGCCAGCCTGAGCTCGACCCCCAAAGGGCAGGCGGAATAGGAACCATTCTTTACGATGTCGGAATTGATGCGGGTCCGACCTGGCGATGCCGGGCTACGCGAGCTGGCAAGCCATTCTTCTTCCAGCTGCTGATCAACCAAAGGAGCACGACCGTGGGCAGAACCAACAGACCAACCTTCTCGGCATACATCAGCACAAAATACAGACCGGTGAAAAATAGCAAGAACCCGACCGTCACGCATGCGTACGGGTTGCTACACTCCGCAACCCGGTCTGCCGATGCCAGCATGCCCCCTGCAATCAGCAGCGGAAGAATCATCAGGCTGAAGTCGTGGGGCAGAGAGTGGAAGCTCACCACCGTAACGGCTCCGACTACAGCTGCAAAAGCCATGTCAAACGCTGCTCCCTCTTTGACTCCGCGGAGCGCCTTCACGGCCAACAGCAGACCAATCGACGTGCCGCAAAGCAGGAGAAAATTACGGATATTGGCTGGAACCGAAGCAGGCAGCACGATCCACAAAAGGCCTCGCAGGGTCGGCATCAGGCCAAGACGAACCTGCCATTCCTGGCTGAGGGCGCTCGCGGATCCCTGTGTTCCCTGGGAGAGCAGGATGCGGTCGTAATCGGCCATCCCGTGTTTACCGACCACCCAGATGGACACGAGCAAAACGAAAATAGCACCGGGAATAAACCCGCGAACGAATTTCCACTTTCCCGCCAGGAACGCCACCAGCACGAAAGGCAGTACCAGCTGCGGCCGGAATAAACCCATCGCCAGCGCGAATCCGGCGAAGTCATCCCGCTCGCGTTTCCACAGCCAGAACGAAAGCGCAAACAAGAACACCAGCAGGATCGAATCCTGCCCTTGCAGCAGGCAATACCAGACAGGGAAAAACGCCAGCATCATCAGTAGAGTAGGGCGTAGGCTCAGTCCGCTGGACAGAGCGTTGCAGAGCAATAGCGCCACACCCACCAGCATCCCCAGGCTCACGAGAGTCCACAGCAGATGAGCGGTGCCGAAACGCAAATACGTGAAGGGGATGAAAATCAGAAGCTCGTACGGCAAGTGGTTATTGGGAGCGCGCGCTACATCGCTGACGCGATGCACAAAATTGTTTTCCGCATCGAAATCGTACAGCTGCGCCGCCTGCCCCTCTCGCACCATCTGCGCATTGGAATAAAAAACCGGGAAATCGTTCTTCCCGGCCATGATGTGCTTCCATGCCGTGAAAAACACCGCGGCGTTCATGGCCAGCATCAGAAACATGAAACTGTAAACAATCCGGCGGTCCAGTTGCACTCGCTTGCGCATGGCGGCTATCGAGCCGACACCGCGGGCTGCGATGCTTCCTTTTCACCCCACATCACTATGTTCCACGCGAGCCAGCGCATGAGCGGCAACCGCGTAAGAACCGTGTCGAACGCGCGCAGCGGCATCCACCAACGCAGGCTTTCCGGCGTTTCTCGCAGAATCCGTTTCCAGTAGCGATCTTGGTTCGGATGCACGCGATCTAGTGCGTAGTACTTCACGAAGAGCGCCAGAGTCGCGATCCAGAATTCCCGGTGCCGCACTTTCGGGAAATACTTCCGCGCCAGCCGTAAATCCGCAAGTTTCAGCGGCGATTCATCCGCCGTCCGCACTTCCGTCGCGATCCGGCGGTACACGTTGATTGCGGGATTGTAGGCCAGCGGATCGTACGAAAAGAAAATGCCGCCCGGTTTCAGCGCCCGATGGATTTTCTGAAACAGCGCATCGCGGTCGCGCACGTGGTGAATGGTGTTGGCGATGTACACAAAATCGAACGTATCCGCCGAGACGCCGAGAGCCCCAACCTCCGATACGATGCCTTCGATTGCCACACCGTATCTGCGCGCGAGCTCCCGCCCCGTTTGCACCATGCCGGATGAAATGTCCGTCATCGTCACGTGCGCGCCTTGCAGCGCGAAATACACGGAGGATTCGCCGAGCCCCGCGCCTATATCCAGCAGCCGCTTGCCCCGCAGATCGCCCATGCGGCTCAGTATGAAACGGTTTTCCAAGGCCGCAGGCGCCTCGAAACTTTCGCGCACCAGCACATCGTCAATGGGCGTTCTGCTGGCCCAAGCGTCGTGAAACGCAGCCTCGCGCTGGTGTGTGATTGTGTCCGACGCCATATTTTCAGCCAGATATTTCCTAGCGCTTGCCGGTAGCTGTGGCACGCGTCGGCGCCATCATTTCGGTCGTCGCGCCGCGCGCCTGGAATCCCAGTCGTTCTCTCACCACGTAAAGCGGCCGCCGTTTCGATTCTCCGTAGATCCGGCCCACGTACTCGCCGATGATTCCCATACCGATCAGTTGCACGCCGCCCAAGAATAGAATTGCCACCAGCAAGCTTGCCCAGCCTCTTACCAGCCCTTCGGCGCCCAGCAGCCGTTCGATCACCGTGATCAGGATGCCAAATATTGCAATCCCCGAAGCGGCGAATCCCACCCAGGTAGCCAGACGCAGTGGCAGAGTCGAGAATGAAACGACTCCATCCGTCGCAAACCGCATCATCTTGAATAGCGAAAATTTTGTGACTCCCGCGGCCCGTGCTTCTCTGCGATATGGTATCGCCGCCTGCGAAAATCCCAGCCAGCTCACCATGCCCCGCACGAACCGGTCGCGCTCCGGCATCGCCAGCAAAGCATCCGCCACCTGCCTGCTTATGAGCCGGAAATCCCCAGTATCCACCGGAATTTCCGTATCCGACAATTTGCCGATGACACGGTAGAAAAGCTTCGCCGTTCCCCGCTTGAATGCCGTCTCTCCTTCCCGTTCCACCCGCACTCCGTACACCACGTCAAATCCGTCCATCCATTTGGCCACGAAATCCGCAAGCACTTCCGGCGGGTCCTGCAGATCAGCGTCAATGATTGCCACCGCGTCGCCCGCGGCATGTTCTAATCCCGCTGTGATCGCCAGCTGGTGCCCGAAGTTCCGCGAAAAACGCACCACGCGAATCCGTTCGTCACGCTCTTGAAATTCCCGCAGGATCTCCGGCGTCGCGTCGGTACTCCCGTCGTCCACGTACAAAATCTCGAACTTTTGCGGCAACTGCTCCAGCACCGCGAGCAGCCGGCGGTTAGTGGCGCGCAAGACGCCCTGCTCGTTCAAACACGGCACGACGATGGAAATCATTTCCGGCATGGCTACCTCGCGTCCAAAGTGATCGTTGGCCGCGCACTTTCCGCAGGCGCCAACGGCTGCTTCGTCGCGTCGCTCGCGTCGCGCTTCACGTACAGCGCGCTCAATTGATCCGAATAAACCTTGTTCCAATCCGGTGACGACGACAGAAGGGTCGCGAATGGCTCATCGCGTTGCACCAGGCATGACTGGATCCCGTAGCTGCGGAGCACCTGCAGCGCGCCCGGTTTCAGCAGCGTGATGTGCATGTAGTCGCCCAGCACGCCGGTCTGCTCGAACAGTTCGCTGCGGCCATCAATAAAAGTTTTATAGCCAGCCTCGATCATGTATCCGCCAAAGCCGTAGCTATTGAAAAGCGGGCCCGGCACGGAATGGCCGCGCATATACTCCAGGGCTTGCACTGGAAATTGTTCGGCGACTTTCCTTTGCATGTCCGCCTGAGAAGGGAAGTAATGCGCCATCGCGATAATCACGCCCGCCATCAGCGCGAAATTAAACAGGAATTGGTCTTTGCGCTTGTTGTATGCAGGCATGCACCGCGCCAAGATCGTAGCGGCCAGCGGCGCGGAGAATGGCACAAACAACAGCAGAAAACGCACGTGCATGCAAGCCATCGCCGTGCCAAAGAGAAACAGAAATAATTCCGCGAGTTGCCAGGAAAACCGAAACACCACCTGCGCCAGGAAAAATCCCAGCAGCAGCGCCAGAAATAATTTGCCGCCTCCCAGATTGAACGGCATCACCTGCCACTCCAATATGTTTGCCACGCTGATGGGCAGCGACGAAGCAACCGTGAACGGATAAGCGGCAAGCAGTGCCCCGTACGGGGTGATCGGAATCGCCACCAGTGAAAGCAGAAAAACGATCTCCAGCCGCATCCGCTCTACGTTCGTCCAGCGCCGCGTTTCCAGGCTGCCAATCTGAAAACTCACCAGACCCGCAAGGAAGTACAGCGCAACCGTCCCCAAGCCGATAATCCATGAGCCGTGCGTATTGACCCAAAACAAAAACAAGACCGGCAGCAACCACAGCGCGCGTTGCTTCCCCTGCCGAAAAAGTTCTAGCGCGATCAGCATCAAAATCAAAAAGAGATAACCAAGCATCTGCGGCCGCAGATTGAACGACGCATTCGCTAGCGCCAGGAACACGGCTGAAACCAGAAACGCCGCCTTGCAACTCCCCGATCGCAGTGTCGCGAATCCGTAGAGCGCCAGCATTACAGCGCTAGCCAGCGCGATCAGTAGCACTTCAAGTCCGCGCAGCCCGCCAAGCCGGTAAACCACCGCGAAAACGACGTCTCCCAGCCACTCGCAGGACATCCACGGAGCCCCCGTCGACGTATAGGAATACGGATCGGTCGTCGCCCAGCGGTGCGTCGAAAGAATCAGTTCGCCGGTCCTGATGTGCCACCACATGTCCGGGTCCACGCTGAACGATTGCACTACCGCAAAAGTTGCGCCCACCAGCAGCGCTCCCAACAGCGCCGGGAACGAGCACAGCCAACGCAACAACTCGGCAATCGGGCCGCTATTCGCGACACCTGTCCGGGGCACAAACACCACATTCGAATCTAGTGCGCGTGCCACATCCGGAGCCCGACTACTGTGCAACGGCGTGCCGGGGACTTCTCCGGGTATCGCGATGTCCGCTTCGCTCATATTTGCCTTCAAAATTGACAGTTGCCGTGGGTGTCAAAACCCGCCAAGTTGAAACCGTACTCGCGGAGGACACTACTGCAGACCCCAGGTGTCATCTTTTGGGTACAGCTAGGGGCGTACAGCGCAGCCTGTCAACGGGGATATCGCACTTCTAATTCCAAACTCCGCCCTCTGGTTCCCGCAGCTCTTTAAACGCATCCAGCACCGCGAAGGACGTCCGCACGGACTCGACCGTCTCGCCAAGCTGCTGAATCTTCGCGGCGTCCAGATGTCCCAGCAAGGTCCCGGCGGCATTCAGGTATTTGACTTTCTCCGGCCGGAGTCCCATTACCCGGCAACAAGTCGCATCCACCGCTACTGGGTCGTCGCCCAGCACTAACACTCCGCAGGGCTTGGGCGATCCCTGTATCGGTCCATTGCCCTCCATGCCCACAATGCCGTCCACAATCGCAAAGTCAGGCCGCGAGGCCGCGTTTATATCCAGAATTGAGTTGTCGATCCCGGCCCAGTGCAGCACGTTCTTGGGCCAGCCGTAGCAGCTGCCCGGCACAATCCCAAACATGTTTTTCAGCGACAAAGTGACGCCCGCCCAATGATGCGTCTTCAACTTGGGCATCGAAACCAGGAAGTCCACGCCGAGCGCGGTTTTCGGCAGGTAAAGCTCTCTCAATCGTGACGCGTGCGTACTCAGCACCACTCGCTTCACATCATCCAGATTCAAATCCACAAATGTCCGTCCGAGCGGCCCGGTAAATTCGCGTAGCTGCACCGATTCAAGGACCGCCTCAGTGTCGCGATCCATCGCCGGTCCGTCACCAATCAGAACTTCAGCGGCGCCCACACGCAAAAAGCTCTCGCGCGTCGCAGCTATCACATAAGGGTGCGTATTCATTTCGCACAGAGGATCGAAGCCCACCAGGTTGGGCTTCAAGAGCACCGTTTTGCCCTTTACCGGAAGGTCGAACACTCGGAGCGTTTCGTAAATCACCGCGGCCAAGTCCTGCTGGTAGTTCGCGGTGCGGCGAATTACTACGCGCGATGCCGCTCGTTGAAACGACGGGAGCAGTGCAATATCAGGTCTTCGCATGGCTTAACAGAATTCCTGATTGCCCCGAGTGAGCCAGTCATGTCGCTTGCATGACGCCAGGCTGGCCCATGCAGCTACTGGAATGTTTTGCAGAAATTCGTTGCGGCCGTAGCTATCCGCAATCGCCGGGCCCGCCTCCGGCCATTTGCGCCCGCCGACTTCCATGCCAATCCGGGCCAGCGCCAGCGATCCTGCGCCACGCGCGTTTCCGATGTTCTTCTCCAGCCAATCCAGACTCATGATGAATTCAGGCCTGTCGGGTTCATCACGCAGCGCAAGCAGCGCCCATACGGTGGGAGCGATCAGCGGCTCGCCCGCAACTCCATAGACCATCGGGTTCCCGCAATTCCAGCCGCCTCCAGGACACATGCGGTCGTACAGCATCCGGCGCGCCAACTCGCGCCGCCGCGCCGCGGCCTTCGGCAAAGATTTTATCGGGCTAATTGCAAGCAGGATCAGCGCAAACGAAGTGGGTTCGACCCAGCTGCTCGTCTGCGGAGTCCATCCCCAGCCGCGGTACGAATCATTTTGTTTGGTGATTTTGTGATGGGAGAACAAACGGCCCCGCCAGCGTCTCCAAAGTGAACCGTCACGCGGCCAATCGTTACAGATCCATTTGACCCCGGCCGCCACAGTCGCGCGCGCCTGCACATCCGCGATGAGCACCCAGCAGGCTAGCGCAGTCACCCAACATCCGCTGCTGACTTCCGCTGACGCTGACCACGAACCATTCGCCAGCTGCGCATTCCGTAAAAATTGCAAACCTGGCGCAGAAATCTCGATTGAAAGTGCACTGCTCTGGAGCGCCCGCAAAGCCAGGATTGCCCAACAGGTCGGTTCGACCCGGCTCTCAAAACCAGGTTGGTATCCCCAACCGCCATCCGCATTTTGCGCATTGCAAATGAACGGCAAACAGACTTTCGCCGCGAACACGGAGTCACTCAAAGGATTCGCGGCGTGGAGGTTTTCCCCGGCGGGAGTCATTTTGCGCGGCCTCGTCTGGCTGCCGTCACATGATCTGGCGCGACGACGGGGCTTCTTCGCTCTTCTCAATCGGCAAATCTTCCGCCACCTGCTGAATTCCCAATTGGCTGATCAGCCTGTGTAAATACCCGCGCGCTACGCGCAATGTGCGTGCGCTTTCCGCCTTCCGCCAGCCGCACTCTCGCAGGGTGCGCAGCACCAGCCTGCGCTTGAATTGGCGTACTTCTTCCTCGTAGGACTGGTTGAATTGCGGAACTTCGCACGCGCCGCCGCGAATTGTCGCCGGCAGTTGCCAAATATCCACCGTCGGCCCTTCGCAAAGCACCACGGCGCGCTGCACGGCATTCTCCAGCTCGCGCACGTTTCCGGGCCAGCTGTATTCTTCCAGCGCGCGCAACGCAGGCTGTGAAAACCTCTTGGCTTTCTTCTTGAATCGTTCCGCAAAACTCTGCAGAAAATGTTGCGCGAGCAACGGGATATCGTCGTGGCGCTCGCGCAACGGCGGCAGATGCATCTGCACCACATTAAGCCGGTAATACAAATCGTCGCGGAACTTTCCCGCCTGCACCATCGCCGCCAGGTTCCGATTCGTTGCGCACACCAGGCGAATATTCACATCAATCTTCACGTTGCTGCCGAGTCGCTCAAAACTTCTCTCCTGCAGCACGCGGAGTAGCTTGGGTTGTAACCCCAGACTCAAATCGCCGATCTCATCCAGAAACATGGTTCCGGAATCCGCCGCCTCCACCCTGCCGCGACGAGTCGCAAACGCTCCTGTAAACGAACCCTTCTCGTGGCCAAACAGCTCGTCTTCGATTAGGGATTCAGGCAGGTTGGCGCAGGAAAACGCGACCAGTGGGCGAGAACTGCGCCCGCTCATTTTGTGGATCGCTCGTGCCAGTAATTCCTTACCGGTCCCCGTCTCTCCGGTAACTAGAACGTTCACATCACACGGAGCGATCTTCTTCGCCAGCGCGAAAAGATCCTGCATCACGTTCGCGGTGCCCAGCAGCTCGTGCAGTCTTCCATCATTTCGCTCGCTGTTGCGTAGGCGCGTTAATTCCTTCTCCGCGGCGTGAAACCGGTGAGCGCGTTGCAGAATCAGCCGCAGTTCGACGATATTCGGAGGATTCGTGACGCTGTCGTATGCGCCGCGCTCCGTCACCCGTAGCGAGAGTGGCCGGTTTTCGGCGTCATACAGCACAACCACCGGAGGATGCGACGGAATCCTGCACCAGGTGTCAACCAGCCGCAAACCGAGTTCGCAATCTCCCTGGGTGCTGGACGCTCGCAGATCGAGCAGCACTACGTCGCACCACTCGCGCAAATCATTCAGATTGCTGAACTCGAAATCGCTCGAAACGTTATATTCGAACGCACTCCCGAGTGCGCGCGCAATCACGCCCGTCAGCCCCGCATCCTGGCTTACAAAACACACGTGCACAATTTCATGAATCAATGTTCGTGCCCCCAGTGCCGGTTTGCGCGCCACACGTCGGTTGAGCAAACTCCGGCGCCATTACCGCGGCTTCCAGGAAGAGCCGTCAAAGATTTGATTGGTTGGGCTGCAAGATCGTTCTCTCCCCCTTACAACTTTGAGAGAACGATTTTGCAAGGGCCTTACGGACCGCAAGCGGTATGCCAACGGAGCTTTTTTTGGGCGAAAATCAATTTGCCTAGCTAAGCTAGCCGTAGTCAACCAGATCACGAACGTGAAGTCAAGGGCGCAAGCGCGGCGAACCCGTGCGATCGCCATGCAGATGCCAATCATCTGCATACTTTTGCTATGTTACTTCCCGATTGCCCTGTAAATGCACGGACGCAATGGTTCGCTTATGGCTCTTCCTGAATACCTAGACCGCGATCAAAACCACAAGATCCGGCACCACCGATGCTGTGTCATCAGACATGCACATCGTCCGACGCTGCTTCGCCGCGCGCCGAGCTACGGACTTAAAGCTTTGCTCGAATTCTCGATCGGAATTCCTATCAAGATTTCCACAGGCACGGGCTTGCCATCCCGCATCGCCGGCTTGAACTTCCATTGCCCAAACGCTGCGCGCGCTGCTGCATCCATTTCCGGCGCAACACCTTGGAAGACTTCCAGATTCTCCACCACTCCGTCGTCTCTCAGCGTGCCCTTCAGCACGATCTTCTTGTAGGCCTTCTCCGGGGGGACCGGTATCCGGCGAAAATCAAATCGGGCTTCCGCATCAGGGGGTACCAGACCCTGCTCTAGATGGACAATTGTCCCGCGGGAGTCCGTCGTGGCTTTTGTCGCGGTACTGCTTTTCACACAGTACTGCATCGCCCAGCTCTGTCCGGGCATGGATAGAAAAATCGAGTAAATCTTTCCGCAGTGCAGCGCTCCGTACGCGTCCAACCCACCGCCGCCCATAGGGCCCACAGCAACCACAAGAGAGTTCTTTCGCACCGTGAACGTAGGCGGCACTGGATACACCATGTTTAATGCGAACTCATTTTCCAGCTGCCCGCCCGTCACGCTTCCGCCTTCCGCCCCTTTGATGCTTACCACGCCGGAGGCCCCCGAATTCCCGCCCCCGCCTCCTTCGCCACCTGGACCCATCCCCGTGCTGCCGTCCCCGCCCGCGCCGATTCCGCCCTTCCCGCCGGCTACCGTGCCGTAGGTCACTCCCCCTGCCGAGCCCGGCTGCTTTCCCGCTGGAGATATAGAAAAATTGCCCCAGCGGTTTCCCGCAGGAATGCTCACCACCGTCGCCGGTCCGGCAGGATCCACGCCAAGCACCAGCAGGTCAGCGCCGTCGGGAATGTTCGCACCTTCCCCGCTACCTGAATCTCTACGCCCGCCTGCCGTGCCGTTCAACGTCGGCTTCGCTGCGCCAGAGACCGGGATTGGTAGGCGCGGTTGCGTTACGGGGGGCTTTAGAAACGTCGCGAGCGGTGAATCGGGGCCTTGCGCCTGGGGCGTTGGCGCTTCATCGGAGGTCACCTTGCGCGCCGCGCGAATTGGGCTTGCATAGTTTGCATTCAGCGGCAGCTTTGGCACTTCCGAAGGAGTGCTCAATACCACGTTCGGCAAGTTCATCTCGGTTTCAATGCGCAGATCAGGCGGCGATGAACGCTGATAAATCGTTTGCCTGAAATTGTCGGGATGCGCGGGGTTCGAAACCGCCCGCAATTCGTGTTGTTGTGCGCTGCTTCCGAATGCGGGCGGTGATTCGTGGATTGCGCCGTCGCCCGGATGCGCTCCTGGACCAGCAGGCGTGATACGCGGCAGCGGTTTGGCGGAATTCGCGGGCGGCAACGGATAGTAAATTATCTCGTAGGTCGGCGCATCGTCCACCAGACTTAAGGCAGCGGAAGGAATCGCATGGCCAGCGTAAATCGCCAGCAGCAGCGCACCACAATGCAATGCGAACGAAGCGCCCACCGTCTTTCCCGGCATTGGCGCGCGCCCTACGTTGCCGTGCCGGAATAGGTAAACTGTTCGGCGCGAAGCCGCTCGGTCCTCGCGCGAAAAAATCAGCAAGAGCGATTCCCGCACTCCCGCAAATGCGTTCGTCGGAGGCAACAGCAATCGCGGCGACCTGCCGCCTGCGTTGGGCATGATCAGGGCTGCAGCATCAGCGCCCGCACGCGGCCCGATCGCAGAGGGAGGAATCCGCAGGATAGAGTTCTGTGCCCAGACGAATGTTGAATGGTCCACAGTTCGATTACTCGCGTTGACGCGCTGCCGCTTGCTTTCCTACTTCGGCTCGGTCGAACGAACTACTCCGAAGGAAATGCTGCGAGGCCATGTTGGCCTCAAGCAACTCTGGAGCCAATAGCCTAACCTCCATGTGGTCGCGCGCTGCCCGCTCATTCTGGGCCGGATGCTCAGGCAACTGTCACCATTCGTGGACGCACCTCCGCCCGCCACGGCAGCTTTTGGTAACCAAAGCCTTGTGCCTGCGGCACATATGGTCCGTGCTCACTGCAACCATGCGTCGCTCTCTGAACCCATGAGGTTTGCATTCGGAACGAAGTAAATTCGAAACTGGTTTGGTATTACTTCTGCATGGACCGTCCTTGGTATTCAGGCCTGCGTCTCGTTACCTACACTCGTGAGAGCGTTTCTTCCATGTCGACGCGGTCTCGCAACGTCCCGGCTGTCCGTGCTGCGAGTGTGTCTGCTGATCCTACTCGTGTCCGCTGCCGCGAGCGCCCAATCATCGGCGGAAAACCCGGGGGAATCTCCCGCAGCTCCCGCCGGAACTCCGGTCCAAACGAATTCAGACGCGTCGGAGGTGCCGGCAACGACAGCGCAGTCTCCGGCGAAACCACAGCACCTCGCGGCTCCGCCGGAGCCTCCTTCGGACCTGCTAAATCGTCAAGCACTGGAACAACATGCGGGCAAGAACGCTTGCAAGCTGCTGCTGCACTCCACGCCCTCTACAGCACGAGTGTTTGTGGATGGCGCTTTCGTAGGCAATAGTCCGTTGGAGCTCGTCATGGCTCCGGGAAAATATCAAATCGAAATGAGAGGACAGCGCCTGGATTCCGCACGGCGCGTGGTGGATTTACTTCCGCGCGAAACACGTGATGTGGCGATGTCGCTGACAGCGCGATATCCGACGCATGTTACAGCTCAATAGAAATGACTTCCAATTCCCAAGGAATTGAAGGAGCCGAGCATGGCAGGTATCGATTTTGACCGACAAGTATTTGTCGCCCCGACCGAACAGCCCGCGCCGCAGCAGCCTCGCGTCCTGGGCCTGGTGATTCTCGCGATCGCCGTTATCGGGATCATCTTCATCGGCTACAAGCTTCTCTCCTATGCCGGGGAGAGTGGCGCGTCCGCTGATTCCAACAGTCTCCAGCAAATTCAACAACAACTCGCGGATATGAGAGAACGCATGGATCAAATGGAGAAGCGGCACAAGACTGCCGGGCCCGAATCCGTGCTGCCGCCGTCTCGAACGGAGGCGGCCGTCCCTTCGGCAAACAATCGCTCCAAACCCGCTTATCAAGTCTCTGCCGCGAGCGCGTTGAATCCGCAGCGAAGTCCCAGCCCACCGGCTCAGCCGGTTGTGCCCCGTCCCGCTCCCGTGTCCGCTGACACTGATAACGCCAACCGCGAAGCCTGGAAGGCCACATCCGATCGTCTGACTGACGTGGTCGGAGTCGTCGGTTCGCAACAGGGAGAAATTGCCCAGACCCGCGACCAACTAAATCAGCTGCTCGCGCAGACTCGCCGCACCGCGTTACAATTTGAGCTTAGTCGCGGGCCAGACCATCAATCCATCGGCCCCGTCGAACTGCAATTGAAAAACACCGACCCGAAATCGCAACGCTATACCGTCTGCGTGTACGTGGATAGCAAATGCATTGAGCTGAAGAATCGCGTTCTGGATGAGGTCGTTGTTTTCGTTCTGGCGCGCGGCACAGCGCCGCTGGAACTCGTGGCAACCAGAATTAGCCGCGACGAGATCGTGGGCTATCTGGAAGTTCCCAGCGAAAAAGTGGGGCGTTAGCTTTTTCCCACAGGTAGGAAATAATTGCGGCAGGCTTGCTCCAGCGTGCTTCGCGTGAGGCGAGGTTCCACTCCAAGATAAGCTGCCGCCCAGTAGATTTGGTTGATCAGATCCCGCGCGTAGCAGTGTGAGAGCGGTTGCTTCATTCCCTGCGTGATCAGTTTCACCAGGTGCTCCGCCACGCCCTCGTCGCTGTCCAATAGCCGCGTCGCACATTCTACCTTGAAGATCTCAATGAACTGTTCAGAAGTCGCATAGTCCGTCCTGATCTTGTTGGGAATTCGCCTCAGGAACGCTTGGTCTGCGAGCTCGCTGGGATCAAGATTCGTCGCAAAAACAACGAATAAATCAAACGGCACTTCGAACTTCTTCCCCCCAGGAAGAGTCAGAAAATCCACGCGACGATCCAGCGGAGTCATCCAGCGATTAAAAAGCTCCACCGGCCGCATTCTTTGCCGCCCGAAGTCGTCCATGATCAGCACGCCATTGTTCGCTTTCATCTGCAGCGGACCCGTGTAATACCGGCCGGTGTGGTTGTACTGCAAGTCCAACATTTCCGCGGAAAGCTCTCCTCCGGCAATCACCCGCGGACGACGGCACAGCACCCATCTCCTGTCAGAGTCTTCCGGCGGGGTCTCCTCGCTTTGCCGGTGAACGCCAGGGTCGTAAACCGTAATGATTTGCCCGTCAACTTCCACCGCATACGGAATCCATACTTGATCTTTATAGATCGCCGGAAGACTGTTAGCGATGCTTGTTTTCCCGGTCCCGGCAGGTCCGTGCAAAAAAATCGAAGTGCCAGACACCACCGCAGTGCCCAAACGATAGATCAGATCTTCATCCAAAATCAGCGGGTGAAATGCTCGAACCAGGTCCGCTCGCTGCACCTGCGTTTGCTGCACGCTCTGCATGCGCACGCGCGTCCCATAATCCATCAGCGAAACGGGCGCTGGCCCGGCATACTGGTTCCGCGAGAGAAGTTCGGTAGCGCGTAGTTTTCCTTGCGCTGTTGCCACGATTCGGTGGCTTCCTCCGATCATGCCCTTTACTTCACACAGCTGTTCCTTCCGGAAGAAGCCGAAAATCTGCTCGACCACACCGAGTCCCAGGCACATGCGCTCGCTCAGGCCGCACAGGGACACCTCACCATTTAGATATAGAATCTTCAGAGCCAGGTCTTCCAGCAGCGCTCGGTCGACGCCGGTTTGTTCGATTTCTTGAGGCGTGCCAAGTTCCATCTCTTGCATTTTCAATCTTCTCCACTGCGACTTTGTATCTCTGCTCCACCGTTTCGCGCAGTCCCCGGCTTGGCAACTTTCGTGCAACTCCCCTGCCATCCGGGAGTCTTCGGCGTTGGCACGCGGTTCGCCGCAGGCTTCACCAACGGCGCGTCCAATGCCGACCGCGCGGTTCAACCCCTCAACAGGCTGCACAAAATGCCTGTAGACGGATTTTGTCCATTTGTGGATATCGTGGGCCTCGCGATGCGTTCACATTCGGAGACGCTGCGGCTCGCCGCCTGGCCAAAAAGTTCGCGCTCGGCTCGCTATCTCATTTGTTCACAGGCGCTCATACGAAAATCAGTGCCCAGAATTACTGGGCCTGTTCTTGCTATGAATAGCTTGGAGCATACCGCCGAAAATCGGGGCCGTGTCTTGCTAAGCATGCGCGCTGGCGCTTTCAGCAATTCGCTGTCCCGGCCTTCGCACAGAGTTTTGTCGTTATTGGGCGGTTCGAGAAGACGACACGCTCGTCTTAAATCCGCGGAGGCATTTGAAGTATTCTCCGCGGCAAATTGTTCTGCCGCGGCCGTTCCGCCGCGGCGTTTTGAGCACCATGTCATCAACACCCTTCGGATCTGAGGAATCTCGGCGCGCGCACGAGCGGCGTCGCGTCCCACGCCTGCGTCTGCCTTCGCTCGCTTACGTAGACGTTGATTCCGACAACGGCGGCATTCTGCTCAACCTGAGTGAAGCTGGCCTCGCGCTGCAGGCGGTCGCTCCGTTCTCGGGCCTCACGCGGGTCACTCTGCGCATCCAGCCGCCCAAACCCAGGAAGAGATTGGACTTGAACGCTGAGATCACGTGGCTCAGTGAATCTAAGAAAGAGGCCGGCCTTCGGTTCCTTGAACTCGAGGAAGATACCCGGATTGAAATCGCGAATTGGATTTCCGCCGAACGAGCCCCTCGGGAACCCCGCGCCGCCAGCGATTCGGCCGCCCCGCTCACCGCGGAAGTTTCGCACGCGCGTTTTCCGGAGGAAGCGCCCGTTCCACGCAGTAGATGGTCTCGCGCGCTGGAGACTTCACCTTCGTATGACGCGCCGCCCAATAGGAAAATACCGGGCGAATTGCCCAGCCCGTTAATCGCCAGCGGAGGACTTGAGCCGCGGCCCTCAGCCATTCTTCGTGAACGGTCCGTGGACGTTCCGGCGCCGAATCCGGCGCCGGGTAACGAGAAGATTCACGCGCCCACCACCAGTCCAATCGAGGGGCCTGTCGAGCCCGTTATATTCTCGGCAGAAGTTTTGCCTGCGGCGCCATCTCCTTCACAGGAATCGCCGCGTTCTGAAGAAGAGCCGCCTCGTCGCAGGAAATGGTCTTGCTTGGTTGAGAATTCGTCTTCGCAGAACACGCCGCCAATTCAGAAAACACCAGGCGAAATTCCGCGTCGGGCCGTGGGCAGCACATATATCGAGCGCCTCACCGACGCAATTCTCCGCAAGAATTTCGTGGACGTTTCCCCGAAGAGCCCGATCTCACCTGCCGACCAGATTCACGCGCGCGCCAGTAGCTCAAATGTTCAACCGGACGGCTCGATCACCCTTTCGCAGATCGTGTCCGATGCGGCTCAATCTCCATCAGTTGAACAACCACCGCCTCCAGCGCTGCCGGCTACGATCCCTCCACTGCCGGCTGCGGGGCCGAATATTCAACCTCCTCCCGCCCCATCTGCCGAGCCGATTGCTACGCCTGACGAAACTCCCAAGATTTTCCTTCCATCAACTTCTGAAACTTTCCCGCGCTCAGGTGAACGCCGCCGCAGCACCCGGCAGCGAATCTTTTCTCTCGCGTATTTAGAAGTCGGTTCCGATAACGGTGGTATGGTGCTGGACTTGAGCGCAAGGGGCCTTGCCCTTCAGGCATTCAATCCGCTCATCGGACTCACTCGCGTCAGCCTCCGCATCCAACCGCCGAAATCCAGAAAAAGAATTGCCGCCACTGCCGCGATAACTTGGCTCAGTCCGTCGAAGACCGAAGCAGGCGTACAATTTCTCGACCTGACCGAAGATGCGAGCATGGAAATCGCGGACTGGATTTCGGCGGAAGCAGCCGTTCCCGAACCCCCGTCTCACGACGATTCCGCCTCCCGCAATTCCGCTGACGCTTCAGCGACAAAAGTTTCCTCTGCGCCAGACTATGACGGGCAGAATCGCGTCCGGGAGGAGTGGTCCCCTCTATTCGCCGAATTAAATCCGGGCGAGTCAAGCGCGAATCAGAACGCGTTCAACGATCTCCCGAAAACCGCGACCGGCCGCGAGAATTTCGCTTCGCAGCCAGGCTCCGCGCTTTCGGAAGAGTCCTCGGAACATACGGCTAAGAATCTGGAAACCTGTCACCCAGCCACCCGTCGGCGCGCAGGCAATGGCAGCGACGCGCCCGTAAGTTCGCTCGCATTCTCTGAACCTGTTCCGAACGTCGCGCGTCCGTTTCTCTCGGAACAATTCCGTAAGTGGGGAACGATTGCAGTGCTGTGCACATGCGTCGCTTTGGTTTTCCTGTTCGTGGGCATGGCAATCTCGCGAAAACTGCTGAGCGATCGCGTTGATAGGTTGAGCGCGGAAGGACATACGCGAGACAGCGCCGCTTCGTCGCCGTCGCCCGCCACGCCCGCAACATCCGTAACGTATGACGCGTCGTCGGGCCATGCGGCGATGCCAGTTGAAGCTTCGCGTTCCAGAACGCAGCCCCCGAATTCCGAAATTGTTTCACGCGCGCCGAAAGATGAAATCCGCGGTAAGCATGGTCGTGAAAATCCTAAGTCTCGCATCACGGGCGGCGAAACCGATCCCATCGCAGCGGCGCTGCCTCCCGCAATTGTTCCGTCACCAGAAACCGCGAACCGTGACGCGCAAAGTGTTGCGGTCCCGTCTCTGCCGGTGTGGTCGGTACAGGCTGCCGGAAGTCGCGCTCCAGCTTCGGTCGCTCCGGTTGCGGCACCGTCGCCCACAACCAATTCCGTGTCCGCGCGCGTTGCCGAGCGTCGTGTTGACAGCTATCTGCTTTACCGTGTCGAGCCTCTCTACCCTCGTGAAGCGAAGGTCCAGCGCATTGAAGGGACGGTGACAGTCCACCTGCAAATTGGAACGAACGGCCGCGTCAGCAGTTCGCGAGAATTGAGTGGCCCGGACGTGCTCGTTCCCGCTGCACTGGCCGCGGTTCGCGAGTGGCGTTTTATACCGGCGTTGCTGAACGGCCAACCGGTCGAATCAGAAAAGGATGTCAGCATCGAGTTCCAACTTTGGCGCTAGGAGATACTCTGGTACGCGGCTTGCACTGCTAGGGAGGATTGTGGTGAAGATCGTGGTTAGGATCGTAGTGACCAGCGCACCATGCAGCGGCGGCTTCCCGTGAATTCGAAAGCAGCTCTGCAGCTGCTCGCAGCAATGCAGGAAAGTTCTGTAGGCGCGGGACTTCTACATCAAGCTTTAGACGCGTCCCGAACTTTTCATTTATCGGCACGAGTTAAAGTTTTTCTAGAGGGTAACGATGAGAGCAACAAAAACAGCAAGACTTTCGACATTTTTCCACGCACTGATTTAGTGCGATCTATCGGGTGGCGCGTGGCAGTACTAAAACCCGTCGTGCCCAGATTTTCACGGAGAAAGCAGTAATGAAGCGGGACAATTCATCGATGACGCGAGGCAAGGAGGCCGGACAGGCTCTGGTGCTGGCCGCCATGGGCCTTACTCTCTTCATCCTGGCGGCAGGCCTCGGAATCGACATGGGTTTCTTGCGCTATCAAAAGCGCCTGCAACAATCCGCCGCCGACAGCGCGGCCATCGCCGGCGCCGCCGAGATTGCCTATGGCGGCTGTTCGACGGGAAGCTGCCCCGGCGCAACTACCGATTCTGCTTCGAACGGTTTTACCGACGGCGCCGATAATGTGACTGTGACAGTTTACAGTCCGCCGAACGATGGACCACATGCGGGCCTCGCCGGCTACGTGGAAGTGCTAGTTACGAAAATCCAGCCTACATTTTTTGTGAGGATTGCGGGCGTGAATTCCGCTACCGTGACCGCCCGGGCTGTCGCTTATCTTAGCGGCAATTTGCAGAACTGCATGTACGCGCTCGGCGCCGGTATCGGGGGAATCACCAACAGCGGAGACGTGAGCGCTCCCAACTGCGGCATTATTTCCAACCACAATTTGCACACTACCGGCAATGGCAGCATCACGGCACGCGAAATTGGCGTTGAAGGAACCGCGACTGGAAATAACCACCCCACGCCGAAAACCGGCATCATCCCGGCAGCTGACCCACTGGCTTATCTTCAGCCACCGGCGGCAGGAGGTTGTCTCGCTGGCGGTGCGGGTATCGTTAATGGAACGACACCGGTAACCCTGAATCCGGGCAATTATTGCGGCGGCATCTCGATTAAGGGCGCACAAAACGTAACACTGAATCCGGGGGTCTACACGATTACAGGCGGCGGTCTCACGTTCAGCGGCTCCGGGACCGTCGGCGGGACAGGCGTCACACTATATATCGGAGCTTCTGGTGGAACTGTAAGTCTGGGTGGCGCCCAAACGGTCAACTTGAGCGCCCCAACAACCGGAGCCGATGCGGCGATCTTGTTTTATCAAGATCCGGGCAACACGTCAGCGGCGACGATTACTGGCACGTCAAACTCTAAGTTCGAAGGCGCGCTCTACTTCCCGGCGGCAACCCTAACGATTGATGCGACAGGCAACAATGCCGCGTACACAATTGCGGTGGCGAAGTCCTTGCAATTGGGTGGTACATCAGCGCTGAACTTTCCGTCGGACTTTTCGTCGCTGCCAAACGGCTCGCCCATCAAGAACGCGGTACTGGTGGAATGAAGATGAACGTTACCATGAAATCAGAAACCGGATTTCCCGAGAAAATTGGCACCCGCCACCGTGTGAAGCGTCGAACGATCCGGCGCGCCACGCAGTCTGGCCAAGCGTTGCTCGAAGTAGCGTTAGTCACCCCACTGCTCCTGCTCTTGGCCGTCGGAATCATCGAAATCGGACGTTACGCGTACTATAGCATCCTGGTCGCAGACGCCGCTCGCGCCGGCGCTCAGTATGGCGCGCAAAATTTGGCGACGGCCGCGGACACCGCTGGAATTCGAACCGCCGCCGAAAACGATGGCCAGAATCTTGCCGAGTTGAAAGTAACGGTTCAGCACGAGTGCGGATGCACCGGCTCGAGCATCGGCGGAGCGTGCCCGGCCACCGGTTGCGCCTCTCCCAATCACGCGCTGGTTTATGTGAAAGTCACCGTTACCGGAAAATTTAATTCGCTGTTCAAGTATCCGGGAATACCCCAGTCCATCGATTGCGATAGCACGGAACTCATGAGGGTCGCTCAATGAAGCGCACCCCTCGCTCGCCGATTTCGTTCGCCGGGCTGAAAGTTTGCGCGCGTTCCGCCGCACGTTGCTACTCGGAACTTTGCAAACACATTCCGCCGGCTCGCGCGCGCGAACGCGGCACGACCATATTAGAAAGCGCTGTAATGATTTCAGTTCTGCTCGTGATGATGTTCGGCGTAGTTGGCTTCGGCAACGCTTTATACACGTACCACTTCGTGTCCAACACAGCCCGCGAGGCAACACGCTGGGCCAGCGTCCGCGGTTCGACCTGCCCTCTGGACCTACCGGGCTTACCCGACGGGTGTCCCGCAAAAGACACCGATGTCAACGCGTACGTGCAAAATCTTTCCACGGGCATCGGGCTCGATCCCACTAAAGTCACGACCACAACCACCTGGATCGCACCACCGAACAATCTGGCAGCCTGCGCAGCGCAGCACAATAGTCCCGGCTGCGTGGTCAAGGTTCAGGTGCAATACTCGTTCCGGTTTCTGTTTCCGCTCCTGCCCTCGGGCTTCACAATGCAAAGCACTTCCCAGATGGTCATCTCGCAATAACGCCTCTTCCTTCAACGAAGCAGTCGGAAAGTCCGGCGCCACCGCAACTCTGGTCCAAGAATCAAGAACCACTACGAATAACGCAGCCAGCGGAACATCTCGACAAGAGATGGACGCTTCCCGTACATGAGGATTCCCACGCGATAAATTTTGGCGGAGGCGTAGATCGCGCCCACAGTTGCGAGAACCAGCAGGACCACGGAAAGGATGATCTGCCACCCGGGAGGTGTCTTCAGCGAGATGCGCAGCGCCATCAGGACTGGCGAGAAGAGCGGAACCTCCGAGAGGACGACGGAAATCTTGGAACTGGGATCGCTGAGGATGACGTTGCAGATTAACATGCAAAAGACGAGGGGCGTCATGGCCAGCCACTGCAACTGCTGCGCATCCTGGTCGTTCGAGGAAACCGCTCCAATCGCGGCGAACATAGAGGAATACAGAAAATATCCGCCGACGAAATACATTGCGGCGTAGAGCACCAACGAAATCGGGACGTGAACCATTGCCACAGGAGATCCCTCACCCATCCCCAACCTGGCCAGAGCGCCATAGGAGAACAGCAGCGCGACGGAAATCATCCATATTGCGAACTGCGTGAACGCAACCGCTGCTACCCCAAGAATTTTCCCACAGAGAAGCTCAAAGGGTCGTACAACGGAGATCAGGACTTCCATAGTCCGTGTGGTCTTTTCCTCGAGGACCGAACGCATAGTAATCACACCATACATCAGCAGCGCGGTGTAGAGCAGCACCACTAACGCGACGGCGATCCCGACAGTCTGTCCTCTTTCTTCCGCCTCGCCGGTTTCGCTTACTTTCAGCAGCTTCAGGTCTTTGCTGCCGAGCATTTTCTTCATGTCGTCCAGGTGGATGCCGCGCTCCCTGAGTCGTTCGGAAATCACTGCCTGATTCACGGCTCTCGAGAGCGCGCCGTTGGAATCGAAGGCGCTGGGATTCTGCAAATGCAGTTCGATCGATTGGCTCCGGTCCTGGGGAATCCATAGATACGCATCAAGCTTCGAGGCGTTGATCCGGGCGCGTAGATCCTGCTGAACGGCGTCGGGCGATGCTGGGCGCAAAATCACGTCAACAATGTCGAATTCCGGCTGACCGTTGTCGAACTTTGTGTCTAAACCCTTGCTGACGATCTCCGCGAGCGTCCCCGAATTGTCCACAATAACGATGCGCATGCTTTGGGTGGGCTGGTGCTCCACAAGAAATATAGTCAACAAGGAGAAGGCTGCGCCCAGCACCGGGACAATGATCGTTCCGAGGACGAAGCCCTTGGTTCTGACTCGGGTCAAGTACTCGCGCTTGACGATAAGTCCAACTTTACGCACACGCTATCCTGTGAATAAAGATTTCGTTCAACATCCGTTCGAAAAGCTCGAACCGAATGATGTATTCATCCGCTAGCACGGCAGTCCTTGGGGTCTTATGCGCATTTGCACCAGGTTTCGAATCGGCTTCCAGACCCTTTCCTAGTCGGGCAACGTTGGTGAACTCGATGCAGAATACTCTTACTGTGGGATTGCTCGATAGGACGCAGTTCGCCATCCTACCATGTTGTGGCTCTCGTCGTTCGGCCAAATTAAATCGCATTCTCTCTACTTCCTAGACGATATGGTCACGTTTTCGGGTCTAGTTGCGTCTATGTTTGGTGTCGACGGTCTATACTGATACGTGCTGTAAGCGTGAAATGTTACCTGGATATCGAGCGATTTTGCGATGAGATCCTAGTTGAACGGCGGACCGGGCGGAACGTGTAGGACCGTGACCTGCAACGGACCCGCCTCAAGAGGATACATGCGGCATGCGCTGCTTAGAAATTGATCCCGACCCGGGGTTGATTCACAGTCAGAGTCGGAACTCGCGGCTGCGACCCTTGCTTCGTTAGAGAGACTCGACGATCCAACCGCGACTGACCGAATTAGCGACGCTGCACCAATGTCGAGGGTTCCGGACATTTCTGAAAAGCCTCGGACCGACAGTCCACAGGCCGCTGTTCGATCGAGCTCGCCCATGGCGCCCGCCATGTTCGATTGCGGCAACCTCGCTGCGTAGACTCAGCCTCACTCCCCTGAACAGTGAACGGGTTGACTTAACATTGGTGGGGGCGTACGTTTAAGACCCCTGCCCCATTTTCCCCCGGCTTTAACCTTGTAACCGTAGGAGCATCCAGAACATGAGTCGCAGCACATTTAAGCAGGAACTAGGTGAAAGGTTATTGCTGGCGGTCCTTTTGGTTCTCGGTATCCTGGTTGTGGTCATGCACATCCTGCATCGCTGAACTGATGGTTTAGGCACCAACGACCGTGCCCAAGGAATTTGATCAATTTTTCTGCGACGAACTTCCACCCGATCATGACCGCGCAGAAAATGTCGTTGAATGACGCTTATGGGGGTCCCGGTTCTCGCGTCGTCGTAGACTCGCGCCGCTTGAGGGACCCTGCGTGACTGGGCACGGAGTGTCTGGAATCACCCGGGAGCGTCATATCGCGCGTTTGATCTTATTTGGGTTTTTCTGAGGGTGCCAGCTGTTCCTGCGACGCAGGAGCCTGGTCTGATTTGCGCACTTCCGCGGAAACTACATTGAAAGTGCCGTTGATGTCGCGCTCTTGAATGGTCTTGGTTTCCTCCGTACTGGAGGCGGCATATCGCACTGTATATTTTGTTTTTGTAGTGACTTGCAGATCGCCGTTCGTGTCATTCGGATTGGGCTGCTTGCTCTGCTGCTCGGTTGTTTTTCCACCTGAATCCGTTTTCTGGACGGTTGTTACTTGCCAGTTCAGACGCAGGCTGCCGTCGGCAGCCACTCCAGGGGCATTCGTAAAATATGTCTCGACCGTAGTGTTTTTTTCACCGGCGGCGTTTTCTGTCTCTTTACCAACGGTGCGTGAGACTTCTGAAAGTCCGCCTTCTGAATCGGGGCGCGAAATACGCTCTTCGCTGGTTCGATTCTTGTTGTCTTCCTTGAGCGCGGTTACTTTTACCTCGGCGACCTCCCAGTTGCCGCTGGAATTTGCCTGTAGCAATGTTTTCTTTACCTCCACCCTGTGGTCAGCGATGCGCTCTTGTAACTCTTGCGTCTGCAGGGATGGGGTCAAACCGCCATTACCGTTGGGCAGGTAAGTCGTGGTTTTCGTCTCCAGCACTTCTGGGCTTGTCTTTTTCGTGTCCGCGACTTCACGTTGAATAACCTGAAGATTTCCGTTCCCATCAGATTCCGAGGTCGTGCGTATCACATGGACATCGCCGCTTGCCGAGCTTTTCGCTTCTTCTTCCGTGATCTGCTGCAGATTCCTTTGTCCATTCACATCCCAGCTGTAGCTGCGCACTACTGTACGGGTCGTGGTGGCATTCACATGAATCGTTTCCCTCTCGGTTTCGAAACTGGGCTGGTACCGGCCATTGGGCCCAAGCGCTTCCACACTTTGTTTATCCACACTCTGGTTACCCGACCGAACGTGGCTGTCCGTCGTGCGCGATGGGCTGGTGTTCTCTACGGCAGTTTGCGTTGTGGCTGACCAGGATTCGTTGGTGCTGTTCGGCTGAGCATTTTGAGCCTGCGCGCAGACAGCTATGCCGACACAAAAAATCACCGTAATTATCGACTTGATTAGGATCTTGGTCGAGGACGCGTCGATCAGATTATCAAACTGTGACAATGCCATACTGTTGCTCCCGCCACTCGGAGCCGTCGCGAAACCGGACAACCCCAGTTTACCGCGGCGAATACATGGGGGCAACATATACACCTAGTCGTTCGAGTTTTGAGCGCTCCTCTGGGAACTGCGAGTTGGTGAACAGTCTGAAGTGTTTCCTTGCAAGTTGCAAAGGGCTTGCGATCACTATTGGCGGCAGGTGGTTTGGCACACGACAAACTCTGCAAATAGTTACCGGCTGCGAGCTCGTATTTGTTTGGCAGGCAGATTTTCAAGATTCGGAATGACAGTAACGTTCGTCGGAACCTCAGTATATCGAGCTTGGCGCACCTCGCCGAACGCTTGGATTGTTGCGTCAAGCTCCGCCGACGCTCCGCAAGAAACGGAAAATTACAAAACGAAGCCACCGATTCCCGGCTCAGGCGGGGAAGCGGACGCCATGGTTCACGAGAAAGCACGACAGAAGCGCTCGCTCACGGAGATAACCGAGCGAGTGGCTGATCTTGCGGTGGTGGCGGAATCGAACAACGAGCCGGTGCCCACGTCAAGCTCTGGAAACAAATTGCCGGATGCCAACGTCCCGGGACCGACTCAGGATGAAATCCTGGATTGCTTATAGCGATTCCGTCACTTCTGCCCTAGCTCGAGCAAGCCCGTGGTACTGCACTCACAGCGAGGCACTTCGTCGCCGAAACGGACGGGATCGACAAGTCTAGTGGATGTCGTGTCTCTTAATTCGAGGGAATCGTTACGGAAACTTCGTTCGAATCAGCGCTCTGGATGTTGCTCGAGTCCACGGCAGTCACGAAGTAATAGTAGACTTGTCCGTCGGAAACCGTGCTGTCGGAATATGACGGACTCGACTCCGGCGAAGAGTTCAGCTGGGCAAACGGCCCGCTGGGCTTCGTACCGCGATACACGAAATATCCAGTCACGCTTGAGGTGCTGCTGCGTTCCCACGTGAGCGCCACGCTATGCTTACTAGCACTGGTGGCAACTCCAGTCCCGGAGAGGGCGATATTCAGCGGCGAGTTCGCTGCGTTACTGGTGATCGTCAGTGTTCCGGTTAGACTGCCCGCCGCTTTGGGATCAAAGTTCACTGTATAGGATTCAGTCTGACTGGGATCCAGGATCACGCTCGCCGCCGAACTGGCCAGAACGAATCCAGCGCCAGTGACCGTCACTTTCGAGATGGTGGCGTTGGTGTTTCCCGTGCTCTTCACCGTCAGCTGACCGGTGCCGGACGAACCCACCGTCACGCTTCCAAAACTCAAGCTCGATGCGCTCGGCGTTAGTTGAACTGCAGCAGCCGCGGCGGTCGCGCTCAAATCAACGATCGTCGGTGAGCCCACCGCATTACTCGTAACTGTAATTTTGCCCGTTACGCTGCCGGCCGCGGTTGGCTTGTATGCCGCTGTGAGAGTCGCGCTCGTTCCTGGCGCCAAATTAATAGGCGTCGTAACCCCCGAAATCGCGATGCTGGAAACGGAAGGCGTAATGGCGGATATCTTCACCTCTGAAGTGCCGATGTTTTGCAGGCGAATCGTTTGGGTCGTGTTGCTGCCCACCACCACCTTGCCGAAGCTGACGGAAGAGGGAGTGGCCGCGAGCGTCGAAGATGTCGCGGTCGCATTTATACCGACCACCACGTTGGGATTGGTTGCATTGCTGGCGATTGCCAGACTAGCTGTCAGTGTCCCCGCGGCTACGGGTTTGTACGCAACCGTCAAATTCGCAGTTTGCCCCGCAGCCAGGGTCGTTGGCGCCGTCATTCCCG
>Ga0210387_10000421_pt1 | contig 30276 bp, 22 predicted proteins | sample IncBWC7OmetaG_FD_160108 | JGI IMG/M metagenome (GOLD analysis project Ga0210387, IMG submission 160108) | Forest soil microbial communities from Barre Woods Harvard Forest LTER site, Petersham, Massachusetts, United States - Inc-BW-C-7-O ... | reverse complement strand
CTGGTGATTCTGCCGATGAAGTCGAAACTCGCGTTCATCGAGGTGGAATCGATTCTGCGTGCACGTGGACACGGCAACACGTCAGATCTGGATAAAGTTGGAACTCCCCACTTCGCACAGTTTGTGCCGCTGGAGGATAACCAGGTGGGGTTCTTTACGGTCTACGACGGCTCCTTCGATAAGTACATCGAAGATTTCACCAAGAACATCGGGCAGGTTTTCGACCTGTTGTTCAAATTCACCAAGGGCGCGCCACCCTCGCCGTGCAGGAAGTATGTCCAGGAGTTTATCGACTTCGCCGCAGGAGCGAATCGGCCGCCGATAGGGTTCTACCAGGCGTACCCAGGGCTGAGCGTGCAGGACATCCATGCCCTGATCGCCGATAGTAAGCCGCAACCGGTTTGAACTTCGCACGCAACGTCACGACGAATGAGCGACAGGAGATTGAGTGTGGGCACAGACAGCAAAGGAGACGCGCCACCAGCGAAAGAGGGAGAGGGATTCCTTCGGCGTCTGTTTGGGGGACGCGAGCACCATGCGTCGGAACCTGACGCGAAACAAGGACCGGGAGATGAATCCACACTCGAGCTGGCGGACATTCAGGGGTTCATCCTTCGCGGGTACCGGATGCCGATGGTCAGGCACTTCCTGTTATCGGTGGGTGTGGCCGCGGAGGCACGGAAGTTGCTGGGGCGACTGGTCAGTGGAGACGAATCCGACGCGCCGCAAATCACGACCGCAGACGATTGGCATGTTGGATTCAAGCCAGGGCCCGGGGATTGCCTCGGCGACTCTCCACGCTGCAAGCCCGACTATTGCCTGAACGTGGGGATTACCTGGCTGGGGCTGCTCGCCCTGGAAGTGAACGATCGCGTCCCGAATATCTCCTTCAAATCGTTTGGCGCATTTGTTGCCGGGGCCGCGGCGCGGGCTGACCTTGTTGGTGATACCGGCCCAAGCGCGCCAGAGAATTGGATTGGTGCGTTTGGGAAGGGAAGCGATCACGTAATGGTGACGCTGCACGCGATGAGTCCGGAAGCAATGACGACCTATAGCGAAAAGCTCGCGGCATTATTCGCCGAAAGGAATGCCTTCACAGAGATCTGGCGGACCGACGGGATGGCGCTGATGGACATCGTGGATGGCAAGCTCGTTCCCACGTTTCGCGTTCACTTCGGTTACACCGACGGCATCAGCATGACTACCATTCGCGGAGGGCCGGAACGTTATCCGGCAGATCATCAGCAACCATGCGAACCGTGGCTGTTCGTCTTGCAGGACGAGGCTGAGGATTACTTTGTGCCGGAGCCTCGGGAACTTGGTCTCAACGGCAGCTTTGCCGTGTTCAAGATGATCGAGACGGATGTTGTTGGGTTCGAAAACTTCTTGCAGTCACAGAAGGAAATAATCGATCCGGAGTTGCTCGCAGCGAAGATATGCGGACGCTGGCGAAACGGTGTCCCTCTTGCGCTGTCGCCGGACACGGACAGCCCGCCGGGCGGCATTGCGCCGGAGCAGATGAACAACTTCGAGTACGTGAATGCCGATGGGTCCGGTGATCCAAGGGGACTCCGCTGCCCGGTGGGTGCACACACTCGCCGCATCAATCCACGAGGGCAGCCGGTGCAGGGGCAGGGGCAGCCTGGCGGCAGCAACAACACTCACCGGCTGATTCGCCGCGGCATGCCGTACGGGCCGACCTACGATCCGACCTACGATCCGACGAAACCCCATGACGGAATCGAACGGGGACTGCTCGGCTATTTCATCAACTCGAGCATCGAGAATCAGTATGAATTCGTGCTGGGGCATTGGGTCAACGACAGCGAATTTGCTGGAGCGGTTCGCCTGCCTCCGAAGGCGAAGGTTCCCATGATCGGTACGCAGGATCCAGCCGAGGGCATCTTTGTCATTCCACAGCCGAACGGCGCGCCTGCAACCAAAATCACCGGATTCTCGACCTTCGTAAAAACGAAGGCGGCTGCTTACTGTTTTTTGCCGAGCATCACCGCAATCAAATTTATCTCCGCGCTTTAGTGAGGTTCCTATGCTTTTCGTAACGAGATGGTTCGGAGTGACCGGCAGCGCTGCAGAGCGAGACCCCATTCGCGAGCAGGCTGTAATCGAAGAGATAGTTCAAAAATCTCTTTTGCTGCAGTCGAAATCCGCAGCTGCGCAACATCGCCCTATCGGTCGTGGAACGCACGTGAAGGGAGTATGCGTGAGAGGTAAATTCGAGGTCTTCAATCTCAGCTTGAAACTCGACCTGCGATTGGCGAAGCGACTCGGACAGGGAATTTTCGCAAAGCCTGGAGTGTATCCCGCGACGGTACGGTTTGGAAACTCCGATTCGAGAAACAATTCGGACTTCAAGCCTGACGTTCGATCCATGTCGTTCTCAGTCGATCTCAATCCGGACTCACCCGCCACAATCACAGGCCTGCGCCGGCAGGATTACTCGCTGCAAAACACCAAGACTCTGCCGATTAACGATGCGAACGCATTTTTGGCGCTGGCCAAGGTCCTGACGGCCTCGAGCCCGCTCTCAGCTTTCTGGGCCCTTGGTTTCAAGGACAAGCTCCGGGTGCTGAGGACCGCTTTTCTAGTCCAGTTTCAATTGCATCAGAAGATTAGGCCCTACCAGCACTTGCGCTACGGCAGCAACGTTCCGTTTCGTCATGGACGTTTCGATGTGGTGAAGTTCTCGGCAACACCGTCTCTCGCGAATCAAGCAAAAACGTTGCAACGGCGTAACCCCAATGGCCTGCAGGACGAACTCATCCGGCACGTTGATCAAGATCGTGTCATGAGCAGCTTCGAATTTGGGATTCAATTTCTGGATCCCGAGAAGATGACCTATTGGGGTAAGTGCCGCGACGCCAATTTCTGGATCGAGAACGCGAGTATCGACTGGAAAGAGAGTGAGGCCCCCGTTCATGTTGTCGGTCGGCTCACGTTACTTCCGATGTCGCACCTGTCCGCGGAGGATTCCGCTGCAGTGTATTTCGATGTGACTGGAAATTCGACGTCTGACAGTACGCCGGTCGGGAGCATGAACCGGGCCCGCTGGTCTTCGGAGGTTGCCAGCAGAAAAGCACGCTTGCAAACGACCAATGCTGGATCCCAGGAGAGCGACAGCGGGGTGGGATTCGCACCAGGCACGACCAGGGGGACCCCTGCCGGGGAAGATGTGTACGAACTCAGGGAATCGAATCACGCGGTTGAGAAGGTGAATTAGGGATTCAACCAACCGGGAAGGTAAAACCTGAGCTGTGAGCCGAAGGGGTGCCGGTTCGTGTTCTGCCTCCGTAGCCATCACGCTGCTCATCGCGTAAGAGTGCTCGGGAACTACCTGGATGGTGTCCCCTGGACCCATCGGGAAGTCGCCCCATGGCTCTATCCAGACTGAATGGTCAGGAGATGGCAGCATTCCCGGGGGGCGAGTGCGCTGGCGCCAACGTACCGCACGGAACTCCTGAAAGATGCGCAGGTTGGGGCGGCAAGGAGCCGGGCTGGGCGCAACATTATCGGTTTAGTGTATGTTTAGTACCAAATGATCGCGCAGATCTGAGCATACGATTCCAGGTCGGAGGCCAGTTGGGGATCCGATGTATGTAGCTGCGCGATGGAATGAGAGCGGGCCCACCACTGGTATGGTGTCTCTTTTTGACAATTCATGGGAGGAAGCCGCGTGGACGGAATAGGGACGCAATTGCGGGCAGGCCGGCTTCGGCTGGGGCTCACGTTGCGCGAAGTAGAAGATCGCACGAGTCAGCTCGCCCAGGAGTGGGGCAACACTGCGTACCGCATCTCCGCCAGCTGGCTTGATCGAGTGGAACGCGAGAACCGTGGGCTTTCGGCGACCAAGCTCATCGTACTGGCGTTTATCTATAACCTCACCATGGAACAGATGCTGGCTTTGTGCCCCGGGGTGGGCGAAAGTCCGGCACAGCTAGAGTTGGTATCGCGCCCGAATTCCACGCTGCTGCTAAGTGAAGGGCCGCTTGCCGAACATGCCAGGCTTTGGTTGCCGGATTCGGTGTTAACGGGGCCTGCGCCCGAGGACACGACGCTGTTTCAGTCGGATCAGGGAGTGATGCCGGTTCACTATCGGCGGGGGATCATCGGGCGGAGGGATCGGACCATGGAGCCGATGATTCTGGCGGGGTCCATCGTGCTCATTGATACGCGGAAGCGCGCCATTGCGAAGAGAAAGGACTGGGTCAACGAGTTCGATCGTCCCATCTACTTTCTGCTGACGCGAAGCGCCTATTTCTGCGGATTTTGCGAGTTGGACAAAAACGGAGAGTACCTGAAGCTGGTGCCACACGCGCTCTCGCCTCAAACCGAAGACGACGAGCAGAGGCGGTGGCAATACAGAAAACAAGTGGAAGTCGTCGGGACGGTTGATGCGGTATTTACCCGACGGATCGCGTAACCCGCTAGTGCTGAGGCGGCGGCGGGGCGCGCGGGTGGACTAGAGCGCCCGCTGCAGATCGGCTAGTCCGGGTAGATTGCCCTGTTGATACAAAGCTAGAACTTCACGAGTCATCTGAAAGTAGATAGCTACTGCCTGCTGGAGATATTCTGCCGCAGCTGCCGGCGGGCGACCGGACTTCGCGGTGGCTTTGAGGCGGCCAATGTGCCACTCCACTTCACGCGCGTTCAATCGAAGTTGCTCGGCGATGAGCAGGGCCTCCGGATACCATTGCTGAACGTAAAAGACCAGGTCGACCAGCACCGAACAATTTTTCTCCATGACCTCGATGCCGCGCATGCCTCCCAGCAATCGCCAGATATCTTCCGGGCTCATCGTCTCAACCCAATGGTTGTCCTGAGCCGCCAGAGCTGTGGGATCGGCCGCGATTCGCTCCAGGTTCTGGTGATCCAGCGGGGCAAGTCGTTTGAGCAACTCATCCCAGTTTCCGTAAGGGTAGAGTTGGCGCCGGCGATTGCGCAGATAGTAATACGTCCCAATTCCGAGGATAACGGCAAGGAATACGAACAGAAAACCGAAGAAGTCGAGGTTCCGAATGGTCATTATCGTTTCAAAGCCCGGAGCTTGCGTAGATCGTATTCCACGCGTCTTTGCAATGTAAAGAGTTGTCGCTGAGCTTCTTCGGGAAGTTCCTGTGGGGCGGGCGCGGGCAACCACAGCATGACGATCCAATAGCCCGCGCAGAGGAGATATGTCGACATACGAAGGTAGGTCACGTTCTGATAGGCGATGGAAGTTCCGGCCAGGATGTTGTGCCCAGCTTCGGTGATCAGGCCTACGAGGGAGTAGAAACCAAGGCCCTGGGCGATCCGGGCAACATGCGTATTCCAGGGGAGGTTTGCGGTCGATGAGAAGGCGATCATCCCAACGAACAGCTCGCACTGCAATGCGGACGAGAACAGATTTCCGCGGTCGAGGAGTGTGCGCAGGATGGTCTTCTCTGGAGGGGAGGGAAGGCAGGCCAACACAAAGGCGATGGCGAGCGAGGTAAGCACGAGGAGGAGAAAGCCCTTGCGAATATCGGGGGCCCAGGTGCCTGTGGGGCAGAAGACATGACGCGCGAGTTCGTAGGTTACGGCCAATTGAAGGACAAGATCCAGGCTGGCGAAGGCAAAATACGCGATGAAATAGGTGTGCGCCGATCCACGCAGCGCAATCTCATAGAGCGCGATGGAGTTCAGAATATTGGCTGCGATCAGGGTCGTGAAAACCGGAAAGGTTCTTGCGCGATGGCGGGTCAACAGGACAACCAGCAACACGATGTGTCCGGTTAGGCCGGCCGCCCAGAACGCAAAAACCGTCCGGCTTAGATGCATCTCTTACGCTCCTGAGGGCGGCCGATTGTCAATGCCAATTCCAACTATCTCATGCTCATGGAAGGATGCTCAGAAGAATCGTAACGATTAACTGGGGAGGGGGGTTGGTCCCGGTGACTACGTCGGGTTCTGGATTGGTTCCAGTGACAACGGTTGGGGTGCCTGGTGTGGTGGACTGTGCTGTCACCGTCCCGGTGGACAAAACGAGGGCTGTGAAGGTAACGGCAAGGCTGCATATGCGGGAAATGTTCCTGACCATAATTCGCTCCTTAGCGCTGGAAGGCGCTGGGGGCAAGGTAGGCGTCAGGAGGCGATAGTTAGCGAATGATTGCGCGATGTTGCGTAAGCGAAACAAGCGCGAAAGGCGAAAATGGAGGCCTCCAAGCCGGATGGCTTTCCAAAATGGCCACAAATAAGAGATTTAATCCAGTACCATCGCGGTGGTATTGTTGATAGGCAACAAGTTAGACATATAATGGACGCAATTTGGAAGAGTATTGCTGGTCGTTCGGAGCGCCGTCGCGCAGAACCTTGCGGACAAAGAACGCAGTGTCCTACGTCGCGTAGGACACACCCTGCGGCGCACGACCTCAGATGCAGGTACATTCCTGGAAATCGGGAACACTATCGGGGTCTACATCATGGAGCATTCAAAAGACATTGCGGAAGCGGTTACTACGTTGATTAAACTGATGGTCGACCACCCGGAAGAGGTTACGGTGGAGTGCGTTCCAATCAGCGAGGGGAGTTCTCTGCGCATCTCGGTCGGTCATGCCGATATCGGAAAAGTGATTGGAAAGCAGGGACGAACGGCGAGGTCTTTGCGGATACTGGTGACAGCAATGGGGATGGCAAGCAAACAGCGAATCAGCCTCGATATCCAGGAGTAACAGGAGGTGAGGCGTGAGCGGGCCTCCGGGAGGGACCCGGTTACCGGCTCGCGCCAATAATTATCGCCTTTGCTTGAGAAACCCTACATATTTCAGCCGGAAGTGATTACAATCACCGAGAGCCTCATTAGTTACTAGTTAGGATTCCGGCATGTCTCACGTATTGTTGCGAGCGATGATTGGCGTATTGCTGGCATCCCCTTTGGTTATTCTGATTGCCTACCTGATGGCAATCTTCGATCGCGCGTGCTGGAGGTATCAGCGCAAGCACGCGTATCGGCCAGGACCGCGCTAGCCCCTCCGTGGAGCGTGGCACTGCAACCGTTGATCGAGCAGTATCCCGGATGATGTTGCAGTTCTCTTTTTTATCCAGACCTTCCCACCGCATGCAACCTATGAGACCGGACTACTCTATTGTCTGGACCGCTCTTGGCTGCCCGGAGGAAATTTCGTGACTGCAGTGGTTGTGCCCATCGACTCGATTCGGATGCCAGGCGCTTCCAACCGTGGGATCGGTGAAAGTGAGCTGGGCGCGCAACTCAAAGGCTTGATGGATGAGTCGCGGGTGCTGACGCGGATGATCGACCGCATTGCGTTCGCCTCGGATGCGAGTCTGTATCGCCTGATTCCTCGAGCGGTGGTGCAACCCATGAACTCGGAGGAAGTGCGCAGGCTCTTCCAGTTCAGCCGCGAGCGGAAGATCCCGATGACGTTTCGCGCAGGGGGAACGAGTCTTTGCGGGCAGGCGATTTCGGACGGCATTCTGGTGGATGTTGGCCGTTACTGGCGTATGGGCGCGGTGGAGGAGAACGGCCGATCGGTGCGCGTACAGCCCGGATTGATCGGGCAACAGGCCAACCAGATGCTCAAGCGATATGCGACCAAGATCGGCCCGGATCCGGCGTCGATCAGTGCTGCGCGGATGGGTGGAATTCTCTCCAACAATGCCAGTGGCATGTGCTGCGGAGTATCGCAGAATGCGTATCACACGCTGCGCTCGATGACGTTTGTTCTGCCGTCGGGAACGGAGATTGATACGGCTGCTCCCGATGCAGATGCGCGGTTTCGCGAGAGCGAGCCGCGTCTGGCCGCCGGCCTGCTGCAGTTGAAGCGCCAAGTGGAAGCGAATTCCGAATTGTCGGGGCGCATTCGCGCGAAGTATCGGATGAAGAACACGACGGGATATTCGCTCAATGCGTTTCTGGATTATTCCGATCCCGTGGAGATCTTCAGCCATCTGCTCATTGGGTCTGAAGGGACGCTGGCGTTTATTGCTGAAGCGGTTCTGGAGACGGTGCCGGATCTGCCGGTCAAGTACACGGGCCTGCTTTTGTTTCCGGATCTGCATGCGGCATGCGAGGCGATTGCACCGTTGCGGGAGGCCGGAGCCGCGGCGCTCGAACTGATGGATCGAGCGTCCCTTCGGTCGGTTGAAGAGAAGCCGGGCATTCCGGCGGAGATTCGCCAATTACCGGAAAACGCTGCGGCTCTACTGGTGGAGTTTCAGACAGCGGACGCCAACGCGGTTGAGGAGAACGCAGCGCGGGCGCAGGTCGCAGTGCAAGGGCTGAAACTGCTGAGTGACCCGCGATTCACGGACGATCCGGTGACGCAAGATCGCTTGTGGAGTATCCGCAAGGGATTGTTTCCCTCGGTGGGTGCGGTGCGAGCCGCCGGTACCACCGTCATCATCGAAGACGTGGCGTTTCCGGTCGATCGCCTGGCGGACGCTGCGGTGGATTTGATTCGTCTGTTTGAGAAGCATCATTACGACAACGCGATCATCTTCGGTCATGCCAAAGATGGGAATCTTCACTTCGTCATCACGCAGGGTTTCAATACGGAGAGGGAAATCACACAGTATCGCGACTTCATGGCGGATCTGGTGCGCCTGGTGGTGCAGAAGTATGACGGCGCATTGAAGGCCGAGCATGGAACCGGCCGTAACATGGCGCCGTTTGTGGAGACGGAGTGGGGTTCCGAAGCCTACGCGATGATGCGGCAACTCAAGGCGCTCGCGGACCCGGAAGGCTTGCTCAATCCCGGGGTGATCCTCAACCCCAATCCGGAGGCTCACCTTGCAGACTAGAAGAGGATGCCGGTGGTGGAGGCCGAGATCGATAAGTGCATTGAGTGCGGTTATTGCGAGCCGAAGTGTCCGAGCCGAGATATAACGTTGACCCCGCGACAACGGATTGTGGTGCGGCGTGAGATGCAGCGGCTGAAGGACTCCGGGGCCAACAGTGCCGCGCAGGAGGCGCTGGGTGCGGACTTTCCGTACATGGCTTTGGATACGTGTGCTGTGGATGGATTGTGCGCCACTGCGTGCCCCGTGAATATCGATACGGGAACACTGACCAAGCGGTTTCGCCGTTTGCGGCACACGGCATTTGCGAATCGCGTTGCGACGGGGTTGGCGCGGAATTTCACGCTGGCAGAAACCGGAGGGCGGCTGGCGCTGACGGCGGGACATCTTGTTCAGGATTTTTGCGGGCTTCGGTTCATGCGCGGCATCACACGGCTCATGGATAAGGTTACGCGGAGTGTGATGGATGAGCCTTTCTGGCAGTGGTCGGCAGAGATGCCGAGGGCGCGGCGCGGTTCGCTGCCTGTGCGCACGCCGCCAGACGCGAATGCCGTGTACTTTCCGGCATGCATCTCGCGGATCATGGGCGCGCTTCCGGGGGAGCAACAGGAGATAAGCGTGATGCAGGCGCTGCTCAACGTTGCGGACCGCGCGGGCGTGACGATGTACGTGCCCGGAGATATCGCGGGTAATTGTTGTGGCGTGCCATTCTCCTCCAAGGGTTTTGAGATGGCACATGCCGTTGCGGCCAATCACGCGGTGGAGAGCTTTTTTCGGTGGTCCAGGGAAGGGAAGCTACCAATTGTGATCGACACCAGCCCATGCACGTACGGGTTGAAGACCGCACGTCCTTATCTGAGCCGCGAAAATCAAGCGAGGTTCGATGCGCTTACGATCCTCGACTCCGTGGAGTTTGCGCACGACCAGTTATTGCCTAAGCTTCCAATTCATCGCAAGGTTGACTCGATCGCGCTGCACCCTGTCTGTTCAGCAGTGAAGATGGGAATCACACCAAAGCTGGTGCGCATCTCCAACGCGTGCTGCGATTCTGTGTGCGTGCCGCCGGACGCGGGATGCTGTGCCTTTGCTGGTGATCGGGGGTTCTTGTTTCCTGAACTGACGGCTTCCGCGACGGAGGTGGAGACACGACAGGTTCGGGAGCAAGAGCATGATGGCTATTACTCAAGCAGCCGGACGTGTGAGATCGGAATGACGCGAGCGACGGGCAAGGTCTATCAGTCCTACTTGCATTTGCTGGAGTACGCCTCGCGAAGCGGTCGCGAGGACGATGCAGGTTGAGAAGCCTCGCATCGCTGGTTGGAGCAAGGGAGCCACGCTGGCTGGGAGGCTTCCTCCGCCTCGGGCGATTCGGGCGATAAAAAGGCTGTCCTTCCGGAGCGATCGGAGGGTAGAGTATTAGTTCGACCCACCGTTGCTCCCGAGGATTCTCAACCATGACTTCATTGCAGCTCGATTTGAAGCGTCTGTTTCTCGTTGCCCTCATCGTTATGACAACCAGCACCGGTCTGTGTGGCGTTGCTGCAGCCGCAGGTCCGCTGTTGCTGAGAAACCCTTCGTTGAGCAAAGACAAGATTGCTTTCCTGTACGCGGACGATATATGGACGGTGCCGCGTGGGGGCGGTGAGGCCGCACGGTTGACCTCGGTAGGCGCCGTCACCGAGGGACCGTACTTTTCTCCCGACGGCACGCAGGTTGCTTACTCGACGCGCGAGCATGGGCAGGTTGATGTCTACGTAGTCAACGCGGAAGGTGGAGTGCCAAGAAGACTGACGTGGGAGCCGACCGGTAGCTATGCCGCGGGCTGGACGCCGGATGGGAAAGACGTACTGTTCGCATCGATGCACGCAAGCTTCTCGGATTATTTCAGGCTGTTCGTGACTCATGCGGACGGAACGGGAACGCCCACGGTGCTTCCGCTGCCAAGTGCGGAGACGGGCAGTTTTTCGCCGGACGGAAGTACCCTGGCCTACGAACCGATTCTCCAGTGGGAGGACGCCTGGAAGCATTATCGCGGCGGCCAGACCAAGAAAGTCTGGCTCGTGAATATGAAGAGCCTTGACCTGGTGAAGGTTCCGCGCGAGAACTCGAATGACTTCAATCCGGTGTGGGAAGGGAATTCGGTTTACTTCTTGTCAGACCGCAATGGGCCGGTGTCGCTGTTTCGCTACGACACGGAGAGCAAGGCCGTGACACAGGTGGTGGACAATCACGGATACGATCTCAAGACGGTCGCGGCCGGCCGGGGAGGTTGGTGTATGAGCAGTTTGGCTCACTGCATTTGTATGATCTCGATACAAAAAAAGAGCAGGCAGTTCAGGTCACGATTCACGGCGAGCTAGGCGAACTGACTCCGCACCTGGCGAATATTCCGGCGGACCAGGTGCAGAATATCGGAGTGTCTCCGACAGGTGTACGTGTGCTTGCCGAGGCCCACGGAGACATCTTCACGCTTCCGGCCGAAAAGGGAGATACGCGGAATCTGACCAAGACGCCGGGTGTTGCAGAGCGCGATCCGTCGTGGTCGCCTGATGGGAAATCGATCGCGTACTTCAGCGATGCGTCGGGTGAGTATCAACTGTACATTCGAGACCAGGATGGGCTGCATCCTCCGAAGGTGATTGACCTCGGCCCAAATCCCTCCTACTTCTATAGTCCGCGGTGGTCGCCGGATTCCAAGCATATTGCGTATTCCGACAAGCATCTGCATCTTTGGTATGTCGATGTCGCCGGTGGCAAGCCGGTGCTTGTCGCGACAGGTTTGCGGGGGAGCTTTGGATCGTCGACTGAGCTTAGCTGGTCGCCTGATTCGCAATGGATTGCGTATACCCGGGATCTTGAGAACCAATTGCATGCAGTGTTCTTCTACTCACTGACGACGCACACCTCCGCCCAGATTACCGACGGCATGAGCAACGCGGCGCATCCAGTCTTCGATGCCAGTGGCAAGTTCCTCTACTTCGCCGCGTCGACCAACAATGGACCTTCGGACGCTGGAATCGATCTCTCCTCGCTGGATCGGGCGACCAGCAGCAGCGCGTATGTGATCGTGCTGGCGAAGGACGGAATTTCGCCCGTGCCACCTGAGAGCGATGAAGAAAAGACAGCGGAAGAGGCGGACAAGAAGACCGACGACACCAAGCCAGCGGCGAAGAAGGACGTCGAGAAGACGCAGGACAAAGAGGTAGCGAAGGGCGACGAAAAGAAGGACGCCGCAAAGAAAGACGAGGTGAAGCCGACGGTGATCGACCTGCCCGGAATTGGCAACCGAATCCTTGCGCTTCCTATTCCCGCGCGGAATTACATCGATCTGCAGGTGGGCAAGACCGGGGTACTTTTTCTGGCAGAGGGGAGCCCGGTGGGGCGTGTCTCGGGCGATCGTGGCGCGCCGATACGGTCGCTGTGGAGGTTCACAACCGAGAAGCGCAAGACGGAGGAGATCTTCAATAACCTGACCGGCTTCGCCGTCAGCGCGAATGGAGAACAGTTGCTGGCGATGCGCGAGGGCAGCTGGTTTGTCACGCCCATCGCCGAGCTGAAGACGGGTTCCCCCGAGGCTCCGCAGGGTAAGCCGATTAACAATGGGGGAATGTTCGCCACCATCGATCTACGCCAGGAGTGGAAGCAGCAGTATCGTGAGACCTGGCGTATCCAGCGAGACTTCTTCTACGATCCCCATCTGCATGGTTTGGACGTGCAGAAGATATCTGCGAAATATGAGCCATATCTCGATGGACTAGCATCAAGGTCCGAGTTTACGTATTTGTGCACCGAGATGCTGGGCGAAATTCAGATTGGGCACATGTTTATCCGCGGCCCCGAGGATCCGGATAAGTCCCCGAAGCCGGGCCTGCTGGGTGCGGATTATGTCGTCGAGAACAACCGATACAAATTCTCGAAGATCTATAACGGCCAGAACTGGACTCCCGCCTTAACCGCGCCGCTCACCTTGCCCGGCATCAATATAACCGAAGGCAACTACTTATTGGCAGTCAATGGGCGCGAGTTGCATGCCACCGATAACTTGAACAGCTTCTTTGACGGCACTGCCGGCAAGCAGACGGTGCTGCGAGTGGGGAACAAGGCTGATGGAACGGACGCCAGAGATGTAACGGTCGTTCCTACCGACTCGGAGCACGGACTGCGAAACCTGGATTGGATTGAATCCAACCGGCGCAAGGTCGATCAACTATCCGGCGGCAAAGTTGCGTATATCTATATGCCGAATACCGGGGGCGCGGGCTATGACAACTTCAACCGTTACTTTTATTCTCAGCTGGATAAGCAGGGCGTGGTGCTCGATGAACGCTATAACGAGGGCGGGTTCATCGCCGACTATGTTGTGAACGTGCTGGGACAAAAACCATTGAGTGCCGCGATCGAACGCGATGGCGAGCCTGTCCATGATCCCGAGGGCGCCATCTTCGGGCCGAAGGCGATGATCATCAATCAGTCGGCAGGCTCGGGCGGCGATGCCATGCCGTGGTACTTCCGCAAAGCCGGGCTGGGAACGCTGGTCGGCGTTCGGACATGGGGAGGCTTGGTGGGCATTGGAGGTTACCCGACCCTGATCGATGGCGGCGGGGTAACAGCTCCACGGTATGCCATCTATGGGCTGCATGGCGACTGGGAGGTGGAGGGCCACGGCATCGCGCCGGATGTTGAAGTGGAGGAATATCCGAAGGATGTTGCGGCTGGGCACGACCTGCAGCTCGAGCGCTCCGTTGAGATCGTGATGCAGCAGTTGAAAGAGCATCCGGTAACGATGCCGCCTGTCCCGGCTTATCCGAACTACCACCAGAACGACGGGTTGGGCCATCCGTAGTGACTTAGAAGATCTCGTCGTCGCCAATCGGCATGCCGGGCGGAGCTTCGATCGGCTTGGCCGGTACAAACTTTTCGGGATCACGATTGAAGTCGTCGATGCGCTGAATGAGGGCGGCACGATGGATGGCCTCGGCGGTATCGCTGAGTGGTGGGGCAGTGTTCCACTGCTTGAGAAGATCGCTGATGTGCGACCGAGCGATCGCGCGTGCCTGCGTGGAGGCCTCCGGATTTACGGCGAGGGCAAGCATCGCTTCCACGGCACGGAACTCCACGGCGCGTTCAACCTCAGACGACATGGAGTGACCCGCCTCAGGCCGTTCTGCGACCGTCGCAGAGATTGCCTCGAGGACGGAACGTAACGATGGGCTTGCCGGAACGCGCATATGGTATTGAACGAGACGGGAGGCGCGCGATGGATCAAGCAGCACCTGGAGCGTAAGATCCGCAGCGCATTCCGCGGCGCCAATCGGATCGAAGGTGAGGCCGGTCTGAGAAGGGAACGACTCCTGCGTGCGAGGATAGCCAGGCGGCACCGGTGGAAGAACCTTGAGGAGCGACTCGGGAAGCGTGAGTGTTTCCGGGCTCAGCGTTTGCAGAACGGTTGTGAGTGCTTTGCGCTGGTCTGCCGGGGCAACGATCTCTGGATCCGCTAGTCCATCGCCTCGCTCGTTATAGCGATAGTCGAGGCCACCGATCTCCTTGATGGCGGCTTCGGTCTGGTAGCGGTGAAATAAATAGATAGGCACCAGCGCGAGCTCAAGCTGCGACATGGGGGTTCCGGGCTCAATCACATCGGGGCCGAAGTTCTTGAGCGCGGCCGCTCGCACTTCAAGCACTCGCGCAAGTTCAGCAGCGGGATCAGCACCGTTGTCCCAAAGATGCGCATGAGGTTGCGCGGAACCAAAGGGACGCGCATCTTCGTCGGTGATGAAGACCTGGCCGCGGTGGTCGGCGTCGGCGAGAATCTTTGTGAGCGCGGCCTCAACATCGGTATTCGGTGCGAACTGCCGGTAACCGTAATCGATCGAAACCTTGTCCCAGTCGCCGATATGGTCGGCATAGGCGTGCGACGTATCAATGGCCCCATTCTTATCCAGCGTTACGTAGGGGTGGGGATAATCCATGACGCTGTCGGACTGAGAGACGCTGGAGGCTGCGAAGTTGTGAGCGAGGCCGAGCGTGTGGCCGGTCTCATGGGCCGACAGTTGGCGAATGCGCGCCAGCACCATCCGGAGCATTAGATTGTCCTCGGGCTTTGGCAGATGACCATCTTTATAGGGAGCGAGCAAACCTTCGGCGATGAGGTAATCCTGGCGTCCGCGCAGTGAACCTAACGTAACGTTGCCCTTGATGATCTCTCCAGTACGCGGGTCGGCAAGCGCATCCCCATAGCTCCAGCCGCGCGTGTACCGATGAACCCACTGGATGATGTTGTAACGAATATCCATGGGGTCAGCGCCCTCGGGAAGCAGATCGACGCGGAAGGTTCCGGGTGCCCAGCCGGCGGCCTGGAATGCCTGGTCCCACCAGCGTGCGCCCTCGACCAGCGCCGTGCGAATCGGCTCAGGTGCGCCGCGATCGACGTAGTACTGGATCGGAGTGACGGCCTCGCAGCGAGTCGTGCAGGCTGGATCTTTCCTGATCAGCCGGTGACGAAGAATGAAGCGCTGTGTGACGTCGTCACCAAGCGGCGCCGTCAGATCACGGAACGAGGAAGGGAAGTAGCCTGCGCGCGGATTGAACCGACGGGGGGTAAACCCCGGTGGTGGCAGCTCAATGAACGAGTGCCGCTCGCGCAGCGTCATGGCGTGCGGGTCAGGCGTGACGTCCGAGACGTACGGTGCTTTCAGCGGACCTTCGGCCGTGAAGGTGAGCTCAGCTTCTATCTCGGTGTTCTTCGGAAACCCTTTGGTGTCGTCGAGCGCGATGGTGGATCGGGTTGGGTCGACATGATAAGCGCCCTGGTGGAGCGCGGCCAGTGTTTCGACCACGCGATGAGCATCGTGAAGGAAGAAATCAGTGGCGTCCACAAGCACAGCACCGGAAGAATCTTCAGCTGCAACCGTGAACCCCCAAAGTATCGATTCGGGAAACGATTGCGTCACCGCAAGAGTTTCGGCCGCCTCCTTCGAGGAGCTGCGGAAGTAGCTGTTCGGTTGAGCCAGGAGAACCTTCGGCCCGGACCTCTCGAAGCGAACGATGCGACCTTCGGATAATTGACCGCGATCGAGACCAAGATCGTTGGAGCCTGTGCCATAGGGGAGCGAGTTGGTATAGAGAAGATCCGTGTCAAGGTGCGGGATCTCAAGGTAGAGCTTTCCGGCTGCCGGATCCCAGTCGAGTGGCAGGAAGCCATCGATGTGGTGCATGCCCGATGACTTCGCAGCGATCGTTGGGAGTTGATCGGCGGGTGTCTCGGCGTAGGCAGGAGCGAACGCCAGGAGCAGGGCGAAAAGAAGGGTGGGGCGCATGGGTATTTTTACCATGCGGCTTCGATGATTGATCAGCGTTCGACCTGCCGGGCTTAGGTAGTCGAGAGCGGGCGACTAGGGGTGATCGAACGGCCAGGAAATGGAATGGGCGCTTACCGATGAAGCATATCGAATATCGCCCACACCTCTCACCGAGGATATTTCTTGTATCTATCGGGGAATCAGGTATATGCAGTCTTCCCGTCGTTTGATTGACAAGGCAGTCAGCTGATAAGCCGCCCTCCTGTGACGAACGTCACAGGTTGTTCGATGCGTCGGGACTATGGTTGCAGCTGTTGGGATCCAGGCCGATCTCCAGCAACTTTATCGCAGCTAGAACGCGCCAAACAGAGGTGTTTTACATGAGGCAAAAGCCCCGCAGGATAACGAGATTGTTTCTACTGGCAGCGGTGGTTGGGATGCTGACGCTGTGGGGCGCGGGCAGGGCGGCCGCGCAGACGCAGACCCAGACGCAGACGCAGACATTGAAGCAGACCACGGCGGCGGCGGAAGCGCCGGCGGCGGGGTATGTAGGCAGCGAGACGTGCGCGACGTGCCACCAGAAGAACGCAGACAGCATGGTGGACAATCCGCACTCCAAGCTGGCGCTGGAGCATGGTGGAGCGGGCGCGAGCTGCGAGAGCTGCCATGGGCCGGGGCAGGCGCACGTGGAGGGCGGCGGGGATGTGAGCAAGATCGTGCGGTTCAACAAGCTGACGCCGGGCGAGGTGGACAAGACCTGCCTGGGCTGCCATGCGAACACGCACCCGAACTTCCTGCGCTCGCCGCATGCCAAGGCGGGGGTGAACTGCCTGAGCTGCCACAGCATCCACAAGTCGGTGCCGGACACCAAGCTGTTGGTGGCCACGCAGCCGAACCTCTGCTTCCAGTGCCACACCAGCATCAAGCCGGCGTTCGCGATGCCGTTCCACCACAAGGTGAATGAAGGCCTGATCAGCTGCAGCGACTGCCATAACGTGCACGGCACGTTCCAGCCCGCCAATCTCAAGGTGACCGCGGATCAGAACGCGATCTGCACCAAGTGCCACACCGAGACGCGGGGGCCGTTTGTCTACGAGCACGCCGCGGTGCGGGGCGAAGGCTGCATAGCCTGTCATACGCCGCACGGATCGCAAAACGCGCGGCTGTTGAACATGCCGAACATCAATCAGCTGTGCAACCAGTGCCATAGCCCGGTGGCGGCCAATACCGTCCACGGGATGGGTGCGGGATCGGCAGAGCTAACGCCCTGCATCGACTGCCACGTCATGATCCACGGATCGAACGTGGATCCCTACCTGAAGAAGTAGCGGCGGTAGCAGGTTGCCGTTCGGCAGCAAGAGGACGGCTGGGTTCAGATTCAGCAGCACGCCCGGATCAAGGGCATAAAGAAGCAAGGTTTCCTTCCAGTGAGGCTTGAGATGATGAAGACAAACGAAACGCGGCTGCCCAAAGCGCACCCCACAATGGCCCAACGGGTCGCCGGTGCCATCGGAGTCGCCACACTGCTGATGACGGGCCTGGCGGCCGCCCAGGACGCAGCTCCTGCAGCTCCCGCAGCCACCGCCAGCGCGGCTCTGCCCGCCGGCAAAATAGTGCAGAACGGCTTCGTGGTGCATCAGACCGTCGATCTGGGCGGACACATGGTGGGCATCTCGGGCTCGGGCTCGATGTACGACACCCTGGTCAACATCCAGTCGGGGCCGCGGGTGCTGGGTCAGACCATGACGCTGCGCGCGGTTCCGGGCGTCAAGCAGCTGCTGTTCGATAGCCTGACGGGCTACAGCAACGGCTTCGGCGGCGATCCCATCAATGTGGTCAAGCTGGACTTCTCCAAGGGCAAGGTGTACGAGTTCGCCGGCATGTTCCGTCGCAATCGCCAGTACTTTGATTACGATCTGTTCGGCAACCCCAACATCCCGGGAGGGCAGTCGATTCCGATCGGCCCGGGCGGCTCGCTTGGAAAGTATGCCTGGCCCCAGGTTCTGCAGTCCCCGGAGATGTTCAATACCGTGCGCAGGATGACGGACCTCGACCTCACCATCTTCCCTCTATCCAGGTTCACCTTCCATTTCGGATACTCACGCACCATCTTCCAGGGCCCCCGCAGCATCCCCGGAGCCTACGAAACAGCCAAGACCAGCATGCTGTTCCAGGAGATGGAAAACAACACCACCAATGAGTACCGTGGCGCCATCGATTGGAAGCCGCTGCAGCAGACCATCGTCACGTATGAGGAAGTCATCACGCATTACCAGAATGACTCCTACTTCATCCTCAACCCCAATCAATACACGGTGCAGGAGGCCAACGGCCTGCCGGTCTCGCTGGGCAACTGGGATGTTCAGACCCCGTACGCTGCGAGCAACTGCAACACGAACAGCATCACGACTCCAGGCGTCATCCTTACCTCAGCCTCCGGCACCGCCGGCCTGCCGGTGGTGGATCCTGCCTGCAGCGTGATCTCCAAGTACACGCGCTATCAGCCGACGCATAGCCTTTACCCGACCGAAATGTTGCGGTTCCAGAGCAGCAGCGTTCGCAACCTCGCGGCCAATGGCATCTTCCGCTACACCGATGCCACGACGAATATGCCCAGCTACCAGGAAAACTTCCAGGGCCTGAATGGAATCATCCGCACCGAGACCTACACGGGATCGGGGTTCGCACAGCGTCAGAACGTGGGCATAGATTTTGGTGCGACCTATCAGCTCACCAAGAAGTTCAGCTTCTCGGAGCAATTTGACTTCTCCAACGTCCGCATCCCCGGTACCGCGACCTTCCATGGCGTCTCCCAAAGCACGCCCGCGACGGCGCACAACGAAACCATCAATTACGCCGGTCCGCTGACGCCAGGCGTGGTCGGGATCGTCGGCCAGGCTCCCAACGGGCTGCCGCTGCCGAACTACCTTGGGACAAGGATATTGAACAACAACATAAGCGCCACCTGGGATGTCACGCCCCGCGCCATGATTACGCTCACGTACCGCTACGGAACCAGGTTCATCGGTCAAAAGGTCGCAGCCTACACCGGCACTCCCTCCGCGCTCACCTTCCCGGTCACCAACGTGAACATCGAAACCAACGGCGGCATCGTCAACATCGCCCTGCGCCCCACGGAGAACTGGAACATCAACGGCACCTTCGAGGCCTTTTACGCCGACAACGCCTTCACCCCGGTAGGCGCGCGCCAGACCCAGATCTATCGCGTGCACTCCTCGTACAAACCAAAGGCCTGGGCGTCCTTCGCTACCTCCTATCTCGACACCGAGCACCACAACAACACCAACAACATCACCCCCGGTGCGGCTCCCATCGATGGGCCCCTGCAGCATGTCGATCACAGCCGGGTGTTCGGCTTGTCGGCCGACCTGGCGCCGAGCGAGAAATATAGCTTCGACTTCAGCTACGGCTACTCGGATGTCTACACCTCCACCAACATCTGCTACCTCAACGGAGCCACCCCCACCTTGCCCGGCACCGCCGTCCTCACCCCCAGCGGAGCGCCTGCCATCTGTCCCGGTGTCTTCGTCCGGGGATCGACGACCATCCTCTCTTCCTGGGGTCCAACCAAGGACTTCGCCGACGCTCCCACCCAGTACGCTACCGCCTCGCTCACCGTGAATCCGAACAAGCACCTCCAGTCCAGCCTCGGCTACACCATCAGCGCGGTCAGCGGCAACCAGTTCTTCAACGATGCACGCCAGGTCAATGGTTCCTTGCAGTCCGCCTGGCAATCACCCTTCGTCCACGTCGCCTGGACGGTCCACCCCGGCTGGGTCTTCCGAGCCGACTATAACTACTACGGCTATGGTGAAGGCGGCCCCTCCGGCGCTCCTCTCTGCAGCACCACCACCTCGCCCACCGCGGTCGTGGTCCCCTGCAACTCCCCCACCCTCGCCCCCTATCCCACCGGTCTCACCGAACCCCCCTCCGGCCTCACCGCCCCTAGAAACTTCCACGCCAACCTCGTCACCCTCTCCATGCACTACGAGTTCTAAGTCGCAGGATCGAACGAGAAGCACTTCATACACAAAAGGAGAACGGCTGTGAAAACACAATTACGACTCGCAATGGTGCTCACAATAGCAGCATGCACGCTTCCCACCTTCGCCCAGAACACCGGTGCGGCAACCTACACCTCCAAGTGCCAGATGTGCCATGGCGCCGATGGAACAGGCAATACTCCCGCCGGAAAGGCCATGAAGGCTCCGTCTTTCCTCTCCCCGGCTACCGTAAAGGAGTCAAACGCAGATCTCATCGCGGTAACAAAGAACGGTAAAGGGAAGATGCCGGCGTATGCTGGCAAACTCACCGACGCAGAGATCAAAGACATCATTGCTCATGTACGCACGTTGCAAAAATAGTAGGAGTGCAAGGTGAAATTCAATCTATTACGTAAGGCCAGATTCAATCATTTGACCGCCGCAGTTTCCCTCATTGCGATATCCATGGCCACCCCGCTGTTTGCACAAGGATCCGGTGCAACGATCTATAAAACGAAGTGCCAGATGTGTCATCTCGCGGACGGAAGTGGCAACAAGGGAATGAAAGTTCCCGCGTTTACCCCAGGTGCATCCGATGCCCGCCTCATTGCCGCCACTAAGAACGGTGTGAGCACTGGTCCCGTCAAGATGCCCGGCTACGCTGGCAAGCTCACGGACGCCGACATTAACGACGTTGTCGCCTACCTCAAGACGCTGAAGAAGTAAGAACTCAGGCAGAGCTATCTTTGCGATGAAGATAGCTCTGTTTCGAACAGCACCGCATGATCGCATCCAGTACCATGGGGCGCACGGTGGTCACAGTTTCCTGTGTCCCCGGGCGTTTCCAAAATAACTGAACAGGAGCAATCATGAAAGTCCTTCTGACGATCGCAGCAACCGCACTCTTCGCCCTGTCCGTTTCACCAGCCTTTGCTCAAGGAGCAGGCGCTGCAACCTACAAGGCAAAGTGTCAGATGTGTCACGGTGCCGACGGCCAGCCGACTGCGGCTGGCAAATCCATGAAAGCGTTGCCCTTCAACTCGCCTGAGCTGAAGAAGGCATCTACCGCTTCGCTAATCGCTTCCGTTACGAATGGCAAAGGCAAAATGCCAGCGTATGCAGGAAAGCTCACCGACGCCCAGATCAAGGAAGTCGTGGAGTACACTCGCACGCTGCAGTAGTGACAATGTGAAAGAGGCAAGGAATGTCACCGTTGGGTAAGCTCAAGAAAGTGTGGGCGAAATCCCTGCTCTCTGGCAAGATCAATCCAGTGAGATGGCCGGAGTCAGAAACAAACAACCCCTTAAACAATTCCTCAGGCCTTCTCTCTGCCAGCAATCGCCTCAACGGTCGAAGCTTATCTCTCTTCACAACCGAAATATCAGGAACGACGCGGCCTCGTCGCCTCTCAAGCTCTCCCATCGCAATCGCCGGATCTCTACTGCTTCCTGCCCAGCAGGAAAATGGAAAGCCGGCGATCGCGAAGGGAAGCCTTCGCTCGAAGGCCTTCGTCGCAGCCTGCGTGCTTCTGCTTCTCGCGTCTTTCTCCCCCGCCATCCAATCGCAAACTGACTGCCTCTCCTGCCATGGGGATGTCACCATGCAGGATGCCGCGGGCCACAACGTCGGCGTCGACGCAAATGCCTTCCACTCCAGCGTGCACAGTGATCTCGGTTGCAGCGCCTGTCATGCGTCCATCAAGGCCTATCCGCACCCCGACCATCCCCAGCCGGTAAAGTGTGTCTCCTGTCATGCCGACGAAGCCGCAGCGCTGGTCGGCAGCGTGCATGAACACTCCGCGGACCAGCCCTGCACCACCTGTCACGGAACGGCCCACGCCATCCTTCCCAAGGACAATCCCAAGTCAGCCGTCTATCCTCTCAACATTCCGGCCACCTGCGGCAAATGTCATGGGGACGCGGCGATGGCCAAGCAGCACCACCTGGCCAATGTCTATCCGCAATACATGGACTCCATCCACGGATACGCAGTCAGCCAGGAAGGCCTCCTCGTCGCCGCAAACTGCGAGAGTTGCCATGGATCCCACCACGTTCTAAGCCACACCGACCCCAAGAGCCCGACCTTCAAGGCAGCGATCCCGGCGACCTGCGGAAAGTGCCATGCCGGCATCCGCACGCAATATACCGCCGGAGTTCACGGGACTGCGCTCGCCGCCGGCAACCTGAACGCGCCCTCTTGCACCGACTGTCATACTGCCCATACCATCGGCCAGCCCACCATGGCCCAGTCCACACCCATGTGCGGCTCCTGTCATCAGGCCCAGTTGTCCACCTACCGCGACACCTTCCACTCCCAGGTGAGTAACCTCGGCAGCTATGTGGAGGTGGCACGCTGCTCGGACTGCCACGGCGAGCACGAGATTCTGCCTGCCTCGGATCCTCGCTCGCCCGTCAATACAGCCAACCTCGTGAAAACCTGCGGCCGATGCCACCAGGGAGCCAACGCCGGCTTTGTGAAATATTCACCCCACGCCAATCCGCACAACCGTCATACCTCTCCGCTGCTCTACACCATCCGCCTTGCGATGGTCCTGCTGATCAGCGGCGTCATGTCCTTCTTCCTCATTCACAGCTTGCTATGGCTGATCCGCTCTCTGGTTGAGAAGGCGTAAAGCGCGTCCGCAAAAGGAGAAATCTGATGCCTGACCAGGCAACCCTCGTAGAAGAAATCCCGTCGCTTGGCCCGCTGACGGCAGCCGTACCGCCGCCTGACCCCGGCCGCGAGCGCTTTTTCGTGCGCTTCACTCTCGCCCAGCGATACATGCACGCCATCATGTTCGTCACGTTCCTGGGCCTGGCCGCCACCGGGCTGACCATACGCTTCAGCACCAATACGTGGGCACAGCACTTCGCCCTGGCCATCGGCGGATTCGGCACCATCCTGTTTCTGCACAAACTTTGCGCCGTTACCCTGACCCTCGAGTTCTTGTACCACCTGCAGAATATTGCGGTCCGCATCCTGGTGCGAAAGGAAAAAGGACTCCTCTGGGGCCCGGATTCCATGGTCCCCAACCTCAAGGACCTGAAGGACATCCTCGGCAACTTCCGCTGGTTCTTCGGCCGGGGGCCAAGACCGAAGCTGGAGCGCTACGCCTACTGGGAGAAGTTCGACTACTGGTCCGTCTTCTGGGGAATGATCATCATCGGCTTATCCGGCTACGTCATGTGGTTCGGACCCTTCTTCGGACGGTTCCTCCCCGGATGGGCATTGAATGCTGTCCAGATCGTTCATGGCGAGGAGGCCCTGCTTGCCGCCACCTTCATCTTTTCCATCCACTTTATTAACGCGCACCTGCGACCCGACAACTTTCCCATGGATACCACCATCTTCACCGGTGCCCAGACCGAGGAGGAGTTCAAAGAACGGCATCCCGAAGAATATCAACGCCTCCTGGCCGAGGGCAGGCTGGAGCAAACGGTCACGACCAAACCTCCTACATGGTTGATGAACTTCAGTAAAGTGACTGGCTTCACAGCGGTGCTTATAGGGGTTCTGTTACTGGTACTAACAGTGAGTGCATATTTCCGGGAATAGCCGAGCTCTCCCCGGACCCGGCTCCGACACAAATCGTGGAAACCACCACGAATCGGGGCCAGAACGTACGAAAAATTCAGCGACGAGGCTCCCGACGTGTCCGCAACCGTGTCCCCAACCAGCAGTTTCAAACAAAATTGGCTCCAACCGTTCTTCTTCCTGGGCAGGAACGTCCTCAGCCTCATCGGCGGAGCCATCACCACGGCGTCCGCTTTCGTCCTGGTTGGCTTCTGGATGGTCGACGTCCTCGGTCACGGCGGATCGACCAATCCCTACATCGGCCTGATCCTCTTCCTCTTCCTGCCTGCCTTTTTCATCCTTGGCCTCATCCTGATCCCGATCGGCATCTTCTTCCAGCGCAGGAAGTTACTCGCCCAGGGCGCCCTTCCGTCAATCTATCCCGAGGTCAACCTCAATGACCCCATGTTCCGCCACGCGCTGAACTTCGTCATCATCGCCACCTTCGTCAACTTCGTGATCGTCGGTGTCGCCAGCTATCGCGGCGTCGCCTACATGGACACGCCCGGCTTCTGCGGCGCCGCCTGCCACGTCCCCATGCAGCCGCAGTGGGTCGCCTACCAGCACTCACCACACTCTCACGTCGACTGCACCGAATGCCACGTCGGCAGCGGTGCCGCCAACTACGTCCACGCCAAGATGGCCGGCATGAAACAGCTGGTCGGCGTGACCTTCAACACCTTCCCCCGCCCCATCCTCGCGCCCCTCTCCGAGCTTCGCCCCGCACGCGCAACCTGCGAGGCTTGTCACGCACCGAAGCGCTTTATCGGCGATCGCCTGCTGGTCAAGACCAGCTTCGGCGACGATGAAAAGAACGCCTCAACCAAGACCATGCTGGTGCTGCACCTCGGCGGCGTCGATTCGCTCTCGCATCTCAGCGGGATCCACGGCCACCATCTCAATCAGTTCCAATACACCTCAACCGACAACGAGAACCAGACCATCATCTCGGTTGACGCGCCCGGCCCGAACGGAACCACCACGGAATACGTCAGCACCGATTGGAAGGGCCCGGTTAAAGGCGTGAAGCGCACCATGGATTGCATGGACTGCCACAACCAGGCGGCCCACTCCTACCAAACCGCCGTGGACGCAGTCAATGAATCGATGGCCAATGGCACGCCCGATCCCTCTCTCCCCTTCGTCCACAAGCAAGGCCTGCTCTTGATCCAGGCCAAGTACGGCTCGCAGGCCGAGGCCGCCACCAGGATCAAATCCGGCCTGGAAGATTTCTATCGCTCGCAGTACCCCGCAGTCTGGACCGGCCAGCACAACCAGGTCGAACAGGCCGCCGAGACCCTCACCACCATCTACAAGCAAAACGTCTTCCCGGAGATGAAGGTAACCTGGGGAACCTACCCGAACAACATCGGGCACAACAACTTCCCCGGCTGCTTCCGCTGCCACGATGGCAACCACACCTCCAAGGACGGCAAGACCATCACCAACGACTGCGCCGCCTGCCATAACCTGCTGGCCGTCGACGAAGCCAACCCCAAGCTGCTGAGCGAGATCAACTTCCAGTAGGCCGCCAGCAGAAAGCGGCATCCTGTTCTTCAGGATGCCGCTTTTCCTTGTCCGTCATTCTTCACTTCCCGCGTTGCCCCAACGGCGCCTCTACGGAGTCCCCGCGACTTGCTTCACCGCTGCGTTGGTGTTCACGGACTTCGCCGCCGGAAGCTGCGTAGTATCCCAACCTCCGCCGAGCGCTTGCACCAGCTCCACCGCCGCCGTCATCTCGCTTACGCGCAGCGTAATCTGTGTCTGCTGATCGCTCAGCAGTGTTAACTGCGCGGTCATTACATTGAGATAGGGATCCAGGCCCGTCTCGTAGCGAGACGTCGCGATGTCCACAAACCGCTGCGCCGACTTCACTGCCGCATCTTCCTGTTGAATCTGCTGCGAGGTCACTCGCAGCGTGGAGATGAAGTCTTCCGTCTGCTGGAACGCCGTCAGCACCGTCTGCCGGTACGTCGCCACATTCGCGTTATATTGCGCGGTGTATTGAGCAACCGTCGCCTTCCGTAGCCCGGCATCGAAGATCGTCTCCGCCGCCGAAGCTCCCACCGACCAGAACAGCGCCGGCGCCGAGAACAGCGACATGATCGTTGACGACTCCAGCCCACCTCCGCCGGTCAGACTCAGTGTCGGATAGTACGCCGCCTTCTCTACGCCAATCAGCGCATTCGCCTCCGCCATCGTGCGCTCCGCCGCCGCAATATCCGGCCGCCGCTCCAGCAACTCCGAGGGCACGCCCACGGGTATTGGCGGCACCGGCGTCGTCAGCGGCTTCACCGGCATCGAAAAGCCCGAAGCCGCCTTGCCGATCAGCATCGCAATGGCGTGCTCGTAGATGGCGCGATTGGTCGCAATGCCCGTCGCGATCTCCTGCGCGCCTTGCAGCGTCACCTCTGCCTGGGCCACCGCCTCATCGTCGTCGATGCCCGTCTCGTACAGCGACCTGGTCAACTCCAGCGATTTCTTATCCGCCTCCACCGTATGGTTGAGCGAATCCTGCAGCGCATCCTGTCCGCGCAGCTGAAAGTAAAACTCTGCCAGGGCTGCCTGCTCGGTCAGCCGCTCGTTCTCCAGATCGGCGGCGCTTACCTGCGTCGCATACTGTGCCTCCCGAACCTCGTTACGCACCTTGCCCCACAGATCCGGCTCCCACGACACGTCGAACGGCAGCGCTATATCGTTCGACGTGACGCCAGCGGCCCCAGATGCAGCGGCCCCGTGCAAGGACGCGGGGGTTTTGGTGCGGTTATACGAAGGGTCCGTCGTCACGGTCGGATAGAACTGCGACTTCACCTCCCGCACCTGCGCGCGCGCAGCCATGAAGTTTTGGAAGAACGTCGCGATATTCTGGTTATTGATATTGAGCTGCTCCTCGAGCGCATTCAGTTCCGGCTCGTTGAAGGCCTCCCACCACTTGCCCTTGAGCGCCGCATCCTGTGGCTGCGCAGGCTGCCACGTTCTGTCAGGCGTTGTTCCCTCAGGCGGATTCGTGTACGCGGCCGGTGCCGACTCCTTGTACTCCGGCGCCGAAGCCGGCGCCGCGGGCTTCACATACTTTGGTCCAACATTGCATCCGCTCAGCAACACTGCCGCGCACGAAGCCGCACACACCAGGCTCTTCGCGCCAGCGAAGCTTGATGTCCTTGCCGTCGTCTCTTCCAACGTCTTCCTTCTCTTCATTCCCATTTTCATTGGGCCTGCTTTCATCGCGCCGTCGCCGGAGTTGCGGTAAAGAGCCTTGCCCGCTTATCTCCTTGTATCTTCAGACGCAAGTTATCCATGAACAGGTAAATTACCGGTGTCGTATACAGCGTCAGCACCTGGCTCACCAGCAATCCGCCGATGATCGTGATACCCAGCGGCCGCCGCAGCTCCGATCCCATCCCGGTTCCCAGCGCCAGTGGTACCGCGCCAAACAGCGCTGCCATGGTCGTCATCAAAATCGGACGGAACCTCAACATCGACGCCTCAAAGATCGAGTCCCGCGTATTCTTTCCCTCGACCCGCTCTGCATTCAGCGCGAAGTCGATCATCATGATCGCGTTCTTCTTCACAATCCCAATCAGCAGAATAATCCCGATGATCGACATCACGTTCAACTCTGTCCCTGTCAGCTTCAGCGCCAGCAGCGCTCCCAGGCTCGCCGAAGGCAGCGTCGACAGAATGGTGATTGGATGCACCAGGCTCTCATACAGCACGCCCAGCACGATATACACCGCCAGAATCGCTGTCAGGATCAGCCACTTTTCGTTGCTCAGCGACTGCTTGAAGGCCTGCAGTGTTCCCGCATACTCTCCATGCACCGTGGGCGGCACTCCCAGCTTCTCCTGGATATCGCTGATCTCCTTGGTCGCCTGTCCCAGCGACACGCCTGGCGCCAGGTTGAAGCTCACCGTCACCGACGGAAACAACTCCGTATGATTCACTGACAGCGGCGCCGTCGATGGAGCATAGCTCATCACCGTATTCAGCGGGATTGAGCCGCCGCCGCTCTTTTGAATCAGGTACACGTCCTTCAAGCCTTGCGGAGATTGCCAGTACTTCGGCGCTACTTCCATCACCACGTAATACTGGTTCAACTCGGTATTGATTACCGACGCTTCCATCTGGCCGAACGCGTCATACAACGTCGAGTCGATCGTCTGCGGCGTCAGCCCCAGCCGCGCCGCGGTCGGGCGATCATACGTCAACAGTGCCTGCAGTCCATTATTCTGCTGATCCGTGTTCGCATCCTGAAATCCCGGCGCCTTGCGCAACGCGGTCAGCAGCTGCGGACCATATTGCTGCAACTCCGCGGTCGTGTCTGCCTGCAGCGTGTACTGATACTGCGCGCTCGATTGCCTTCCACCAATGCGAATATCCTGCACCGCCTGCAGGTACGTTGCGGCCCCCGGAACCTGGGCCAGCTTCGGCCGCAGCCCATTGATGATCTCCGCCGCACTCTGCGTTCGCTCATTCAACGGCTTCAACGCGATAAACGTAAACCCCGCATTGGTCGCACCCTGGCCGCCCGTAAACGCAATCGCGTTCTGCACCCCGGGATAGCTCTTGATAATCTCATTCGCCCGCTTCACTGCCTTATTCATCGCTGCGAACGAGCTGTCCTGCGGCCCTTGCATGCCGCCGTTCAAAACCCCCGTGTCCTGCTGCGGGAAGAATCCAAGCGCCGCCGTATACCCCAGGTAAATCGTCGCGCCCACCGTCGCCACAAACACCAGCAGCATCAGGGCGGGGCGGTTCAGCACCCACGTCAACGACCTCCGATACCCGTCCAGCAAGCCGTCAAAAAATTCTTCGCTCCACCGGTACATCCGCCCATGCTTCACGTCCGCCTCAGAGCGCATCACCCGCGAACACATCATCGGCGTCGTGGTGAGCGAGATCACCATCGACACCAAAATGGCCGTTGCCAGCGTGATCGCAAACTCGCGGAACAGTCGCCCGATAATTCCACCCATCATCAGCAGCGGAATGAAAACCGCAATCAGCGAGATGCTGATCGAAAACACCGTGAACCCAATCTCCTGCGCGCCCTTGAGCGACGCCTGCAACGGCGTCAACCCTTCTTCAATATGGCGGGAGATATTCTCCATCACCACAATCGCATCGTCCACCACGAAGCCGCTCGCAATCGCCAGCGCCATCAGCGACAGGTTGTCCAGCGAGAACCCGCACAAATACATCACCGCGCACGTCCCAATCAACGACACGGGAACCGCCACCGCCGGCACCAGTGTCGCCGGAATATTGCGCAGGAACAGGAACACGACCAGGATCACCAGCACCACCGAGATGATCAGCGTCATCTCGATATCGTTCACCGACGCCCTGATCGTCAGCGTTCGATCCAGTACGGTGAAAAGATGTTCGCCCGCCGGAATGGAAGCCTGCAGCGACGGCAGCGCCGCCTTGATCGCATCCACGGTCGTGATAATGTTGGCCCCCGGCTGCCGGAACACGATCAGGTCCACCGACGGTTTGCCATTCAGGTATCCCGCCTGCCGCACCGACTGCTGCGAGTCCACTACGTCCGCGACATCCTGCAGCCTCACCGCCGCGCCATTGTGATACCCCACCACCAGCGGCCTATACATCACCGCCTTGGAGATCTGGTCATTGGCTAAAATGTCCGCGGACACGCCTTCGCCCGACAACTGGCCCTTGGCAATGTCAGCGTTCTGTCCGGCAATCACCTGCTGCACCGCCGGCAGCCCAATCCCGTAGCTGTTCAGCTGTTGCGGATTCAGCTCCACGCGAACCGCCGGCAGCGAAGCGCCCACCGCCGTTACCTGGCCCACGCCCGTGATCTGCGAGATCCTCTGCTCGATCACCGTCGATGCCTCGTCGTACATCGCCGGCACATCGTAAACATCCGACTGCAGACCGATCACCATGATCGGCGAATCCGCAGGATTCACCTTGCGGTACGTTGGGTTGGATGGCAGATTCGCCGGCAGATACGTGCGCGCCGCATTGATGCCGGCCTCCACATCGCGCGCCGCTCCATTGATATCGCGATTCAGATCGAACTGCAGCGTTACGCTCGTCGTGCTCAACGAGCTCGACGACGTCATCTCCGTGATGCCCGCAATATGCGCAAACTGCCGCTCCAGCGGCGTCGCCACCGAAGACGCCATGATATCCGGGCTCGCCCCGGGTAACCCTGCCGCCACCGTGATGGTCGGAAAATCCACCTGCGGCAGCGGCGACACCGGCAACACCCCAAACGCAATGATGCCCGCAATCGCCACGGCGATCGTCAGCAGCGTCGTCGCTACTGGCCGCTCAATGAAGACGCGTGAAGGGTTCATGCCTCGGCTGCCTCGTGGCTTCCATCGGTCTCAGGTCCGCCGTTCGCTCCAGCCTGGCCACGCCGCGAAAACCAGCCCGCCAGGTTGTCGAAGAAGATATAGATCACCGGCGTCGTGTACAGCGTCAGCACCTGGCTGAACAGCAGTCCGCCCACCATCGACACACCCAGCGGCTTGCGCAGCTCCGACCCAATGCCGCTTCCAAATGCCAGCGGGATGCCGCTCAGCAGCGCGCACATCGTCGTCATCAAAATGTGGCGGAAGCGCAGCAGCGATGCCTGG
>Ga0210387_10000420_pt1 | contig 30277 bp, 22 predicted proteins | sample IncBWC7OmetaG_FD_160108 | JGI IMG/M metagenome (GOLD analysis project Ga0210387, IMG submission 160108) | Forest soil microbial communities from Barre Woods Harvard Forest LTER site, Petersham, Massachusetts, United States - Inc-BW-C-7-O ... | reverse complement strand
GGTTGAATCCTTCCGCGGCGCGATCGGAAGCGTGCTGGGCGCGGTGAACGATAATGCCTCCGCCATGCGCGGTACCGCTCAGTCCATTTCGGGCGTTGCTGCCGACGCCAGCGGCCGGGCAAGCGCGGCGGCGCGCGCGACCGAACAGGCCTCCAGCAACGTTTTCGCGGTGGCTGGCGCCGCCGAACAACTCTCCGCGTCGATCGAGGAGATCGGCCGGCAGGTGCGTCAATCGGCCGAGGCGGTCGAGCAGGCCGGACAGCGTACCGAAAAATCGGTCTCCGAAATCGAAAGCCTCGCTGCGGCAACCCAACGCATCGACGGCGTGCTCACCCTCATCCAAGCCATTGCCGAACAGACCAACCTTCTGGCGCTCAACGCCACGATCGAAGCCGCACGCGCCGGCGAAGCTGGCCGCGGCTTTGCCGTGGTGGCCCACGAAGTCAAAGCGCTCGCCGGGCAAACCGCCAAGGCCACGTCCGAAATCGGCCAGAACATCAGCCTGATCCACGTCTCGACGAAAAACGCAGTCGAAGCCGTACGCGAAATCGGCACCGCCGTCCGCGAGATCAACGACGTCACGTCCAACATCGCGAGTGCGGTCGGACAACAGGATGCGGCAACCCGCGAGATCTCGCAAAACGCGCAGCTCGCCGCCGACGGCAACTCGACCCTCGTCTCCAATATCGGATCGCTCAACGAAGCCATCGAGAACACCAACAAGGGCGCTTCGTCCGTGCTTTCGGCATCGACCGATTTGGCCTCGACGGCAGAGCGCCTATCGCGTGAAGTCGAAAAATTCTTCCGCGACCTGCGCGCCGAAGACGACACCGCGCCGCGAAACGCTACCGCGAGCTAGCCAAACGCTATCCCGCCCGCGCGATGCGTAACGATCGGCTTCCCGGTCATTCGACCAGCAGCACATCGACCGCCACGTTGAGCTTCTGCTTGCGAGAGCCCACGATGATGCCATCGACAGGCGAGACGTCGGAGAAATCGCGTCCGACGGCGAGTACGATGTGATCGTTCTCGACCAGGATATCGTTGGTCGGATCGAAGCCGATCCAGCCCAGACCTTCGCCGCACCACAGCGATACCCAGGCGTGCGTGGCGTCAGCGCCTTGCAGGCGTTCTTTTCCCGGCGGCGGTATCGTCCGCAAATAGCCGCTGACATAGGCCGCCGGCAGGCCAAGGCCGCGCAGGCCTGCGATCATGACATGGGCGAAGTCCTGACAGACGCCGTGGCGTTTTTCGAACACCTCTTTGAGCGGCGTCGAGATGACGGTCGCCTTCGGGTCATATTTGAAATCGGTCCTGATCCGATGCATCAGGTCGACGGCGCCGGCGAGGATGCCGCCGCCCGCCGGAAAGCTCGCCGATGCATAGGCGGTCACCGGCCGCTGCACCGGCACGAGCGGGCTTGCGAAGACGTACCCGATCGGAGAAGCCGGACCGAGGCTTTTGGCTTCGATAGCGACATCACGAACGCTTTCCCAGGGCCGGCTTTGCGCGCGGCGATCCGGTGCGCTGCGCGACACGGACACGCGGGATCGGGAATCGATCCGCAGATTGCGGTGAGCCGCCTCGATCAGGATGCTTTCGGTTTGCGTCCCGAAAAAGTCCCGCCTGACCGTGCGATCCGCTGGACGCGGCCTGATATCAACGGTGTGAGAGATCAACTCCTGCCCATCGCCGCTTCTCGGCTGCAGCCGCAGCGAGCATCGCGCGAAGCTGACCGGACTTTCATAACTGTATGAGGTGACGTGACGGATGTCGTAGATCACGCAAGGCCCGTCAGTTTCTCGGGCCTCGAGGCGTTGGGCCCGTGCGGAAAATAGTGCTGCCCGATCGCATCGGCGAGCTGGAGCAGGTCTTGTTCAAGGCCAAACAGCACTTGAGTAGAAAGGCTCGTGGCTTCGGCCGTCGTCAGTACCGCCTGCACTGCCACGGCGAGACGTTGCGGCCGCTCGATCAACCCGCCTTCCTTCAACGTCGGCAGGTTGGCGATGTGGTCGTTCAGCGCCGAAACCTGAAACGCCACCGATCGCGGATTGTAGGGATCGAGAACTACGAGGTCGCGCACCGGCGCCAGCAGCGGCCCGACGAGATAGCGCGAGCGGTAGGTGATCTGACAATCCACCAGCGTCAACAGAACGTCGAGGTCCTCGCCGGTGGCCTCGTCATAGGCAAACTGGCGGGCGAAACGCACGGTGTTGATCGAGCGTTCGACACGGCGGCCCATTTCGAGGAAGCGCCAGCCGGCGGCGCGATTCATGTTCTCCTGGGCGAGGCCCGCAAAGCTTGCCAGTTCCTGCAACGACAGTTCGGCAGCGCGGATGACGCCGTCATCGTCCTCGACTTCCTGCGCCAAACGCTCCGCCATCTCGGTGATGACCTGCCACGCGTCCGGCGACAGACGCTCGCGCAGTGACGTCGCGGTGCGTTGGGCCGAGCGCACCAGCGACAACGCCGAACCAAAGCGCTCCTCATTTTGCAGCGCTTCGGCAACGACCCTGGAAGGCTGCGTCCGCGCGGTTTGCGACGTCGCGCCCCAGGCGAGCAGAAGCCGCTGAATCCGTTCCACCGTATGAAGCACGGTCGATGATCCCCTGACGGGGTCGCGCGGCGAGCTTGCCAGCGCCCGGATCAACCGCAACGTCGCCTCGGCGCGTTCGAGGTAGCGGCCAAGCCAAAATAAGTTATCGGCAGCCCGGCTCGGCACCCAGCCGGCGATGCGCCTGATGCGCACGGTATCGGTGGCCGGCAACAGTGTCGTCGCCGGCACCGCCCGGTCGGAAATCACCCACACGTCCGCGGCGCGGGCGCCGTCTCCCATCGAGACGGCACGGGCGTCAGACTGCTCGGCGATCCGGCAGAAGCCGCCCGGCATGATCGTCCAGCCTTCCGCGGTCGCGGCGGCAAATACCCTCAGGACGAACGGCCGCGGCGTGATCCGCCCCTGGTCCCACACCGGCATGGTCGACAGCCGCACCAGTTCCTGGCCGACGAAGTCGATGCCGCGATCGCTGATGGCCGTTCTCAGCCGCTCACGATCGGCCGCGGGCAACCCGCTGGCCAGCACCGGGCTTTGGCCCGGAAAGCCCGGAACATCGCGGCGATAGGCGCCTTCGATCGCGATCTCGTCGAGCCGCGACAGCACCTCCTCGCGGGCGGAGGCCTGTCCGCACCACCAGGTCGCGATATGCGGCATCTTCAAGTCTTCGCCGAGCAGCCGCCGGCAAAGACTTGGCAAGAAGCCGAGAAGAGCACGGGCTTCCATCACACCAGAGCCCGGCATGTTGGCGACAACCACGCCGTTCTTGCGAAGCACGTCGATCAGCCCGGGCACACCCAGTTGCGAGGAGGCGTTGAGTTCGAGCGGATCGAGAAAATTGGAATCGACCCGCCGCAACAACACATCGAGCCGCTTCAGACCGGCGACGGTGCGGATGTGGATGCGATCGCCGCTGACCGCGAGGTCGTCGCCCTCGACCAGAAGGAAGCCGAGATAGCGCGCCAGCGTCGCATGTTCGAAATAGGTCTCGTTGAACTGGCCGGGCGTCAACAGTCCGATGCGCGGCTCGTCGCGATCGGCACCGGCCCGCAGCGAGTCGCGGAACGCTTCGAAGAACGGCGCCACGCGCTCCACATTCATCGACTTGTAGAGGCTCGCAAAAGCACGCGACAGCACCAGACGATTCTCGAGCGCATAACCCGCACCAGACGGCGCCTGCGTCCGGTCGCTCAGCACCCACCAGCGTCCGTCCGGTCCGCGGCCGACGTCGGCGGCATACAGGCTGAGATACCGTCCGCCCGGCGGCTTGATCCCGCACACCGGGCGCAGAAATTCGGGACTGCCGGCAATCGCGGCCGCCGGTATTGCGCCGTCCGCAATCAGCTTACCCTCGCCATAGAGATCACCCAGCACAAGCTCCAGCAATTGGGCGCGCTGCACGATGCCTGCGGTCAATTGCCGCCATTCGGCCTCATCGATCAGAAGCGGCAGATGGCTGAGCGGCCACATCCGGTCGGCGGTCTCGCCGGGTGCGCGATAACTGACGCCGGCTTCCTGCAGATGCCGGTCGGCGGTGCCGAAACGACGTTCGATCTCGGCAGGCGTCAGTGCGGCAAAGGCTTCGAAAAAGCGGCTCCAGACCGCACGCGGCGTGCCATCCTGCGCGATATATTCGTCGGGAATTCCGGGCAACGGCACATAGTCGCGCATCCACTGCGCCACGCGGCGGCTGCCGGGACGGGCCCTGTTTCCTTGTCCGATTCCCTGGTCGGCCATCGCTACTGTCCCCGACTCTCTTCCACGCCTACACTGCAGTGTTCAATGCAAGAGTGGCGTCCGCAAGTCGAGGGTCAAGGGGAATTCAATGGTGCGTTCTTCCGGCGGCGGGTCGATCTTGCCCGGGGTATGGCCATGATCCTGAAACCGGGCGAGCCGGCGCGCCTCAGCCTCGTAGGAATTGACGGGTTTGGTGTCGTAAGTGCGCCCGCCGGGATGGGCGACGTGGTAGACGCAGCCGCCGAGCGAGCGGCCGTTCCAGCTATCGATCAAGTCAAACGTCAGGGGCGCGTGGACCGGAATGGTCGGGTGCAGGCCGGACGCCGGCTGCCAGGCCTTGAAGCGGACGGCCGCGACCGCCTCGCCCGAGCGCCCGGTAGGCGTCATCGGCATCCGCCGGCCATTGCAGGTGACGACGTGGCGGCCCTCGACAAAGCCTTCGGCCTTGATCTGCAACCGTTCGACCGAGGAATCGACGTAGCGCACGGTCCCACCGGCAGTCCCCTCCTCGCCGAGAACATGCCACGGTTCGAGCGCCTGACGGACTTCGAGCGAGACACCGCCGTGATGCACCCGGCCAAACATCGGAAAGCGAAATTCGAGCTGCGCCGCGTACCACTCCGGCGAGAACTCGTAGCCAGATTGTTTGAGTTCGCCGAGCACACCGAGAAAGTCTTCCCACAGAAAGTGCGGCAGCATGAAGCGGTCGTGCAGGGTCGTGCCCCAGCGCACGAATTTTCCGCCGATCGGCTCGCGCCATAACTTGGCGATCAGCGCGCGGATCAGCAATTGCTGGGCAAGCGACATCCGCGGATCGGGCGGCATCTCAAGCGCGCGAAACTCAACGAGACCAAGCCGCCCGGTCGGGCTATCCGGCGAATAAAGCTTGTCGATGCAGATCTCTGCGCGATGGGTATTGCCAGTCATGTCGACCAGGATGTGCCGGAACAGCCGGTCCACCAGCCACAGCGGAATCTTGTCTCCCGGCGGCGGCACGTGGGCGAGCGCGATTTCCAGTTCGTAGAGGCCGTCATGCCGGGCTTCATCGATACGCGGCGCCTGGCTGGTCGGGCCGATGAACATGCCGGAGAAAAAATACGACAGCGACGGATGACGCTGCCAGTGCAGCACCAGGCTCTTCAGAAGATCCGGACGGCGCAGAAACGGCGAATCCTTTGGCGTGCCGCCGCCGATCACTACATGATTGCCGCCGCCGGTCCCGGTGTGACGGCCATCGACCAGAAATTTATTGGCGCCGAGCCTGATTTTTGCAGCGTCTTCATAAAGACCGAAGGTGATATCGACCGCCGAGCGCCAGTTCGTCGACGGCTGGATGTTGACCTCGATGACACCGGGATCGGGCGTCACCTTGATCACTTCGATGCGCGGATCGAACGGCGGCGGATAGCCCTCGACATGCACCTTGACCTGCATGTCTTCGGCGGTCGCTTCCACCGCTGCGATCAATTCCAGATAGTCGTCGATCTTCTCCACCGGCGGCATGAACGCGCACAGCACGCCGTCGCGGATTTCGATTGACATCGCGGTACGGACGCCGCCACTGCCCTTGAGCTGCTGTTCCTGCACCTGCTGATGCGGCCCGCTCTCCGCCGGCGCGCCGTCAAACACCGGCAATTGCTCCCGCGGCTCCAGCGGGTCCTGTTCGACGATGTAGGGATATTCCTCGGCCGGAATATGCGGCAGCGAAGCGATCGGCAGCCGAAGCCCCAACGGCGAGTCGCCTGGCGTCAGGAACAGGTTGCTCCGGCGCAATTGCCAGCGCTCGCTCTTCCACTTGCCGGCATCGGCGTTCCAGCGCTGGATCGGCAGCACGAACCCGCGAGGTTCGGTCAAACCTTTGTCGAACACCCGCGCCATCCGCGCGCGCTCCTCGGGATCGGACAGTTTGGAATCGCTGGGATCGACATTCGGCGGCAGGCCCGCTTCCTTCTGTAACCAATGACCGGGATCTTCGAAGGCGGGCATGACGAATTCGGAATCAACTCCAAGGCGCTCTGCGGTCTTTTCCGCGAAACTCTGGGCTTCCTCGACCTTGGCCTTGTGCGGGCCTTCGATGTCCGCGATCAGGTCGGAGTTCTTCCAGATCGGCACGCCGTCCTTGCGCCAGTAAAGCCCGAATGCCCAGCGCGGCAGGCTTTCGCCGGGGTACCATTTGCCCTGCCCGTAATGCAGCAGGCCGCCTGGCGCAAAACGTGTCCGCAATTTGCGAATGAGCTCATCGGCGAAGCGGCGCTTGGTGGGGCCGACCGCGGCGATATTCCATTCCGCCGACTCCATATCGTCGACCGAGACGAAGGTCGGCTCGCCGCCCATCGTCAGACGGACGTCACCGGCCACCAGATCGGCATCGACCTGCTCGCCAAGCTTGTCGAGACGCGCCCAGGATTCATCCGAGAACGGTCGGGTGATCCGCGGCGCTTCGCGGATTCGCTTGACGCTCATCTCGAAGCCGAACTCGACATTGGCGAATCCGACCGCGCCACTAATGGGCGCTGCGGTCCGGTAATGCGGCGTGGCGGCGACGGGAATGTGCCCCTCGCCCGTCAGCATGCCGGAGGTGACGTCAAATCCGATCCAGCCCGCGCCGGGCAGATAGACCTCGGCCCAGGCGTGCAAATCCGTAAAGTCGTTTTCGACCTCGCGCGGGCCCTCGACCGGATCGATGTCCGGCCGCAACTGGATCAGGTAGCCGGAAACGAAACGCGCCGCAAAGCCGAGATGCCGGAAGATCTGGATCAGCAGCCATGCGGAGTCGCGGCAAGAGCCTGCGCCGGAGCCAAGCGTTTCCTCCGGGCTCTGAACGCCCGGCTCCATCCTGATGATGTAGCGAATCTTTTTCTGGAGCTCGGCGTTCAGATCGACGAGAAAATTGACCGTGCTGCTCGCCTCCCGCTTGATACCAGCAACGTAAGCGGCCAACAGCGGACCGGGCTCGGCGGTTGCGAGATACGGCGCCAGCTCGGTCTTGAGATCGGCGGTATATTCGAATGGAAAACTGTCGGCATAAGGCTCGACAAAGAAATCGAACGGGTTGATCACGGTCATCTGCGCCGAGAAATCAACTTCGATCTTTAATTCATTGGCTTTCTCGGGAAATACGAAGCGCGCAAGCCAGTTGCCCTGCGGGTCCTGCTGCCAGTTCACGAAATGATTGGATGGAGTCACCTTGAGCGAATAGCTCAGGATCGGAACCCGCGTATGCGGAGCCGGCCGCAGCCGGATCGTCTGGGGACCAAGGTCGATCGGACGGTCATACGTGTAGTGCGTGACGTGATGCAGTGCGACGAAGATCGACACGAGAGGGGTGCTCCAGCGGCTTTTTTAAGCAGAACACCTGATCTGACCGACATCAAGCACTAACAACGGGCAAGGACTGCCTATAGGGAGTGCGAATTAGGGCGTGCACAAGGTATTTAGCGAGTCGTCCCGCCGAACGCGGGGACCCATACGCCGCGGCATCGCGTTTTGGGCAGGGCGGCTAACGGCTTCCACTCTAAACAACACCTGTGGTTATGGTCCCTGCGTTCGCAGGGACGACATCCACCGCATTCATTCGCAGATTCAGTTTTCAATCAACGTTCCTAACAAACACAGCTTCCCGATCTCGCCGCTCGTTTCGCGCGAGGTTTGCTGTCGAGTTCCTGCCCTCTGCCGTCAGAGGGCGCGGGGAACGCCGGGCGCCTGGTGCGCCCGCAGCCGCGCGTGGTGGTAGAAAACACGCGCGTTAGTCACCACGGTCACACCGGAAACGCCCGGCGTTCCCCGCGCAATGGTTTTAACGGTTTCCTTCGCGCTCTCCCTGGTGATCGGGCTTTGTTGTCACCATCACGAGTGCGATGCGCGAGCATCGTCACCCGCTTGACGCCAGCGTTGAGGCGTCAGGACTACACGACTTCGCCGTCCGCGTTAGCACCATTCGTCAAGAGCGCTATCCACGTCCATCGCATCCCGCACTCCACGTCCGTGACGATCGCGAAACGCCCCCTCTTGTCGAGGCGGGACGGCGCGAGTTGGTAAAGATGATTTGCCCGACGGGCAAAGCGGAAAATTTTTCGTGCGGGATCTGGACAAACGACAGACAGAAAGCTGGCTGATTTGCCCGTCGGGCAAATCACCGAGCGTAGGATGGTGGAGCGAAGCGATACCCGCCGATCAGAATTTTGACGGGCTTCGCGAAAAGCTCAACCATCCTGCACGCTTCCAAAGGCACGAAGCCGGGCTGATCACAGATCATCGACAGCGCAAGCGCAAGATGTCTAAGCGAGGGCGTCCCCGGTCAGGCCCATTTCAAGCGAGAAAGGATCGCTCGCCCCATGATCCAGTCCTTGTCACTCTCTGACAGGAAGGGCAGCTCCTCTGTAAAATGGGTGACGCGCTGTCGTGGGCTGGCCCTGTTGAACGAGTTCGTCATGTCGGTACCCCAGTGGCAGCGCTCAGGACCATAGGCGTCGAATATGCGCTGCACGTATACCGTCGTGTCGCGGAACGGATAGGACTCAACTGAATTGCCGAGCGCACCCGACAACTTGACGCTGACGTTCGGATATTTGGCGAGCGCAACGGTTTGATCAATCGCCAGCGGGATGTCGGTGCTCCTGTTGGTGCGACTCGAAGAGTTCAAACCCATGTGGTCGATAATGAGCGTCAGGTGGGGGTGGCGCTCGGCGATACGGGAAAACATAGCCACCTGACCCGGCGCAAGAAACATGACCGGCACTTCCGCCTTCTCGGCTGCGGGCCAGAACCAATCGGCCGTCCCATCCGTCAGCCAAGCCAACGTTGCGTCAGTGAAGGAAAGCCGCACGCCGAGCATGCCGGGCTGCTCCCTCCATTTCGGCAACAATGTCGCGGACTGCGGATTCTGAAGCGGTATACGGCCCATAACGCCAAAGCGGCCGGGAAAGCGGCGGGCGGCCTCCAGGCCATAATCGTTTCGGTCGCCTGGCCATGAAGGTGGCACGATCACCGCACGGTCTATACCGCCCTCATCTATCATCGCTAGTGCGCGCTCGATGGTGAACGGCTCGGGCAACTGTGGCTTCATGCCCGGGATCCACTTCCAATCCTCGCTTTCCGCCTTCCATAGGTGCATCTGCGCATCGACAATGATGCGCTTGCCACCACCTTGCGATAGCGCCGGTCGCGCGCTGGCAACCGTTGCCGCGATGGCAGCAACTGTCGAACCGATCAACGTTCGTCGAGTAAACACGGCAGCCTCCCTTGACGACGGCTCTTCTTGGCGACAGCGTCTGCTGGAAAGTCTATACTGAATGGATTGCAGCGCAATCGCGCAATAAAGGGGATCGCGTTCAACATCTTGGCGAAACAACGAAAGACCGGCCATGATAGAGACGCTACTCGCTGCACGGCTAAGACGCGCGGCGCCGATTATCATCTTGTCCGTCCTGCTCTCAGCTCCGGCATGGCGCGACGCGATAGCGGAAGAGTACCCTTCTCGGACAGTCTCGCTGGTGGTCGCGTATCCCGCCGGGGGTGGTGTCGACACCGTCGGTCGGGTTATCGCGCAGAAGCTCACCGACGCGCTTGGTCAACAGGTGGTGGTCGTCAATCGTCCGGGCGGTGGCTCGGTGATCGGCACGCGCGACGTCGCGAGGTCGCGGCCTGACGGCTACACGCTGCTTCTCATGGTCACCGGAGCCGCCCTTCCGGCCAATCCGGGCTACGACATCGACAAGGACTTCTCGGCGATCGGTTTGGTCGCCTCGGTTCCGGTCGTCATCATGTCCAATCCATCGGTCCCGGCGAAGTCGCTGGCGGAGGTCATAGCGCTTGCCAAGCAGGAAGGCGCCAGGCTTACGGTCGGCACGCCGCCGTCACCGACATTGAATTATTTCGCGGCCGAACAATTCAAGGCCATCACCGGCACTAACATCACGATCGTCACCTACAAGGGGACCGGACCGCTGACCAACGATCTGGTGGGCGGCCATGTGATGCTCGCCTTCAACACGCTGCCGCCGGCGATCGGCAATATCCGGTCCGGCGCGCTGCGCGCGATTGCCGTTGGTTCGCCCTCGCGTGTGGCCGCCCTCCCCGATGTTCCGACCATTGCGGAGTCCGGGCTGCCGGACCTCGAGATCGTCCAGTACTATGGGCTGGTCGCGCCGGCCGCCACGCCGCAGCCGATCGTCGAGCGGTTGAACGCGGAACTGCGTAAGATTCTGACCTCGGAAGATGTGAAGAAGCGCCTGATGGATGCGGGCGGCGATGCGATGCCAAGCACGCCCGCGGAGTACGCGCGGAACATCCAGCACGAAGAAGGAAAGTGGCACGCGGTGATCAAAAAGCTTGGGCTCGTGGTCAACTGAAAGTTTTTTCATCGCCGACCGCTTTTGTCTGCCTGCGGGCGTGGCTTCTCTACATCGTCGCGCCGAGCACCCAGGGCGCAAATTCGGCGCCGCCGAAGTCAAAACTCTCGCTCTTGGTCGGCTGGCCGGAGGCGGTCTTGAGCATCAGGTCGAAAATGCGCTGACCGCATTGCTGAACGGTTTCCTCGCCGTCGAGGATGGTACCGCAATTGACGTCCATGTCGTCTTCCATGCGCTTGTACATCGGCGTGTTGGTCGCAAGCTTGATCGAGGGCGCGGGCTTGCAGCCGAAAACGCTGCCGCGCCCGGTGGTGAAGCAGACGAGATTGGCGCCGCCAGCCACCTGCCCGGTCGCCGCGACGGGGTCGTAACCGGGCGTATCCATGAAGACGAAGCCTTTCTTGGTCACGGCTTCGGCGTAGTTCAGGACATCGACAAGGTTGGTGCTGCCGGCCTTTGCCATCGCGCCGAGCGATTTTTCCAGGATGGTGGTGAGGCCGCCGGCCTTGTTGCCGGGACTCGGATTGGCATCCATCTCGGCGCCCTCGCGCGCGGTATATTCCTCCCACCAGCGCATCAAGCCGACGAGCTTTTCGCCGACCTCGCGGCTGACCGCGCGCCGGGTCAACAGATGTTCCGCACCATAAGTCTCCGGCGTCTCCGACAAGATCACTGTGCCGCCATGGCGCACCAGAAGATCGCTGGCCGCGCCGAGCGCGGGGTTTGCCGAGATGCCGGAATAGCCGTCCGAGCCGCCGCATTGCAGCGCTACCGTCAGTTCACTCGCCGGAACAGCCTCGCGCCTGACCTTGTTCGCATCGGTCAGCGCCTCGCGCACAAAGGCAACGCCGGCCTCGACCGTCTTGCGGGTGCCACCGATTTCCTGAATTTCGAGTTCACGCAGACGGCCCGCGAGTTTCTGCTCGGCCATCAGCCCGCCGATCTGGTTGACTTCGCAGCCCAGGCCCAGCACGACGACGGCAGAAAAATTGACGTGCCGCGCATAGCCGCCGAGCGTCCGGCGCAGCAACGTCAGCGGCTCGTTTTGCGTCATGCCGCAGCCGGTCTTGTGGGTGAGTGCGACCACGCCGTCGACATTGGGAAAGTCGGCGAGCGGATTGTCGCCGGTGAATGGATTCTTCTTGAAGATGTCGGCGACCATGCCGGCCACATGCGCGCTACAATTCACGGACGTGAGGATGCCGATATAGTTGCGGGTCGCGACCCGCCCGTCAGGACGGCGAATGCCGTCGAATGTCGCGGGAAGATCGAAGTTCGGCACCGGCTTCACATCGACGCCGAAGGCGTAGTCCTTGGCGAAATCGCCCATGCCGCAATTCTGGGTATGCACGTGCTGGCCCGGCGAAATCGGCTGCGTCGCAAAGCCGATGATCTGGCCGTAACGGTGAATGGGTTCACCCACGGCAATGGGGCGTATCGCAACCTTATGACCGGCCGGAATGCGTTCGATCGTGGTCACGCCTTCGGCCACCACGAGGCCTGCCGGCAGGCTGGAGCGCGCGATCAGCACGCCGTCGTCGGGATGCAGACGAATGACGGGTGCCGGAGTCATGGGCGGTCTCCTTATTCTGCTCTTCACCTCTCCCCGTCCTTTACGGGGAGAGCATAGGCCGCTTAGGCGGCCGTTCTTTTAAAGGACGCCGAAGCAGAGCTTCGGCTATGTCGCCTCAGCGATCCGGGTGAGGGGCAAAGGCACGATTCAAATAAGAGCAGCACATCTGGAGATAGAGACTAAAGACAGAGGCCCCTCGCCTCAGCCCTCTCCCCGCAAGGGCGGGGAGAGGGGGAGGATAGATTAAGCCTTGCCGCCCGAGTCTTTCCGCGTCTGCGCGATCTGCATCTTCGCGTAGGTCGCCATCAAGCCGACCTCGTTGAACAGGGTCACCATCTTGAATCCCATGTTGATCGCGCGCAGCGCGCCATCTGCACCCGAGCAATGGATGCCGGGATAAAGCCCGCGCTTGCCGCATTCCTTCACGATCTTTTCGTAGATCTTGAGAATTTCCGGCTCGTCGCGATCGAGCTTCGGCACGAGGCCATAGGAGAAGCCGAGGTCGGACGGTCCGATATAGACGCCGTTGATGCCTTCGACGTCGAGGATCGCTTCCATGTTTGCGATCGCCGTCTTGGTCTCCATCATCGGCAGCAGGACGATTTCATCGTTGGCGGTCTTCTGATAGCTGCCGGCCGTGCCGTAGAGGCCGGCGCGGATCGGACCGTTCGAACGCGTCCCCTTCGGCGGGTACTTGCTGTAGGCGACGAGATTTTTCGCTTCTTCCGGCGTGTTGATCATCGGGCAGATCACGCCATAGGCGCCGCCATCGAGCACCTTGCCGATGATGCCGGGCTCATTCCACGGCACCCGCACCATCGGCGTTACCGGGTGGGCATTCATGGCCTGGAAACACTGGACCATCGATTGATAGTCCTGCACGCCATGCTGCATGTCGACAGTGACGCTGTCGAAGCCGCACTGCGCGATCACCTCGGCCGAGAAGCCGGAAGGAATCGCAAGCCAGGCGTTCACGACCACCTTGCCCGACGCCCATATTTCCTTGACCTTGTTTGCCATCGTTCCTTCCTTGCGTTTCAAATTATCTCGAAAATGCCGGCCGGCCGTGAGGCCTTTCAGCAAACTTCATGCCCGCTTGTAGCGCCGAATGACACCCTTGGCTTGCCAAGATCGCGCATTACTGGGTTGCCCTCTGGATGCTTGCCTCGCTGACGCCGACCTCGCGGGCGGTGTTGACGATCGCGGCCCAGGTATCGTCCGGCAGCGGAATGCCGTTTTGGGTGCGCTCAGTGCGCGTCTTGCGCTCGGCATCGCCGGGGATCATGACGGGATCACCGCCTGTGATCGGTTTGGTCTCGCGGATGAAATCGACGTAACGGGATATCTCGCCGTCGAAGAAATGCGCGGGGTCGACAACCCTCGGATCGATGTAGAAGGCGAGCATGCCGTTGGCAAAGCGCCGGTTGGGCGCGGTCGCGCCGGTCCCGGTCAGCGCGCCGCCGAGCAATTCGCAGATGAACGCCAGCCCTGAGCCCTTGTGCTCGCCGAAGGCCCGGATCGCGCCTGACCCCTTGGTATGATCGCGCGGACCATCCGACGTATAGGGGCCGTAGAGCACGTGCGGATCCTCGCTCAAGGTGCCATCACCATCGATCAGCGCGCCCTTGGGCAGCTTCTTGCCGCCGCGGCTCGAGACCAGCACCTTGCCTTCGGCGACGATCGAGGTGGCGAAATCGAGCACGATCGGATCCTGGCCCTCGCGCGGAATGCCGACGCAATAGGGCGCGGTCGACAGCCGCTTCTCCACGCCACCGTAAGGCGCGACCAGAAGCGAGCCGGCCGCATTGACGAAATGCACGGAGACGAGGCCCTCGGCGGCCGCCATCTCGGCCCAGTCGCCGACCCGGCCGATATGCCCAGCATTGCGCAAGGCGACGGCGGCAAGCCCCGCCTTCTTGCATTTCTCGATCCCGAGCTTCACGGCGACCGGCGCCACCGTCTGACCATAACCGAACTTGCCATCGACAACCGCCAACGACGGGGTGTCAACGACGACCTCGGCGGTCTGGTTTGGAATCACCGAGCCCATTTTCTTCCATCGCATATAGACAGGCACGCGGATCACACCGTGGCTGTCATGCCCGGTGAGATTGGCGGTCGTCAGATAAGTCGCGACACGACGCGCTTCTTCTGACGAGGACTCGGCGTGACCAAAAATGTCCGCCACAAAATCGATGAGATATGGAACCTTGATCGTGACCATTTCAGATGTCGCTCTTGTTAGGTTGGCGATTATTTTCTGATGAGGCGCTAGGCGCTCACCTTGGCATGACCGCCGAGATAGGCGGCGCGGATGGCTTCGTTGCCCCACAATTCGTCGGGCTTGCCGCCGAGCACGATCCGCCCTGTTTCCAGGACGTAGCCGTGGTCGGCGACCGACAATCCCATGCGCGCGTTTTGCTCGACAAGCAAGACCGTGGTGTTACGCCGGATTTCCGAGATGATGCGAAACACCGCTTGCACGATGACGGGCGCAAGCCCCAGCGACGGCTCATCCAGCAGCAACAACCGCGGCTTCGCCATGAGCCCGCGCGCAACCGCCACCATCTGCAACTGACCGCCCGATAAGGTCCAGCCCAGCGCACTGGCAAAGCTGCGTATATCTGGAAACAGATCGAACATGGCGTCGGCTTCGCGCGACAGTTCGCTTTTACTGGCGCGCCGGTTCGAGCCGCCGAGCATGATGTTTTCCTTGACGGAAAGACCGGGGAATACCCGCCTGCCCTCCGGGACATGCGAAATTCCAAGCCGCACGATCGCCTCGGGCCCAAGTGTGTGTGTATTTGGGCCCGAGATCGGCTTGCCGTCGAACAGGATTTCGCCGGCGGCCGGCTTTGCCAGTCCGGAAATTGCCCGCAGCGTGGTCGATTTGCCAGCGCCGTTGGCGCCCAGCAACGTCACGACCTGGCCTTCGTCGACCGCGATCGAGACACCGCGCAGGGCTTCTATCTCGCCATAGCGCACGACCAGATCGTTGATTTGAAGCAGCGCCATTATTCAGTTCCGAGATAGGCAGAGACGACGTCGGGATGGCGCAGCACCGCAAGCGATTCACCGTCGGCAATGCGCTTGCCGAAATTGAGCACCGTGATGTGCTGGGCTGCTTCGCTGACCAGCGTCATGTCGTGATCGATAATCAGGATGGTGAGACCTTGCGCCGCGATGCGCTTGAGCAGCGCGTGAAGCTCGAGCTTTTCGGTGGAATTCAGTCCCGCTGCCGGTTCGTCGAGCAACAACAGCGTCGGATTGGCCGCAAGCGCCCGCGCAATCTCGATCAGGCGCTGATGCCCATAGGAGAAGCTCGAGATCAGTTCGTTGGCGCGCGCGCCAAGACCGACGAAAGTCAGCGCCGACATCGCGCGTGCGTTGAGGTCATCATCGTCGCGCCGGCCGGCCAGCGTATTGCCGGGCCGCTCCGCGCCGATCACCACGTTTTCCAGCGCCGTCATCGAGCGAAACAGGCGAATGTTCTGGAAGGTGCGCCCGAGCCCCGCGGCCGCGCGCTGATGTGGCGGCATGTCGGTGATGTCGGTGCCGTCGAGCTTTACTGTGCCGGACGTGGCCTTGTAGAGACCGGAGAGAACGTTCAGCGTGGTGGTCTTGCCGGAGCCGTTCGGTCCGATCAACGCATGCACGCCGCCGCGCCTGACGTCGATATCGACGTTATCGACGGCCTTGAGGCCGCCGAAATGTTTGGAAAGACCGCGTACTGAAAGAACGATGTCGCCGCCAACGGTCGCCGGAGCCAGCTGCAATGCGGGGCCTGCGGCGCGCGCCGTCGCCTTAGCCCGCCAGCGCTCGGTCGCAAGGTTGAAAAAGCCCCAGATGCCATCCGGCATGTAACGGATGATGAGGATCACCGACAAACCGTAGATCGCCAGATAAAGCCCGGGGACGCTCTTGAGGAAGCGCAGCCATTCCGGGATCAGGATCAACAGGCCCGTTCCGATCGCCGACCCAATTGGCGAGGCGACGCCGCCAAGCAACGACATCGTGAGGAACACGACGGACTCGGCGAAGGAAAATTGATCCGGACTGACATAGGCAAAACCGCCGGCGAACAGCCCGCCGGCCAAACCGCCCAATACAGCACAGAGCGCAAAGGCCGACACCTTGGTGCGGAACACATCGATGCCGACGACGCCCGCCGCCAGTTCATTGTCGCGCACCGCGCGCATCGCTCGGCCAAGTCTCGTGTCCGCCAGATGCCAGACGGCGTAGCCGACCAGTGCCAGCATGGCCACGCAGAAGGCCAGATACGACTGTGAGGACTGAAACAGCTCCGGACGCCCAATGCGCGACACGCCATCGGGCCCATGAGTCAGCCAGATCGAGTTGATCATCACCAAGGTGACGATCTGCTGGAACGAGATCGTCACCATCGCGAGGTAATGCCCGCCAAGCCGTAGCGTCGACATTCCGAGAAATGCGCCGGCTAAAAGCGCGATGACACAGCCGCCGGCGAGGCAGAGCCAATAGCTTACGTGATAGTCCGACGTACCGAGCCCGACCGCATAGGCACCAAGGCCAAAAAACGCCGCCTGCGCCAGATTGATCTGGCCACACAGGCCGAGCACGACGGAAAGACCAAACACCGCAATCGCAAACGTCGTCGCCTGCATCAGGATGTTGTGGACATAGCCGTCGAACTGAACCGTGGCGGCCAACGCGACGACAATGGCGCAGCCGACAAAATACGGCAGGTGCCGCAGCAGCAGCGGTCTGTTGCGAGGTGCGGCCGCGATCACGGCCAGGTTTTCGCTCGGCGCGCTCATGCCTTCTCCGCGACCCGTTCGCCGAAGATGCCCTGCGGCCGGAACACCAGGAAGGCAACCAGCACCAGAAAAGCAAAGCCGTCTTTATAGGGCACCGATATATAGGCCGCGCCGAAGGTCTCGATGATGCCGAGCGCGAGCCCGCCGATGATCGCGCCGGCGACATCGCCAAATCCGCCAATGATCGTGGCCGCAAAAGCCTTGAGAGCGATCGTCGATCCCATCTGGATCGACACGAACAGAACCGGCGCCACCAGGATGCCGGCCAGCCCGCCGAGCACGGCCGAGTAAATGAAGGTGATCATGATCATGGTGGACACGGAAATGCCGAGCAGCGAGGCCATCTCCTTGTCCTGCGAAGTCGCCTGCAATTTCTTGCCGAGCATCGTGTGCTCGAAGAACCAGTAATTGAAGATGACGAGCACAATCGTCACCGCGATGATCAACAGGTACTGGCTGTCGAGATAGACCGGACCAAGCTGAATGCCCGGCGTCTCGAACCAGCCCTCCAGCACCTGCGGCTGCGGCCCGTAGATCGCAAGCACCGAATTGGCCATCAGGATCGAGGCGCCGATGGTCGCGATGATCACGGGCAGAAAGCTGCGGTGACGCAACGGATAATAAACCCCGAGATTGAAGATCGCGCCGAGCAGCGCCATGCCCGCCAGTGCGAGCAGGAACGAGAGCCAATAGGGCCAACCCAGATCGACCGCGAACACCACCATCAGGTAGGCGGCGACCATCGAGAATTCGCCTTGCGCAAAGTTCACGACATTGGTGGCGCGAAAGATCAGCACAAAGCCGAGCGCGACCAGCGCATAAACGGCGCCAATCCCGATCCCGGTAAACAGCAGTTGCAGTACGAGGTCCATGAAAGCGCCCGGTTCAATGCGCGCAGGAAAAGCGATGCGGCTTCCCCGTCGCCGGAGAAGCTGCGCGGATCACATCAATCGTCGAATTCGATATGCTTGTCGTAGACGATCGTGCCCTTCTCGTTCCGCACGACGTTGTAGCCGTGCAGGCCGTCACCATTCTGGTCGAAATTATACTCGCCCTCCGCTCCCGGAAACTTCTTGGTCGACAGGATGGCCTCGCGGATCTTGCCGGGATCGGTCGAGCCCGCCTTGTTGATCGCCGCCGACAGCACCGTGATGGCATCGTAGGTCCAGCCGCTCTGGTTATCCGGCGCGAATTTGTAGGCGTCGCGGTAGGCCTTGCCAAATGCCTTCGAAGCCTCGCTGGATTCCTCGGCGTAATCGGCCACGCCGTAGGTGCCGTACAACGCCGGGCCTGCGAGTTTGGTCGAGGAAACCGCAACCACCGAGGGTGACCCGACCCAGGGAATGTTGACGCCGAGTTGCCGAAGCTGGCGAGCAAAAATACCGATATCGTTTTCGAAGGTGAAATACGTGCCGAGCACATCCGCGCCCGATTGTTTTACCGCAAGGACGACCGGCGTGAAGTCCTGGCTCTGGTTGGCATAGCCCTGATCGAGCACCGGCGGCGTACCCAGCTTTTCGAGCGCCGACGCCAACGCTTTGCCGCCCGCCGTTCCGAACGCATCGGTCGAATGCACGATCGCCCACTTCTTTTTGCCGAGCGTGTTGACGCCGAAATCGGCGATCACGCGGCCGGAATAGCTGTCGTTCGGGCGGTAGCGAAACAGCCATGGATTATTCATGTGGGTAAGGGTCGGATCGGTTCCGCCGATCATGACGGGCTTGCCGAGCTTGAGCACGTCAGGCGCCATCGCATGGACCTGGGTCGAACGGATCGAGCCGAGGAAACCGACGATGTCGGACTGTGCGGCCAGCTTCGAGAACGCCAGCACGATGCCGGGGTTGGTGGTCTGATCGTCCTCGATCACCAGTTCGACCTGCTTGCCGAGCACGCCGCCGGCCTTGTTGACGGCCGCGAGCGCGAGCTTGGCGCCATTCTGCGCCCATAGCCCCTGCTCTGCCGCGGGCCCCGTGACCGGAACGCACATGCCGATCTTGATGGTCGCGGCCTGCGCGTTGGCGCTCCTCAGGACGTAGGGGGCCGCAACGCCGGCCGCGATGCCCGCCGCGAATTCGCGTCTCGTCAGTCTCATTCAACCCTCCCTGGAACCGTGCTTTTCGCCGGCTCTATATCTCGCGCTGCACCCGTAAAAGCGCGCGGCAACGGCAAGGCCTCTCCGTCGCCGGAAAGGCCCCTGCCATTATGTCAGTCGTCGAACTCGATATGCTTGTCGAAGACGATCGTCCCCTTCTCGTTCCGCACAACGTTGTAGCCATGCAGGCCGTCGCCATTCTGGTCGAAGTTATATTCGCCTTCGGCGCCCGGGAATTTCTTTAGGCCGAGAATGGCTTCGCGGATCTTGCCGGGATCGGTCGAGCCCGCCTTGTTGATAGCGGCCGACAAGACAGTGACAGCATCATAAGGCCACGCGCTCTGGAGATCGGGCGCGACCTTGTAGGTTTCGCGATAGGCCTTGCCGAAGGCCTTCGAAGCCTCACTGGATTCCTCTGCGTAGTCCGCCACGCCGTAAGTGCCATAGAGCGTAGGTCCGGCAAGCTTGATCGCGGATACGTTCACCGTCGTTGGCGATCCCACCCAGGGGATGGTGACGCCGAGCTGACGCAGTTGCCGGGCAAAAATGCCGAGATCGTTTTCGAAAGTGAAGTAGGAGCCGAGCACATCCGCACCCGATTGCTTCACGGCCAGCACGACCGGGGTGAAGTCCTGGCTCTGGTTGGCATAGCCCTGATCGAGCACCGGCGGCGCACCCAATTTTTCCAGCGCAGCCGTCAGCGCCTTGCCGCCCGCCGTTCCGAAGGCGTCGGTGGAATGCACGACCGCCCACTTCTTCTTGCCGAGTGTGTTGACGCCGAAATCGGCGATCACGCGGCCGGAATAACTGTCGTTGGGCCGGAAGCGAAACAGCCATTGATTGCCCATATGCGTGAGGGTCGGATCCGTCCCGCCGATCATCACGGGCTTGCCGAGCTTGAGCACGTCGGGCGCCATTGCGTGGACCTGGGTCGAGCGAACCGAGCCGAGAAACGCAACGATGTCGGACTGTGCCGCCAGCTTGGAGAACGCCAGCACGATGCCCGGGTTGGTGGTCTGATCGTCCTCGATCACCAGTTCGACCTGCTTGCCGAGCACGCCGCCGGCCTTGTTGACGGCTGCGAGCGCCAGCTTGGCGCCATTTTGCGCCCAAAGCCCCTGCTCGGCCGCAGGTCCCGTGACCGGAACGCACATGCCGATTTTGATCGTCGCGCCCTGCGCGTTTGCGCTCGTCCGGACATAGGGGGCCGCAACGCCGGCCGCGATGCCCGCCGCAAATTCGCGTCTCGTCAGTCTCATTCAGCCCTCCCTGGAACCGTGCTTTTTCGCCGGTTCTTATTGGTCTCTCGCGCCGCACGCGGAACGCACTGCACGCCGTTTGTACTTACGAACTCTTGAAGCGCGAGTAAATTGATATTGCAGCGATTTGAGCCGGCGGCTCAAGCCTTCGGGGCGACACGATGGCGCGCCTCGATCCCGCGATGCGGCAACTATTTTCTGCCTATTTGGTTGGCATCGAAAAGCGTTGCGGAGCCAAAAGCGCCCTCGCCCGTCACTCGTCTTCCGAAGGCGCGGCCTCCGTCACTTCAGGCGCCGCGAGACACTGTTCCAACGCGGCCAGCATGGTTTGAAGCTCGGCAAGCTTTTGCTCGCCATAGCGCTGCGTAATCGCGGCGTAAATCGACTCCGAGGTGGGAGCGACGAGCTCGATCAGCTTCAATCCTTTTTGGGAAATTGAGACGACCCCACGTCGTAGATCGGCCTTGGCCGTCCGGCGTTCAATCAACTGGCGCACCTCAAGATCGCGCAGGATCCGCGACAGGCTTGGGCCGAGCAGAAAGGCGACGCGGGCCAATTCGGTCACTTCGATGGCGTCGACCGCGGCAAGCGCTCGCAAGATGCGCCATTGCTGTTCGGTCAATCCGTGACGGCGCAGCGACGGGCGAAACTGCTTCATCACCGCCTCGCGCGCACGCAACAGCGACATCGGCAGCGACTTGGAAAAATCGCGCATCGGAATTCGACGTTCGACCGCATGCGTGCCGTCACTGCCGGTCGATTTTTTAAGCGTCATCGTCCCGTCCGTTAAACCCGGCGCGCATGATCTGCTGCTACCGGCTTGTTTGCGTTGCACAAATTTCCTAACTGGTTTGCCCGCCTTAATTTAACATGTTAATCATATGCCGGCATCCCGATTTTCAAGAGGCCTTCACGACAGCCGACACAGTCCATGCCGATGATGGCGCCTCTCGCCCCGTCAGCCACTATTCGCTCGATCGAAAGCCGCCAAGAAAAGCCTCCAAGTGGAGTAGCCCCGCCATGCCGCATTTCAGCATCGAATATTCCGTCAATCTCGACGCGCGCATCGACATGGCTGACGTGGTAGAAGTCGTTCGCAAAGCTGCAGTCGAGACCGGCATCTTTCCGCTCGGCGGCATCCGCGTTCGCGCGGTGCGATGCGAGCACTACGCAATCGCCGACGGCAATCCCGACTTTGCCTTCCTCGACATGGTGCTGCGGCTTGGCGAAGGCCGCGACCTGCAAACCCGCAAGAGCGCCGGCGAGCACATCTTTCGTGCGCTGTCGGCGTATCTCGACCCCGTGTTTGCAAAGAGCAAATTCGCCTTGTCGTTCGACATGCAGATCAACGACAAGGAAACCAGCTGGAAGCGCAACAATCTCCATGAGGTTTTGAAGGCAGAGACCGCCCATGGATAGAGTGGCGCCCAATAGCGTGACACCTAAGTCGGACCTGTTTCAGGCCAATCTCGAGCGTGCCGCTCCCCTGCTTGCGAAACTGAAAGCGGGAGGCGTCTCGCATATGATCGGCGGCGAGAGCGTGCCGTCGATTTCCTCCGCCAGGTTCGAGACCCGATCGCCGATCGACGGCGCCGTGCTCGCCAACGTGGCGCGCGGCAACACCGAAGACATCGACCGTGCCGCGACCGCCGCCCACCTTGCTTTCAAGGCCTGGCGCGATATCGGCGCCACGATGCGGCGGAAATTGTTGTACCGCGTGGCCGACGCCATCGAGGATCATGCCGACGACATCGCCGTGCTCGAATGCATCGATACCGGTCAGGCTTATCGCTTCATGGCAAAAGCCGCGATCCGGGCCGCGGAAAACTTCCGCTTCTTTGCCGACAAATGCACGGACGCCCGCGACGGGCTCAATATGCCCAGCGAAGAACACTGGAATGTTTCGACGCGCGTGCCGATTGGTCCCGTGGGCGTGATCACGCCTTGGAATACACCGTTCATGCTCTCGACCTGGAAGATCGCGCCCGCGCTCGCCGCCGGTTGCACGGTGGTGCACAAGCCGGCCGAGTGGTCCCCGGTCACCGCGGATCTTTTGGCGAGGCTCGTCAAGCAGGCCGGCGTGCCCGACGGCGTCCTCAATACGGTGCACGGCCTCGGCGAGGAAGCCGGCAAGGCGCTGACCGAACACCCGGCGATCAAGGCAATCGGATTTGTCGGCGAAAGCGCGACCGGCTCGGCCATCATGGCGCAGGGCGCGCCGAGTTTGAAGCGGGTGCATTTTGAGCTCGGCGGCAAGAATCCGGTGATCGTGTTCGACGACGCCGAACTCGATCGCGCGCTGGATGCGGTCGTCTTCATGATCTACTCGCTGAATGGCGAACGCTGCACGTCCTCCAGCCGGCTCCTTGTTCAAGAGAGCATCGCAGACCAGTTCATCGAAGAACTCGCCGCTCGCGTGAGGGCGCTCAAAGTCGGGCATCCGCTCGATCCCGCCACCGAAATCGGCCCCCTGATCCATGAGCGGCACCTCGCCAAGGTCTGCGGCTATTTCGACATCGCGCGAAAGGACGGCGCGGTGATCGCTGTCGGCGGCGCGCGGCATGACGGTCCCGGCGGCGGACATTATGTACAACCGACGCTCGTCACCGGGGCGACCCGCCATATGCAGGTGGCGCAGGAGGAGGTGTTCGGGCCATTCCTGACGGTCATCCCGTTCCGCGACGAGGCTGACGCGGTCGAAATCGCCAATGACGTGAGATACGGTCTCACCGGCTATGTCTGGACATCGGATATGGGCCGGGCATTGCGGGTTGCGGATGCACTGGAAGCAGGCATGATCTGGCTCAACTCGGAAAACGTCCGCCACTTGCCGACGCCATTCGGTGGTATGAAAGCTTCCGGCATTGGCCGCGACGGCGGCGACTATTCTTTTGATTTCTACATGGAAACAAAACACGTCTCGCTGGCGCGCGGCACGCACAAGATTCAGAGACTGGGAATTTAGCCGCGATGCCGGTTCCGCAACACGTATTCGATCCGCCCTTCAACATCATCAGAAGCAGCCACGTCGTGCTCGACGTGGTGGATCTGAAGGCGAGCTCTGAATTCTACGAAAATGCGGTCGGACTGCATGTCGAGGATCGCGATACCAACGCGATCTATCTGCGCGGCAGCGAAGAGCACCAGCACCACTCGCTGGTCTTGCGCAAAGCGCCGCGCGCTGCCTGCCATCGCCTCGGCTTCAAGGTCGGCAATGAAGAGGATCTCGACAAGGCGGCGGCATTCTTTTCACGGAATGAAATCGCTCACGTTTTCGCAGATCAGCCGTTCCAGGGCCGGACACTGCAATTTACTGATCCGTTCGGGTTTGCGATCGAGCTCTACGCGGCGATGGACAAGCGTCCGCACCTTTTGCGCCGCTATGATCTCTACAAGGGCTGCCACCCGCAGCGGCTCGACCATTTCAACGTCTTTGCCGCCGAGGTTCAGGACACGGTCGATTTCTATGCGCGGCTCGGCTTCCGCCTGACCGAATATGCCGAAGAAGACGGGCCGCAGGGGCGGATCGCCGCCGCTTGGTTGCATCGCAAAGGCAATGTACACGATTTCGCGATCACCAACGGCAACGGCCCTCGCCTGCACCATTTCGCCTACTGGGTTCCGACCGCCATGAACATCCTGCATCTTTGCGACGTGATGGCCTCGAGCGGATATCTCAAGAATATCGAGCGCGGACCCGGGCGGCACGGCATTTCCAATGCCTTCTTTCTCTACGTCCGCGATCCCGATGGCCACCGCCTTGAACTTTACACCAGCGATTACTTCACCGGCGATCACGACCATGCGCCGATGCGCTGGTCGCTGAACGACCCGCGCCGGCAAACGCTGTGGGGCTCGCCCGCCCCGCGCTCCTGGTTCGAACAGGGATCGCCCTTTACAGACCAGACCGTACGTGAGCCCCAGTTTGTCGCCGACGTCACAGTTGCCGACTAATGCGGCGGATTTGATTCACACAACGAATGCAAAATCGAGCGACCACACCAGAATTTTATATTTGCCGGCGTCCCTTTGGTTCTAACATCCGTAAACGAGCCTGCCGAGACATGATACGGATGTCGGAACCGGGACACTAGAAACACGGAGACTTCATGAAAATGTCCTTGATGATCGCGGCTGCCTCGCTGCTCGGCATGGCGCCTGGCGTATCCCCGTTGGGCGAGGCGCATGGCGCCGAACTGAAAGTGCTGGCGGGGGGATCACTCAGAAGCGTGCTGACCGAACTCGCCCCGCAATTCGAACGCGCCTCCGGCCACAAGCTTGTCATCGACTTCGACACGACCCCCAATCTGATCAAGGCGGCGACGTCAGGCGAGCCGTTCGACCTCGGCGTGGTTCCAATTGACGTTTTCTATGACGCTGCCGCCAAGACCCACTTCATGCCGCCGATCGAATTTGCGCGCGTCGGGTATGGTGTCGCGGTGAAAGCCGGCGCGCCCAGACCTGACATCAGCACAAAACAGGCTTTCAAGAAGACGCTGCTGGATGCAAGGTCGATCACGTTCCTGCCGGAGAGTGCCGCAGGCTCCTATATCCTCAGACTGTTCGAACGATTAGGCATCGAAGAGGCGATGAAGGCCAAGACCATCGCGCAGGCGCAGCCGACCGGAATCATTCCCGCCGTGGTCAGTGGCCAGGCGGAACTCGCGGTCTTCGTGAACAACGTCCTGACCGCACCCGGCGTTGACATCGTCGGACCGTTCCCACCGGGATTGCAGCAGGAGTTGGTATTCCCGGCGGCACTCGCGGTCGACACCAAGCAAAAAGAAGCCGCCAAGGCCTTTGTCGATTTCCTGATGTCGCCCGAGGCCGTTGCCGTCCTCAAGGCCAAAGGCATGACCCCCGGCAAAGGCTGAGCACAGTCTTCCCCGGAGCATCCATGGTAGCGCCCCGCATTGCCACCTTCGCCGTCGATGGCTCCGCCAGATACGGCGCCGTGACCGATCGCGGCGTGGTCGACCTCTCCGCACGCTGGAGCAAGCAGTTTCCGACCTTGCGAGAGGTCATCGCCGCTGACGCATTGACCAGACTTGTCGAGGACGCCGCGCGACTTCCGGCGGATCATGCGCTCGAGACCGTTACATGGCGGCCGCCGATTCCTGCGCCGGAAAAAATCATCTGCATCGGCGTCAATTACCCCGATCGCAACGCCGAATATAAAGACGGCTCGGACGCGCCAAAATATCCGAGCATGTTCTTCCGCACGCCGGGTTCGTTTGTCGGCCACGAAACACCGCTGATACGGCCGAAGGCATCCGCCCAGCTAGACTATGAAGGCGAATTGGTGCTCGTGATCGGCAAGGCCGGCCGGCATATCGCGGAGGGCGACGCGCTCGATCACATCGCAGCGATCACGCTCTGCAACGAGGGCACCATCCGCGATTGGGTGCGACATGCCAAGTTCAACGTCACGCAGGGCAAGAATTTCGATTCCACGGGGAGCCTCGGCCCATGGCTTGTTCCCTATACCAGCGAATCCCAGATCGCCGACATCAGGCTAATAACAAGGGTCAATGGCGAGATGCGGCAGGATGATCGCACCTCACGCCTGATCTTCGGCTTTCGCTATCTGATCCATTACATCTCGACCTTCACGACGCTTGTACCCGGCGACGCCATCGTCACGGGCACACCGACCGGAGCGGGCGCGCGGTTCGACCCGCCGCGCTACCTGAAACCCGGCGATGTCGTCGAAGTAGAAGCCGAAAATATCGGCGTGTTGCGTAACGGCGTGATCGATGAGATTTCCTGATGCGCCCTGATTGGACCTTGCCATGCCCGTAAGCTCCGGCGGCGAAGCCATCGTCAGCGGCCTGGTCGCGCACGGCGTCGACACCGTGTTCGGGCTACCCGGCGCGCAGATCTACGGCCTGTTTGACGCCTTCCATCAGGCGCAGCTCAAGGTGATCGGTGCGCGGCACGAACAGGCTTGCGGCTACATGGCTTTCGGCTATGCGCGATCGACCGGCAGACCCGGCGTCTTCAGCGTGGTTCCGGGCCCGGGCGTGCTCAACGCCAGCGCCGCCTTGTTGACCGCCTTTGGCGGCAACGAACCCGTGCTCTGCTTGACCGGACAGGTGCCGACGGCCTTTCTTGGCAAGGGCCGCGGCCACCTGCATGAAATGCCGGACCAACTCGCCACGCTGCGCACGTTCGTGAAATGGGCCGACCGCATCGAATATCCGGCCAACGCCCCCGCTTTGCTCGCACGTGCGTTTCAGGAAATGCTGTCGGGACGCCGCGGCCCGGCATCGCTGGAAATGCCGTGGGACGTCTTCACGCAAAAGGTCGAGGTCGGCGCGGCCGAAACATTCGATCGCTTTCCAGCGCCTCTACCCGATCCTGATCGGGTGAAGTCCGCGGCCGCTTTGATCGTCGCAAGCAAGGCCCCAATGATTTTCGTCGGCTCTGGCGCCATCGAGGCCGGCGATGAAATCCTTGAGCTTGCCGAATTGATCGACGCGCCGGTGGTAGCGTTCCGTAGCGGGCGCGGCATCGTCTCCAATGCACACGAACTTGGACTGACCATGGCGGCGGCCTACCGGCTGTGGCCGCAAACCGATCTGATGATCGGCATCGGCACGCGACTGGAACTGCCGGCGATGACGCGCTGGCCGTTTCGTCCCCAAGGACTGAAATCCATCCGTATCGACATCGATCCGGTGGAAATGCGGCGCTACGCGGCGGACGCTGCCGTCGTCGCCGATGCCAAGGCCGGCACGTCGGAACTATCGGCGGCGGTGCGCAAAATCGGCTACGCCAAAACCCGCGGCCGCCGCGCGGCGATCGTCGAGGCCGCCGCGGCAGCGCTGCAAGAGATTCAGAAAATCCAGCCGCAGATGGCTTACCTGAACATTCTGCGCGAGGTGCTGCCGTCGAACGCGATTGTCACGGACGAACTGTCACAAGTCGGTTTTGCATCCTGGTATGGCTTTCCCGTCTACGAACCGCGGACCTTCATCAGTTCGGGATATCAGGGCACGCTCGGATCGGGTTTTCCGACCGCGCTGGGCGCCAAGGTCGCGCATCCCGACCGGCCAGTGGTTGCGATCACGGGTGACGGCGGTTTCATGTTCGGCGTGCAGGAACTCGCCACCGCCGTGCAATTCAACATCGGTGTTGTCGTGCTCGTGTTCAACAACAATTCCTACGGCAATGTGCGGCGCGACCAGCGCGAACGTTTTGACGGCCGGATCGTGGCCTCCGACCTGGTCAATCCGGATTTTATCAAACTCGCGGAGTCCTTCGGCGTCGGCGCCGCGCGGGTCACCTCACCAGATCATTTCCGCCCCGCTCTGGAAAAGGCACTCGCGCATGGCGGTCCCTACCTGATCGACATTGAGGTGCCACGGGATTCCGAGGTCAGCCCCTGGGCGTTCATTCATCCGGCCAAGCCGTAAGCGCTTTCGTCACTTAATTTTGCGGAAGGTCAGGTTGAGACGTTGCCGTCCCATGAGCGGATGATCGCCGTCGGCCAGCGGCGCGACGCCGTGAAAGAACAGTCGCGACGGGCCGCCCCACACCGCGATATCGCCGTGCTCGAGACGGAACCGTCGGGGTTTGTCGCTTCGCTTCAAACCACCGAACATGAAAATGGCGGGCAAGCCCAGCGACACCGAAACGATCGGCGCTGTAAAGTCGAGTTCGTCCTTGTCCTGGTGCAACGACATCTTCGCGCCGGGCACATAGCGGTTGATCAAGCAGACGTCGGGCGCGAATTCAGCAAAGCCTGCGCGCTCGGCAGCACGATCTGCCAATTCGCGAAGGATCGATGGCATTGCGGGCCATGGCCTGCCCGTTTCGGGATCGTCGGGATCATAGCGATAACCGCTGTGGTCGGTGACCCAGCCGGCGCACCCGCAATTGGTCATCGCGACCGACATCTGGTGACCGCCCGGCGTCACCATATGACGAAACGGCGCAGCAGCCACGATGTCGCGCAAGGCGGCAACCAACTCAGCCTCGGCTTCTCCGACGAACCCCCGCAGCAGGACGGCCCCTTCGGCCATCTCCTCCTGCGAAGCCCGCACTTGCGGAAAACATGCAAACAAATCCGCCGTCAACGCGACAACCTCATTTGGCATCGTGAAAGATCACGCCGACCGTATGCCGGCGACCTGACCGAAGGCGGCTCACGCCGTGCCGCATATTGACACGGTAGAAGCCGCGCGTCCCCTGCACCGGGCGGACATGCACCGCAAAGGCAACGCCGTCGCCCTGGGCAAGCGGCACCACCTCCGCCCGCGATTGCATCCGCGGGCGCTGCTCGGTCAGCACGAACTCGCCGCCCTCGAAGTCCCGCTGTGGTTCCGACAACAGGATTGCAACCTGCAGCGGAAACACATGCTCCCCGTAGAGGTCCTGGTGCAGGCAGTTGTAGTCGCCTTCGCCGTATTGCAACAGAAGCGGCGTCGGCCGAAGCTGGCCCGCTTTATGGCATCGGGCAAGAAACGCCTCGTGGCTCTGGGGATAGCGGATGCCGATATCCATCGCCTCGTTCCAGTGATTGGCAATAGGCTGAAGGCGCGCATATAGTAGCGGGCGCAGTTCCGCGATCGGCTGCGGCAGCGGATAGGCGAAATATTTGTACTCGCCGCGTCCGAAGCCGTGGCGCCCCATCACAACCCGGCTGCGAAATATCTTGTCTTCGGGATAAAGCGCCGCCAATGCGCGGCATTCATCTCCCGTCAGCAATCCCTTCAGCACAGTGCAACCCCGCGCATCGAGATCGCTTGTGGCTTTTGTCCAGTCAATCGCCGCCACACTGGCGGCCGCATTGGATTCAGATCGGGTGATCGTTTGTGCTGACGTTTTCATGGGCGCGATCGTCGCAAATCGGGATGCCCGCAGCCACCCGATTTCCGGCGGAGTTTCGTCATCGAAGGTGCGCTCCCTCTCCCATGGGGAGAGGGTCGGGGTGAGGGGGTACGGTCTATCATGAGGACCGTAACCCCTCACCCGGCGCTACGCGCCGACCTCTCCCAACGGGAGAGGTGAAACGGTGGTGCCACACATAGACGCTCGAACCTATCCCCGCACCGGCAGCTCGATCACGTCATAGGCGTGGCGGATCGTACGTTTACGCACGGGATCCTCCAGCTCAATCTCGAACCGGCTTGCGGGCCGGATTCCGCCTTTGGCCGCGAACGTGCCGCCAAACATGGCGCAGCCATCGGGCAGTTTCCCATCGGTAAAGCCGCGTGCAAGCAGTTCCGAGACCGGCAGCATCGAGTCCAGGGTTCCCTCTTGATACAGTTCTCGTTTCCCCCTGATCCAGGCATGAGAACGCAGGATCAACTGGTCCCAGTGACCAACGACTTCCTCAAGCTCCCATAGCGTCGACGCCATCGGCTTGTCGCACATCTGTTTGGACACTGTGACGCTATAGCCCTCGACCTTGCGGTCGGTATGGTCAGAGCCGAGGCCGACGAAAATGCGTCCTTGCCAGCCGATCAGCACAAACTCGACCTCGCCGCTGGAATTTTCGCCGCAGACTTCGATCTCGTCTTCCGTGGTCAGCCGCCGCGCCGAACAACGGTAATAGATCGGCGTCGAAGCCGGCCGCGCGACGCCGATCGCCTCGAGCTCGGCGATGTGTTTGTCGCGCGCCACGGGATCGCGCCCGGTCCAGCCGGCGATCACGGCCTGATCGATCGCCAGCGTCAGCGGGGTTGTCGTTCCCTGAGCGTCAATGGTGAAGGTCAGGTCAAACATGGATCGCAGCCTCCACACCGGCCGCCAGCTCGAAGATGCGACGATCATGACCACCCGCTGCGCTCAGCATGAAGCCGACCGGCGCTTCGCCGTCACCATGGCACGGCAGAGAAATGGAACAGCCGTCCATCATGTTGATCAGCGTGCAATTGCGCAACGACAGCAGGGTGGCTTTCGTGAACGC